>JAABUM010001404.1_pt1 | contig 36237 bp, 37 predicted proteins | sample 5559161 | NCBI WGS metagenome assembly JAABUM01 (sample SAMN10711868, study PRJNA513369) | rock metagenome | isolation source: Antarctica rocks | place: Antarctica: Victoria Land, Siegfried Peak nord
TCGCGCTGAACCTGCTGCGTCAGGAGAAGACGCACAAGCGGGGCATCCAGGCCAAACAGAAGCGCGCCGGGTGGGACAACCACTATTTGACAAAGTTACTCACCAATTAAGATGCGCTGGCCCTGGCGCAGCGGCAGGCAACCGGGGAAAACCGGAAGGAAATGGTGTATAATAGAGGCGTTTGCCGTGAAGACCCCGTTCCCTGGAAAGGACCCTTTATGACTGTCACCGCCCAACCACCGACGACGCTGTCCGAAATGCCCGTCGCGCCGCCTGCCTATGATGTGAAAGACCTCAGCCTCGCCGATGCCGGCAAGCGCCGCATCGAGTGGGCCGAGCGCGAGATGCCCGTGCTGCGCTCCATCCGCGCGCGCTTCGAGAAGGAACAGCCGCTTGCCGGGCTGACCGCCGTCGCCTGCCTGCACGTCACGGCCGAGACCGCCAACCTCATGCGGACGCTGAAGGCCGGCGGCATGAACGTCGTGCTGTGCGCCTCCAACCCGCTGTCCACCCAGGACGACGTCGCCGCCGCGCTGGTCCAGCACTACGGCATCAGCACCTTCGCCATCAAGGGTGAGGACAACGACACCTACTACCAGCATATCCTCAGCGCGCTGGAGCACAAGCCGAACTTCACGATGGACGACGGCGCGGACACCGTGGGCATCATCCACACCGAGAAGCGCGAGCTGATCGAGAACATCATCGGCGGGACCGAGGAAACGACGACGGGCGTGATCCGCCTGCGCGCGATGGCGAAGGACGGCGTCCTGGCCTATCCCATCGTGGCCGTCAACGACGCCCAGACCAAGCACTTCTTCGACAACCGCTACGGCACGGGCCAGAGCACCATTGACGGCATCATCCGGGCGACCAACGTCCTGCTGGCCGGCAAGTTCTTCGTCGTGGCCGGCTACGGCTGGTGCGGCAAGGGCCTAGCGATGCGTGCGCGCGGCATGGGGTCCCAGGTGATCGTCACCGAGATTGACCCGCTGCGCGCCCTGGAAGCGACGATGGACGGCTTCCACGTCATGCCGATGGCCGAGGCCGCCAAGATCGGCGACTTCTTCTGCACCGTGACGGGCGACAAGGACGTGATCCGGGGCGAGCACTTCGCCGCCATGAAGGACGGCGCGATCGTCTCCAACTCCGGCCACTTCAACGTCGAGATTGATATCCCCGCGCTGGAAAAGATGGCGACCGGCGGCAAGCGCGAGGTGCGCGACTTCGTGGACGAGTACGCGATGCCGGACGGCCGCAAGGTCTTCATCCTGGGCGAAGGCCGCCTGATCAACCTGTCCTCCGCCGAGGGCCACCCGGCCAGCGTCATGGACATGTCCTTCGCCAATCAAGCCCTGAGCGCCGAATACATGAACCAGAACGCCAAGACGCTGGAGAAGAGCGTCTACGGCGTCCCCCAGGAGATAGACACGGAAATCGCGCGCCTGAAGCTGGAGGCGCTGGGCGTCGGCATTGATACCCTGACCGAAGAGCAGCAGCGGTATCTGGCCTCGTGGCAGGAAGGGACGTAGAGCGTCCTAAAGGGCCGGGTGGATCTGCGAGACGTCAGGGCGAATCTCCACCCGGTCCCCGTTCCGCCAGCGCCGCGCCAGCAGCGCATAGCCGCCCGGCGGCGCGGGCGTGGCCTGTGCGACGCCGTTGATCCAGATACGGACCGGCGGGCCGGGCGGCAGGAACACGCGCAGCCGCGCCGCTGTGGGCATGGCCGTCCCGACCGTGATCGTCCGTCCCGCTCGTCCGGTCCGCTGGTTTAGATGGAAGCTGTGGAAGACGGCGGCCAAGTCGCGATCTGTGTTTACCGCCAGACCGAGCGGCGCGCGCGTCCAGGCCGCCCGCGCCAGCGCCGGCCCCGCCGGCGGCAGGCGGTCCAGCGCGGCGGCGTAGCCGGGCCGTCCGGTCAGGAGAAGCAGCTCGGCAGCGAGGGCGGGGGAGTGGGGAGTATGCGCCCATGCCTGCTGCGCCCACGCAAGGTAAGCCGCCCGCCCGGTCACCTCGTACAGCGCGCACAGGCCCAGGCCCTTGCTGGCGTCCAGACTTTCACCGACGTTCAGGCCCGCGCTGACCGCCGCCTGCTGACGGGCGGCGGCGAGAAAGCGTGGATCATCCGCTTCCTGAGACAGCCGTGCCAGCGGATAAACCCAGGCCGGACTCGGCAGCTCCCGTGCGGCGCCCACGATGCGGTCGCCGGATGTCAAGGCGGCGTGGATCGCCGCCGGCTGACGTGACACCGCGTAATAGGCCAGCAGGCCGCGCAGGCAGGACCGCTGCGCCGCCGCTTCGGGCGGCGACCACGGCTGCTCTATCGGCTGCTCCGCCGCGTGCTCCGAGGGCAGGCCGAACGTCCCATCCTCTGCCTGCGCTGCCAGCAGGCGGATCGCCACACGGTCCTGCTTGGCCGCCAGCGCCGCCGGCTCCCGGCCCCAAGCGCAGGCGGCTTCCAGCCAGTCGCCGGCCGCCCCCGCATCGCCCGTGCCGGGACGCTCGATGCCTGACAAAAGCCGGTTCTCATCGGCCCGCAGCAGTGTCCTCAGCCACGGGTTGTCCGAAAGCTGGACCGTGCCCGGCGGTGGGGGGATCAGCCGGAAAAACCGGGAGGGCGGGGCAGGCATTGGCGGACGGCGCTCCCAAACCGGCAGGTTGGCCGTCTCGAACCGTGAGGGTGAGTGGCCCCGGCAGAGCAGGGCAAAAAACGGGGCGGGGACGAGGATCAGAAAACTGAGAGCCAGCGGGCGGAACGGGACGTGACGAGACATAGCCTTATTATACCACTGATGCCGCGCGCCGACGTATTGACAGCCCGGCCTGTTGGCGGGTAGATTGAAGGCATGGAATGGGGCACAGGCTGTGGGGCTTTTCCCGAAGTCCGGCGACAGAAAAGAAATCAGGAGATTGAGAGAGAAGTTCGATGGGGGGAAGGGTTTACGTCCTGCGCGGATAGGACAACTGACTGCGTTCTCGGAGTTGATGCACAGGACCGTGTCAACCGCGAGTGTCTTCATGCCTTTGCAGGTTCTTATCGTCCCCAAACGGCGGCCATGAAAAACGCAGCACAAAAAAATATCGCGCCTGCGGAAAGGCAAGACGGCACTCCCTCGCCGTTGATCCCTCCGGCGACTTCCAGGCCATTCGACGCAGTCACGATTCTGGGTGTGCGGGTGGACTGCGTCTCGCCGGGAGAGACTCTGGCGGAAATTGACCGCTTCGTCGCCGCGCGGACTCCGCATCACATCGTCACCGCCGACGCCTCCATGGTCGTGACGGCTCGGCACGACCCCGCGCTGCGCGCGATCATCGAGGGGGCGGACCTGGTGACGCCCGACGGCTTCGGCATTCTGTGGGCCTCGCGCCAGATGCGGACGCCGGTCCCCTACAAGGTTTCGGGCGTGGATTTGGTGGGGGAACTGTGCCGCCTGTCGCCCACGAAAGGCTACCGCATCTTCTTCTTTGGGGCCGGTCCCGGAGTCGCCGAGGAAGCCGCCGCGAAGATGCGCGCGCTGTATCCGGGGACACAAATCGTCGGCACGCGCGATGGATTTTTCACGACCGCGCAGGAGCCGGAAGTGGTGGCGCAGATTCAGGCCGCCCAGCCGGACATCGTCCTGGTGGCACTGGGCATTCCCAAGCAGGAAAAATGGATCGCCAAGCACAAGGACGCGCTGGGCGCCGCCGTCCTTGTCGGCGTCGGCGGCTCGTTCGACGTGTTTTCCGGGCGGGTGCGCCGCGCGCCGCCCTTCATGCAGCAGCACGGGTTTGAGTGGCTGTACCGGCTTTACAAAAACCCCCGAAAGTTCGCCAAGGTGATGACCCTGCCGGAATTCGCCTGGCTCACGCTGCGCCAGCGCTTCGGGGGCGCCGCCTGAACAGCGCTCCCCTTGCTCCTCCGACTATTTCTTTTTCGGCGGGGGAGCCGGGTCCGGGGTCTTCGTGATCGGCCCGATCACGATCGGGATCTTGCCGTCTTTTCCCTTTTTATCGCCCGCAAATGCCGCATGAGGTGCCGCCAGCGCGCTGCCCAAAGTCAGAACGGCCAGCGCCGCCGCCCACCCGCCGCGCCTGCGCGTGTTTTTAGGTATCATTGCTTTTCTTTCTCCAAGACAGTAGTTAGTCGCCAATACGGTGCAAAATGTTCCCGGCATCTTTGCCGTCGGGCCGCTCGTTTCAAAGTGTTTAGTCGTCGGTCGGGGCGGATTGAGAATCCGGCAGCGTTACGCCCCAGCCTGCCCCACAGCCTCCGCCGACGACAATCTCCTCGCCCTCTACTGCGAATCCGCCAGACAGACCCGGCACGGGGCGCAGCAGGCGGTGCGAGTCCAGGTCGAGGTAATCGAACGCGCCCGTCCCCGCCGCGATCTGGGCGGCGGCGGCGATCCCCAATCCCGTCTCCAGCATGCAGCCCAGCATCAGTTTTTTACCCGCCGCCCGGCAGAGAGCGATGATCTCCAGCGCGCCGCCGATCCCCGACTTCATCAGCTTGACGTTGACCCCGTCTACGGCGTCCTCGCGCAGCAGGCGCAGCACTTCGGGGACAGTGCGCGCCGCCTCGTCGGCGAAGACCGGCATCCCCGCGCGCTGGCGCACGTACTTCAAACCGGCGATGTCGTGGGCGGCGACCGGCTGTTCGAGCAGGTCCACCGTCGCCCCCGTTGCGGCCAGGGCGCGGGCGAACGTCACGGCATCGTCAGGCGAGAATCCCTGGTTGGCGTCCACGCGCAGCCGGACTCCGGGGACGGCGCGGACGATGGCGGCGATGCGGGCCAGGTCCGCCGGGTGCCCTTCCGGGTCACCAACCTTGATTTTGAGCGACCGAAAGCCGTCCGCCCAGGCGGCTTGGGCGAGAGCCGCCGCCTCATCATGCGCGACCAGCGGGATCGTCAGGTCCGTCGTCACCCGCCGCCGCGCGCCGCCGAAATGCTGCCAGAGCGGCAGGCGCCAGTGCCGCGCCCAGGCGTCGTACAGCGCCATCTCCAGCCCCGCCCGCGCGGCAGGAGCGTCATGGAGCAAATTATCGGCAAGCGCGCGGAGCGGCTGGAGCCGGTCTACGGGATGACCCTCAAAATGAGAGCCGACCGATTGCAGGGCGTCATTCACCGATTCGACGCTTTCGCCGGTCACATAGCCGACCGGGCAGCTTGCCCCGTCCCCGCCCCCGCCCGATGAGGTCTCGACCCGCACCCGGACGTTCCGGGCGTCCTCCGCGCGCCGCGCGGCAATGACAAACGGCGCGACGAGCGGCAGTGTCCAGGGCCGGGCATGGACCGAAACAATGTGCATATCCCTATTGTACCGCAAGTTGGCCCAAGCGTCCAGAAGAATGTTCTACTTAAAAGTGCATAAAGTTTATGATGAGCAAGGAACCGGCACTGGAAGTGCGGGTCTAGTCGAAGTGAAAGTCGCTCCGCGACTGAGGAGAGAGCGTCGCGCGGCTTGTCTTTGCTTGTCATTAGTGCCGGAGGCACTTTCACTCCCTAGTAGACCGGCACTTCCAGTGCCGGGCCTTTGCTCCGAAGGCAGGATTTCTGCCAGGCCACGGGAAACACTACGTCGAGCACGAGACTTTTTGCCCAAGCCCTTCAGGGCGGGCCTTTGACCCTGGTTCTTGGGAAATTGAGCGCATGACAAAACAAAATCGTTCGCGCCCACTTCTGGCCGCATTGATCCTGGCGGCCGGGGCGGCGCTGCCCTTCCCGGCTTTCTGCCAAGTCGTGCCCCCCGCACCCACGACACTGCCGACACCGCTGACTCTGAGCGACGCAATCGCCATCGCCCTCCGGCAGCAGCCGCAGCAGTACATCGCCCGCGATCAGGTCACCCAGGCCCAGGGGCAGAAACAGCAGGCGCGGTCGCGGTATTTCCCGACTTTGACGCCCAGCTATCAATACCAGAACCGAAGCCAAAGTGTGTTTGGCGTCGGTGCAGGCTCGTCCACGTTCACCACCGGCACGGGAACCGGCATCGGCACGGGAACGACAGGGACCGGAACGACAGGGACCGGAACGACAACGGTCGTCAGTAGCAGCCAAAGCATCAACGAGGTCAACCTTGTACGCGGCGGCGGCCTCTCCGTCGGACTCAACCAAACCCTGTTCGACAGCGGCGCGCGCGAGACCGCCAACTCCCAGGCGCGTCGTGCCTTAGACGTCGCGAACTTCAACGACGCCAACACGCGCCAAACGACCATCCTGAACGTGACGCAATACTACTACCAACTCCTGCTCGCCATAGACCTCGTGAAAGTGGCGCAGGCGCAAGTGGCGCGCTATCAGCAGGCAGTGGATGTGACACAGGCGCAAATCCAAGCCGGGACGGTCGCGGCCAAAGAAGTCTTCCAAGCGCAGTCGGACCTCGCGAATGCCCAGGTGACTCTGCTGCAAGACCAGAACCAAGTGCATCTCACCTCGGCCACGCTCAAAAACGCCCTCGGAGTCGCCACGAGCGCCACGGTGCAGCCCGCCCCGCTGGCCTCCGGAAACCAGCTCCCGCCGCTGCCGGCTCCTGGACAAACGCTCACGCTGGAGGCGGCCCTGGCGGCTGCCTACGCCAATCGCTCGGACCTGCGCCAGCAGGAGGCGGCAGTCGCAAGCCAGAATGCGGCGCTCCAGCAGGCGCGGCGCGAGGCGGGCCTGACGCTGCGCGGCGATTATGTGCTGACGTACCAGGCGACCAATGATGTCGGCGCGCGCGGGGTGGATTCGCAGTTCCTCGTCACGGGTTCTTACCCGGTCTTCGACGCCGGCAGCGTGCGCGGCGCGATCCGCATCGCCCAGTCCCAGCGAGACATCGCGCGGAACCAGTTGGAGCAGGTGCGACAGCAGATCCGCCTGGACACGGAGCAGGCGTACAACACGCGCGCGACGAACCTGCAAGCCGCCGGTCTCGCCCAGGCGGCGGTGACTTCCGCCCAGGTCAACTACGATGCCGCCGTGGCGGCCCGCCGGGAAGGGATCGGGACCGTGCTGGACATCACCACGGCCCAGGCGACGCTGACCCAGGCGCAGAATCAATATGTGACCGCCATTTACAATTTTTACACTGCCGACGCCCAGCTCCAGCGCGCCCTGGGCCGCAATGATGCGTCCCTGCCTCCCGCGCGCTGAAGCGCCGCCGAGGAATGCCGATAGGTTTGCCCTGCCTGCTTGCCGGGTACAGTTTGTCATTGGCTGTTTCCCAAACAACCCTTAAAGGAGACTACTTAGTTATGGCACATTTATATGCTTCGTTTGCGGACGCCTCGCTGGCGGAAAAGGCGGCCGGCGCCCTGCTTGATTATGGAGTCCGTCAGGAAGACATCAGCCTGGTCGCGCACGATGAGTACGGGCGGACGCGCGAGTCTGACATGACGCAGGTCGGGCGCGGCGCGAGCAGCGTCGGGGACAGCGCAGTGGACGCGACCAAGTCCGCCGGGGACCGCCTGGCCCAAGTGGGCGACCGCGTGGCGGGGTCTGTTTCAGGCGCGTTCGGCGCGGAAGGGACGGCGGCCGGGTATGACACGGCGGCAGCGGAGCGCGCGGGGCAGGCCGATCTCCGGGCCGGAATGGCCGGCGGCGAGGCCGGCGTCGGAAGCGCCGGTATCTATAATGCCCCGGCGACGGCTGCTGCGGGCGATCTCAACCCGCTGGATCAGGGCGCTCCCGACTCGGCAGCCAGCCAGGGCGATACGGCGACTGCGGCCAAGCACGGCATCAGCACCACGACGCCGGAAGACGCGGGTGAGGGGGCGGTCAAAGGAACCGGCATCGGCCTGGGCGTGGGCATCCTGGCTAGCCTCGCCGCCCTGACGATCCCCGGCATCGGCCTGGTTCTCGGCGGCGGCGCGCTGGCGGCGGCCCTGGGCGCGACCGCCCTGACGGCGGGCGCGGGCGCGATCGCGGGCGGCGCGACAGGCTACCTGAAGGACCAGGGCGTTCCTCACGAGGCGGCCGAGCGCTACCACGGCACGGTGGCGGGCGGCGGCGCGGTCCTCTCGATCAATGTTCCCTCCGGCGACGTAGATCAGGCGACGGCGGAGTCTGTTCTGTCCAAGTACGGCGCGGCGGATGTCAACACTTACTAAGCCTTTACGTGACCGTCTGAAAATCCTTCTGCCGAACTGCTTGACAAGCGGGGAAGGACGTGTTAGAATAAGGGGCGTGGAGGAATCCGCGCCCCCTTTTCGTTTTCAGCTTGCGTACCAGGAACCTGTAATTTCCCAACGCGCTTCATGCGATTTAAAGCATTCGAGACAAAGTTAAGATCGAGGTAGCTTATGCCCGCCGGGCCTTTGATTGGTATTGATATTGGATCGCAGCAGATCAAGATCGCCGAGCTGCGTCCCGGCAAGACCGGGCTGACCATCACCGCCCTGGGTCTCGGGCCAACGCCCGTCGGCGTCGTCCAAAACAACATCATCACCGATCCGGCCGCCATGGGCGCCGCCGTCAAGCAGCTCATGCGCGAAAGCGGCATCACCGTCAAGCGAGCCATTGGCTGCATCACCGGCCAGAACGCCGTCGTCATCCGCATCATCGAAGTCCCGCGCATGACCGACGCCGAGCTGAAAGAGACCATGAAGTGGGAGGTCGAGCGCCACGTCCCATTCGCCCCCAGCGAGACGGTGCTGGACTACCAGCCGCTCGTCCCGCGCACCCCGGAAGCCGCCAGCGGCCCCAACATGGAGGTGCTGCTGGCCGTTGCCCAGCAGGATGCGGTTTCCAACTACATTGACACCCTGTTCGCCGCCGGCCTGGACCCCATCGCCATAGATATCGAGCCGCTGGCGATCTCGCGCGCGATCCTGGACCTCCAAGATGGCCGGCCTGTCGCCCGCCCCCAGGCCCCGGTCGGGGAACCCGCCTTCGCCGACGGCGGCTTTGAGGAGACGGTCGCCATCGTCAACATCGGCGCGGCCAACACCGACATCGCCATCTTCCAGGGCGGCCAGCTCACGTTTCCACGCTCCCTTCCTCTGGCCGGTGACAGCCTGACGCGGGCCATCACTGAGGCTCTGCAATACACGACCGAGCAGGCCGAGCGTGTCAAGCGCGACTATGCCGTCGTTCAGCTCGACCGCATGGCCGTCTACACGGGCACCGCCTATGGGGAAGGGTATGAGACGCCTCAGTTCCAGGATGATGACGACTTCAGCCTGAACGACGACGCGGCGGACAACCCATTTGACCTGAACGCCCCCGGCTTCGGCGACGCCTTCCGCACCGACTCCGACGTGCCGCTTGGCGGGACGGCGTTCGGCGGGGTGTCGGCTTTCGACGAAGATCGGACCCCGCCGGCTGCGCGCCGCACGCTCAACATCGCCAAGTCCCCGACCTCTGATGTTCCGCCCGCCTTCATGCCGCCCACCGACGACGTCGGCTTCGGCTTGGCCGGGGCGGGCGGGGGCAAGGACGAGAGCAAGCTGCGCGATGACATCTTCGAGGCCATCGCGCCCGTGCTGGGCGAGCTGGCATCGGAAATCCGACGCTCTCTTGACTACTATCGCAGCCGGGGCGCGCAGGTCTCCATTGACCGCGTACTGCTGACCGGCGGCAGCGCCGGCCTGCCCAACCTCGCCGCCTTCCTCCAGAACGAACTGCAAGCGCCGGTCGCGGTCGCCAGCCCCCTGGCCGCCCTCCCGGTCACGTCCAAGCACTTCGACCCGTCCTATCTGCCGACCATCGGCCCCGCTTTCACCATCGCCGTCGGGCTGGCCGCGCGCGACGCCGTTTTCGGCGCGAACCCGCTGCCCAAGAAGCCCAAGCCGGCCAAGGCGCCCAAAGCGGCCGCCGGCGCGGCGGCTGGGCCAAACGCGACGGTTCCGCCTGCTTAGTAACCAATTGTCTGAGTATCCAAGAGATACGGTGAGAGACATCAAGACTTAACAACCGGACCACCCAGAGATCACCATGCTCCGAATCAATCTGCTGCCTCCCTATGTGACCCAAAGACGCCTCACCAAGCGTCTCGTGCCCGTCTTCGCCCTCCTCGTGCTGCTCAGTGTCGCCCTGCCGCTTGTCTGGTATGCCAGCATGCAAGCGCACTTAAAGGACCTGACGCAGCAGGCCGAAACGGCGGAGCAGGCAAAGAGCGCCAATGACGCCCTCGAAGCTCAGGCTGCAAGCACAAAAGCTAAGGTGAAGCCGATCCAGGACAAGGTGGACTTCGTCGCGGCGGCCCATGCCTACATTCGTGCACAGTTCGCCGTGATCAACGCCGTGGCGGACCAAAGCCCAAGTCCCAGGAGCAGTGCCGGCTTTATTTACAGCGGCATCGCCCCTGGGGCGGGCTACCAGACCATGGTTATCAAGGCGTACTCGCCCAGCGTCGAGCAGGTCGGTCGCTATCTCCAGGCGATGTACCAGGCGCCAGTCTTTAGCTCGGTTGCCGTAGACAAGATTCCCGGCTACCCCGACAATGTCCAGCATCGGTGGTATCTCGGCAGAACGATGGTGTTTGCCGACGGCGCCTCGGCTTCCGGCAGTGGGGGTGGCGGCGGTTATCCCGGCGGCAGTGGGGGCGGCGGCGGCTATCCCGGCGGTGGGGGTGGTGCCGGTGGCGCAAGCGGCGGCCCGACCGGCTTCAACGCAGCCAGCCTGGGGCCGAACGGCCCCAACAATGTTCCCCCCGGCGTCGGCCCGCCGCCGCCGGAGCTGACCGGCGGCCTTCCGACAGGCGGTGGTGGGGGTGGAGGTTATCCCGGTGGCGGTGGCGGGGGTTATCCTGGTGGTGGGGGCGGCGGCGGGCAAACGGGCGGCTACAGCGTGAACTTCCTGCGCGTGGCCCTGGCCGGCGTCAGCCCCTTCGCCACTCCCGATGTGCAGGCGCGCATCTTGAGGAACAAGCTGCGCCAGGTGCGCCGGGCGACTGTTCCCAAGGGCTTTGACGTCACCGTCACCGCGACTGTCGCCCCGCCGTATGCCCCGCTGACCGCGCCCACGCCGCCCGGCTCGGCCCCGGCGGCATCACCCGGCGGCGGTGGCAGCAGCCCCTACCCCGGCGGCGGTGGCGGCAGCCCCTACCCCGGCGGCGGGGGCGGCAGCCCGTATCCCGGCGGCGGGGGCGGCAGCCCCTATCCAGGTGTACGGCCGACAGGCTGATGCTGAAGGAAACTTTATGAAAACATCACGCTTAAGCCCTCTCGTGGTTGCCATTGTCGGCGTCGTCCTGAGCCTGCTGGCGATCGGCCTGATCCTGTTCCTGCTCATCAAGCCGGCACAGGAGAGCATCGCGTCGCAGCAGGCGCGTCTGGACGTCGCCGCGCCCGGCGACAGCCCGGAAAGCCGGCAGCAGGGCCTGAATGCGAACAAGAAGAAGGGGCTGAAGGACCTGAACGACGCCAAGGTCCAGGTCCGGATGACCCAGATGCAGTGGGCGCAGGTGCAAGCCTCAACCATGCCGCCGCTGGATGTCAGTGATCGGTTCAAGGCGATGCGCCAGCTCACTTATGAGTTCAACCACTACCTCGCGCCGGATTTACAGCGGCAGCTTGGCCTCACGAAAGGCGTGACTTCGCCCACGCGCTTCGCGCTCCCCGCGCCCCCGATCAGTCCAAACGATCCGATGATTCGAAGTGGAGTGCTGCAAGTCCCACTGGGGACAGTCACCGTGAACGGCGACTTCCGGCGCATCCTGACCCACTTCTATAACTGGCAGTATTTCAACCGCCTGGTGGTGGTGGATGGGCTGTCCCTGGACGGCAACAGCCCGTACATGTCGGGGTCATATAACGCAACGCTGTATATCTTCCCGCAGAACGACGACAAGCTGCAGCCGCCCATTGCCAAAGCCGGCGGTGCCGGCACAAGTGCTGGCGGTGCCAGAGGTGGCGGCAGCAGTCCCTACCCCGGCGGGGGCGGCGGGGGCGGCAGCCCGTATCCCGGCGGCGGGGGCAGCAGCCCGTATCCGGGTGGACACTGATACCGGCGAAACTCTGCATATCAAAATCAGAATCGTCTGCATTGAAGTCTTTCCGGGTCGGAGCACTCACAACGAGTACGACTAACGGAAAGCGAGGGATTTGTCTGCATGGAATGGCTCAAAGATAAGAAAAATTTGCCGATCGTTGCCATCCTGGCCGCTGTTGTATTTCTGGCGGCAGGTGGCTTAATCGCCTTCGAGTTGGGCGCGTTCGGCGGCGGCCAAGTTTCTACCACGACGAGCGGCTCTGGGAGCAGCTACACCGCCAGAGCACGTCCCGCTGCACCAAGCGGCTACCCTGGCGGGCCGTCTCCCGCCGCGCCGAGCAGCTACCCTGGCGGACCGTTTGGCGGCGCGCAGCCCGCTCGGCCTGTGGTTGCCGCAGCGGCTCCCGGCGGTGCGAAGACTGCGGCCGTTCCCGGCGGTGCGAAAGTGGCTGCCGTCAACCCTACGGCTCTTGTCAACCCCATGGTTGGCGCAGACCCGTTCGCGCTCCCCAACAGGCAAAAGCTCGTCACTAGCGCTGCCGGCCTGAAAATCGCCAGCGCCGCCATAAGGCCCCGGCTGCGCGAGACCCTGCCGCCGCTGAACCTGTTCACGCTTCGCCCGCCTCGACCGGAAGCATCCAGCAATTTCAACCTGTCGGCTGGAGTCGGTCAACTGTTGGCGAGTACCCGAGTCTCGGGCATTGTGAACGCCGCTGACGGCATCTTCGCCGTGGTCGAGGTCAACGGGACATCTCAAACGGTCAAGCCGGGTGATGCCCTCCCGGATGGGAGCAAGGTCGCCTCGATCCAATCCACCGGTGTCACGCTGCATACACCGGGTGGCGGCGCTATCACGGTGCCGCTTTCCAATGGGTCCCCGGAGCAAAATCAGCCGAATCCTTATGGCGGCTTTGGCGGCTATCCGGGCGGCTTCGGCGGTTACCCCGGTGGCGGCGGTTACCCCGGCGGCGGTGGTTATCCCGGCGGCGGTGGTTATCCCGGCGGCGGTGGCTATCCCGGTGGGGGCGGCGGCGGTTACCCTGGTGGTGGAGGCTTTGGCGGCGGTGGCGGCGGCGGCTACCCCGGCGGCGGCGGGGATGGCGGCTTTGGCGGCGGGGATGGCGGCGGTTATCCACAGTAGAAAGAGGAATGTCATGAACAGGTCTTTTTTCTTTCTCCTGATGCCCGCGTTTTTAACTGGCGGTGGTTTGGCGGTGCGCGCGCAAACTGGCGCCGAGCTGAAGCCGGTCACTCTTACCGTTTCTCAGGTCCCCGTGCAGACAGCTCTGAAGTTGTTGTTTTCCAGCGTGGGCATCCGAAGCTTCGTGATAGACTCGGATGTCCGGGGCGCAGGGAATGTCGGTTCCTTGAGCCTGAGCGGCATTCCCTTTCCGGTCGCACTGAAGCAGGTTTTGGGGGCCGTCAATCCGCCCCTGATCGCTGATCTTCGGGACAGCGTTTACCATGTCCACACGGCGGCTTCGGCCGCGCTGGACACCGAGACGCGGGCGGCTTTTCCGGCCCCGGCGGAAGACACGGCGCAAAACAGCTTTTACAAAATCGGAGTCAAGCACTACGATGCCGGGATGATTGCCGACGCGCTGACCCGCCGGGGCGACATTATTCCCGTGCCGCCGAATTTCGTGATCCCGTCCGCGTTTGGCGGGCCGGGCACGCCGACCGGGCCTGTCGTGACCACTGTGGGCGCCCCGCGCAATCAAGCGCCAACGGCCCCCATCGGCATCGCGCCGCAGGCTGGCCCACAAGCGTCGGCCAATATCCTGCCGCCCGGCGTCAAGCGGATCTTCGTCCTCGAAAGCGACAATTCCCTCGTGATTGAGGCTACCCCGCAGGGGTATGATAATCTGATCGGCGACCGCCTGATTTCCAGCGGCTACACGCAAGTTTACTGACCGAACTTAGGTTTACTGACCGAACTTAGGTTTACTGATCGAACAAGGAAACAACCCATGAAAATCCGATATGCTCACCCTCATGCGGCCCTCGCTCTGGGGGCGCTCGTCCTACTTGGCGGCTCGTTCGCAGCCGTGCCCGCACGGGCGCAGGACGCGGGCGCCGCGTCCGACAAGCCCATCACGCTGAACCTGAACAATGTCCCCATCAAAACGGCCCTGCAGCTCCTGTTCAAGAGCGCGGGCATCCGCAACTTCACCATCGCAAACGATGTGTTCGGCAACGCCAACATCCAGGCTTCGGAGGTTCCCTTTACCACCGCCCTGTCCCAGATGCTGAACTCCGTCGGCGCGACGTTCACCGTCGAGAACGGCAGCTACAACGTCGCTGTGAAGCGGCCCACGCCGCCCCCGACGGCGACCCTCTCGCCGACTCCAAACGGGACCACGATCGTGGGTAGCTCAGACACGGCCAGCACGGCGGACCAGCCCAAGCGCTTCTATCCCATCCCCATCAATCATTATGACGCCGTCCTTCTGGCCGCCATCCTCGGCCAGCAAGGCCTCGTCCGGGTAGATGTCAACGGCATCCTGCCCTCTGCCTTCGGCGGCCAGGGCACCGGCCAGGGCGGTCAGGGCGGCCCCGCTTCTGGCATCACCTCAGTTGGCGGCGGCATCGGCGGCATTGGCGGCGGCATCGGTGGTGGCCGCGGCGGTGGGTTCGGCGGCGGCGGCGGTGGGTTCGGCGGCGGCGGTGGGTTCGGCGGCGGCGGCGGTGGGTTCGGCGGCGGCGGCGGTGGGTTCGGCGGCGGCCGTGGGTTTGCGATCATGAAGCCGTCCAGCCTGCCCGTCACAAAATAGCCTCTCTCAATAGTAGCCCCCGATCACCTGTCCAGTCAGAATACAGGTCCGGTGATCGGGGGCCAACCCTGTGTTGCGCGGCGACGACGAAGCGCTTTTCTCTGCACTTATCTCCCTGTCTGACCCCCACGAAATTCGGGGCAACTGACTTCTCGCGACTTCGCAACGCTTCCGATTTTCGTTCAGGAGGACATCTCATGGGTTTTTATCGAAGACGATCAGGCTTGACCGCAGCGTGCAGCCTGCTGGCGCTCGGCGGGTTGGCGTCCGCCGCCGCGCCGGCACGCAGCGCCGAGGCGACCGACGGCAAAACCGTCAGTATTGATGTGGCGGCTGGTGATCTGCATGCCGTCGTCTCCATGCTGGAGCGGCAGGTCAATGTAGAAGCATTGGTGCGGGACGGCGACAAGGCGTACAAGCCGGTCTATGTTCACCTCGACGGCGCCTCACTGCCCAAGGCGCTGCGGACCATCGCGCGGAGCGCGGGGGCAAAGGTCAGCAAAAACGAGGACGGCGTTTACGTCTTCGAGGCAGAGTCCGGGTCCGGCGACGGCAGCAGTGAGGCGTCCAGCCCGGCGCCCGTCGTTCAATCTCCCGCCGCTGCGCCGCAGCCCGCCGACAACCGGCCCGAATCGCGCTACCCGCCCGGCTCACTGCACTGGCAGTCAATCGTCCTCCAGCACCAGGTGCCGAGCGACATCCTGAAGCTGATGCATTGGGATCAGGACCTGGTCGAGATTGTCCCCTTCAAGCCTCTTGATGTGCCTCAGCAGCGGCCCAACGTTTCGTCGTTTGGCTCCAACATGATTCTGCCGGCCAACCTGCCGTCCTATCTCGGCAGCGGCGCCCCCAACAACGGCGCCCCGAATTATGGCTACGGCAACTCCGGCTACCAAAACGGCGGCGATCCATCCGTCCCGCTCGGCACCGGCAATGGCGGCCCAGCCGGCGCGAATTATGCGAACTCCGCTCACCGCAGCGCTGAACCCGGCTCCCCGAACCAGGCCAACCAGTTCCCCTTCCCCGGTGGCGGGGGTGGCTTCCCCGGTGGCGGCGGCTTCCCCGGCGGCGGCGGCTTCCCCGGTGGCGGCGGCTTCCCCGGCGGCGGCGGCTTCCCCGGCGGCGGCAATACTCCCTTTGGCGGCAATACCCCCTTCGGCGGCGGCAACAACCCCTTTGGCGGCGGCAACAACCGTGGTCAGGGAGGACAGGGCGCTCTGCCGGAGGGCGTGACGCGCATTTTTGCCCTGCAAAGCAACAACTCCCTGCTGGTCCAGGCAACCGTGGAAGGCTACACCACGGTCAGAAACCTCGTCCGCATCCTGGACATCGCCCCGCGTCAGGTTCAGATCAAAGTCGAGTTTGTCACCGCAAGCGTCGTTGACGTGGACAACCTGGGCATCAACTTCGATCTGCTCCCGTATCCGGGCCTAGAATTTGCCACGAATCAGGGCAGCAGCACTATCAGCCCCGTGGCTGCGCCGACTTTCCTCCAGTACGCGACCGGCAACATCGTCGCCCAGCTCTTCCAGACCCTCGTCCGCACACGCGGCAAGGTGGTTCAGGCGCCGATCATCACGACGACAAACAACGTGCCGGCGAACATCCTCGTTTCCACTCAAATCCCGTTCTTCACTTCTTCCAGTGTTGTCACGGGGGGTCTGAACAACAACACGGTCAACAACCAAACGGCTAACTTCATCAGCCTCAATACCTTCCTGGCGATCCAGCCGCGCATCAACAGCGACGACACCGTTACCATGAACCTGTCGCCGCAGATCACCGACGTCACCGGGCAGCCGTCCGTCGGAGGCATCCCGCCGACGATCACCCAGAACCTGACCACCCTCCGTACCGTCCACAGCGGCGAAACGATGGTCCTGGGCGGGTTGGTCCGCAAGCAGGAGACCACCTCGAGCCAGCGCATTCCCATTCTCTCGGACATCCCGATCCTGGGTGGCCTCTTCCGCACCCGCAACAAGCAGATCAACGACACCGAGCTGCTGATCTTCGTCACGCCCACCATCATTCCTGAAAGCAACGACAGCGACACGCCCAGCGCCACGAGCGGCCAGAACGTCACTGTCACGCCGTAAGGGGAACCTGACATCCACGAAATGAACCCGGCACTGGAAGTGCCGGGCTACTCCCAGTGAAAGTCACTCCGCGACTGAGGATATGGCTCCGAACGCTGTTCCTCAGTGCCGACGGTACTTTCACTCACAAGTGGCCCGGCACTTCCAGTGCCGGGTTCTTTTTAGGGTATAATCATCCCCAGAATCTATCCGTCCACCCTCTGGCCCAGGAGTTCACTGTGTTCCGATTTTTAACCGCCGGCGAGTCCCACGGCCCCGCCCTCACCGCCATCATCGAGGGCGTCCCCGCCGGGCTGCCGGTCACCGCCGAGCCGATCAACCTCCAGCTCAAGCGCCGCCAGGGAGGCTATGGGCGCGGCGCCCGCCAGAAGATCGAGTCGGACACCGTAGAAATCCTTTCCGGCATCCGCTTCGGCAAGGCGCTCGGCAGCCCTCTCACCCTCGTCGTCCGCAACCGGGATTGGGCTAACTGGACTGTCAAGATGTCCGTCGAGCCGTTGCCCGAGGGACAGGCCCCGCCTCCCATCACCGTCCCGCGCCCCGGCCACGCCGACTACACCGGCATGATGAAGTACGGCCACGACGACCTACGGAACACGCTGGAGCGCTCGTCCGCCCGCAACACTGCCACCCTCGTCGCCGTCGGCGCCGTCGCCCGGCTTCTGCTGGCCGAGTTCGGCGTTTCGGTCGCCTCACACGTCGTCAACATCGGCGGCATCAAGGTCAATGCCGACCATGTTGACCTGCGCCAAGTCGCCGCGCTGTCCGAGGACAGCCCCGTCCGCGTCGCCGACAAAGAGGCCGAGGCCCGCATCATCACGGCTATTGACGAGGCCAAGTACCGGGGCGACACATTGGGCGGTACGTTCGAGGTTGTCACACTGGGCCTTCCCGTTGGGCTGGGTTCCTATTCCCAGTGGGACACGCGCATTGACGGCAAGCTGGCGCAGGCGCTGATGGCGATCCAGGCCATCAAGGGCGTCGAGATCGGCATCGGCTTCGGCGCCGCCGACGTCCCCGGCTCCCAGGTCCACGACGCCTTCTTCTACGACGACGCTTCGGGCGGTGCGGACGCCCGCTTCCGGCGCGGCTCCAACAACGCCGGCGGGACCGAGGGCGGCATCACCAACGGCGAGCCGCTCGTCGTCCGCGCCGTGATGAAGCCCATCGCCACCCTGATGAAGCAGCTCCCTTCGGTCAACCTCGAAACCAAAGAGGGCGTCCCCGCCTTCGCCGAGCGGAGCGACGTCTGCGCCGTCCCCGCCGCCGCCGTCGTCGGCGAGGCCATGGTCGCCCTGGTTCTCGCCCAAGAGATGTGCCTCAAGTTCGGCGGCGACAGCCTCGCCGAGATGCGCGCCAACTACGGCGCCTACGGGCAAACCGTCGCCGCGCGCATGACCAAATAGAAGAACGAAAGGAGAACCGAGATGACCGTGACTTTAGACATCCCAGCCTCCCTGGAGCCGCTGTTTCAGGAGAAGGCCACGCAGCGCGGCCAAGCCCTCCCCGACTACATCCTCTCGCTCGCTGAAGCCGGCCTCTACGCCGAAGCCGATCTCAGTGAGGAAGATTGGCAGACTGAGGAGGATCGTGCGGAAGAGGTCGTCATCGTTCAAGAGCGGATGGCAGACCGCATCGCCGGGGACAAGGGCATTTCTCTTGAAGATTACCGCGCCGAGGTCATGGCGAAGCGGGAGGCCCGGGGGCATGGCTTGACATCCGAGGCCCGCGCGTGAGTGACCCCGAAGTTTACGCAGTCCGCCTCCATCGCCTCGCCTCTGATGACATTGACGAAGTGCAAGCCCGGCTGATGGCTTCCGTGGGTGAGGAGTATGCGGAGGAGTGGCACGAGGGCCTACTGAGCGTTCTGGCGACTCTTGCGACCTATCCGGAGCGTTGCGTACTCGCACACGAGAACCGTCTTTTCAGAAATGATGTGTGTGTCTGCCCCTTCCGCCACCGGGGCAGCAGTGTGACCCACCGCATCCTGTACGAGATCGTCGTGGATGACATGGAAGCGCCCTATGTCCATGTCCTGCACGTCCGCCACGGTGCGCGCAAGCCGATGACGCGGACCGAAGCGCGGAAGATCGAGGAATAGTAGCCGTCAACGCCCGCCGGCATACCGTCGCTCGGCGCATGACCAGAGAGCCGTGATTATTCGCCATCTTGTTTACATCGTCACAGGGGCGCCCGGCTCCGGCAAATCCACGGCCTTGCAGGCGCTTATGTGCCGCCGCAGCAGGTACATCGCTTTTGACATGGATTGGCTTTTGGCACCGGCCTCCGCACTGGCCGGCAGAGACATCCGCACGGATGCGTCGGCGTGGCCGCCCTACAACGCGCTCTGGCTGGACGTGCTGTACGCCGTCCACAACAACGGCCGAGTCGCAGTGTTGTTCGCCCCGGTGAATGAGGCTGACTTCCCGACGAAAGAGTTACCCGCCTTGTGTGGCGGGATTGAGTGGCTTCTGCTGGATTGTCCCGATGCGGTGCGCCGCGTCCGTCTCGCAGCCCGCCCCGGATGGACCGACGCGATGATGGAAGAAGTGGAGGAAGATGCGCGCGTATTGCGGGAGACGATTCCGCGTCGGATAAATACGGAAGACCACGCGCCTGATGTGGTCGCTGATTTGATCTTAGAATGGCTTGATCAAGTGGACGGGCAGACATGAACATCGTCCTGATTGGCTTCATGGGAACCGGCAAAAGCGCCGTGGGCCGTGTCCTCGCCGGGCGGCTGGGCTGGCAGCATCTGGACACGGACGCCGAGATCGAGCGGGAGGCGGGCCGGACGATCCCAGAGATCTTCACCGAAGAAGGCGAAGCCGCCTTCCGCGCCCGCGAGTCCACTCTGTTGTCTTCTCTGGCTCCCCCAGGATTGGGGGCGGGGGGGGCTTCTCTGACTCCCCCTTCCTTACCAGGGAAGGGGGCCGGGGGGCCTTCTCTAATCCTCTCCACCGGCGGCGGGACGCCGCTGAGGCCGGAGAATGCCGCGCTGCTGAAACGGATCGGCCCAGTTGTCTGGCTCCAGGTCACGCCTGAAGCCATCCTCGCCCGCGTCGAGCGCAGCCTGGACGAGCGGCCCCTGCTGGCCGCCTATCAAGATGACCCGCTGGGGCGCATCACGTCTTTGCTGGCCGACCGTGCGCCGCGCTACGCTGCCCTAGCCGACTGGACGCTGGACACCTCGGACTGCGCCGACGCGGAAGAGGCCGCCGACCGCCTGGGGCGCCTGTTCGCGCTCCCAACCCAGATATGACCAACACGACACAGACCGTCCGCGTCAGTCTTGGCGACCGCTCCTATGACATCCTGGTCGGGCGTGGCCTCCTCGCTCAGTTAGGGGCCGAGACCGCTGCCCGCGTGGCTGACGGCAAGGCCGAAGGCCGGCTGGCCGTCATCCTCAGCAGCCCCGCCATCGCCCGGCGCTACGGCATCGGAGCCTCGGCAAGCCTGCAAGCAGCGGGCTTCCGCGTCCACACGGCTCTTATCCCTGCGGGCGAACGGTCCAAGACGCTGGCGTCAGTGAGTCGGCTTTACCAAGCCCTGCATGACCAGGTTGCCGACCGGCGCACGGTCGTCGTCGCGCTCGGCGGCGGCGTGGTCGGCGACATGGCGGGCTTCGTCGCCGCCACTTACGCGCGCGGCCTGGACTTCGTGCAGGTCCCGACAACCCTGCTCGCCCAGGTGGACAGCAGCGTCGGCGGCAAGACCGGCGTCAACTTCGGCTCGGCCCAGAACTCGGCCAAAAACCTGATCGGCGCGTTCCACCAGCCGCGCCTCGTCGTCATTGATCCCGATATCCTCCGCACACTGCCGCTCCGGGAGCGACGCTCCGGCCTCGCCGAAGTCGTGAAATATGGTATAATAGGCGACAAAGATTTCTTTGCGCTCCTGAAGCGCCAGATGGCGGGCCTGCTTGCCCTGTCCTCGCCCCACTTGGAACACGTCCTGGCCCACTCCTGTGCGCTCAAGGCCCGCGTGGTGGAGCAGGACGAACACGAGGGGGGCCTGCGCGCCATTCTCAACTTCGGCCACACCGTCGGCCACGCGCTTGAAGCGCTGACGCAGTATCGGACGTATACGCACGGTGAGGCCATTGCACTGGGCATGGTGTCCGCCGCGCTGGCCGGCGAGGAAGTCGGTGTGACCAGGCCAAACGACACCGCCGCCCTGACGCTCCTGCTGCGCGCGGCAGGCTTCGCCGTTCGCTTGGACCCCGCGCATTCAATCGAAGAGATCACACGGCTCCTGGCCTGGGACAAGAAGAGCGTCGGCGGCTCGGCCCGCTTCGTGCTGATGGAGGAGATCGGGCGGGCGACGCCCGGCCACACGGTTCCCGAAGCCGCTATCCGCAAGGCATTGGAGCGGCAGCAGGGGCTGGATACATGACCGGGAAGCCGCCGCTCTGGGCCGATGGGCTGCTGACCCTGTGGGTGCTGGTCGTCACCGTCTTCTATTTCGGCGGCTGCTTCCTGCCCGCGCAGGTTGGCGTCTACACGCAGGCCGGGGCCGCATTCTATGCGCTGATGCTACTGATCTCGGCGGGAACATTAGCCTGGAAGCATCTGCACCGGGCCGACACAAACGACGACGCGAAAAAAGACAAAATGAACGGACGCGAAGGACACGCGCACGAAGACTAGAAAGAACACGCTTCGATGCGAAACAGACACACTCCTTTCCACTTCCCCCCCCGTGAACGGTGGCGGGGGTTAGGGGGCTTCCTCCTCCTGCTCTTCCTGGCGCGAGCCGTCACCGCCGCGCCCGCAGCAAAAGCCGCTTATGAGGCAAGCGGTGTGGTGCTCCACCAGTGCTCCTGCGCCTATGCCTGCCCGTGCATGTTCGAGAACGGGCCGGACAACTGCGCGCTGGCCGCCGTGTACCATCTGGATCGCGCGGCCTACAACGGTGTGGACGTCAGCGGCCTTTCGATGATTTCAATTGATGGGGCGGTGGATGCCCACCGGGGCGCGGCCTGCTGCGCGCCGAAGAGCACAGAGAAAAAAGCGGCAACGAAGTCCCCGGTGGGCGTCGTGTACCTGGACGCCCGAGCGACGCTGGCCCAGCGGTCCGCCCTGCTTGCCCTGCTCCAAGCGCACGGCGAGTGGCCGGGCGCGGGGCGGCCCGTTAAGAGTGTGCCGATCCGATTTGCGAAGACCGCGCGCGGCTACAAGACGGTCGTTCCCGGCCTTTTTGAAGGCGAGACCGAAGGCGTCAAGAGCCGCAACGGGACACCGATCCTCGTGGACGGCGTCGGCTTCGTCGAAGGGCCGCGCTGGACGGTCGGACGCAGCCTGATCAACGATCTGCACGACGCGGCCCTGAGCCTGAAATGGCATCTGCCGGACACGAACGGCTCGTGGTCGCTGTTCCACTGGGCCTCCTAGTCCAGTCCTTCGAGGAGTATCACTTTCTTGTCTGTCCAGGTGAGCGACCCGCGCTATGAACTCTTAGACAATGCCGCCGGTCCCGAAACGCCGCCGTATCAGTTCGGCAAAGCCCGCGACCGGGAAGAAGGGCGCGTCGTCGTCCTGCAAATGGCGCCCGCCGCCGTTTTCGGCACGGATGCCGGCGTGCGGCAGGAGTTCCAGTCGGCTGTGCGCCAGGCCCAGACGCTCGATCATCCCGGCATCCTGCGCGTCTTCGGCCAGGGCGTGGCCGAAGGGGGCGATTTATATGTCGTCCGCGAACTCCTGCGCGGCATCACTCTCCAGGAGCGCATCCGGCGCGTCGCCCCCTTCACCCTCGCCGTCGCTGCCGACATCGCCCATGCCGTTGCTGAGGCTCTTGTCGCCGCCCATCGGTCCGGGGTCGCCCACGGCGACCTGCGGCCCATCCACATCCTTCTCAGTCCCGAAGGCCAGATCAAGACAGCGGACTTTGCCTACGGCGCGGTCGTTGCGGCCCGTGCCGATGAGTCGGGCCGCGCGGCCTATCTTGCGCCGGAACTCGCCGCAGGCGACTCTTCCTACGCCGGAGACATCTACGCCCTGGGCGCGACCCTATACGAGATGCTGACCGGGGTGCTGCCGCTGGCGGGCGCGACGCGCGTGACCTCGCCCCGCGACGTCAACCCCGGCGTCCCCCCAGCCCTCGACGGTCTGGTGCAGAAGGCGCTTGCGCCGGACCCGAAGGCCCGCTACCGGTCGGCCGGCGCGCTGCTGGCGGACTTGCAGGCCATTCGGGACGCTCTGCGGACCGGCAAGTCGCTGGCCTGGTCGCCTCAGCCCGAAAAGGCCGACAACCGGACCGCCGCACCGAAAGCCGAGAAGCGCGACCCGCGCCCGTCTGTCGGCGACGTCACCCTCGTTGCGCCCCGCGAGGAGGTTGTCGCCCCTGCCGCTGGGCTGGCGGCCGTCGGGGCGATCTCCGCCGCCGCGCGCGACTTGGAAGAAGAAAGACACGAAGAAAGACACGAAGAAAGACACCCTATGCGGGAACACGAACGACACGAGCGTGAACCCTCGTCCGTCCTGGGACGGCTGACGGCGGCCATGATCGTTATTGCCGTCCTCTTCATGATCGGCCTGTCCTGGTATTTCGTCAAAGACTTCGCCGCCGTGCCTGACGACATCCAGGTCCCCAACCTCATCGGCAAGACCTTCGATGACGCCAAGCGGGTCGCCGAGCAGCAGCACTTTACCCTCGTCGAGAGCCAGGACAGCGCTTTCAGCGACACCATGCCGGAGAACCAGATTTACCAGCAGAACCCGCTGCCGGGCCGCACGATCAAGGCGGAAAAGGAAGTGACCGTCTACCGCAGCCTCGGCCCGCGCCTTCTCTCCGTCCCCCCACTCGTCGGCACGACCCAGGACTACGCCACCCGCGCGCTTCAGCAGAGTAGCCTGCCGCTCGGCAACATCGCCCAGGAGTACAGCGAACGCATCGCCGCCGGCGTCGTTATCCGCCAGTCGCCCGACGCCGGCAGCAGGGTCGCCCGCAACACCGCCGTCAACCTCACCGTCTCCAAAGGCAAACAGCCCCCGGACTCGCCCGCCGACGTCGCCGGCGACGCGGATGGGCAGGACAAGGCGAACCTGCACTGGCGCGCCGCCGCGCGCGCCGATTCCTACGCCATTCTACGCTCCCAAGACGGCGACATGAAAACGGTTGCCCGCGGCCTGACGGATACGCACTTCACCGACACGAACCTCAAGCCCGACACCACTTATTCCTACACGATCAACGCCGTCAACTCGGCGGGCGCGTCGGGGCCGAGCGAGTCGGTTCTGGTGACCACCCAGACCAAGCCGCCCCCGCCGCTCGTGATGCCCCCGAACGCGGTCGTGACTCCGCCGCCGGACGCCGGCCCGATGCCGGACGCCAGCGGGGCGACTGTGGACGGGGCTGCGCCCCCGCCCGCCGCCCCGAAGACGGCTCGCCTGCGCCAGTTTACGATCGAATTCCGTGTCCCGCGTCACTCGCATCACACCCAGAACGTCCAGATAGACGTTCAGGACGTCACCGGGACGAACCTTGTTTATGACGAAAACCACGACCCCGGCGAGCAGATCAGTGTGCCGATCCAGGCTTTCGGCAACCGGGTGAAGTTCAGCATCCTCCTCAACGGTAAGCTCGTCAAGCAGCAGACGTTATAGGGGCCGTTCGCCCCCCGCCCTGAAGAGCCGGGCTACTGTTGAGCGAACGCCCCTCCGGGGCTGAAGAATTTTTAGTCGCGGAGCGACTTCCCTTCCAGAGTAGCCCGGCCCTTCAGGGCCGGATGGCGAAGCGAGCACAAGAAATGCCCATTAAAATCGCGCCGTCTATCCTTTCCGCCGACTTCGGCGCCTTCGCCGAGGCCGTCGAGGAACTCACGGCGGCCAGCGCCGACTACATCCACATTGACGTCATGGACGGCCATTTCGTGCCGAACATCACCTTCGGCGCCCAGCTTGTCCGCGCCCTGCGCCCCGTCACGTCCGTCCCGTTCGACACGCACCTGATGATCGAGCGGCCCGAGCAGTACGTCGCCGAGTTCGCCAAAGCCGGCAGCAACCTCGTGACCATCCACCCCGAAACCACCTTTCACCTGAACCGCCTGCTGCACCAGATTCAGGACGCCGGCGCCAAGGCGGGCGTCGCCCTCAACCCTGCCACGCCGATCAGCGCCATCGAGTGGGTGCTGGGCGACCTGGACCGCATTCTGGTGATGACCGTCAACCCTGGCTTCGGCGGGCAGGCGTTTCTGCCCGAAATGCTGCAAAAGATTCGCTCACTGGCCGAGCTGCGGGCGGCTCACGGCCTGCGGTTCGAGATCGGGGTGGACGGCGGCGTCAACTCGGACACGGCCCCGCTCGTCGCCCGCGCCGGGGCCGACACTCTGATCGCCGGCAGCGCCGTGTTCCACCACCCCGAGGGGCTGGCCGACGCCGTCGCCGAGCTGCGCCGCCTCGCCACCGACGCCGCCCCGCCCGCCGCTCCCCGGAACGGGGGCCGCTGATGGCCGTCCGCGCCGCGCTGGTCCTGGCCCTGCTCCTCGCCGCCGGCTTTGGCGTCTGGGAAGTGCGTCGCTGGTCCACGCCGGAAGGCCGCGATCTGATCTCCCCCAAGCAGCGCCTCCTGCGGCTGTGGGGCCTGTTCTTCCTGCTCGCCGTCCTCGGCTTGTGGCTGGGCGGAACGTTCCTGCCCACCCCGCACACGCCGAAGGCGCTGATCGGCTGGATACAATACTGGCTGCTGACCGTTCTCGCCGCCCTGCCCCTGATCCCACTGGCCCTCCTGGACCGGCGCGAGAACTTGCGTCACCTGGCCGAGTCCAGCCGTCAACTGGCCGCCCTGCGCCAGAACCTTATTCGGGAGACGGTCGGCGCCCGTCCCGAAGACGCTGACCCGCCTCCCGATTCGCCCGCCTGACCGGCGGGCTTTGCAGCAGATAAGAGTCACACTCCGAGATGAAGCTATTGGTCGTTTCCAGCAGTCTTGACCCACGAAGCCGGAGTGAAAGGGTCGCCCGGTGCTGCCTGGAACTGCTCATGGGTCTCGGCACGGAGGCGGAGTTCCTGAGGCTGAAGGAACACCCTCTCCCGGCTTTCGGCAGCGTCAGGTGTCAGGATGTTCCTGCCTACCATGCTCTCCATGCCGCCGTGCTCGCCGCAGACGGCCTGGTTCTCGCCAGTCCCGTCTACAATTGGTCCTCCTGTGCGGAACTCAAGAAGTTCATCGAATATGTGGGTTCTACGGATGATGCGGCCAGGGGCGCCTTCTACGACAAAGTTGTCACCTTCGTCCACGCCGCAGGTCTCCCCCACAGCTACATGGCGGGGATGTCACTTGCCGTGCCCCTGATGCTCGACTTCAAATGTATTATCAACCCCTACTCCGTGTATGTCCATGACCGCCATTGGGAGGGGGAAACGCTTCTCGAAGAGGCCGAAGGGAAGCTGCTGAGAGCGATGACCGTAATGAAGGAACTGACGCTCCTGTTGTCGCAGAGGACTTACGTTTCTGAATGGGGAGTATAAACACACCGATCAGGTGGAGGAGAACCATATGCAGAAAGAACTAACCGCCCGCGCCGCCGCGCGCTTGAAAACCGTCGCGGGCGATGCCGCCGGCAAGACCGTGACCGTCGGGCTGGATGCCTTCGTGGACGAGATCATCCGTGTCGTGGACCGGCGCGCATCGGATACCGAGTATACGACCATCGAGCAGATCACCGAGCTGGGGACGCGCATCATCGGCGCAGCGGGCCAGAGTACCAACTTGGAGCTGGTCGTCGAGCGTGTCAAACTGGGCGGCAACGGCCCGATCATGGCGAACGCGCTGGCCGCCCTGGGGCCGCAGGTGACGTGCCTGGGGCCGCTGGGCGAGGGCCAAATCCACCCGGCCTTCGCCGAGATGGCTGACCGGGCGACGCTGATCTCGCTCGGCGCCCCCGGCCACACGGACGCCCTGGAGTTCGAGGACGGCAAGGTCATGCTCGGCAAGCTGGAGCCGCTGAACGATGTCACCTGGGCGCGCGTTTCCGAGCGCGCGGGGGAGGGCGGTCCGGCCCACCTGTTCGCCCAGGCTGACCTTGTCGCTCTTGTCAACTGGACCATGATCCCTGCCATGTCGGCGATCTGGGAGGACATCCTGATCCTGCTCGCCGCCCAGCCCGCCTCCTCCCGCCGCTTCTTCTTTGATCTGGCCGACCCAGAAAAGCACGGCGACGCTAAAGTCGCCGCCGCCTGCCGCCTTCTGTCGCGCTTTCAGGAGTTCGGCCCGACGGTCCTGGGCCTGAACGAGAAAGAAGCCTTCCGCGTCGGCACGGCCCTGGGCTACGAGGGCGGCCACCACGGACGGTCCGAGGTCCGCGCCGTCGCGGCCTTTGTCAGCGCCAGGCTGCCCGTCGAGGCCGTCGTCGTCCACCCCCGCGCCTACGCCGTCGTCGGCGCGCACGGCGAGATTACCGCCGATGTGGACGGCCCGTTCGTCGAGAACCCCGTCATCTCCACCGGCGCGGGCGACCACTTCAACGCCGGCTTCAGCCTTGGCAAGCTGCTCGGCCTGGCCGACGACGAGGCCGCCACCGCCGCCGTCGGCACCTCCGGCTACTACGTCCGAAACGCCGCCAGCCCGACCCTGACCCAGTTGGCGGAGTTTTTGGAGAGCCAAGCGGCGGGATAGCGGCTCTTTCGGAGCAGAGACATCCAATGCATAAATTCAGCCGGCTGCAAAAGGCGGCGCTATGGGGGGTTGTTGTGGGCATGGTGTTGGGCATCTGCGGGCTGTGGTATCTGCACAACAAGCTTCTGCCTGGCTCTGCGTTCAGTCAAGGTCCATATGCACCGTAGAACGCCACGGGTTGAAACCCGAGGCTGGAAAGTGCCCACCGTCCAGGGGACGGAAGAAGTAAGGCCAGAGGCAACACGGCAGAGGCGCGTGTCACGGGGCGTCCCGCAGGGATGGCGGAGTTCTACCAGTCTCGGGTTTTAACCCGTGGCCATTCTAAGGAGGGAAACATGGGACACAGCAAGCTGGAGTATTACCTGCATCTTGTCTGGTCAACATATCAGCGGGAGCCGCTGCTGGTGGGCGACACGGAGGCGTTGGTCTATGCCTGCATCCGGGCGGAAGCACGGCGGATGAACTGCATTGTCCACGCGCTCGGCGGCCTCGCGGACCATGTGCATCTGGTCGTGGAGCCGCCGGGGATGCTGGCCCCCTCGCAAGTTGCCCAGCAGATCAAGGGCGTCTCCTCACGCTTTGCGAACGACAAAGGCATCGCCTTCAAATGGCAATCGGGCTTCGGCGGTTTCAGCCTAAGCCGTCCACACTTGAAGGCTGCTGTTCCCTACGTCCTGCACCAGCAGCGGCGTCACGCGGACGGCGACATCTGGCCCGACTGGGAGGTGCCCGACGACTAGTTCTTGCGTCCCTTGGACGCTGGGCTTTATTCAGCCTCGGGTTTCAACCCGTGGCGACTTTGCTAACATGATCCGTTGCACTCATCTGTTGTAACCCTCGGCTCGGCCTTTGCCACTTGGCACGAATAATGCACGAAGACCTTTACTATATGCACCGCGCTCTGCGCCTAGCCGCTTTGGGGCGTCATGCCAGCCCGAATCCGATGGTCGGGTGCGTCATAGTTGATGACGCGGGCCAAATCGTCGGCGAGGGCTGGCATCCGCAGCCGGGGCAGCCGCACGCGGAGGTGTTTGCCCTGCGGGATGCGGGCGCGGCGGCGAGGGGGGCGACGGCGTTTGTGACGCTGGAACCCTGCTCCCATTACGGGCGGACGCCGCCCTGCGCCGATGCGCTCTTGGTGGCAGGTGTCCGGCGCGTGGTCGCTGCCATGACCGACCCTGATCTGCGCGTCGCTGGGCAGGGACTGGAGCGGTTAAGGGAATGGGCAATAGACGTTACGGTCGGTGTCTGCGAGGCTGAGGCGCGGGAGCTGAATGCCGCCTACCTCAAGCACCGCACGACGGGCCTGCCCTGGGTCGTTCTGAAGACGGCCATGACGCTGGACGGCAAGATCGCGACCGAAACAGGCGATTCAAAGTGGATCACGTCTCCTGTCGCCCGCCGCGCCGTCCACCGACAATTGCGGGACCGGTGCGACTCGATCCTGACCGGCGTGGGGACCGTCTTGGCCGATGATCCGGCCCTGACGACGCGGCTGACGCACCGGCTGGGGCGTAGTCCGTGGCGCGTGATCGTGGACAGTCGCCTGCGGACGCCGCCGGGCGCGCAGGTGGTGCGTCAGGCGGCGGACGACGGGAAAACGATCTTCGCGACGACCGCCCTCGCCGACCCGGCGCGGCGGGAACTGCTTATCGCGCGCGGCTGTCAGGTAATTGTCTGCGAGGCCGACGACGCGAGCCGCGTCTCGCTTCCCGACCTGATGCGGCGTCTGGGAACCCGTGGAGACATGATTGGTGTTCTTATAGAGAGCGGCGGGACGCTGGCGGCAGGAATGCTGTCTGCTGGCTTTGTAGATCGCTGGATCTGTTACCTCGCCCCCAAAGTGGCGGGTGGACGGGACGCCCCCGGTCCAGTCGGCGACCCCGGCATTGCGCTCATGCGCGACGCCCGCACCGTTTGCTTTCGGCAGGTGCGCCGCTACGGGCCGGACATCGTTATTGACGCCCGCTTTGGGTAACATAAAGAAGCCCATCCGTCTTGGACAGTTTGATCTTGGGAGGTGAGGAGAACGCGCATGTTTACGGGAATCATTCAAGAAGTCGGCCACGTCGAAGCTATCGAACGCGGTGAGCAGTCGGCCCGGTTCACCATCCGCGCCGGGCACACGTTGGACGGTGTGAAACTGGGCGACAGCATCGCCGTCAACGGCGCGTGCCTCACCGTGGTCCAGTCGGACCCCGGCATGGTTGCCTTTGACGCCGTGTATGAGACGCTGCAAAAGACCGCCCTCGGCGCGCTCGCCATCGGCGACGAGATCAACCTGGAGCCGAGCCTCGCCGCCAACGGCCGCTTCGACGGCCACATCGTCCAGGGCCATGTGGACGGCGTGGGAACCATCGCCTCCATCCGCGAGGTGGACAACTCCTACTACATCTACATCACTGCCTCCCCGACCCTGCTCCGCTACATCGTCCGCAAGGGCAGCATCGCGATTGACGGCATCTCGCTCACGGTCGTGGACGCCGACGACAAGACCTTTTCCGTCGCCATCATCCCCCACACCTGGGACCACACCAACCTCCACATCCGCCGCGCAGGCGACCAGATTAACCTGGAAACCGATATCGTCGGCAAGTACATCGAGAAGCTCGTCGGCGGCGACTACGTCCGCGCCGAGACGCCCCTCCGCATCGCCGATCTAGAGCGCTCCGAGCCGACCTGGGCCGGCCCCATGACCGCTTACCGGGAGTGAACGCCATGATTCAGGAACAATCGCCGCCGGTTCGACCCCAGCCGGGCAAGAACGGCGAAGAGCCTACACCCGACGCCTCGGACTTCGTCAGGCCGCCGGACCGCATGACTACGCTGTCACTGGCTTTGCCTGCTGTGCATTCGGAGATTACGACTGTTTTCGCCGAGGCGATCGCGGAGGCAGCCAAACTGCCGGTGGAGGACCAGAACTACATCGCCTTTCGCATCTTGGAAGAGATCGCTGAGGAGAAGAAGTGGACGGACTCATTCGCCCGGTCCCCTGATTTGCTTGCCAAGATGGCGGCGGAAGCCTTACAAGAACATGCCGAAGGTCGGACACGGCCTTTGGAAGAGATTTTGTGAACTCCAAGACAAAGGAAAGTTTCCGCAAGCGCTTTGAGGATTTACCAGGAGATGTCCGTCTCCTGGCGCGGCAGGCTTATCGGTTGTGGCGGCAGGACCCGTGGCACAACAGCTTGCGGTTCAAGCAAGTGCATCAAAGCAAGCCGTTCTACTCCGTCAGGATTGGGGCGCACTGGCGGGCAGTAGGCGTGAAGACGGGCAACGAAATGGTTTGGTTCTGGATCGGCTCTCATGCGGAGTATGACGGCTTGCTCAAGCAACTATGATTGCGAAAAATGTAGGAACGAACTGGCGGCTTATCATGAAGCGAAAACTTTTCCGGGCGATGAAGTTTATCGGCAATTTTCTTTATACGACATTTGATGCCTGGGTATCAGCATCAGTGTGGACACCGCACTAGAACAGGGGCGCGGATGCCGGATAACCCATTTAACACCATCGAAGAGGCTGTCGCCGACCTGCGGGCGGGCAAGATGATCATCCTCGTGGACGACGAAGACCGCGAGAACGAGGGTGATTTTGTCATGGCCGCCGAGCACATCACGGCGGAAGCCATCACACTGATGACGCGCCACGCCAGCGGCATCATCACCGTCCCTATGCCTGAAGAACGGCTGATCGCGCTCAACTTGGAGTTGATGGTGCGCGAGAACAGCGAGTCCATGCGGACGGCCTTCACGATTACGGTGGATGCCAAAGAGGGGACGACGACGGGCAGCAGCGCGGGGGACCGTGCCCTGACCATCCGCCGGCTGGCCAACCCCCAGGCCCGCGCGGGCGACTTCAACCGGCCCGGCCACGTCAACCCGCTGATGGCCCGCAAGGGCGGCGTCCTGAAACGCGCCGGCCACACCGAGGCCGCCGTGGACCTCATGCGCCTGGCGGGGATGGAGCCGGTCGGCGTCATCTGCGAGATCATGGGCGACGGCGGCGAGATGGCCCGCGTGCCCGAACTGGCCGCCCTGGCGAGGCAGTTCGACCTGAAGTTCATCACCATCGCCGAGCTGATCAAACACCGGCGACGGCGGGAGAAGCTGATCCACAAGGTCGCCTCGGCCCGGCTGCCGACCCGCTACGGCGAGTTCACGGCTCATGCCTATGAGAGCGGCGTGGACCCCGCGCCGTACACGGCCTTTACGATGGGCGACATCGCGGACGGCAAGGACGTTCTGGTCCGCATCCACTCCTCCTGCGTCACCGGCGACCTGCTCGGCTCGCTTAAATGCGACTGCGGCGACCAATTGCACCTCGCCCTGGAGAAGATCGCCGAGGCCGGGCGTGGCGTCCTGCTCTACATCGAGCAGGAGGGGCGCGGTATCGGGATCACCAACAAGATCAAGGCGTATGCGTTGCAGGACGAGGGCGCGGACACGGTCGAAGCGAACGTCCGACTCGGCTTCAAGCCCGACCTGCGCGACTACGGCATCGGCGCGCAGGTGCTGGTGGATTTAGGCCTCAAGCGGCTGCTTTACATGACCAACAACCCGGCCAAGCTGGCGGGCTTGGAAGGATACGGCCTGGAGATCGTGGACCGAATCCCGCTCCATCCCGCTCCGAACGATGCCAACCGCCGTTATTTGGAAACCAAGCGGACCAAGATGGGCCACCTGCTGGCCGAAGACCTGCCTGCCCCTCTGGACGAGCAGGATGGCCTGGAGGCGTCGTAGGACCGCCCCCCAGCCCCCAATAATGGGGGAGCCGGAAAAGGCTTGTCTCTTCCTACTCCCCCAGAATTGGGGGTCGGGGGGCTGTTCGTGAACATTTTGAGGAGAATTGTCGTATAACATGGTGACTCACGAAGGAACCCTGATCGCTTCGGGCCTGCGCTTTGCGGTTGTCCTGAGCCGGTTCAACTCGCTGATCGGCGACCGGCTGCTGGAGGGCGCGCTGGATACACTGCGGCGGCACGGCACAGCGGAAGACGACATCACGCTGGCGCGCGTGCCGGGGGCATTCGAGATTCCACTGGCCACCTCCGAGCTGGCGAAAACGGGAACTTTTGACGCCGTGATTTGTTTAGGCGCTGTGATTCGAGGCGCGACCGCGCACTTCGATTACGTCGCCGGGCCGATGGCCTCCGGGCTGGCGAACATCGCCGTTCAGACCGGGGTGCCGGTCCTTTTTGGCGTCCTGACGACGGACACGATTGAGCAGGCCCTAGAACGGGCCGGGACGAAGGCAGGCAACAAAGGCGCAGATGTTGCCGCCGCCGCCATTGAGATGGCGAACTTACTTCGGAAAATCCGCGTATAACACTACGTCCGTAGAAACTATCTCGATGAGGTTTGCAGAACAAATGAAGAAAGCTACTTCTTATGTCGCCGCCTTTGCGGTGGGCGTGACGGCCTGCGCGGTCGGCCTGAAGACCTTCGGCGACCCCGTCTCTTATCTCGGCGGCGGCAGCGCCGCTAAACAGGCGGTGCTGGTGTCCCTGAACACCACGCCGCAGCCGCTCAAGCGGTCTTTGGGCGACTCGGTCGTCGCCGATGCCGCCGCCAAAGTGGACGCGGCCGTCGTGACCGTGCATACCGAGGGCAAGCCTGTCGGTCAGGCCGGCGCCGGCCCGTTCGGCAATGACCCCAGATTCCGGCGCTTCTTCGGCTTGGGCGAGAGCGGCCCGGTGACTCCGAAAGGGGCCGGATCGGGCGTCATCATCAGTCCCGACGGCTACATCATTACCAATGATCACGTCGTCAAGGACACGGCGAAGCTGACAGTCAACGTCGGCAACAACGGCAAAGCTTACACTGCCCATGTGGTCGGCACTGATCCCATCACTGACATCGCCGTAGTCAAAATTGACACGGCGGGCGTCAAGCTTCCGGTCGCCCAGCTGGGCAACTCCGATGATGTCCGCATCGGCGACTGGGCCATCGCCGTCGGCAACCCGCTGGATGTGGGGACGACCGTGACCCTGGGTATCATCAGTGCCCTGGGCCGCACCGGCTCGGCGGAGAGTGGACAGGCTATTCTGCCCTCCATCCAAACCGATGCCGCCATTAATCCCGGCAACTCCGGTGGCGCCCTCGCCAACATCAACGGCCAAGTGATCGGCATCAACGAGGCGATCCTCTCGCCCAGTGGAACTTCCACAGGGATTGGCTTCGCCATCCCGATTAATCGCGCCAAGCAGATCACCGCCGAGCTGATCAAGAACGGCAAAGCCATACACCCATTCATGGGTGTCGAGTTCCATGATATCGGCGTACTCTCCCCGGATGATCGTACCCAGGTCGGCATCCCGACGACCCTGGACTACGGCGTCTACATCGCCCATGTTGTTCCCAGTTCTCCTGCTGCGGTCGTGGGACTGCATCGGTTCGATGTCATCACTGAGGCCGCCGGCCAGCGCATTACCAGCAGAGACCAGCTGAACGGGATCATACAAACCGCGAAAATCGGCAGTGTGATAACCCTGAACGTCCTGCGCGACGGTCAGCCGCGTACTGTCACTGTGACGCTGCGTGAGCGGCCTGCTACCATCGACCAGGAACAGAACCAGCCGCAGCAGGACGGTTCGCCGTTCGGCCAATCGCCCTTCGGCCTGCCGTAATTCTTTCATCCACGAAGGGCCTCCCAAACGGGAGGCCCTTCTTTTTTGCGCGCCGGGTACAATAAAGCCATGACAGACCCGGTGACGCTGATCCAGCATCTCTCCCGCCGCGCCATTGAGGCCGACGAGGCGCAGGCACTGCTCGACGAGATGAACCAAGCCGCGATGGAGGCTGTCGGGGCGGACCGCGCCTTTGTCGCCCTCGCCCACGACGCGACGGGCGAACTGACCCTCGTTTCGACGGCTGGGTTTGGCTGGACCGACGAGTTCCGGGCCATGAGGCTCAGGATAGACGAGACGGGCGGCAACGGGTCGGCTCAGAGCGAAAGGGTGGGGGAGACGCGCAGCGGCATTACTTCCCACGTCGCGGCGACCGGACAGCCCTATATCACCGGCGACGTAGACGCCGACCCCTACTATTACGCCTTCTTCGACGATGTGTGCAGCGAGATCGCCGTGCCCCTGGTGGACGGCAACGGCCACACGCGCGGCGTCATCAACATCGAAAGCTTCCGTCCCGACCACTTCAACGACTCTCACCTGCGCCTGGTTCAGTCTCTGACCGACATCGCCGTCCTGCGGTTGATCGCCGACGGCTCCCGCGCCCGCGAGGCCGCGCTGGTTGAGATCGGCAAAGACTTGTCCGCCATCGGCGACGCCGAGCAGCTCATGCGCCGCGTCGTGGACGTCGCCTCGGCCCAACTACGCTTCGAGGACTGTTCGCTCTTCGTGCTGGACAATGACAAGCAGCTCTTGGTGCTGCAAGCGGCGCGCGGCGGGCTGGCCGGACGCATCGGTACGGCGACCTACCCCGTCGGCGAGGGCCTGACCGGCTGGGTGGCCGAGCAGGGCGAGCCGATCCGCGTCGGCAACCCGCGCGAAGACCCGCGCTGGCGCGGCCGCTTCGAGGAGTTCCCCATTGAAGACGTCGGCGCCTTTCTTGCCGTTCCCATCTTCGGCCGCAGCGGCGTCCTGGGAGTCCTGCGCGTCCTGCGCCGCAAAAGCGTCGCGCCCTGGTTCCGCCGCGAGTTCACTGAGGACGACGAGAGCGTCCTGCTGACCATCGCCTCGCAGCTCGGCACCGCCATCGAGAACAGCCGGATTTTAGACCGCCTCGTCAACACCGAGCGCATGGCCGCCTGGGGCGAACTGTCCGCCAAAGCCGCGCACATGATCGGCAACCGAACCTTCGCTATCAAAGGCGACCTCAATGAACTCGAATACCGCCTGTCCGAACCCGAAGACAGGCGGCCCGAATACCGCAAGCTGGCCGAGGGCATCCGGCGCGGCATCTTCCGCCTGGAAGAAATCTTGCAGGAGTTCCGCGACTTCGTCCGCGCCACCCAGATCGCCCTGGCCGAGTATCAGTTAAACGACCTCATCCGCCAGTGCGTGGACGAGAGCTTCCCCAAGCGCGGCCCGGTGGCCCTGACCCTGGACCTCGCCCCCGACCTGCCGCCGATCCTGGCCGACGCCTCGCGCCTCAAGCGCGCCTTCTCCGAGTTGATCGAGAATTCCCTGTCCTTCCAGCCCGACGGCGGTTCGCTCCTCATCCGTACCCGCCGCGCCGACCCCGTGCAGGCGTACGCCCTGGCCGAGCTGGCGCGCGGCCGCGTCTACCTCCAGATCGAGTTTTTAGACACCGGCCCCGGCGTCCCCGCCGACCTCAAGCCCCGCATCTTCACCCCCTTCTTCACCTCTCGTGCGCGCGGCCTGGGCCTGGGCCTCAGCATCGTCAAAGGCATCCTAGAGGCCCACCGGGGCAACATCGTCGAGGTCGGCGCGTCCGGCCAAGGCGCCCACTTCATCGCCTTCCTGCCCGCGAAGGGGGATTAGCAAAGCATAACCCACAAAAACAAAGGGCTAGCCTACGGGTAGCCCTTCGTTGCAACGGATAAAGGACGTTATTACATAGTAATTCGGTTCGCCGGCCAGCCGGTGATTTTCCGATTTAATCTATGCGGGCTGTCAATTCCCCGCAGCTTGCTGCGTCACCTTATTTGTCTTGCTCTTGATTTGTCTTGCTCTTGATTTGTCTTGCTCTTGATCGTGTGCGGTACACTTTGGAGGTATGAGCGAACCTATCCACAAGCGCCACCATGTTTCTGCCCTGCTCTACCATGTGGTCTGCCCTGCTCTACCATGTGGTCTGCCCACGAAGTACCGTCGTGCGGTCATCACCGAGGAGGTGGAGGCGGTTCTGCGGCGCGTCTGCTTTGACATCAGCAACC
>JAABUM010001406.1_pt1 | contig 36215 bp, 64 predicted proteins | sample 5559161 | NCBI WGS metagenome assembly JAABUM01 (sample SAMN10711868, study PRJNA513369) | rock metagenome | isolation source: Antarctica rocks | place: Antarctica: Victoria Land, Siegfried Peak nord
CGGCAGCGGAAACGGCGGCGACCGCCGCGGCGGACGACAATGACATCCTGCGGAGCCACTTCCGTGTCGTGCTGCGAGACGATCCGAAGGACAACACGGCAGCCGCTGCGGTGAGGACTGACGCAGAAGGAGAGGCATGTAGCACTGCACAGTGGTGCCGCGCGTGGAGCAGTGCGCAAGCCTTGCATGTGCAGTGATGAGCCTCGAGTCCGCGGCAGAACATCGCGCAGCCCCGCCTCGTGCACAAGCCGCGTCACGTGCGCGCGTGGAGAGGGGCACATTTCAGCACGGACATTGCCGTGCACAGGCAACCTCCAGTCCAGCCAAGGCCGGCGGGGCGGCCAGCCCCGCCAAGGCGTCCAGCCTTGGCGGGGCTGGCCGCCTGTTGGCAGTGACCCGGCTAGACATCCTAATCGGCAGTGACGGCGACAGCGGCGGCGGCGGAGGACCCAACCTCCCTACGCGCCGCCTGTACATCGCAGCCCTGGACGCCTGGGACGGGTTGACCCTGGACTACACGCCGACCTGGCCGCTGCACCTGCTGCTCACCCCCCAGGTGGACTTTCAAGAAAGGCGCAGACTCTGCGCCTTCGCCTCGCCTTGAAGCTTTGCCAGACATCAGACACCAGGCGCTAGACCGTGGACGCCTGGCGCAGACCGACAGAACACGGCAATTTGACTCTGTCCTATGTTGCCTCAATGCTGCTGCTGCGGCTGCCATGCCCTGCATGGACGCTCTTCGAGAATCAAGCGCAAATTTGAAAGCGCGCCTGCGCAGGCGCGGGCCAAGTACGGCGCGCGCCGGCTGCTGCTGCGCCTGTTTGCACGTGCATAGTTCATTCTTCATCTGAGGTTCGTTTCCTAAGCTTCTTTGCGCTGGCATCCTGCATCCTGCAGGTGCTGGCAAAGCGTGGCGCGCTGTGCCGGCTGCTGCTGCGCCTGCTGTGGACACGCGCCTTGTATGATTCGCATCAATGCTGAAAACCTGCAGGTGCTGGCCAAGTACGGCGCGCTGTGCCGACTGCTGCTGCGCCTGCGCCGCGTGGGCGGCCTGCTGGACGGCGCCTGGGCCGCCATGCGCGCCAGCGGCCGCCCTGAGCGCAACTTTCCTTCTACTGCCGCCGCCGCCTACCCGGGCGAAGGCGCGCAGGCGGCGGCGGCGGTGCTGTCGCCGGGGCTGGCGCAGCTGCAGCGGGGCGCGGCGGCGGCGCGGCGGCCGCTGTGGCAGCTGCGGGCGCAGATGGCACACTTTGTCAACCACTTCACCATGTACCTGCAGGTAGCGTCTTGCCAAACATCTCCCAGTTGCAACAGTCTTTTTTGGTGACGTTGGATTCCTATTCCTGTTCCTATTCCTATTCCAGCGAATACCTCGGACGACTTGAGAGACCCTGATTTGCCTTGTCTACTGCCTCGGCCACCCTGAGCGAACATCCCGTACCACCAATGCAGGTGGACGTGATCGAGACGGGCTACAGCCGCCTGATGGCCGCCATCGGCGCCGCCGCCGACTTCTCCGTGGCCGCCGCGGCGCACATGGAGTTTGTGGACGGCGTCCTGGCGGCGGCTTTTCTGGACGTGCGCAATCTGCACGCGACGCTGATGGCGCTGTTCAGCCTCTGCCGCCGCCTGTGCGCCCGCCTGCAGGTGAGAGGCTGCGTAAACTTGAGACATTAGGCGTTTCTGCATGATGTCACGCAGCAGTTCAGGCACCCGTGCTGGGGACATGCATCTGCTCAAAGTCTCGTGTGCCATAGAGTGCACACACTCGGTCTCTGCTCCAGACATGTGTGGTTCTTAGGTGCGGTTGCTGATGTGTCTCACTATCCAGGAGATGTGGAGGGCGGCATGCGGCAGGAGGCTCTGGTCCCTGATTTTCTCACTCCAGGATCTGACTCATATGCAAAAAATCCTTGTGACGTGTTTTGTTGCATGTGCAGGAGAACGCGGCGGGCGACACGCTTGAGGAGGCGCTGGCGGACGCGCAGCTGCAGCGCGATTGCCAGCAGCGCCTCGCCGCCCTCGTGTCCGTGCTGCGCGCCGACCACCTGCAGGTACTGTGCCGTGTCCTTTCCATTTGAACCGCAACGTGTGTGCGATGTCAGGCTTAGATCTGTCCTCCAGCGACATGCACGCCAGATACCGCCAACGTTGCGCCTCTGTCTCCGGTGCCTGCACCGCTCGGCCCTGGGCGGCGCTCTCCTGCAGGCTGCATGCGTACAACACAGCATCTGTTGCCAAGGCTGACAAGCTGAGCGGACACTGACCTCCCGGCGCCCCGCCCCCTGCAGGCGCACGCTAGGGCGCCGCACCTGCGGCAGCTGCTGGCGGCGCTGGACTTCAACGGCTACTTTGCGGACGTTGCCGCCGGGCAAGAGTCACCCGCTGGCTACCGTTCCGTCTGAGGAGGACGCCTGAATTATGCTCCAGCTGTCTTGCGGAAGTCGCTGAAAGGCAGCAGTTGCCAGCAGTGCCTGGTGTGATACGGCATCGCCTGTGGCGGCAGCAGCAGACACGCGAGCGGCATCGAGGAGGAAGGGCTATCCTTACTGGTCTATTCAAGTAACTAGGCAATGCTTTGGAAGTAGCACAGAAGCCTCGACACTGTGTCTGCCCGACGTGAAGCCTATGCTGACGCTGCCTCGCTCGTCCTAGGGTCATCTCTCTCTCTGGCCCTCGTAGTCAACCGGCAGGCTCTGGAAGCTACGCCGACACCTGCGGAAACGACCCGAGTTCGAGACACGCAACTTGCAACCAGCAAACTGACTATAAAGTATGCCGGTGGGGGACGGGGGTAGATAGATAGATTACACCCCAGCCTCAGGCTGATAAGGCATCAAATCACCAATAAACCATCATGTGTCATCATGTCGCAAACTGTTGGATGACACTGAGCAGATGAGCCGATGAGAATCACCTCCCCCAAGCATGCCAAATGAATCCGGCAACCATCATTCTGTCCCCACACCAGCTGACGCATGCACGGCGGCACCGCCAGATCGAACAGGCAAGAAATGCGCTGCCGGACAACGTCTGTCGCGGGACATTCCATCAGAAATGCTTCTCGTCCCCGACCGCGCCACTGTCACAAAATGTGCAGCAGCGGTCCTGCATGTCAACCTGCCGGAGTTTTCGTTCAAAAGTAATCCGAGCATCATGAGCTGCGCAGTGACACAGTGATGGCCACCCATTTTCCCGCAATTTAACTTGCGTGCCTGTATGCTTTGTGACACAATATGGTGTGACATATCATGTACAGTGGCTTCTCAAACGCATCACATTGCAATACCGATGATAAGCCCTTGCGACGTGATTCGTTCGCACAGGGAGCACAATCACCGCTACACAAACGAAACAGGCGCCCTCTTCCAGCTTGTGGACGGCCAAACAGGCGTGACGCTGGCAGATGCAGAACATTCGCGGCAGAGCCTCCACGCCCGCGGCTGCGCCTGTGAGGCGCAGGCCGCCAGCATTGCGCAAGGCGGCACAGCTGACGACTGAAACGCCCCGAGCAACAGCAGCGCCACCCGTCCAATGCAGGCCATGCCAGCAGTCCACCGACAAATGGCAGCGACACACTGCCTTCTTGAGTGACGCCAGCTCGTCTGGAAACTGAACGAGCGATGTGACACGGCTGATGCTTTCCGTCCAGAGCCCGATTATCTACATGTGTAACTACATTTATATGTTTTGGCCAGCGGGCTGTTCCCGCAAATGCAGGTCGCTTACCAATAATCACGCTGTCAGTGCGCCCTTGCAAATGAGACATGCCGACTAAAGTCTAAGAGCGTATGCTTGCTCATGCGAAATGCCTCCATCCGCATCAAAATGACTGCACAGCAAAATCTGCCGTCACAATGGAGGCCGGGTGCAAGCAACGACCGCCTGCGACAGCTGCCCGGGCCTAGGGAACCAAGCTAAACGCACTGCGCCGGCGGTGTGGCCATGAGCTGCATGTCGCCCACACCCTCTGACCGGATTGAGTTGTGCTGGATGCGTTGGGCTTGCCTTGAAGCGCCCGTCCTCAGTCCCAGCCATGCCGAGTGCTATGTGAACTCCGCTGGGATTTCTTGTCGGTTGAAGATCCTGCTCAGATCTTCGTGTCCAGCCCAGTGCCAGCCAGCGGCTGCGTTCCTTCCACAGGCGGGGGCCCCGCCGCGGCGCCGCCCAAGGAAAGCGAGCCGTCGGCAGCCGGAACTGTTGTGCCACCGCCGTCGCTGCGAGCGGACGCGATCAGCTGGTGCAGCAAGATGCCGGTCGCCACACTGACGTTCAGACTGTCCACGGCCCACCGCTCCGGCGCCACGCCGCCGGCTGACACGCCGTCAAGTTCCCCGGCGGCCGGCGGCGCAGCGTTGATTCCTGGGCCGTCTGCCTCCCCGGCGATGGCCTCCAGCTTTCCGGCGGCCGACTGCACTGCGTCTGCAGCGTCGGGCGCATCCGCGCCGCCAGCGCTGACGCCGATGCTGCTGGCGCCGCCGGGCCCGCCGCCGATGCGGATGAGCCGGCTGCAGGCGCGCTTGACATTCGTACGAAGCCCTGCAGGCGGCGTTAAAACTCGCTCAGATGCAGGTCAACCAATGAGGACGACAATGGGGGCTCTTGGCAGGCGTCACACAGGCTTACCAGCATCAGATGCACGGGCAGCAGATACACTGGCAACAGATACACTTGACAGCAACAGATATACTGGAAGTGTTACTGACCGGCGCCCTCGCTGCCCATGACCAGCACCGTCGGCCGGTCCAGCTGAAAGTCCTTGACGTCCACGGCAGCGCCCTCCGCCGCAGCGCCTGCATATGCATTGGGATCAGATGGATCGAGGTGTTGCCCTCTGGGCTGACTGTTCGACCATATATAGAAGAAGTTGCAGCACCATGAACCGATGATTCGACATCTTATGAGCGTCAACTGCAGTGCTAGCTGTGTGACAGATCAGGTGCAGCAGAAAATGCCTCACCGAGGACCAGCCAGCCGTCAGCCTCGGCGGCTACGAGCGTGCGCGGCAGGTTCTTGGCGGAAAACACCCTCATGACCTGCGAGCAGCATCTGTTGTGCCATTGCAACTATTCGCGCCACTACCCTTTTGCTCAAGTTTGTGCATTCCTGCCTTTGCATTCTATTTGTGCATTACCAACAAGGTCACAATCTTGAGCAAAGGCGAGAATGCACAATCTTGCAGGACACTATGGTGCCACAATGCCAGAAGCTTGGCGCCGGGCCTCACACCTCCAGCGCGCCCGCGGAGGCCTTGCTGACGACCGGGCTCAGCGGCGCCGCATTGCGGGAGCAGCCGAGCACGCCAGCGGCGCCCAGGAAGTGCGCGACCCGCAGCACCGCTCCAAAGTTCATCTGCGCGGCGGACAGCGGGGAAACTCACATGCAGATGTCAACTCTGTCAAGCAGGAGGTGCATGACAGCACCAATGGACTGGCATGACGTTTCGATGTCTGGCGGGATCGCGCTAGGACAGCACCACCCGAGTGCAGAGCTGACAAAAAGAGTCCGCAGAAAAGCACTCGTCATGGTCCCACGAATGCTTTTAGAGACACCTTAGCAAACAGCTGTCATACTTCAACTACCAGTTCAGTTTCAAGTAATGCTCACCGGGTCCTGCACTTCGTCCAGGGCGAGCCACACCGGCGGCGGCCCGGGGGGCAGCCCGACCGTCGGCGGCAGCACATCCATCTCCACCCACCCCAGCGGCGAGCAATCGAGCACCAGCCCCTGCACACACAGAGCCGATGGAAGGTGTATTCAGAGTGAAGTCTAGAATGAAATGCTGATCGGTTGGCCTTTTGCAGCAGCTGCAGTGAACGCCCAGCTTGGAAGCTGACGCTGCTGGTTCTGGCAAGCCAGGCGGACACGCCCTGGAGCTCCCGGCCAATTGGGGTGCAGCATATGCCTTTCCGGGTGCGGACTCCATCGTCTTTGACATATGATGAAATCAAGAAGCAGCAAGGGTGAAACAACCGTGCAGGGCTGCCGCGGTAGTCGTGTGGAAGCAGCGCTGCGGCCAGTAGGGGTGCTGGCAGGGGTGCTAGCACCCCCTGCCAGAAGTATCATTGTGCGGGACTGCCTCAGCGGTTGCAGAAAGGCAGCGCTGCGGCCAGTAGAGGTGCCTCCTACTTGAAATAACACCCATGCAGGACTGCCTCGGCAGTCGTGTGGATGCAGTGCTGCGGCCAGCAGGGGTGCTGGCACCCCTGCTGGAGACTCGGCTGGAAAGTGCGCGCCTGGTGCGGCCGGTTGTCGGACAGCATGTTGAGGTCGTGCTTGCTGGCGTAGCTGACCGGCACGCCGGCGGCCTCCGCCGCCGCGACCGCCTCCGTGATCGGCCGCTGGTCCTTGCCCTCCTTGCCTGCGGCATGACATATGCAGGAGGCATCAATGGGCAGGTCAAGATGCTGGGCACATGCATGGGGGCGCATGACTGTAAAGCCAGCTTCGCCTGCCTGTGCAGTCCCGGCTGCTTCTAGATGCCTCTTGGAACGAGTCGACGATAGAACCCGCTCATTGTTGTCAGCAACATTGCCGTCACGGGGCTCTGCCAGTGATCACAGACAGCCATAGTGATGTCAGGATGGGCTGAAAGGGCAGGGGAAAACGCAGACAGCGGGCAGTTCAGCTCATGGGGCTGCGCCCACCTTCCTGGACGTACAGCGCATGCACGGTGCGGCGGCCGCTGGCAAACGCCGCCAGGACGGGCGCCAGCCCATACAGAGCGTCGCCTGCATGCAAATGCATCAGCTTATGAGGGTGGCAGCAAACACATCTTCTCAAGCCCTGGGCTTCAGCTTGTGCAATGGAATACGGGCGGGCAGAGACAAGTGTGAGTGATCGGCATCATCCAGCAGAGTGCGATCCCACAGCACGCATTGGATGGGAAAGGGTGCACAATGCTGCTAACAGGCAAAGCGGATGCTTCAGGGTTCCAGCCCACCTGTCCAGGCGTCCTTGATGGATGCGAGGGGTCCACGCTCGTCAGCGTCTTCACCCCAAGACCCGCTGCGTGCCCTGCATAAGTCGGGATGGCCGTCTTGCTTTAAAAGTTCAATCTCGTAGCATGCCGACATGGAAAGGGCGTCTTAGAGCAGAATGCAGCACGAGATGGAGGATGACAATGCCGGGCAGAAGACACCACCGACCTACCTGCCGAAGCCTTCCTCTGGCTGCCTGCTGAACGATGGGGCGCCGTCGAAGGCTCTGCCTCTGCCGCCGCGCCCGCCGCCACGGCTGTCCTCGTCTTTCCGCCAGCCGTTGCGGACCTGCTGATCGCCGCCGGCAAAGCTGCCCCGGCGCTCCGAGCGGTTTTGAATTCCCCAGTCGGACCCGCCGCTCCTGCCGCCGCCACCGAAGCTGTCGCTGTCGTCCTGCTGCCAGCCGCCACGGGCCGGCGGCGAGTCCCGGTCAAAGCCCACGTGGCGCTCCTCCCGGTCTTGGCCCCTGCTGAAGTCGCGACCCCGGCCGCCGCCGCGGCCCCTGCCGCCGCCGCCGCGCCCGCGCCCGCCGCTGCCGCCGTAGCGGCTTGCAAAGGAGCTGCCGGCAACTGCATCGCTGCTCGGATCGTCGAATCCGAATCCTCCGCCGGCGCCTCTATCTGGCTTGTCAGACCGGCCGTTGCCGCTCCTGCTGAAGCCGTATTCGCCCTTTTCGTACCGCTGCTGACTGCGGTCATCGCTGCTGCGGCCGCCGCCCCTGCCGCCGCCGAACCTCCCGCCGCCACCCCTGCCGCTACTGCCGAACCTGCCGCCGCCGCCGCGGCTGTCGCCACTGAACCTGCCGCCGCCGTCACTTCGGCTGTCGCTGCCGAATCTGCCACCTCTGCCGCCGCGGCTGTCGCCGCCAAACCTGCCACTGTCGCTTCGGCTGTTGCTGCCGAATCTGCCACCTCGGCCACCGCGGCTATCATCATCACGGCCACTGTCGCGGGAGCCGAATCTACCAGCAGAGGAACCTGCGCACGCAACTATAGGCAATGATCGTCGAATCGAATGCCAGCCCGGCAAGCTATTGGCAAGGTATTGTGCAATGTTCCAAAGGTACGGCGGCGCGTCCGCTGGCGGGACGAGCGCACCCTCATCGCGATAACTGCTGCGCGCAGCGCGTCCGCCACCACGCCCGGGCTTTGCAGGCGATCTGCCTCCCGCATCGCGACGCTGGAATGAGCCAGGTGTGCCCCTGGAGAACTCACGCAGGCTGCTGATGCTGGGCAGGCAGGGCAGTGGGCTCAGCCCGGATGGCACCATACCCCCGAACACTGATCCCTGCCACATGTTAGAGGTGCAAGATGTGTTCAGCTTCGCATTGCAAGCCAAAAAGCCCAGCAGACGCGCCGACATCACACCTGCAGGTGACTGGCGGAACAGATCCGAGACACGTGTTCGGGAAGTTGCAGCACCCTGTGGCTTCCACAAAGCATTTGCAAGCTGCTTTTGATCGAAAACCACACGTCTGCCGCACACAAACGTTGCCAACTCCAACACCAAAAGTCCACGTCCACCCTAACATCCAAACCCTAAACTCTAAGTACAAAATTTGTGGGAATCAGAGCTTTTTGGTTCGGGAATCAGGTGGTCGGGGACTTTGTGTTAGCGAGCAACGCTGGGGAATTTCCGGAAAGATCAGGACGCCCTAGCCTATGAGAGGGCAGACAGAAAGACCACACGGGACACCGATTGGAAGGCCCTTTCAGGAATGTCTTCATGTCGGTCACTGAGAGCTGCCACTCTGCCGCTGCCCCAGCGCTCGCTGCCCTTGCCCCGAGCCCGCGCCACTGCCCGCCTTCGCCGCCGGCAGCGCCGCGTTCTCCTGCCCCACCTGCCGCGGCGCCTTGAAGGCGCCCATGCGCCGCCGCTTGAACACCGGCCGGATGACGCCTCCGCTGCCGCCGCTGCCGCCGCTGCCGCCGCTGCGATTGGCTGCCTGCTGTGGCGGTGATGCTGCCGCCGCATCTGCCGCCCAGTGGGAGCCATCAGCAGACGCCCTCGGCAGGCGGTAGGCCGCCGGAGCCGACCCCGGCTGAGCTGGCAGCAGCGCTGCCACGGCGGTGCCGAATGAGTGCCTGGCGTCGAGCGTCCCGCCTGCCATGTCGCCCAGGCTGCCGGCGGTGTGCTGCGCTGCGCTGCCGTCTGGCCGCCCCACCTCGCTGACTGCTGCGTACTCGGCCAAGGCATCGGCTGCCTGCTGCGCAGAGCCGCCAGCTGAAGGGCGCACTGAGCTGTCTGAAGGCCTGGAGGAGCCGGAGCCTTTGCCGGGCGCCCGGCGCAGCACTGGCCGCTTGGGCGGCGAGCGCTTCGCCGCCGCCGCCGACGCATTGCCCTGACAGGTGGACGAACACACATGTCTCAAACCACTTCATCGTCGCCGCCTGCAAAATGTGCCGCCTCTTGCAGCATGCTTAGCATGGTGCAGATAGCACAGTCGGGCTGCCTGATGTACATGCGATGCGACGCGCGGCGCGGGGCAGGGCCCAGCGTCGTCCACGTCTGCGCGGTCATAGGGGTCGCCGGCAGCGGCGGCGGCCGCGGCGCCCTGCGCACTGACCCACTGCGCCTGGACGCGCCCCTCCATCTGGCTCAGCTGCCGCTGTACGCCCTGCACCAGCGACTCGGAAAGGTAACACACATATGTGAGCGAGAGCGAGACGCCGCACTCCAGGGGGCACATTCTTGGGCTCAATTGGCCATGCCAACACTTGTCACTCACAGCCTCTCACCCTGGGGTCGCGGCAGTAGTCGCAGGGCAGCTCGCCCGCGGCGTTGCAGGTGCCGCGCTTCTCGCCAAAGTGCGCCAGCAGCTGCTTGCGCCGGCAGCCGGGGTGCATGGCGTAGCTGCAGGCAAACTTCAGTGTCACGATCAGCTCTGACAAGAAATTTAGGGTCTGTTCAGCCTGATGGATTGCAACCAGTGAAGCGCTCGCTTCCAGTTGGAAGCTGTGTACTGATCGGACCTTCTGGAAATACAGGGTGGTTGGGGATTTGTTTGCAGATTTGCATGCTTCAGTATCGACATGCCCCAGGGGTACACCTCGATTTGCGGACCTGGCCACGGCGGCGGCGGCGCCGGCGCGCGCCGGTTTCTCCAACTTCTTCAGATCCTTCAGGCTTTTCTGACTGCAGTACAGCAGCGACGTTGACGGTGCGCCATCTCGCCCTGCCCTGCAGGGCAACATCTAAGGGCATCAGTCGTCAATTCATCTGCCAGTACTGCCAAGCACACTAACCTGGCATCTAACTACATTCAGTGCCGGGATCGCTCCAGCCATCGCCGCCTGTCAACAACGCCGTCTATTGTCATGCAGACGGGCTATAGCTGCGACAGTGCCTTCACGATCTGCCAGACTCTCTACAGAAGCACACTGACCTGCCGGACTCCTGGTAAAACCCTTCCACGCTGGCGGGCGTGTCCCAGTGCACGACCCACCGCACATCTGCCTTGTCGATGCCCCTGGATGGCACGAAATCTCGTTGCAGGGTTTCCGTTTGCACATGTGCACCCAGGCCTGCATGCACAGGCTCACACCAAACAGCGTTGTTTCTGCAAGGCGAATACTCGAATTGTTGGTGTGTGTGGCGGAAAAACCTGGAAACGCATGCTCGTCCTCCTCAACGACCGGTTGGTAGCTGCATCGTTGGGTGCGCACTTTCGTGCAACGTCATGCTGTCAGGCGGATGATCTGGGTCGGAGCGCACATGCCAAAGGCGACAGTTGAGACGAGGGTATCGATGCCGCCATGCGTCCAGTCAGCCTGGATGCGGGAGCGGCTGGCAGAGTCCTTGCCGGCGTGGTACGAATCCACATCCAGGTCCGCGCAGCTGCGCGCAGTCACTGGAATGTCTGTCACCAAAGGGGATTGCAGTCATGTACGCTTGCCGTCACTGAAGCTGCAGGCGACGCATGCAGCAACAGAAACGGCCCGCATGCTTGTCGCGTGATTGAGTCCAGCCGAGGCCGAGTACGCTGGCCCAACGTGTGCATGCAGCGCTGCAGCACGCCGATCGGCATGGCCTCTGAAAGCACAACGCAGAGGGTCGGCACGGCTGCATGCAGCTGCAGACAGGAGGCAGGAAAACGCAGACCTCAGAGCCGACGCGAGTTTGTCGCATGTCTCCCGCAACCGCGCATAGATGATGCCGCACTGCCCGGTGCGCGCTCTCAGGAAGGCCAGCAGGTCCTGTGCAGACAGGAGAGAGCATATGGGCATCTTCACCACCTCGGAGCCACTCAACGGTCGGCCGAATGCGAGAAGACTGCATCGCCCATATTGCGTTGCAGCAATTGAGTTCAACGAGGATGTTTCGTGTCGGCAGACGGAAGACGGCACCTTCAAGCAGGCGTCCTTGTCCTTCTCGTCAAACAGCTCCTTGTGCCGCACCTCGTACCTATCGGCAGGAATCTGGTGCTGAGACCTTGCAACTGAGGCTTTGCGGCATGCTCCCTGTTGCTACCCGCAGTTTTTGGCGTGTCGTGCATGGGCCCAAGCATGTGCAAACAGCGTCACAAGAATGCATGAAGAGAGCAGGCACAGGGTATCAACGGCAGTGGCTCAAAGGCACACTGGATGTTGCGGCGGTTGAAGCCCCCGCTCAGCATCAGCGGCGACCGCATGCCCAGCGACTCAGTGATGGCCTTCTGCACCTCCGGTGTTGCTGTTGCGGTCTACTCAGACAGACAAAAGCGATGTCAGACACGCATGCTGATAGTGCAGGTGTCAACGGGCATGCTCAACCAATGTCGTAAATCAAAACACAACCTGAAGTCGGCAGTGAATAGGCAGAGTCCATATATCGGGGCAGTAGCTTGCGCCAGCGATCTCACCAGGGCGATGAAGGGCACGCCTGGGAAGTCGTCCCGCAGCTTGGCTAGGTGCATGTATGCCGGCCGAAAGTCATGGCCTGCGGCCAACTGTCGTGGCTTAGCAATGAGCAGAGCAGACACGGCAGACGGAGACGTGGTCCGTGTCTAAGTTGGCAGCAATATCTGTGTTTCAGTGCGCAGCTGACGTTGCATGAGCATGTGTGTCCAGCGCTCACCCCATGAGGTCACACAGTGCGCCTCATCGATGGCGAATGAAAAGAGGATGCCGGAGGCATGCAGGGCCTGTAGCACCAAGGTGGGGCGTCTGATGATCCGGTTCGTGTACAACTAAGCATTGCGATGGCATACAGCATGCACAGACGACGATGCATGCACATGCTCAAGACTACTGACCTTCAAACCGTCCAGCAGCCGCTCCTTCTGCAGGGCCTCTGCAGCAGGAAGACACATCGCTTGGCAATGGTCAGGCATCGACAGCTCTAGGAATCAAGCCTCAACGCTGTGCATGTCCTGCGTGGTTGTGGCCATGCGTTGTCAGTGACATGAATGCCTTTGACGCACCTGGCGTCACATAGAGCAGCCGCAGAGTCGGCTCATCGCAGCACATCTCCCGCACCAGCGCCTCCCGCTTGGCCTCGGAAAGATTTGAGTTCCAAATCTCAGCGTCAACGTCGCACTCTTGACACTTTTCCACCTGATCCTTTGCGAGCGCGATCAACTGCATGGACAGAAGAAATTTTTTGGTCGAGATCTGCTGTGACAGGATGAACATTTGCTGTCTATGTGGAACAGACACGCGTATTAACGTCTCACCGGCATGCTGTGACAGGAGGAACGACAGCTGTTCAAATGCAACAGACAAGCTGATGCTCACTGGCGAGATGACCACCGTCACGCCTGGCTCCCTGAGCAGCACTGGCAGCTGGAACACCATCGACTTGCCACCTGCGGGGCCGCCACAGCGTGGGAGTCTCATTGCGGCACCATAGCCCAGCGACGATGAGACACACATAGTATGTGTGCGACAAATCAATTAAAATCAGCATACGACCAGAATCAAGCAAACCTCCTGTGGGCAGAACGAGGAGCACGTCCCGCCCGTTCAAGGTGGCTTCCATCGCTTCAAGTTGCAATGGCCGGAAGGTCTCATGTCCCCAATGCAGCCGGAGCTTCTGCTGCAGCAGTGTGCGATGATTACCAGCTGCGGACATGCTCATCGCGTCAAAGCATGTTCAAAGCATGGCAAAGCATGAGTTGAGACTGAAATGCCATGGGTGCGCTGGGTGCGACACCGAGGGCGGCAGAGCCGCACAGACTGCCTGCTACAGACGCAGACCTACATCTCATCAATTGAGTTGCGCTGCAGAGGCTGGAAGATGCAAATGAAATACAAATCGCAGACCGTCAGATGAGATGGCAAAACGTCAAGCTGAATCTCCACTCCAGGTGAGGACTCTCGCATTGGATGGAGTCGTTCGAAAGCCATGAATGCACCTCAGTTGCGATTTGTAGGCTTGCACCAAGCGGCACGGAGTAGAGATCCAGCTAGGCTACATCCAGTCAGCGGGCAGAGGCGGTAGAGGGCGCTCAGTAGGATTCGGACATCCAAATGTGATTCCGTCTGTCGTGCATACTTTTGGCACCGATCGAGAATCGAAACCTGATCGGCTTTGCAGGCTCCCAGCGTGCCATACTGTATTCGTCACCATGAGCAGACAGCAGCAGAGGGGTGGCAGCGAGCAGCTGGAGAATTACCACCTGTTCGAGTCCATCGGGGAGGGCTCGTTCGGAAGGGTGCGGCTCTGGGGCACGTCGCTGCACGGTGCATTGTTGAAGTAGCCCTACATCGCAGATCCCTGCACTGTGTGTGTCAAGCGCTCGAGCATGCCGTGATTACGCGCCCCCAGCTGTCGCCTGGAGCGCGCCCCTTGGGGCATGGCATGTGAGGCCCTGGCGAGTTCCAGAGGACGAGGATCACGTTTGTCAACGCTCCCGACTCCTTTCGCAGGTCTTTAAGGGGCGCAGGAAGTACACAGGCCAGATGTGCGCGCTCAAGTTCATCAAGAAGTACGGCAAGAGCACAAAGGACATCGCCAGCCTGCGGCAGGAGATCGCCATCCTGCGGAAGCTGCAGCATGAGAACATCATCCAGTGGCTGGACAACTTCGAGACGCAGGACGACTTTGTCGTCGTGACCGAGCTGGCGCAGGGTGCACGCATTTGCCGCAGTCCACATCTCAGGATGTGGCGCCTGGCTTGAGGAACATGCAAGCGGCACATCGCTGCATGCCAGCTTGGAGCCCTTGCTGCCATTTCCTGAGGACTTGGACAGCAGCAATACTCTGATCGTTGCGCAGCGCATCCCCTTCTGAGAGGCAACTGCTTGGCCGCCATCGGGCGCCTGGGTTTCTAAATTTGACGCTACCGGTGCAGGCGAGCTGTTCCACATCCTGGAGGAGGACAATTCACTGCCGGAGAAGGTGGTGCGCGACATCGCCAAGCAGCTGGTGCAGGCGCTGTGCTACCTGCACCAGAACCGCATCATCCACCGGGACATGAAGCCGCAGGTGCTCAAATTCCCATTCGTTGATCCAGATTGCGGGCACTGCATCCGTTGCTCAGCAGCTCATGTTATTGTCAAATTGTCAAATATTCAGAGGCTGCAGGCGCTTGCGCCCGCAACAATGGTCGAGCGGCCCTCTGAGCAACACCCAACGACCCCAGCACTTTGCCTGCCTCACGAGCCTCACTCAGTGCAAATGTCCCTCCTGCAGAACATCCTGCTGGGCGCCAATGGCGCAGTGAAGCTGTGTGACTTCGGCTTTGCGCGCGCCATGGGCACCACCACCCTCATGCTGACGTCCATCAAGGGCACGCCGCTGTACATGGCGCCCGAGCTGGTGCAGGAGCAGCCCTACGACTACGGGGTACGCCGTTCACCTTCTGGAGTAGCGCTGTGCATTTCTGGCGTTTCAGATCATCACTGCCATGTTCATTTGTTTCTGCCATGCATTTTTGCCATCCACCCCGCTTCTGCCATGCCGATCCATCTCTGCCGTGCACTTTTGGCATTTCTGCCATGCATTTCGTCACAATATTATGTGTCAAAGTGGGTATGTCGTGAAGAGACCAAGGTGGGGTTGATATACATTTGTTGAACACTCGTCCATCGACACGTGAGGCAGGATGCTGACAGATCAGGACTGGCCGCCTCGTTCAGGTGGACCTGTGGTCGTTGGGCGTCATCCTGTACGAGCTGTACAAGGGGGCACCGCCCTTCTTCACCAATTCCATCTACTCGCTGATCCACCACATCGTGCGCGACCCCGTGCGCTACCCCGACAGCATGTCCCCGGAGTTCAAGAACTTCCTCCAGGTGCGGGCTTTTGCTGTCTGCCGTCTGAATTGCACAACATGCCTTCCGACAGCTGACACGCTACCTGGGCAAACGACCTGCATTTTTGCTACATCATTCGTTGACGAATAATGTATGAACTTGCATGCAGATCAACAGCAACCTCAGCATGCATGTGTGAAAGCAGGCTCACCAGCGTCTTGCCTTTGACAAACTGAATCAAGCTCGTGCTGGCATGTGGCGCAGGGGCTGCTGCAGAAGAATCCAAAGGCGCGGATGTCGTGGAGGGACCTGCTGCTGCACCCGTTCGTGCAGATGACCAGGGCGGAGACGGCTGCGAGGGACGCTGCAGTCGACCGCGAGCGGACCGCGAGTAACGAGACCCGCGGCTGGCACGGCGAGCGCAAAGTGCAGCCCGACCGCAGCAGGCAGCCTGCTGCAGGTGGGACTGCAGGTAGGACTGCAATGCCACCCAGGCGTTGTCACTGTGAAAGGCGTGCGGTGGTTACGGTTCTGTTCAGAAACACGAAGGCGATTGCCCAGGAGAGGCATGCGTGGGGCACCCATGCGCACCCAGGTGCTGCAGCGAGAGGGGCAGCCACACCAGAGGCCTTCGGCTACTCTCTGCTGGTGTGCCATGCAGGAAGCAGCCATGCAAGGACCGACTCGGCATCCTCGCTGACGCTGCGGCCGCCGCCGCCGGTGCAGTGCGCGACGCCGCAGATCAAGGGCAAGCACGGCGGCGGCCGCCTCGGGCCTGGCGCCATGCGCCCGCCGCCGCCGCGTCCCTGTCCGCCACAGCCGCCGGTCGCCAACGGCAGCACGACCCCGCGGTCGCCGCTCACCGAGACGCAGGTGAGGCGCCGATCGGGCATCAAAGCACTGCGTGGTCTGCTCGCGGTGTAGCACGATGCTGCAATCTGGCGCTGCCTCAGTTCACCCAAAACCCTGCCAGTCTCGTCTGCGATGTTGCAAGTGCAACGGTTGCCCTTGCAACTGCTGCAGGCGACATCACCGGGCACGGGGCAGCGACACACAGGCTTCCGCAAGCCGCCAGCAACAGCGCCTCCTGCTGCTGAGCGCGCACGCACCCGCCTCCGCATGGAAGACCTGGACCTTGGTGAGTCACCACCTTAATCTGCACATTTGAATCGTGTGTCGACCTGCACGTGTATCTGGAGCAGAAGGAAGGAGTGAAAGTCTGAGCCTGACACTTCGAGTGATCACTGTGCAGGTGAGAAGCCAGCTGGCCACAGCGCAGACAGCATGCCGCAGCAGCCGCAGCCCCCGCCCTCCTCCGCCGGCCAACCCTCCGCTGCGGCCCAGATCCTGCAGGTACATTGCTTGCCTCCTACCAGCACTGTGACTGCAGACAGCTGCTTTGCTCCTGATGCTTTGCGCCCACGCATTCCCATAGCTCAAGTTTTCAACCAGCTGATGGCGCCATCTCACACGCCCAGTGAGACTTCCTGCAGCCGCACAAGGGTCATCCGACAAAGTGCGGGAAGTCGATCTGTGCGGCGACGCCATCAACAATCCTTCGGGGTTCTACCCTGAATCTTTGGAGTACCACTTGCAGGTCGTGGAGAGGACGGCCAGCTCCAGCAGCGGCGCAGAGATCCTGTGGGCTGATGGCCGCACCGTGCCGGCGGCGCTGGAGCTGCTGGCGGTGCCGGCGGCGGGCGCCGAGCACATGCAGTTTCTGGACCCAAACGTTCAGCGCGCCTTGAAGGTCCGCAAAGAGCATGCAGTTGGCGTGACCAAGCTGTGCATCGAGCCTGCAATGGGCCTGGTCGTTTCCAAATGCGTTGCTCGCCCTGCAAGTCGTCCTGCAAGACTGAGTGGCAGGAGCACTATGCCTCACCATCTGCTGAAGCGGTTCGATGCGACTGGATCGCCAGCATCTGTAGCCTGATCAGTCACTAAAACGCATGCGCGTGCCGCACAGGTGGCGCTGAACCTGCTGCGGTATGGGCGCGGCCGCCCGCAAAGTGTGCCGCTGCAGAAGGGCCTGGCGGCGGCGATCCGCGCCGCCACGGTGGCGGCGCCGCCAACCGCCATCGCCGCCCTCGACTTCCTGCGCTTCACGGAGAGCCAGCTGGCGGAGGCGGCGTCCTTGCGGCGCAGGAGCAGCCCTGCCAGCGGCGCCGACAGGTGCTCGTCCGCCCTCGGAGCCTCAAAGATGCAGAGTCTGGCTCCACTGACAGTCCTGCAGTGGTTCTTGTTCTCGCTCTTACTTGCCATTGCAAGCACATTGCACAGAAGTGGTTCTAGCCGACAGATTCATTCGAATATCAATGTCATCTGTTTATGTTCGTGCGCAGGTTCATTGCGCTGGAGGAGTCACCGCAGCTGTATGCTGCACTGCTGACGCATCGGGATGGGCCCGACCCCTGGGCTGTGGTTGCCGCAGCGGCCGGCGGCATGGCCGCCATCTTTGCCCGGGCGCAGGTGGGCCAACACATTTCATGGCATCATGTTGGCGAGCGCCGCCTGAAGTGCAATGTGTACAGATCTATCCCTTCCTGAAGCAGAGAGTCGCGCGTGACCATAGGATGGACTTCTAGTGTCTGACGTGGGTTTCTGCCTGCAGCACACGCTCGCGGACAGCACTGCCGGCCCGCCGGCGTGCAAGCGGGCGGAAGGCATTCTGACGTGGCTTCTGCAGCAGGAGGTCGTCACCAGCCTGGTGCAGTGCACCGCCGAGGCCCCAGGTAAGACTTCCCCTTGACCATGTGCATGTGCGTGCTTGATCAGCGCTTGGGCATGCTGCAAACCCATCAACCCTAGTGCCACAGCAAATTTGATGGTGGTCTAAGCACTTGATCTCTTCTGCTCTTGCTTACAAATGTGTCCACTGTGGTGCCGCAGTTTCTATGTCCGGCGCCCCGATCTCGGCGCTGGCAGCCGCTGTGCGCGTCACGGCCGCCGGTCCCACTTCGGCGCGGACAGCCGACCACTTTCCGCTGGCCGCCTCGCTCAACGCCGGCGGCATGGCAGCCGTCGCGAGCGGGGCACCAGGCGGCGCCCTGCGGCGCCCGCACAGGCTGCTAGCGGCGGCGGCGGAGGCGGCAGGCGCAAGCCTGGCAGAGCGCCATGGTGCCCTCAGGTGCAGATCAGCCAGTGCAGCTTGTGAGCATGTGAGACCAGTCACAGTCGGTCCACATAGAGGAACTCGCTGTAAGAAGGGTCAGCTTTGAAAGCAGACACTTGCAGTGGAGTGCGCTTTGACCTTTTCGACTGTGCTGCCATTTAGGGCGTTGCGGAGCCGCCTGGCTGGGCAGCAGCAGGCAGGCGACGGCGACAACAGCAGCGACGGCGGCAAGCATAGCAGCAGCGCGGCAGCCGACAGCGGCACTGGCGATGCGCTGGCGGTGCTCCGGGCCGCGTGTGCTGCGTCGCCAGCGGCTTGCGGGGCAGCGGCGGGTTGTTCCATTGCGCAGGTGCATTGAGAACACCATCCGCCAATGGCATCTGAGTGCTGCAGCGTGCTGGTGGCTGCGCAGGTTCGACTAGCAGGTCTGCGAAATGCATGCCCTTACCAGACTTTCACGACATACTGCACCTGGCGGTCATTGTGGACTGCTGCCTGCCGGGGAATCTTGGTCATGCACCGGCTTCGCTTCGACAAAAATCTCCGAAGACGAAGTGCATGGCCTCTGCAGGCACTCGTCAAGGCAGCAGACAGGCCACAGGGAGCTGCGCAGGCGCTTCTGACGCTGACGGCCATCCTTCGGGGCTTGGTTGGGATAGCCAGCCATGAGCTGATCCTGTCCAACTTTTCCTCCGACCTCGCGACCGCTGCACCCTCGCTGCTCATCAGGCTGCAGGTGAGACTCCTGTTTGCATGCAGCACAGCGCATGACATGCTGCATGTAACAGGATGTCATTGGACAACACCACGAGGAATTCTCGGCTCCCAAGCTTCAAGACTGGCAGTACAGTTGCGCGCGAACACCAAAGCACATCACGAGCCGATGTGTTGCCGCAGGCGGTCGGCAGCGACGCAGCTGCCGCGTCGGCGGCCGCCGGTGCTCTGGCAGCCATCGCAGAGCTGCACAAGGGCCACTGGCCTGCAGCCGCATCTTCACCAGCGCATTCAGGTACCTGCTGGGGCACGGCCGCATGCTCCTGCATCACCTGCAATCCACTCGCGCATCTCTGTCAATGTGCAGACTGTGAGGCACGAGCCCCATGCACTGCCGAGCAAGCTACTTGTGACGGACAAAACACAACAGCAATGTCATACCATACTTCATGTTGATGTATTGGTACCCTCACGCAGGCGTGGCGCCGCCGCCAGAGCTGTACGGCACCTCCACCATGGCGGCGCTGCGGGTGCTGCTGGGCGGCCGCGGCAACGGCCGCGGCCCGGCGTTCGAGCCCGCGGAGGGTTCCGGCTGCGCCACTGGCCTGCTGGACGGGCCGCTCGCGCTCGCGGCGGCGCTGCTGGCGGCCGGCGGCCCCGCTGCGGAGCCCGGCCAGGCCGTCATCCGCACAAACGTCGGAAACCTGTCGATGGACCTGCTGCGGGCCGCTGCAGCGGTGAATTGGATGGAATTGCCAGTACTGATTGTGGACTGCGCTTCAGCCTGGCCTTGCAGCATCGGGTGCACCTTCTGCAGCCAGGCAGCTGAGCAATCAGCACTGTGCACGGCTCCTGCACCGGCTGCTACTGCTGGACGGTTGCTGTGGTTGCAAGCTCATGTCAATGCGGCAATCTGGCGCTGATCTGCTCTCGTGGCCGCGCGCACACACGCAGGGCTTTCTTGGAACATTGTTGTCGGGTCGACTTTGTCCTGAACCTCGTGTTGATTGTGTGAGCTGACGCTGATCCGCCCTCATGGAAGGTCCGGGAACGATGCCGTCTGAGTTGTCGCCAGCTTGCGCACGCGCAGGTCGCCTTGTGAACGGTGCTGAGCTGCTGTCGTTTTCGCGCGCAGGTCCCGCCTGGAACGGTGCTGTCGGAGCTGTCGCCAGCTGGCACGGCGTCGCTGCTGTCCGTTGCGGCGTGGCTCGCTGCGCCCGAGGGCCTCGGGCCCGCGCTGCTGGTACGGCGGGAGGTGCTGCCGGGAGCGTTGGCGCTGCTGAACCCCGCGCACCTGCGCGCAGTCGTGAGCTCCCTCGCCTTGTGCTCGAGCATGTCATCAAACAGCATCAAGCTGACATCAGCTGGCCATGTCAAGCATGTGCTTGTGCGCGAAGCAAACCGAACATGTGCTTTGGTAGCCCTCAGGTGCAGAGTGCAGCACTGCTGCACAGTACCAGCCTCACACTGCACAGGTGATTATATATCAAGAATCCAGATGGTGATTCGGCCGACTCTTGGTCGCAGGCGAAGTTCAGCGGACATGGCGGTGGTGATGCGGGCGCATCACGGCTGGCAGTGGCAGTGTCCCGCCTCCTGACACCGCCGCTGACGACGGAAGCCGGCCTGTCAGAGTCTCATCTCAGGCAGTATCAGGTGTGAGGAGACGGCGCAGTCTGCAATGCCCTAGACAGAGATGCCGGCAATGCCACAGAACCGATATGGCAATTGCGCTGCAGCAACGGTAGACTTGCTGCAGTCAGCTCAGTGCCCATATCGACATGGAAGCGTGTGTCCACACACCGCATCAGCTCTGTGCGTGTCATACCAAGCGCCCAGAATGCCACCGGGCCTTGGGGAAGGCCTCCTCTCAGGCTCAAAATCCTTACACATCGTCGTTGATGTGTGGCAGGGAGCGCTGCTGGCGACAGACACGGTTGGGGTGCTGACCCGTGCGCTGCCGTGGCTGCCGGCGGAGGGCCTGGCGTCCGCTGCGATCCTGATCCAGCGCCTCGCCACGGCCGACAAGACGCAGGCCGGGCGCCAAGCCGCCGCGCAGTTCATCGCGGCTGGCGGGCTGCAGCTGTCGGTGCTGGAGAGGTGACTGATGCCGTGTGTGCTTTCCTTGCATGTTCTCCATTGGCGCTGCCCACTACAAAGACGCCGTGAATGCGATGCAGCAAACCCACTTTTCTGTGCCTGCGACAGCCAGCCAGGCTTGATGCACTGCAGAGGACGTGGCAGTGCTGTGAGGCAGGGTCCTCTAACAGATTTTTTCTGCGCAGGATGCTGGGGCCGCAGGCGATCACCAACGGCAAGCACTACAGCCTTAGCATCCTGAGCCAGCTGGCGCGCGCCGACGAGCGCAACTACGCCGCCTTGACAGACGCCGACATCTGCTCCCAGGTGCGCATGCCGCAACATGCACCTGCGCCACGACCCGAGGGGCAACCTCTCTGATCTCCAGCGGCCGCTGCCTGCGGGCGGCGTGCTCAATCAGAGTTCAGTGCCAGTCTCAGCATGCATGCCACACGCTCTTTTCGTTATGGGCTTGTCCCGTGCATCACCTGCTGGCTGTCACTCGGGGTGACAAACAGTCTCAAGACCTCTCAAAGAGCTTCTTTGAAAACCTGTGTGTCATGGACGCAGCTGCCGCCGCTGCTGGAGCACGAGGATGCGCAGGTGCGCGCCCGCGCCGCAAACCTGGTCGGCAACCTGGCGCGCCACTCGGCGGACTTCTACGCCGCCTTCTCAGAGCACAGGCTGCTGCCGCGGCTCATCGACATGTGCGCCGACCCGGACGCCTCGGCGAGAAAGTTCGCCTGCTTCGCCATCGGCAACGCGGGTGCGCATGGCTGAAAGTCGCATCTTGTGGCGACCAGCCTGACTCTGGTCGTCTGCAGCAATCCAGCGCCTCACATCTCTTCCTGAAAATTATGATTCTGTTCCACAACGTACCATGGGTCTGCAGCTGTATGCCGGCCTGCATGAGGCAGTGCACACGCTTCGGAAACAGTTCGAATTCAATTATATCCCTCCGTGCTGCAGCGCACCACATTGCGGCGCTTTGTGCAACCTGAAGGAGGCGGTGGCGCTGGTTTTCGAAGCTGCTGATGAGTGGGTTGTGCAAAGCTGATGTCTCTTCCCCACGGCCGCAGCGTTCCACAACGGGGCGCTGTATGCGGAGCTGGAGGAGGCGATGGCTCCGCTATCTACAACCAATGTTCAAATGCGAATACGTGATGTAAAGTGTCCTGTCCCATGCCGCAGCGTACCACAACTCGGCGCTGTAGGGCGAGCTGGCGGAGGCGGTGGCGCCGCTGGTGGATCACACCGCCCACATGCTTTCTTCTTTCGGAATACACAGAGTTGCACGTTATTCCTGAGCTGCAGCGTATAACAGGGCGACGCTTTACGCCGAGCTGGAGGAGGGGATGGCGCCGCTGGTGGCTTCGCACTGACCTCTCAACCGCACGAGATCTTTGTGTTCCGACAGCGCCCTTTTGTTGCCGCAGCGTACCACACCGCGGCACTGTATGGTGAGCTGGAGGAGGCGGTGGCGCCGCTGGTGGCGCTGCTGCAGGACGGGGAGGCGCGCACGCGCGGCAACGCCATCGGCGCGCTCGGCAACCTCGCCCGCAAGTCCGACGAGCTGGTGCCCGAGCTGCTGCGCACCGGCGCCATGCAGGTGTGTAACATGAACACGTCGCGGAGTACTCTGTGCACGTGCCAGTGGTCTCCCTGCGCCCTCAGTCCTGCAGCACGGCGCCGGGTGTGCTCCCTCCCACTGTCAGCACAGGACCTGTGCTGACGGACAGCTGGACAGATTGTCAGGCTTGTGCGATGTTGGATTGATACGGGCGGTCCATGTGCCATTGCGACTCACATCCAAAAATTTGTTGTCGCAGGCCCTCGTGCGCATCGCGACCAGCCTGAACATCAGCTCCGCTGAGGATGCAGCGGAGCTGCGGATCGTGGTCTTCTCCGTCGGCAACATGGCCCAGTGGCTGCCCTGCGCCAAGGTGGGCAATGCCATGAGGAACCCATAGCCTGAATGTTTCGGTGAACGATGTGCGCAAGCGCTTGCGGACTGAAGCCCCGGCTCTTTGCGTGAGCCCCGGACGGATATGCAGCGCTTGAACAGGCCTCGATTTACAAACCAAGTTTCTGCATTGCGCGTGCAGGCGCTGATGGAAATCGAGACGGTGGACGTCGCATCGCTGCTGACGGACATCGAGCAGCGCTCGCCGGACAAGACCACCCGCGGCTTTGCGCGCAACAACCTGGTGGGTTTTGTTCTCCCATCGCCACCCACACACCTGCCCTCCGGGTCTGGGGGCAGTTGTGCAGAGCAGATTTCGCATGGCGCACGGCGGGGCAGCAACTCTTTCTCGCCGGGGGCTCGCGGCATTGGCCGGTACAGCAGCTGGTCCGACAAGTGCTTTGCATACGGTTTTTGTGTACAGCATCCTTCATTGCTGTCGTGCAGTGGTGTGCGCCACACTTTCCAACTGCATCAGGTCTCACAGAACGTCTGTTGACGCACATTTGGCGCCGGGTGTGCAGGCACGCCTCCAGCAGCTTCACGCCCGGATGACGGCGCCGCCGCTGGCGCCCTGACGAGCCGTGGACATACCAGCGGCTGAACACTGCTTGAATGGGTTCGCCTTGCCCCATGAAGGACTGGTTCATGGGCGTCCGCATCGATGCGGAGTGTGTCGCCGATGTGCACACACGCGTCAGATCCGACGCTCGCACGGCCATGGCGGCGCCAGTCGTGAGGCAAATCTAGGTAGTGAGACGTCAACTAGAGGGAGCGACACGAGTGCACCTTACTGACATTGGTTTCTGTTTCGAGTTATGCCCAGCTTCCTATTACATGGCTGCAACCGCTGGCTGATGCACAGTTGATGATAGGTAGTGCTAGCCGTCGCCAGCATCGGCATTGCCTTGTTCCAATCCGGGCGACTGCAATTGACCATCCAGCTTCCTTGAAAAGGCTTTGTAAAGTGATGACTGCAGGCGATAAGGCAGGTGGGCAAGGGTCTACCTGTCCAGCAGGGAGCCGCCGTCAGCGACGTGCATCCACCCCTTCATTGCTACACTGACGAGAAATTCGGAGAAACGGGTGCTGGGAGCCGCACTATGAACAGGTGTCCAGAAGGCGTTTCGGAGACTTGCTGCTCACCGTGACGACCCTTCGTAGTAAAGGACCAATCGTCGACCCCTGAGATAAGGATGCAGAGTGAGATTCTTCTTGCACAACAAGCCTGCTGCACTGGTCGCCCGTCCCACGTTCACGCCATAGCCATCAGCAATAGTCACAGCAGCGCAGCCATGGCGTCCACCATGATCGCCGGCAGCTCGGTTCTCGCCCAGACACAGCGCAGCAGCCTCGCGGGCGCTGCACTCAGGCAGCCCGGCGCGCGGCCGTGCCTGCGCCCAGCCCGGCAGGTGGTGCGTGCCGAGGCGGACACGAAGGCGAAGGAGAAGAAGGACGAGAAGAAGCCATTCAGCCCGCCCGCGCTCGACTCTTCGTGGCCGAGCCCCATCTTCGGCGGCAGCACAGGAGGCCTCATGCGCAAGGCGCAGGTGCTGACCTCACTCGCTGACAGCTGCTATCGTGTTGTCGCAAGTTTGGCAGCGAGCCTGGCCGGTCTGCAGCGCCGCAGCCGGGCTAGGCCGTGGGCAAGCCCGATCAACGCGTTGGTTTGAAACTGGCGACCCGGCTGCCCGGGTGGACGGCGCCGGGCGTGGATACGGCTGGAGATGCCGCCTGACAGTTTACGGATGTGGGCAGGCTGTTTCGGAGCTCAGTCAGCATTGCTGTGTACCCTTGGGTAGTTGGTTGCCTTTGACTGACCTGGCCTCCTCGAAGCTGCTGGGGCAACGTGTTGCTTGTATGGTTGCTGATGACTATCTCAGGTTGACTTGGCAGGCTCCTGTAGCCACATCTTGGAGCGTGGGGTCTGCGCCTACCTGCACCCTGGGCTGGCCGCCGTGCAAGCGGCTGGCAACGCCCAACTGAAGACTGCGTCAATCTTAAACATGGCATCGTTGGTCACTGCAGGAGGAGGAGTTCTACTGCATCACGTGGGAGGCGAAGAAGGAGGTCGTCTTCGAGCTGCCCACCGGTGGTGCCGCTATCATGCGCCAGGTCAGCAACCGTCACCGGTGCAGCATGCAGGGAGGCGGTTGTGTAGCCTTACCTGCTAAACTGGTCGGAACATTCAGCCTGACAGGGAGGACTCCACATGCGGCCCGGCCATTGCGCACATCCAAACCGCATAGGCGCAGTCGATTTATGCTGCTGTGCGCCACACTGCCTAGCCCAGCAGCGGATCTAAAACGAATCACAACCTTCCGTTCTTCCTACAGGGCCCGAACCTGCTGAAGCTAGCGCGCAAGGAGCAGTGCCTGGCGCTCCTCACGCAGCTGCGCTCCAAGTTCAAGCTGAACGGCCAGTTCTACCGCGTGTTCCCCAACGGCGAGGTGCGCTGCGACTGCCTGCCTTCGGCGAGTGCATGTGCACCAAGACCAGAGCTTGCTCCGCCAGGAACAAAGGGCCACAAGCTGGTACCAGCAATTCCATGGTGCAACAGGCGCCTCAGCACCAACACCATGCACTGACAGCAGAAGTTTGGGCCCGGTGCTGATGCTTGCTTTGCCCATCTCTGTGCCGCAGGTGCAGTACCTGCACCCCAAGGACGGCGTGTACCCGGAGAAGGTCAACGCCGGCCGCCAGGCAGTCAACGCCAACAAGGGCCGCATCGGCGAGAACCCCAACCCCGTCCAGATCAAGTTCGGCGGCAAGATGGTGCGCCCAGAGTGGGCCGCATCTCGCTTTCCGAGTATATTGCGCTTGTCAACTCACGATCAGGCCTGTCGGCGCGGGAGTGCAATGCTCTGCCATTGCAAACTATCCGGTATGCGTCTCACAAAATCTGCCGTTCTCGCTGTCAGGGGACCTACGACCGGTAAGCGGCGCAACAGCGGCGGGGGAGCAGTCAGCGGGCATGCCGTGGTGGCGTGGCCCGGCATCACGCATTGTGCCAGCGAGAAACTTGCGGGAGGGGGCGCTTTTGAGCATGAGGGCCCCGCTGCAGACCAGATGCGCTGGGTGGCTTTTGCAGCGCGCCTCGTGCCAGGTTTCGAAATTGGCAATTGTTGGGATGCTTGTTGAGAAGAATGATAGTCGGAGCCTGATGTTCTTTGCCAATTGATGAGCTCTGCTGTAACATAATTTGGCTGCGCCACCATGACCGCCTCCACCGCCTCCCCAGCTTGAATGGAGCCGGCATCACTTTTGCCAACACCATCCACCCCTGGCAGACAGATCACGCTGGGCGTGCCTCGCTGCGGGGCTGCGGCGCAACAGTACAACACTGTTTCGGATCATATCCACGTCCTCTTGATCGTTGCGCAGTGCAGCTGGATTCTGTGCGCGCGGCCGCTCAGAAGCTTGCAGAGTTGCAGGAACTTCCCCGGACACCATCGACACCTCGAGGCCGGAGGTGCAGACATCGTCTCTGCGGCCCGATCCGTTGCGAATGCGTGATACTACCTTCAACATTCGTTGTTTGTGTACAAGCCCTCCCCGCTAACGTCAGCAGCGACAGAATGGGGATGGCTGTGCAAGCTGAAGGTGCGGCGCGCGCAATCGCCTTTGCCATCCTGTCACTCCATCCGAACGCGTGCATGGCAAGTCGTGCTGTTCGATCCGAAGCTACTGAGCTTCGTTCGGCGGCTGATCGCACAACAATGTCTCTGCGCAGGGCTGAGGGCTGCGGCGCCGTGCGGAACCAGGGTGCTCGCAACAAACATCAGGAGTCCGTCCCGGCCCTTCCTCACAGGTGACCGTCTACCTAGTATGACAGGATCAGTGCCTGCAATCATCAGCCTGGCATCGCTTGGCACGACCCATGACACTTGGCAATGGCGTGCCCTGAGCACCGGGGCTGCAACTTGACACCCCACGACATGGTTGCCCTGCGCAGGCAGCGGGAGGCTTGCAGCAGCGGCGCCTCCGGCCTGGCTGCGCCGCGGCGGCCGCCGCGCCGGCATCTCAGCAGTGCGCGCCGATGGCGCCGTTCCGCCGGCAGATGACGCCGCCGCCGCATTGCCGCCGGCGGGCGCCCTGCAGAGCCACCCGCTGCCCGACAATAGCCTGCCAGCGGCAGAGGGCGCGGAGACCAGGGGCGATTTCGACTCGGACACCGGCTTCTCGGTGGAGACGGCAGACGAGGGCAGCCGCACGGGCTTCAGCGCATCGACGCAGGTGCTGAGCTTCGCCTGCCAGCGCTGCCTGGTATTCACAGCATGAGTGCTGCTTTGAGCTTGTGGGCGTGCAAGCTTCGGAACATCGCTGTCAACTTGCGAGCTTGCGAACTTTTAGGGATGGCCCTGTAGCGGCACCCATGTCCGTGGCAGTTAAAACAAAACACGGCGCAACACGCCGCAGAACGTCATGCCCCGGTGTCATTTCGTCGCTTCCATCAGTTGGAGAGCTCAACGTTCTTTCCTGTGTGCATGCAGCCAACGGCACTGAGGGCGGAGCCGGCGTCGCCGCCGCAGAGCCTCCTGAACAGGGTACCAGGCGGCGCCCCCGGCCGGCTGGCGGCAATTGGCCTGGCTGGCTTCGTGGGCCTCACATTCCTCATCGCCCTGGTGGGTGCCCTGCCGCTGCTCGGCACTTCTGAATGTTGAGCCGCGGTCGACGCGTAAGGTCCTGGTGCACTTGCTCCAACATGTGCTTCACAAATTTCATTCGCACTGGGATCCTTCATACACTCGACTCCCCTGCAAGCGTCAACCGCTTATGCAGCGAATGTGGCAGTGTGATGAGGTGGATGTTGTGCATGCGCACAGGTGAGGGGCGTGAACAAGATGCGCAGCCCAAAGGCCAAGCGCGTGCGCAACATTAACAAGAACAAGTTGGTGGTGGACACCATCAATCGCTACTTCCCGCAGGACCGCGCCAGCTTCGGCCAGGGTGAGTCCTGAGTATCTTTGTCAAATGCACTTAGTCTTGTAGTCACGAAGCTGGTGGACACCACCGACCGCTAGTTCCCGCAGGACCGCGCCAGCTTCGGCCAGGGTGAACGCTCTTGCTTTCAAGCAACAATCTTACGGCTGCTGATGTCTCGTTTCGGAATGAGCCTTCACCTCGATCGCCAGCACCTAAAAGCTCAGCCTCTGCGGTAGCCTCGACCGGCACCGGATCCATGTGGCCGGTGCAGAGGATGTGTTTGATCGGGCCCCCCTTAAGCAATGGGAAGCGCGGCGGCAGCCATCATTCTGAGTGCACATGCAGCTCAGCGTGTGCTATGGTGCTGCGTTTAGGCGAGGTGCGCGGGCTGAAGGTGCCTTCGGGCTTCTCGGGCACCAAGATCTTCCGCAAGTACCTGAACCTGCAATGCCGTCCTTGTTCCCTGGTAACCCATGTGATCTGCTGATTTGCAGGTGAGGTGCGGGGGCTGAAGATGCGGTCGGGCTTCTCGGGCACCGAGATCTTCCGCAAGTACCTGTGGTACCTGCTGCGGGAGCGCAGCTTTGACGTCGATGCCGTCGCCGACATGCAGCAGCTCAAGGACTCCCTGGGCCTCACCGACGACGAGGTGTGCGCCCGTCTGCCAACTTCGACTCGGCTGTATGGTTCGACTGTAGAGACGACAGTGCTCATACGAGCAGGCCTGCATTTATTGACAAGCGGCAGGGGCGGGGACAGGGCCGCTGGCCATGAGCCTACACCTTGTTGTGACGACACTCCTCACCTGCTGCAAATCGACACACGCACCTTGGGCTCCGGAACGATGGCTGTCTGCCCGCTGAAGATGAAGTGCGGCGCGGCACGCCACGCGCGTGGGCGGAGGCTCGCAGCTCACGGCTTCAAGACGATGGCTGCCTGTGCGCATGAAGATGAGCTGCGGTTCACTGTGCAGGTGGGGGAGGCGCTGAAGGAGCGGGCTTAGCTTGACCACCCGCAATAAAACTCTCGTGACATCCGGCTTCACTCAGCACATGACGCTGCAATGTGATCTACTGCGCAGATGAGGGAGGCGCTGCAGCAGCAACGGAGCGCATCCGCAAGGATTGTGGCGCCCGCACCGCACATGCAGTACCCTAACAATACCCATCTCTAAAACCCTATGCGTGCAGGTGGGCGAGGCGCTGAAGGAGCGGAGCGCATCTACAAGGACTACGCAGTGGTGTCGCCCGCGCAAATGCTGTACACCAACAATGACCACCCTTGAAACCCTACGCTGTGCAGGTTGGGGAGGCGCTGAAAGAGCGGGCGGAGCGCATCTACAAGGACTACGGCAACGTGATGCTGGAAACCGAGGGCATGACTAAGGTGCGCAGATTAATTTTCCTTATGAAACACACTCCATATGCTGTGTGCATGTTGCCGCATGACACACTGAGGACACGACACTATGCCTTGATGTATGGTGCATGCAGCTCCACGGCCCGCGGGCGGTGGTGGGGCGGGAGGAGGATAGGGGGGCCCTCAACCCTCCGTCGACTGTGACGCATCTTGCTGTAAAACTTCGCTGTAACACTTGCTCCTCTACCTATAGCACTTGAGGCTGATTCGTTCGCCAGGGCGGCATTGAGCGCAAGGCCACGTGCCGGGCGCTGTTCTCCAAGCTGCTGCACCTGGCGGAGAGCGAGGAGCTTCTGCCCAGCGCCGATGCCGCCAAGCGCCGCTCGGTGGTGTCCGACGTCTTTGGCGCCACCGAGGATGACGCCTCGCAGCTGCGCATCGTGTCTCTGTACGAGGTGCGCCGTAAGAGGGTTTACACAGTGGGTCTCACGCCGGCTTTGTATCACAGTATCATAGTATGCATTCCAGCTTCAGGCTGAGGCAGGCGGGCGCCCGACGCCGCAGGAAAGCAGTGGCGGCCAGGGAGGTCCAGGTGCTGCTCAGGAACGGGCTTGGCCGCCGCAGTATAGTGTGCCGTAGCACACAATCGCTTTCTGGCGCATCTGCAGGTGGACGCTGGCCGCGTGGACGAGCTGGCCTCGGAGCCTTCGAACATCCCAGAGGATCCCAATGCCGAAGAGTGAAGAGGCATGCCGGCGGCATTGTTGGCAGACTGGGATTCGGCGCAGATATGCTGGCCCGGCCAGACCTTCCCGCCTGCGGCAGATGTGGGAGAGCTTGCGGCAATGCTCGTATCTATCGGATGTTTCATGAACGGCGTGCAGCTGTCGTCCGATTGTTGACGGCGGTAGGCCGCACCTTCACCTCTGTTTGCCCAATGCAGTGCGGCGACGGGCAGAGTGCCAATACTATGCCAAACTGCGCTGCGTGAAACTGTAAAGTATGCATGTCAAAGCTGGACTCTGTACGTCACCGGACTCTGACGTACAGAGTCCGGGGAAAGCTGCTGCATGTGTAACGGAGAGACGTGGCAGAGGAAGAGCGTCTCCAAATATTTACTTTTCCTGCTCATGCATCTCATTTATGCTCCCAGGAGCAGATGTGGCAAAGCACAGAAGTAAATCACCACGGCATGCAAGCTTTCGTGGGACAGGCAACATGCACTATGCGTGAAATGTCTGCACCACCTGCTACGGATGTGCTGTTCCCAGAAGACCCTACATTGGCTCTGGCCATTCCTGTGCCTACATTGGCTCTGGCCGCTGCGCGATATCTGGCAGATCAAGTGGCGCGCCATCGCAGCCCTTGTTATTGACGCGGAACATCTCCCACTCCTGCGCGGCAGTCAGACACAGGTGTGTGCGCATGCTGAGGCGCCTGGCGACTGGGTGACCGTGCATGCAGCTCGTGGGAGGGTCGCGTGTCTCGCAACAGCCAGCTGGGACCGCACCTTCATGCCCGCCGCGTCGAATGCGGCCGTCAGCCGCTCCTTGTGCTTCTGTAGGTTGAAATCACCAACATGAGAGCGTTCACTGTTTCATGGCATGCATGCAGCAGGTGTTTGCAACATTCAATGGGCATGCACGCAGCGCACGCCGTATACAAACGCCAAGCGGCAGTCCAATTCGATTGATTGATTTGATTCGTCAGGTCGCACGCACCTCAGCTGGCCAGGAGCCGTCCCGGGACACCAGCACGGCGCCGCTGTATGACTGGCCTGCTGCCGAAGCCGCGCCGGCATAGTAGAACAGCCCCCAGGAAAAGTCGTCGGTGCAGTCCACAATGCGCCAGAACTGCGCATGCAGGTGCGCATCTCCTCAGCCATCGGCGATTTCGTAAGTGATGGTGCTGGACGACAAGGGACTCGTGCACACAGTCGCTCCCCTCCTTTCTGGTCCCCACAGCCATTATCTCATCGCACCTCCTTTGACGTCACCCCATTGTCGAGCACCGAGAGGTTGAACGTGCCCGGCACCTGCGCGGTGTACCCAGGGACACGCACTTGAGCCGGCGAGGGCAGCCGCTGAGCACATGCCAACTTCAGGATCTGCGTGCCTCTTACAAGATAAAACATGATCTGCGTGGATGGAAACAAGGAGGTCGCACGCACCTCAGCCCGCCGCACTCGGTAGTGACGCCGCCGCCACACCTCTGTGCCGTTCAGTTTCTGGACCTTGAACACTGGGTCGTACCACATCCCCTTGCCCCGCTTTTGCCGGTAGTAGATCTGGTACCTGCAGAACAGGATCAGTGTCGCATTGCACTCAGGACGGTCTGCTTCATCATGCAGCTGCAGGCAGCAGGCTTTCAGGCAGGAAGTCCGGCCTCATGAGGAATTCTTGGGTGGACAGCTACCGCATCTGCATGCAGACTGCTGAGTGGCAGAGGGCTTCACAGCCAACATCACAGAGATCGTCTTTCCGAAAACGCACTGGCACGGAAATTTATCGTAAGCGGTGTTGGCGCCCGCGACGACGCGCCAGCTGTGTCGCTCCGTGCCCAACCAGCCGATGAAGATGCGTTCTGCTGAGTCGTGCGTCAGCTCTGCGCCCTGCAGTTCAGGGGCTTCTTGGGCGTGAATGCATGTTCAACGCAGCTCATACGTGCAGATTCAGCGTCAGCAGCCGGGCGTCTGCGGAAACCGCATGCAACAGGGCGGCATGCAGCAGCGGCATCTCAAGCAGAGTGGGCAGGCATGCAGGCGCAGATAAGTGCACCGCAACAGGGCCAGGCGCTGGCAAGAATTCACCTGAAAGCTGGTCATTGGCTGCACATCGGGCAGAGTGGGCCGCTCCGCGCTCATCCCCAGGCAATTGTTCTTCTGCACGACAGCAGACGCAGCACCCACTTTTGCGGAACAGCCCGGCAAACAGGACCATCAAGTCGGGTCATGCGCGCACAAGGCGGCGGCCCCCTCAAAGTCACTGCATGGGACTGTGCAACTGCCGCCCACCTCCAGGATGCAGAGGCTGAAATCCTCCAGCAGCTTGCTCTCGTACGTCACGATGCACTGGTAGCTGCACACCTGCAGTGCCCGACAACTTCACCCATTGAGTGTCCAGGGTGGTTGTTGCTGACACAGGCTTTCCTGGTGTTATTGCATTGGCAATCACACAGGGTGCCAGAGTGTGCTCTCGCAGGTTTGACCGATTTGCAGACACGCGTAATAAATACCTGGTCTGTGGGGTCGCAGGCCTGGAGGCAGTCCAGGGCCGCCTTGCAGTCCGGGTCATTGACGCAGGCAAAGATCTGCGGCCCGCACTTCTGCACCATCCGCACAACCGTGCCAATGTCCTGCGACGGCAGCACCGGGCATGGAGCACGTTGATTGTGAGTGTGGCGTGCTGAGGCAGTGTGATGAGCAAGTACAGGCTGGGGTCACCACCAGCGAGAACGGAAGCATTGGAGGCCACACTGAAAGGCGGTCAGGCATGACGTGCCGCACCTGCGCGCGCATGTTCTGCAGCAGCAGCACCTCCGCAAAGTACGCGTTGATGAGCGTCAGGAACATGTACAGCAGGTCGTCGCTGGTGGCGCGTTGCCAGAACGTCTGCACCGCCGCCGCCGTGGCCGCCGCCTCCTTGGCGCGCCCGAACGGCAGCGCCGCCAGCAGCTGCTGCGTACGCGGCGGCGCCGTCAGGCGGAAGCCCTGAGGCATCGCCACAGCGGGAGGCTGGTTGGGGTGTTCAGAAGACGGGATTTGGAGGAAAGACGGTGGAGGGTTTCAAGAACCCTGCCTCGTGCTGGGTGACAAGGCGGGACACCCTTTCCCTGTGCTGCACAGAATGGACAGGAGGATAGAAAGAAGCGAACCTGCAGCCGGCTGGCAGCCTGCAGCCGCTCGTCGCTGTCGAAAGCCAGCTGCACCGCGTTTGGCCCGGCCGCATGTTCCAGGACCGCAACGGCCTGCAGGTCACGCACGCCGATGCACAGGACGATGTCCGCCCGCGTCGCCGCCGCCTGGATGCCCTCGTCTACCAGCAGCTGCCCCTCTGTGCGCACCTGCGCTATGGCCCAGCCGTATCAGTAGGATTCGGGTCGCACCCATTTCATGTACCGCTCATGAACCGCTGCGCTTTGCTGAGCACTCCCTAACCTGCCGCCGCTGCCGCCTCCGGCGTCAAAAATAAAATACAGTGCACGTCTCGAGAGTTTCACATGCGCCAGCAGCAGCGGCTCAGGAGCTGACATCAGCGGGAGCACAAAGAGGACTGCCACGCCGCACCTGCATGCGGAAGTTTGGGTCGACCCACGACAGCCGGTCCGAGATGTGTGTCATAACCTCCTGCCAGGGCGGCCCCAGCGGGCTGCTGCCGCCGTCGGGCACGATCGTCAGCAGTCCCACTTGCTGGCCTGCGGGGCCAGACATGCATCACTCAGCGCTTTGCTGACGGTGGCATGCTGCCGGCGGCGACCTCACTTTGAGGGGGCAGCTCGACCAGGAGGGAAGGCAGCACACGATGAGATGTCATGCGTTTTGTAATAGTGCGGAGATATTTGATAGTAACCCCTATCTATCCTTACCTGCGGATGGAGGCTGTCTATTGCCGCCAGCGGAGCCTGCCACATCCGCAGTCAGCGACAGCGCGTCAGCTGCTTTGGTGGTGCCGCCGCCTGCTGCCGATTCTGTGGTCTCTGCGCTGGTTCTGCCAGCGAGCAGGGGAGCACAGCTGAGCCTGCCATGCGGCTGCTTTGCTCGCGCCACATTGCCGCACGGTCGTTGTGCGCCCTGGTGGTTAGGTCCAGACGAACCGAAGGCTTTCCACAGCGAACGTGGACCGGTCACGGGCAGATGACGAGGGAGAATATCTGCAGCAGCTGTGCCGCGGCCACACTCAGTGCCGCACCCTGGGACGGTGCTACGCATGGCAGCGCTGCAACGCCGGATTCAGAATGAAATTGATTGGGTCCCCTGCACGACAAGCCACCATCAATTTACAAGACAATGTTGCCCATGCATACATTCGCTGACATTCTGTGAGGTGTATTGAGATCAAACTTGCGGTTCTGGCGCGCGCTGCAGCAACATCAGTCCCGCTGATGATCCTACCGACGGTCTCTTGCTGTTGTTGCCGAGAAACCAAGTAGGCTGATCAATGCATGCGACGACTGGCGCATCAATTACTCTGCTGCACCTTGGGTCTCAAGGGATTGAATTTGATGGCTACACTTTGATTGCACAGAGTGACCTCGGGATGCACTAATATTCTGAAACTGCGCAAGCACAGCGTATATGCGGGGGCCTTCTGCTGCACTCTGCAGCATCCGCACAAGCCCAATCTCTGTGCAAGCCACGCATGCATGTACCAGAATCACGATGGCACGCCAGGGTTTTGCGCAAAACGCGACAGTGATCTCCCACAGTGTCGGAACGAGTGCACATTCAACCGTCGACCTCTGTGTCTGCGGACACACCACGCACGCAATGCCAATTGCGGCCGGCTGCCGTCCATATTCATGCGTCGCAGCGCCGCGCAAAGGTGCAGTAGGCCAGCAACACGTGCTGCTCGCCATGCTCTGTAGCGTGAAGGCCGAATGTAGCGGAAATGCCAAATGTAGACGCTGCCGCACTGCCGCGAGTGCAGCTGCCATGGGAAGGCAAGTGGCGGCAGCGGCGCGCAAGTTGAGTTCCTCCACAGCGCTGCATGCTGCCGGATGCTGCAGACGTGAAGCCTGCAGAGGGATATGGTGGGTTTAAAAGGGAAGAACGTCTTGTCTTGTCCTTGCCTCTCGGAAATTGTGCCCAGCCTGCACCGCGGTTGCGTTTCCGATGGTGTGGGGACAGTGCTTGACTCTCGGAAAGCTTCTATGAGTCATTGATGTGGAAGAGAAGGGCAGACCCAGTCAGCAAAAGTGCAGGCGGTACAGTGGACCCTCGGTGACCTGATTCGATTCCTACGAATTCTCCGAGAAAGTGTTCTGCGTTGAGAAGCTTGCAGTCCAGGATCAATCAATTCGAGGACAGATCAATTCGAGTTTCTGCTTCCACTGAGGAAGCGGCAAATGCGCAGAAGAAGTACGGCGCCACACTCCTCACCCTTCCATTGTCGCCTGGAATTGTCGACTGCCGTATTCGATGGCGCGCAGCCTGGACGGGAGAGCTCTTCCGGCAGCAAACAATACCAAAAATCTGCGCTGCAGCGCCGTCGGTCCTCACGGCGGCGCCGCCGCGAGCGCCGCCGCTGCAAGGCCAGCGAGCGCCCCCGCTGCGGCCGCAGCGGTGCATGCTGCCAGATGTCCCACCTGCATAGTTGAAAGAAACACATCAGTTGCAGTCCTCTTTCAGTGCGATCTGACTCGCACGGTAAACGCTCCTCCCTCTATTCCCCCTTGACGTTTCTCAGCGCTTCTTTTCAAAATCCATTCTAGGGCGATGCTGCAGAGGGACAGTATTGTTATAGTGTATTGGACAAGAAGGAGCAGAGCGACAGTATATGTATGGTGTATGAGACAGGAAGGATAACGAGTGAGGAAGCAGGATGGCAACATGCCGCAGCGCGAAGTTCAGCATGGAAGGTCGGAAGTCCACAGGTGCTCTACATGCTCCTGAAGAAGGAAGGAAGGAAGCTCTCTTAAAAGTTGACAACCTGGACTCACTGCACTGTACAGTGTTTTCTTTACGTGTAATATGTAGCAGATGCGATCGCAGCGAGGCCTGCCGGAGAAACGGCGCCGCGCGACTGCCCGCTTCGCCGGTGCACTGGAGAGGAAGGTCGTATACGGTGGCGCGCTGCCTGCGCTTGCGAGCCGGGCCTGCGCATGGACGTGAGCCACCTGACATGTTTAGATCATGGACGAAGGGGGCGCGCAGCAGCTGCTGCGCGCTGCAGCGCGGCATGCACGGC
>JAABUM010001409.1_pt1 | contig 36194 bp, 28 predicted proteins | sample 5559161 | NCBI WGS metagenome assembly JAABUM01 (sample SAMN10711868, study PRJNA513369) | rock metagenome | isolation source: Antarctica rocks | place: Antarctica: Victoria Land, Siegfried Peak nord
CAGCAGGTTCCAGCGGCTCCAGGTCCCGAGCACCCGGGGCTACACCAAGATGCTCGGCCCGGACGGTGTCACCGGCGGGGGCGACATCGGCGACGTGCAGGTCACGACCGTGAACGGCGCCGAGCGCGTGGCCTTCGTGTCGGCGGTCCCCTTCCACGGCTGGCGCATCAACGACTGGGGTCAGCTGCCCACGGTCGCCATGCTCGCGCAGTCGAGCGCCGGCACCTGGTCGGTCGACCCCGGACGCAACTGGACCGCTGACAGCCTCAGCACGGCCAACAGCGGCTCGGCGGCCACCTTCCCAGCGGCCCTCGACGCCTTCGGCGAGACCTACCACCACGCCCGAGGGCTGTGCGAGATGGCGCTGCTGCCCCGCAGCCAGCACCTCGTCATCACCCAGTACTTCGGCGACGAGACCACCCAGCAGGGCGGGGTGATCGTCCTCGACAGCGCCGGGAAGCTGCGCGCCCGCTTCCAGTACCCGGCGGTCACCGCGGGCGGCGTCTCGATCAAGGTCAACGTGCGCGAGGTCGAGACCGACCCCTCGAGCGCTGTCGACGACGAGCGCTTCGTCGTCGTCTGCGACACGTTCGCCCCCTCCGGCACGACCGTGCCCTTCGCGGTGCAGGAGTTCTCCTACCGGGCGAGCGCCGGGACCATCACCCCGGTCAGCAACGCCGTGCTCGCCTCGGGCGACGGTGCGCGGGCCGAGACCACAAAGTTCGGCGCAGACGGCACGCTCTACGTCGCCCGCACCCAGCCCGACGGCATGACCGCCGCACCGCTCGCCGTGTACCGCAAGACGAACGGCGAGCGGCGGCTCGTCCGCTCCGCTCCCGCCTCGGCCGGCTGGGCGGGCCGCTGGAACACCGTCGTCGCGCCCGACCAGTTCGTTAGCGGCACCGGGACAACCGGCCTGGTCCGCAGCCTGTCTGTCGACCCCACAACCGGCGCCGTGCTCATCGCCGGCGCCTCCGGGCACCTGCAGGTCGTCCGCGCCGCGATTCCTGGTGCGCCGCTGCTCATGACCCGCGACGTCGACCTCGGCCTGAACTCCCTGGTCGACCGGTGGACGCGGTGGATCGGCTTCCGCAAGGGCTCGGTCGATGCCGCCCGCCGGCTGCTGTGGCTCCCCGTCCCGCAGCTCGCGAACCTGTCCACCTGCCCGTCGGGCTGCCCGACCACCGCGCTCGACCAGTGGCTCTACCGGATCGACCTGGCCCAGCTGCTCGGCAAGTAGCGGGAAGGCCGCTTGGCGGCGTCGGGCGGCTCCCGCGGGCCAAGCACCATCACCGCGACGACGACTGCGACGGAGCCCTGGCAGGCGAGCAGCCACCACGAGGTGGCGACCGGCTGGCCACCGCCCAGCGCTACGACCACCGGGGTGGCGGCTGCGGCGATGACGAGCAGCACGACAACGCCCCGGCGGCCGACCCCCAGCAGGTAGTAGCTGCCGAGCATCGTCAGGGCCAGGCAGGTCATCGCCAGCGTCAAGGGCGCGAGCGCCGGCGCGGCGGTGCTCAGCCGCGTCCCGTACACCAGGGCGAGCAGCTGGTGCGGAGCCACTAGCGCGATGACGAGCAGCAGCGCGGCGGGCCCCACCACGCAGGCAGCCGACGCGAGCAGCGGGCCGAGCGCCCGCCGCCGGTCACCGGCGTTGACCGCCTCCGCCAGCAGGTAGTTACCGACCGCGACCCCGAGGAAGACCGGGACCTTCGCGGCCGTCGCCACCGCCGCGTACGGGCCGACCTGATCGGGGGCGAGGTGGCCGACGACGATGACGTCGAGGTTCTGCAGCACCGCCAGCGGGGCGAGCGCCGCGAACGCCGTCCAGGTCTCGACCAGCACCCCGGACGCGACACGCGCCGGGCCGGTGCCATCCGTCCTCCGCACACCGCTCAGGACGAGGGCGAGCTCGGCGCCGATCACGCTCGCGAGGATGCCCACCGCCAGGCTGTCACCGCCGGCACCGAGCAACCCGGCCAGCACCGACACCACGACCCGCAGGCCGCCCTCGACGGCGTAGTTGGCCGCGAGCTGGGGGTACGAGCCCGCGGCCTGCAGCAGCGCGCGGTCGACGGACAGCACCAGCCAGACCCCGGCCGCCAGCAGCACCCACTCCAGGCCGACGGGCGACGACAGGGAGAGCAGGTGCGCGGCGGGCCGGCTGAGGACGAGCCCGAGGACCCCGACAGCAGCCGTCACCGCCCAGGCGATGCGGCGCAGCCTGGCGAGGTCCGGACCGCTGGCGGACGCTGACCGTCCTGACGAGCCGATGACCCGGACCACCGCCACCTGCAGCGCCGTGCCGGGGATGGCAGCCACCAGGAAGACGTTGACCAGGACGACGGACTGCCCGTAGTCGGTGCCCGGCAGCAGCCGGCCGAGCAGCACGTTGACGACGAGGTTGGCGCCGTTGACGGCCACCCCGGCGAGCGCCAGCACTCCCGGGCCCCGCGCCAGCGCTGCCAGGCCGCCCCTCACCGCACCCGCCTTCTGGCATGCTCGCGGTCCGGAGCAGACAGCAACAGCGCGGCAGACAGCGACAGCGACAGCGCAGAGGATGGCGAGTGATGCGGCGGGCATGGGCCGGGCGGCACATCGTCATCGTCAACTGGCGGGACCTCGAGCACCCGCAGGCGGGGGGCGCGGAGGTCTTCGCCGAGAAGATCGCCGAGCAGCTGGCGGCTGACGGCGCGCGGGTGACGCTGGTTGCCTCCCGGCCGCCAGGCCTGCCGGCGCGCGCCAGCCGCCATGGTTTCACCATCCAGCGCGCCGGCGGCACCCTCGGCGTCTACCCCGCGGCGCTGCTGTGGCTGTGGCTGCGCAGGCGCCGGATCGACGCCGTCATCGACTGTCAGAACGGCATCCCCTTCTTCAGCCCGCTCGCCCTGCGGCGCCGGACGCCCGTGGTGCAGGTGATGCACCACGTGCACCAGCGGCAGTTCGGACTGTTCTTCGGAACCCTCGCGGCCGCTGTCGGGCGGCGCCTGGAGAGCCAGGGCACGCGCGTGGTCTACCGGCGACGCCCGTCTGCTGCCGTCTCCCCCTCGACCCGCACCGAGATGCGCGAGGTGCTCGGGCTGCCCGGCCCACGCTTCCTCGTCCCCAACGGGCTCGAGCTGCCGGCGCCCGAGCAGCTGCGCCCGCGCTCGGCCGCGCCAACCATCGTGTGCGTCGGCCGGCTCGTCCCGCACAAGCGGATCGAGCTCCTGCTCGAGGCCCTGCCCGCGCTGGCCGCCGCCGTCCCGGGGCTTACCGTGCACCTGGTCGGCGACGGCCCGGACGAGGCCCGGTTGCACGCGGTCGCCGCCGGCTGCCACATCCCGGCTGGCGCGCTGGTGTGGCAGGGCCGACTGCCCGCCGCCGACCGCGACCGTCTGCTCGCCGAGGCCTGGCTGACCGTCAACGCCACTCACGGCGAGGGCTGGGGGTTGGGGATCATGGAGGCGGCGGCCTGGGGAGTCCCCGCCGTCGCGTTCCGCGTGGCCGGCCTGCGGGACTCGGTCCGCGACGCCGAGACGGGCTGGTTCGTCGAAGAGGGCCAGCCCCTGGCGCCCGCCGTCGCAGCCGCCCTCGAGCAGCTGGGCCACCCGGACACCGCGCGGCGCTACCGGCAGGCGTGCCTGGACTGGGCGAGCCGGTTCACCTGGCCGCGGTCGGCCGAGCTGCTCGCCGGCATCCTCACCGTCGAGGAGAGCCGGCGGCTGCGGGGCGGCAGGGAGCGGCGCCGGGTCGACGACGCGACCGCGGTCGCCGATGTCAGTGGCCTCTCGGACCACGAGGTCCACGGCCACCTGACGAGCGAGAGCCTCGGCCTGCGGGCCACCGATCTGGTGTACGCGCAGGCCGGGTCGCTGTGTGCCGTGCTCTACGGGGCCGACGCCAGCGGCGCGCAACGAGCGCTGGCTCGCCGTAACCACGGCGCGTTCCCAGCGTCCCTCGCCGACGATGCCGCCCTGCTCACGGCAGCATCCGCACCGCTCAACGGCTGACATCGGCCTGCTCTGCGAGTTCGTCTATCCCGCTCGCCACGAGGTCCAGGAAGTACCGGCCGGCGTCGTCGTCGAACAGCTCCCGCGAGTAGCTGACCGCCAGGTGCAGGGTGCCGCGCAGGCTTGCCGCAGTGACCGTCAGGCCCTGGGGCATCCCCGCGGTCGTCAGGAACCACAGCGCCTGCACCGGCGGCTGCCCAGCTCCAGCACCAGCCGCAGCACCACTGCCACCACCGAACAGGGCGTCGGTGCGGCCGACGTTCGACACGGTGATGGTCGGCATCAACACCGGGGCGACGCGGCGAGCCAGGGCGCGCAGCAGCCGGGCACGCAGCCGGGCGGGTAGCCACTGCAGGGCGCCGACGACCCGCTCGGCCGGCGCCACGTGCCCCTCGCGCCCGGTCTTGACCTGCCGGGTCTGCCGGACGACGGCAGCCAGCACCGCATCTCTCGCCCGCTCCAGCTCGTCGACGGTGATGACGGCCTGCCCGGTGGCGTTCCCGACGCCGCTCGTCCGGTCGAGCACCGGCTGCGTGTTGACCGGCATGTTGACGACGACCCGGCCGGTGGCGCCGTCCTGCGACGCATTCCACTGCTCGACGGCACGCGCGGTGGACGCGACGAGCAGGTCGTTCGTCGTAGCCGGGCCTGCGCTGCTGCCGGCGCGGACGGGGTTGCGAGTCGTGAGCTGGCAGCCGTAACCCATCTGTCCGGTCTCGCCGAGCTTGGGGGCGAGGCGGCTGGGCGCCTGTGGCAAGGCCAGCCGGCGGCCCGGGACGGAAGGCCGGGGCGCAGGGTCGGCCGCGACCGCGGGGTCAGCTAAAGCGGGCTCAGGGGTCGGCGCGCGGACGGCCCAAGCCCCGCGGCCGAGCAGTTCCGCGAGCAACTTGAGGGCGCCCGCTCCATCGCTGAGCGCGTGGTGCACCACCAGGACGACGGTGTCGTGTTCAGCCTGCTGGACCACTCCCACCCCGAGGCCCGCGCGCAGCCCGGCGACGGCGGTGCGGAGCCGCTCGACGACGGCCGCCACCTGCAGGGCACCGCCCGATGCGACGATCACTCGCTCGCCACCCACGGAAACCGGCTCCCACTCCCACCGGCGAGCGAACAGTCCGGCCGCTGGGCGGGACGCGAGCCGCTGCTGCGCGCGCAGCAGCGCGGCGACCGCGGCTTGGAGCCGTCGGAGGTCGGCATGACCATCGAGCCGAGCGATGAGCGCCACGACACGGGGGTCGGCGGGGCGGTCGGAGAGCCAGACCGCCTCCTCGGCCGCGCTGACGACTTCCCGGCCGGATGCGGGCCTCACGCCCCCTCGGTCGCCGGGTCGAAGTACGACGGGCGCTTGACCGAAAGGTGTGGGCCGCCGGACGCCCCCGGAGTGAGCCGCGGCTCAGCCGGATAGACCGACTGCTCCCATACCGCTGCCCCCGCACGCTGCCGGTGCCGGCGCGCCCGGTGCAGGTCGTGCAGCATCCCCCGCCCGTGGCGGCGCAGCGAGATGTGGCGCGGGTCGGTGGCCGTCGAATGGACGGGGCAGTCGACGACGCAGAAGCCGAGCGTCCGCGCCAGGCTCAGCACCTCGACGTCGAAGCCGAATCCAGTGGAGGTCGTCATGCCGAACAGCAGCTTGGCGACGGGCGCCCTGAAGGCCTTGATGCCGCAGTGCGACCCCGACAGCGGCGCCGAGGTCAGGTTCTTCACAAGACCCCGGAACACGGCTGCGGCAACCTGCCTGGTGGCCGTCCGCCTGCTTGCGCCAGGAGCAGACGCCGGACGCGAGCCGAGTGCGATATCGGCGGTGTCGAGCAGTGAGAGCAGGCGGGGCAAGTCGTCGAGGTCGGTGACGACGTCGGCGTCCAGCACCACGACGACGGCACCGCGGGCGAGGCTGACGCCGGCGCGAATCGCTGCACCCTTGCCGCAGTTCCACGGCAGCTGCAGGATGCGGACGTCGCGCATGGCAGCGAGGTGGCGGGCCGCGACTCCGGCGGTGTCGTCGATACTGCCGTCGTCGACGAGAAGGACCTCGGCCCGCGTATCGAGTCGGGCTAAGCCGGCCAGCAGCGCCGACAAGGTGTGAGGCAACCGCGCGCCCTCGTTATAGGCCGGCACGATGACGCTGACCCCCACATGGCGGGGGTCGATCCTTCTTGACATGTGTCTCCCAAGGTGACCTATCTCCCCGGGGCAGGGGGACAACGGTCAAGCCGGAGAGGCTCGACACTGCTAACTTAGCGCTACCGATCCGCAGAGAAGTTCCGAGAGGAAGCATGTCGCTACCGAGCACAACACTCGATACAGCAAGCGCATACGCTGGGGCTTTCCCCGGGCTCAAGCGCTCCTGGCGGCTACTGCAGGCCTTTCGCGTCGAGCAGACCGATCCCGACCGGTTCTACAACCATCTTGCAGATGACGCTGCGTCACAGGTCAAGCGCTACGCGCCAGTAGCCGACCAGGTCGTCCTCGACATCGGTGGTGGCCCCGGCTATTTTGCTAATTCCTTTCGCAGCGCGGGCGCCTCATACATTCCGCTGGAATATGACTTTCGCGAGCTGTCGGCTCGTACGGTTACTGATCCCGCGGCCGTTATTGGCGACGGACAGCGGCTGCCGGTCCGCTCCGGTTCGGTCGACATCTGCTACTCGTCGAACGTGCTCGAGCATGTGCCGCAGCCATGGACCATGGCCAACGAGATGATTCGCGTCCTCCGTCCCGGTGGCACCGCTTTCCTGACCTTCACCAACTGGCTGTCGCCGTTCGGCGGCCACGAGACATCGCCCTGGCACTACCTGGGCGGGCGGTACGCGGCGCGCCGCTACGAGCGCCGTCGCGGCGAGCCCCCGAAGAACCGCTACGGCGCCTCGCTGTTCTCGGTCTCGATCCGCGACGCGCTCGCGTGGGCGACGGCACGCGACGACATCGAGGTGCTTGCCACCCTCCCCCGCTACTACCCGGAGTGGACGAGCGGACTGACCAGGGTGCCGGGGCTGCGTGAGGTCGCCACGTGGAACCTGCTTCTCGTCATGCGCCGACGCCCGACAGCAGAGTGCGACAGCCAGGTCTGACACCACATCTGCGTGGGGCGTCGGCTCGGGGCCAGTCGCCCAGGCAGCCGAGCCGGCGGCCCACACTGTCCCGCCGGCAGGTATTGCTAGGCGGCCTCGTCGCCGCCGGTGCCGCGGTTGCCGGGGTCGAGATCGAGCGCGGTTCCGGGCACCGGGCCGGCGTTCGGCTCTTCGGAGCGGCGGGCAGTTTCGTCGGTTTCGCGGGCCGGTCACACCTTCCTAGTGGCGAATCGGTGGCCACCGTTCCCGTCCCCGGATGGCGCTTCGGCGCCGGGCAGGCCGCATTCGGCTGCGCTGTCGTGCAGGACGGCTCCGTCATTGTCGGCACGACGCCCTTCAGCGACAATCCGTTGCAGCCGACCGGCGCCGACATGGAATTGGGCGTCCTTCGGCCTGATGCCCCAGCCTTTCGAGGCATCACAGTGCCCAGTACCCGCGGTAACACCATTCTCCCGGGCAATACCGGCGGAGGGGTGGGAGGCGGTGATGTCTCCGCGGTCGTGCCGCTGCCCGGCGGCTCGCCTGCCCGTGTGATGTTCATCTCGACCGCCCCCTACCACGGCTGGGACGTCGGCTCCTACGGCGAGCTGCCGAGCATCGGACAGCTGGTCCGTACCGACACGGGCTGGAAGTACGACGACGACCGCAGCAGGACGGCGCAGGACCTGGCCGCGGAGTCGCCCGCCACGATCGCCGACGCCGCCTTCCCACTACGTGACGGCGGCCCGCGCGACAACCAGGGCACGACCGATGCCATCGTGCTGCCGCGCAGCGGCCACGTGATCGTCGCGCAGTACTTCGGGTCCGGCTCGAACGAGTCCGGGGGCCTGCTGGCCCTCGACCCGCGCAGCGGCCGGGTGCTCGGCTTCTGGAAGCACCCCTCGATCCAGGTCTTCGGGCAACAGGTCATCTGCCACCCCCGCCAGCTCGCCGCCGACCCCTCGAGCAAGCGCGGCGACGAGCGGTTCACCGTCGTGTACGACACCTTCGACCCGGCGGGCGGGACCGTCCCCTTCCCGATCCAGGAGTTCTCCTACCGATTGGACACCGGCGTCATCCAGCCGGTGAGCACTGCCGTCCGTGCGGCGCAGGACGGCACCCGGATGGAGCTGGCACAGTTCCTCACCGACGGCACGCTCGTGGTGGCCCGCACGACGCAGGACGGTTCGTCCGCCGCCACCATGGCCGTCTACGACAAGTCCTCGGGCGAGCGTTCCCTGGCCCGCTACCCTCCGGTCCCCTCGGGCACTGATGGCGGCGACTCGGCATGGGGCGCGACGTGCCCGCCGGACACGCTGGTCGCCGGCACCGACCGGGGCGGCCTCGTCCGCAGCTTGTCCGTCGACCAGAAGACCGGCCGGGTTCTGCTCGGCGGTCTCAACGGTCTGGTGCAGAGCGTCCACCGCAAGGGCAGCGGCAAGCACCGGCATTGGCAGACCGGCAAGGCGGTCAACCTGGGCCTGGACCTGCTCCGCACCCCGCAGCGCTACCCGATCGGTCTGCGGCAGGGAGCCATCGACGACAAGCGCCGCCTGCTGTGGCTGCCCTGCAACCAGCTCATCCTCGGCGTGGTGCCGTACCCGGTGCCCCCCTTCCCGCTCGACCAGTGGATCTACGCGGTCTCCCTCGACGACTTGTAGCCATGGGCTCAGGGTCGCGGACACGAACCGCTCAGGCCGCGACGGCCTCCCCGGCCACCGACGTCAGCAGGTCCGACGCCCACGACAGCAGCGCCCGGTCGCGCAGCGGCGGCGAGCCCATCCGCCCGGTTGCGGTCGGCAGCGGCACCAGCACCGTCCCGACCGCAGGCTTGATGACCGTGTTCTTGTACAGCCGCTGCAGCCGCACGGTCTGGCTGTCGAGCAGCGACCACGGCGCGAAACGGACGCTGCGCCCCTGCACCGACACCTCGCTCAGCCCGATCCGCCGGGCCAGTGCACGGAACGCGGCCACCGCCAGCAGGTTCTCCACGGTCTCGGGCAGCGGCCCGTACCTGTCGGTCAGCTCGGCCCGCACCTCGTCCAGATCGGCCTGGGCGGTCGCCGACGCGATCCGCCGGTAGGCCTCCAGCCGCAACCGCTCCCCCGGCACGTACTCGTGCGGGATGTTCGCGTTGACCGGCAGGTCGATCTTGACCTCCGGCAGCTCGTCCGCAGCGCTCTCGCCCTTGAACGACGCGACCGCCTCGCCGACCATCCGCACGTACAGGTCGAAGCCGACCGAGGCGATCTGCCCCGACTGCTCCCCGCCCAGCAGGTTGCCCGCCCCGCGGATCTCCAGGTCCTTCAGCGCCACCGCCATCCCGGCCCCGAGCTCGGAATTCTGCGCGATCGTCGCGAGCCGGTCGTGCGCGGTCTCGGTCAGCGGCTTGTCGACCGGGTACATGAAGTAGGCGTACGCCCGCTCCCGGCCGCGCCCGACCCGGCCGCGCAGCTGGTGCAACTGCGAGAGCCCGAACGCATCCGCCCGCTCGAGGATCAGCGTGTTGGCGTTCGGGATGTCGAGCCCGCTCTCCACGATCGTCGTGCAGACGAGGACGTCGTACTCCTTCTCCCAGAACGCCACCATGTGCTGCTCGAGCTCGTCCTCGTGCATCTGCCCGTGCGCAACCCCGATGCGCGCCTCGGGCACCAGCTCCTGCAGCTGCGAGGCCGCCCGGTCGATCGACTCCACCCGGTTGTGGATGTAGAAGACCTGCCCCTCGCGCAGCAGCTCGCGCCGGATGGCCGCCGCGACCTGCTTGGGCTCGTACGCCCCGACGAAGGTCAGCACCGGGTGCCGCTCCTCCGGCGGGGTGTCGATCGTCGACAGCTCCCGGATGCCAGTGATCGACATCTCGAGCGTGCGCGGGATGGGCGTCGCGCTCATCGTCAGCACGTCGACCGACGTGCGCATGGTCTTCAGGTACTCCTTGTGCTCGACCCCGAAGCGCTGCTCCTCGTCGACGATCACGAGGCCGAGGTCTTTCCACACGACGTTCGGGTTGAACAGCCGGTGCGTGCCGATGACGACGTCGACCGAGCCGTCGGCCAGCCCCGCCAGCACGGCCGCCTGCTCCTTGGCCGCGTTGAACCGCGAGATCGCCTTCACCGTCACCGGGAACGAGGCGTACCGCTCGGAGAACGTCGAGAAGTGCTGCTGCACCAGCAGCGTCGTCGGGACGAGGATGGCAGCCTGCTTGCCCTCCATCACCGCCTTGAAGGCGGCGCGCACAGCGATCTCGGTCTTGCCGTAGCCGACGTCGCCGCAGACCACACGGTCCATCGGCACGCGCGACTCCATGTCGGCCTTGACCTCCTCGACCACCCGCAGCTGGTCGGGTGTCTCGCGGTAGGGGAAGGCGTCCTCGAGCTCGCGCTGCCAGGGGGTGTCGGGGCCAAAGGCGTGCCCGGGCGAGGCCATCCGCGCGCTGTAGAGCCGGATGAGCTCGCCGGCGATCTCCTTGACCGCCTTGCGCGCCCGCCCCTTGCGCTTGGCCCAGTCCGCGCCGCCGATCCGGTCGAGCGTGGGTGCCTCGCCGCCGACGTAGCGGGTGACCTGCTCGAGCTGGTCGGTCGGCACGTACAGCCGGTCGCCGCGGGCGTACTCGAGGACGAGGTAGTCGCGGGTGGCGCCGGCGACAGTGCGCTGCACCATCTCGACGTAGCGCCCGACCCCGTGCTGCTCGTGCACAACGGTGTCGCCGTGCTGCAGCTGCAGCGGGTCGACGCCCTTGCGCCGCTTGCTCGGCATCCGCCGCATGTCCTTGGTGCTGCTGACGCCGCGGCTGCCGGCGAGGTCGGTCTCGGTGATGACGGCCAGCTTCAGCAGCTCGCTCGTCCAGCCGGTGGTCAGGCAGCCGGTGGTGACGGTCGCGACGCCGGTGGCGAGCTCGGCGTCCTCGGTGAGCCGGACGCCGAGGTCGGCCTCACGCAGCACCTCGGTGATGCGCTGCGCCGGCCCGTGCCCTTCGGTGACGACGCAGACACGCCATCCCTCGGCGAGCATCCCCTTCACGTCGGCGATGGCGGCCTCGGTGTCACCGCGGTAGGACGGCGCGAGCCGAGCGGCGGCAACGAGGCTGTCGTCGTCGATCTCCTCGTCGGCGGTGAACGGCGTGACCGACCACCACGGCACCCCGACCGCAGCGGCATGCGCCCGGACGTCGGCGAAGGTGTGGTAAGCCGCCGCGCCGAGGTCGACGGGCGCCTTGCCGCCGTATGCCGCCGCGCCCCACGCCGCGTCGAGGAACTCCGCGCTGGTCCGGGTGAGGTCGGCCGCGCGCGCTCGCACCTTTTCCGGATCGGCGACGACGACGTGCGCGCCCGCGGGCAGCTCCTCGATCAGCAGCACCAGCTCGTCGATGAGGACGGGCGCGAACGCCTCCATCCCTTCCGCGGGCACACCGGCCGCGAGCTTGCCCAGGATGTCGGACAGCTCGGGATGAGCCGCCAGCAGCGCCGCCGCCCGCGCCTGCACCTCGGGGGTGAGCAGCACCTCGCGGCAGGGCGGGGCGTCGAACCCGTGCCCGTCCGGCAGCGGGCCGATCGAGCGCTGGTCGGCGACGGCGAACGTGCGGATCTCGTCGACCTCGTCGCCGAAGAACTCCACGCGCACCGGGTGCTCGTCGGTGGGCGCGAAGACGTCGAGGATGCCGCCGCGGGCCGCGAACTGCCCCCGCCGCTCGACCATCTCGACCCGCTGGTAGGCGAGGTCGACGAGGCGGCGCCCGACGGCGTCGAGATCGGCCGCGTCCCCGGCCGACAGGCGGACCGGCTCGAGGTCGCCGAGCCCCTTCGCCTGCGGCTGCAGCACGGAACGGACGGGGGCGACGACGACCCGCAGCGGTCCGTCGGGGTGCTCGCCCGGGTGCGCCATCCGCCGTAGCACGGCGACGCGGCGCCCGACGGTGACGGCCCGCGGCGAGAGGCGCTCGTGCGGCAGCGTCTCCCATGAGGGGTACTCCGCCACCGCGCTCCGGCCGATCAGGCTGCCGAGCGTCTCGACCAGGTCCTCAGCCTCACGGGTGGTTGCGGTGACGGCGAGGACGAAACGCTCACGGGCCAAGCCGGCGATGGCGAGCGGCCGCAGCCCGGGCGGGGCGGTGAGGTCGAGCGACGCCGAACCGACCGACTCCCTCCAGCGGACGAGGGTGGGGTCGGCGAGGGCGGCGTCGAGCAGCGCAGAAAGAGACATGGGAGTGGCTCTCAGGATACGGCGGCTGGGGGCCGGTCCCATCCTCCGAAGCTGACCGACTCCACCATCTTCGGGCCCTGCCGTGATGGCCGCAGCGCCTCGGTGCCGCCGCGACACTCGATGCCGCATCGTCACGCTGGCGATTCGGCTCGACTCCCGGGGCCGCGCCTTCTACCACCAGCACCGCGTGAGCATGGACGGCAGGCTGTTCACCTGCTGGAAGCTGCGGACCATGTTCTCGAACGCAGACGAGCGCCAGGCTGAATTGCAGCACCTCAACGAGCACACGGCCGGCGTGCTGTTCAAGATCCGAAATGACCCGCGTGACCCGTGTCGGCGCCCTACTTCGCAGGACCTCCATGGACGAGCTGCCCCAACTGTGGAACGTTCTGAAGGGGGAGATGTCGCTCGTCGGCCCCCGGCACCCGGCCGCCCCTGCCGCACGAGGCCGACGGCTACGAGCAGGATGTCCGCCGCCGGCTGCTGGTCAAGCCGGGCCTGACCGGACTGTGGCAGGTCAGTGGTCGCGCCGACCTAAGCTAGGAGGAGTCGGTGCGGCTCGACCTGTTCTATGTCGAGAACTGGTCACCCGCGCTCGACCTAGCAATCCTCGCGCGGACGGTGCTAGCTGTCGTCACTCGCCGAGGGGCCTACTGAGGCAGCCTGGCGTCACCGGCTGCTCGGCCATCGTCTGCCGCGCATCGCAGTTGCGGCAGAACCGGTAGCGGTGCAGGTACTAGGCCGGAGCGCTAGGGAGCCTGCGCGGCCGACCGCTGACCACCGCATGGTGGCGCGTCTCACGCCCGCACAAGGTGCACAGCGCGGTGATGCCCCCACCGCTTGCCCGTACCCGGTCTACACGTCGCCCCCGCAAAACCGTCCCTTCAGGTCTCCTCCCTCACGGTAGGCCCGTGCCAGCGGCATCGGATGCCCTCGAAGGTGCTGTGAGCCACGAGGTGAAGCCAAGGGTTGATCGACGCTGCAGTTATCCGCCCGGCCACGCCTGCCAGGCGGGCCGAGCGTCCGCGGATACCCTGGGGTTCACGTCCCGTTCACGCGGCAAGGAGCGCCTGTGGCCGACCTGCTGGCCCGCGCTCCTGCACGCCCTCGGCGACCTCCTCATGACGAGCACGCCGGCGCCGGCGCCACGATCAGCACGGTCAAGCGCGTCCGCTTCTGGGTCGAGCTGCTGCTGGTCGGCGTCGGCTACTACGTCTACAGCCTGATCGCCGACCGCGCACCGCGCACCGTCGGTGCCGCCTTTGCCCGCACCCGCGAGCTTCGGCGCCTGGAAGCCGACCTGCACGTGGGCGTCGAGCGGGCGCTCAACACCTGGTGGGCGGGCGACCACCTGCGCATGGTGCTCGGCAACCTCTACTACGACGGCGCCCACTTCCTCGCGCCCGGCATCGTCCTCGTCTGGCTCGCGCTGAAGCACCGCGAGGCTTACCGCCCGCTGCGCAGCGTGCTGCTGGTGACCTCGCTGATCGGGCTCGCCGTGTTCTGGCTGTACCCGGTCGCTCCCCCCCGCCTGCTGCCCGGGGCGGGCTTCGTCGACACCGTGGCCACCGTGAAAACCTTCGGCGGCGGCGGCTCCCACGGGTTGACCTCGGCGGAGAACCCGTTCGCCGCCATGCCGTCGTTGCACGTCGCATGGGCAACGTGGAGCGCGCTGTGCGTGGCCCTGCTTGCACGCCGGACCTGGGTGCGCCTGCTGGTCTGGCTGCATCCCATCGGCACCGTGTTCATCATCATGGCGACGGGTAATCACCTGCTGGCCGACGCGGTGGGCGGCGTGGCGGCGCTCGGGCTCGCCGTCGGCTTGGTCGTGGTGCTACGGCGGGGCCGGCACCATCCAGGCCTGCGCAGCGGCTGAGCCCTTCCCCCGTCGGTGGTGCCCGCCGTCAGCCGCGGATGGCTGCGGCCACGAGCTGGGCGAATTGCTGGTGACCGGCCGGCGTCAGGTGCACGCCGTCACGCAGGTAGGGCAGCTGCCAGCCAAGCGCGCTGATGTAGTGCCGACCCGCCTGCTGGGTCGCGGTACCCAGGGCAGCGTCGGTCCGTAGCAGGTCTTCCCTGGCCTTCGCGGGCACGGGAGGTGGCCCGACGACATCCACCTGTGCTACCGAGCCCAGCCGGGCCAGCACGGCCGAGGTGGCCTGCTGCACCGCTGCCGCCGAGGACGCCGTGTCGTTCAGGCCCACCTCGATGATCACCCGCTGCGCCCGGTAGGAGAGCACCTGCTGCACCCTGCTGGCATAGGCCTGGTCGCACAGCCCGCTGTTGGTCATCCCCGTGCCGGCGACGCCGTCAACGAACACCCGCCAGTGCTCGATCCGGCCGAGCTGGGTGGGCCAGGCCTGTCTCGGGTGCTGGAGCTCGAAGCCGCTGGCGTAGCTGTCGCCGAGCACGGCGACCGTCGGGCTGCCGGCCGTCACCGGCTTGTCGGCACCGCGGCCGCTCGGCGTCTGCAGGTGGTGGCAGTACCGCATGAAGCGGGCGCGGGGCGAGTTGTACTGGTGGATGGCGACGCCGACGACGAGCAGGAGCAGGACGGCCAGAGCGGCGGCGAGGCGGCGGCTGGACCCCGGCTTCTTCCCCCGGCGGGCCGGCGGGCGGCTCAGTATGCCCCGTGCGAGCGCACCACGGCGGACAGCGTCCGGCACAAGATGGCGAGGTCGAGCGAGAGCGACCAGTTCTCGACGTACTCGAGATCGAGGCGGACGGCCTGTTCCCACGTCAACTCAGAACGGCCGCTGACCTGCCACAGCCCGGTCAGCCCGGGGCGGACGAGCAACCGGCGGCCAACGTCACCGCCGTACTGGCTGACCTCGTCCGGCAGCGGCGGCCGGGGTCCGACCAGCGACATCTGCCCGGCCAGAACGTTGAGCAGCTGAGGCAGCTCGTCGATCGAGAAGCGGCGCAGGAACCGGCCGACCTGGGTGACCCTCGGGTCCTGCGGGAGCTTGAACAGCAGGCCGTCGCGGTTGTAGTTCTGCGCCCGGAGCCCGGCCAGCTGGTCCTCGGAGCCCGAGGACATGCTGCGGAACTTCAGCAGTGTGAAGGGCTTGCCGTGCTCGCCGATGCGGGTCTGCTGGAACAGCGCCGGACCGTGGCTCGTGAGGCGGATGATGATCGCGACCGCGACGAGCACCGGGCTGAGCAGCAGCAGGGCCACCGTCGCGAGGCCACGGTCGAGGGTCGCCTTGAGCCAGCGGCGTGCTCCTCGGAACTCGGGCTGCTCGACGTGCAGCAGGGGAAGCCCCGCAACCGGGCGGATGTGGATGCGCGGACCCGCGACGTCGGCGATCGTCGGAGCGACGACCACGGTGACCCCACTGCCCTCCAAGCACCAGCCGAGGCGCCGCAGGTCAGAACGGGTGAGATCGGATGCTGCAGCGACAGCAACGGTGTCGGCGCCCGTGCGGCGCAGCACATCGAGCAGCTCGGAGGAGTTACCGACGACCGGGACGCCCTCGACCGCCTGGCCCCGGTGCTGCGTCACGCAGGCGGCGACGATCTCGAAGCCGGCCTCGGGGTGCTGCCGCACCTGGCGGATGAGGTCGGCGCACGCGCGTTCCGTTCCCGCTACCAGGACGCGGTGCTGGCAGCGACGGTCGGCCCGTCGGCGGACGAGCTCGCGGCGGGCCCAACGTCGCGTCGCCAACCCGAGCACGTACGCCACGGGCAAAGCGACAAACAAGTAGCCACGCGCAAGGGGGCTGTGCAAGGCGTAGGCGGTGACCGCGATGAGCCCGCCGAACCGAGCCGTCGCCTGGGTGAGCCGGCGGTACTCGTCGTTGCCGGCCCCGAGAAACCGCGGCTCGTACGCCCGGTTGACGGCGACGAACAGCACCCAACCCAGCGGAAACAGCACGGTCAGCACCAGGTAGACAGGCGCCGGATCCTCCCCGAACCGCACCACCAGACCCAGCGCCGCCGCGAGCAGTCCGACGACCAGGTCGGCCACGCGCAGGCCTCGGGAGTAGCTGCATAGCCACAGCGGAACGCCGGCCAGCTCACGGTTCTCGTCCGTTGCGGCCCGCTCTGCGAGGGAGGCCGCCCGGTCCGTCACGCGGCGCCCAGGGTTGGGAACGGGGTCGACCAGCGCCAGGCGCCGCTCGGTCACCACAGCCTCCTGTGACTCGCTCACCTGGCCCCCCTGCCGTCGGGCACCGACCCGGTTGCTCGCGCCCCTGATGCTGGAACTGCCATCATCGCAAATGGGAGCCGGCGGGCCTTGGGGCGTGCACGGGCGCCCCGATGTCCAGCGCTGAACTCCGGCGCTCAGACCTTCCAGGGCGCTTGGCCGGACTCCCACATCTGCACGAGCAGGTCGCGGTCGCGCAGGGTGTCCATGCACTGCCAGAAGCCGCCGTGGCGGTAGGCCATCAGCTGCCCCTCGGTGGCCAGCCTTTCCAGCGGCTCCTTCTGGAAGTACGTCATGTCGTCGTCGATGTAGTCGAGCACCTTGCGCTCGAGGACGAAGAAGCCCCCGTTGATCCAGCCCTCCCCCGCCTGCGGCTTCTCGCTGAACGCGCTGACCGTGTCGCCGTCGAGCTCCACGTGGCCGAACCGCGCGGGCGGCCGGACGGCTGTGACGGTCGCGAGCTTGCCGTGCCGCTCGTGGAACTCGAGCAGCTTGCCGATGTCGACGTCGGAGACGCCGTCGCCGAAGGTCATGAAGAACCGGCCGTCGATCAGGTGGGCGACGCGCCGCAAGCGGCCCCCGGTTTCGGTGTTGAGCCCGGTGTCGACCAGGTCGACGCACCAGTCGTCCTTGACGCCGGGACCCTGCCGGGTCGTACCGGTCTTCGTGTGCACGGTCAGGTCACCGGCGAGCGCCGCGTAGTCGCTGAAGTAGCGCTTGATGAACTCGCCGCGGTAGCCGAGCGCGACGACGAAGTCGCAGAACCCGTAGTGCGCGTATTGGCGCATGATGTGCCACAGGATGGGCTGCGGCCCGATCTCGACCATCGGCTTGGGCCGGACCTGCGTCTCCTCCGACAGCCGGGTGCCGAGCCCGCCGGCGAGCAGCACGGTCTTCACGCCGACTCCGCAAAGAAGGAGCGCACACCGCTGACCACGCGGTCGAGAGTGGCGTCGTCCATGTAGGAGTGCAGTGGCAGGGTGACGACCTGGTCGCTGACCCGTTCGGTGACCGACAGATCGCCGCGGCGGTTGCCTGCATAGTGCGTGAAGTCGTGGGCGCCGAGGAAGTGGATGCCCGACGCCACCCCCTGCTCCTTCAGGTGCGCCATGAGGGCGTCGCGGGTGGCGGCGTCGGCGACGCGGATGACGTAGATGAACGGCGAGACCCCGGACCAGTCGGTCTGGAACAGCCGCACCCCGGCGACGTCTCGGAAGGCCGCGTCGTAGTAGCGGCAGTAGCCCTGCCGGTTGGCGATGAACTCGTCGATCAGATCGAGCTGCGACAGCCCGACGGCCGCGGGCACCGAGCCGAGGTGGCAGCGGTAGCCCTGGCGGACGACGTCGTACTGCCAGGTCCTGGCGTTGCGGTAGCGGGCGTCGGTGTCGGAGTCGACCCCGATGAGTCGCAGCTCGTGCAGGACCTGCACGTCGGCAGCATCCCCCGTGATGACGGCCCCACCTTCCAGGCTGGTCAGGATCTTCACGGGGCCGAAGCTGAAGCAGGTGAGGTCACCGTCGGCGCCCACCTTCGTGCCGTCGACGACGCTGCCGAAGGCGTGAGCGGCGTCTTCGATGACCCGCAGCCCGTGCTCACGCGCGAGGGCGCGGACGGCGGCAAGGTCGCGCGGCGGCAGTCCGGCGTAGTGCACCGCCATGATCGCGCGGGTCTTGTCGGTGACGAGCGCGCGCACCGACTCGATGTCGACCCCGAGCGTGTCCTCCTCGACGTCGCAGAAGACCACCTCGGCACCGGTCATCCCGACCGCCTGGTGGCCCGCGACGTAGGTGAACGACGGGCAGATGATCTCATCGCCCGGGCCGAGGCCGGCGATCAGCGCGGCGAGGTGCAGCGCCTCGGTGCAGGAGTTGGTCGTGACCGCGTGCCGCGTGCCACGCGCCACGATGAACTCCTCGATGCCGACCTCGAACTCGCGGGTGGCGCTGCCCATGCCCAGCCAGCCGGCCTCGAGGGCGGCAGCGGCGGCACCGCGCACCTCGGGGCCGAGGTAGGGCCGGAAGACCGGCACCGGCGCGTCGGGGGGGAGGAAGGCATCGCGCTCGGTCATGGCAGCCGAGCCGGCCACGGGGCGAGCGGACAGCGCCGTCACGTCGCGAGCTCCGGGGTGAACGTGACCGGCCCCTGCCGCTCGCCGCCCGTGTCGTACAGGGCGACGATGTCCTGCGGCACCGGCGAGAGGTCGTCGAGCCGGTGATAGTCGTAAATCGTCGTCCCGGTCGAGCCGGAGTCGACGACCGTCGCGCCCGTCTTCTGGCGCAGGTCATCGATGTGCGCCGTCCGGAAGTCGACGCTGACCCGCACCCGGCCCGAGGTGTTGGGCACGGTCGCGTGCAGTTGCGCCGCGGAAAAGCACAGCATCGAACCCGGCTCCCCCACGACCCGGATCTCCTCGCCGAGGTCGATCGGGGCGCTGAGCCGAGGGTGGTTGCGCGGGTCGGTGCCGATGTGCTGCGCCGCGGTGGCCCGGCCCGTGGCGTTCCAGGCGAAGGCGTCAAAGGTGGCCGAGGAGTTTTCGGTCTCCTTCTCCCACCACCGCGGGTAGAAGGCGAGCGAGCACTCGGGCACGATCTCCGAGCAGGGCATCCACCAGTTGTTCTGCCCGGGCGGGCAGGAGTACCAGACGTCGCGGTGCGCCGAGTAGGCGTAGCCGACGCCCGTGGTGAGGTAGTTGGAGTGCGTGACGATGCGCAGCTTCGGCACGTCGAAGTACGTCTCCGACGGGTCGCAGCGGTACGCCGCGAGCATGTCGCGCAGCAGGTCCTTGGCCCGTGGCGAGTGGGTGAACCGCGGCTTTAGGGCGGCGACGACGGCGGCGAAGGCCTCGACGGCGAGTTCGTCCTGCGCGGTTGTGACATCGAGCGGGTCGAACGCCTCGGCCACCATGTCCAACGTGAAGTCGGAGAAGGCTCGGGACGCGGGTGTCGCGGGAAGGGCGAGAAGGGCGCCAGCATAGAGGTGGCGGCGACGCTCTGCGTCCGTCGCGGGCACCCGGTCCAGCACTAGCATGCGCTTTCCACCCTCGCTCGTGCGTCACCCGCCTAGCGGGTATCGGCAGGGGCAAGACCATACTCAACGCGTGCAGGCAACGGGAATCCTACCCGCCGCCGGCTACGCGACCAGGCTGTCCGGGCTGGTTAGCGGCTCCAAGGAGTTGCTGGCCGTAGCTGGGCGGCCGGTCATCGAGCACTCCGCTGCGGCCATGCAATCGGCCGGGGTCGGCGAGGTGCGGGTCGTGACCAGGCCAGCCAAGGACGACCTCAGCACGTACGCGCGCTCGCGCGGCTGGCAGGTGATAATCGGGGAGCCGCGGACCGCAGCCGCCTCGGTGCTCCTCGGCCTGGACGGGCTGCCGCAGGACGCCGCCGTGCTCGTCGCCTTTCCCGACACGGTGTTCGACGCCGCCGACCCGTTCACGTCATTGCTGCAGCAGCTGACCGGCTGTGTCGAGGCCGTGCTCGGGCTGTTCCACAGCCCGGTGCCGTCCGCTGGGGACGTCGTCGACGTGGACTGGGCTCCGGCGTCGGACTCGACAAGCCTTCCGTTCGGGACCGTCCGCCGGGTGGAGCCCAAGCCGGCGCACCCGACGACTGACCTGATCTGGAGCCTGCTCGCCGCTAGCCGCCGTGCCTTGGACGGGCTCGAGCACGTGTCGGAGGTCGGCCACCTGCTCGACGAGCTGGCGCAGACCGGGCGGGTGCGGGGGGTGCTGCTGCCGGGGCGGCTGCTCGACATCGGTACGCCGGCAGGGCTAGCCGAGGCGCGGGCGTTGCTGCCCCAGGTAGCAGACAACTAGCGCTCGCGATACGCGACGGCTGCTTCTCCGCGTGAGAAGATCTTGAAAAGTGCCGAGGGGTGCCATGTGGCCGGCCGCCTGTTGGTCGGCTTTGCGCGAAGAGTGCGGCCCTTCGGTGAACGGAGTTGCGGCGCCGTGTGCGACCTGGGATCACCTGGTCGGGGTAGCGCAACAGCTCGAATCAGCCGGTTACCAGACTGTCAACCGCAGGAAGCCCGAGACGCGGGTACAGCGCGTCGGCTTGCGAAGGAGCGTCGATGCCAGGGGCCGCCCCATCAACCCTGCTGCCGGCTGGACTCGTCGCGGTCCCACACGGCCGCGACGCGCGACCGCTGCCTTCGAGTCGCCCGCAGCTTGCCGACCGCGTTGATGGCGACATAGCTCGCGAGCGCCGGCCAATTCCGCGGGCTGCGACGAGCGATCCTCAGCAGCGCGCTGGAGGCGGAGTCGACCGGCGCCGCGCCCCCGAAGCCTTCGCGCTCGAGTTCCGCGTTTCCGTAGTAGACCCGCGTGCGCACCTTGACCAGGTCCCGAACGGTCCGCGGCACGTGCACCGTGTAGTGCCCGCACTTCACAATCTTCCTCTCCTGCGGCGTGAACAAGCGCTGCACGAACAGGTCGTCGGCGGTCAGTGCCGGAAACTGCTCAAAGCGCCCGCGGCCGGACGCGGACAGGGCGTAGACGCCGTTCCCGATCAGCCCGTGAGTGAGGTACGGCGTCTGCTGCCACACCCGGTAGAACGCCCGGACGGCCCACGGCCTGCCAGCCACGGCGAAGCGCACGGCCGGGGACGCGACCATCGCTTCGTCGCCGTCCAAGGCGTGCGCCACAGCCAGCAGGGTGGAGGCGGCGAGTTCGACATCAGCGTCGAGGTACACCCTGGGAAAGATCGTCAGGGCGCTGTCTCCCGCGTTGAGTGCCGCGACCTTGCTCGCCGCAGCGAGCTCCAGCACCTGAGCGCTGCCTCCCCCGCTACCGCACAGGCGGAAGCCCCTACTGCCCAGCACCTGCCGCGCCCGCTCTGCGGTGCCGTCGGAACATCCGTTGCACACGACGGCGATCTCGATGTCCGACGGGTCAAGCCCGTTCAGCGCCGACGTCAGGCATCGGCCGATCACTCGCTCCTCGTTGTGCGCCGGAACAAGGAGCGACAGGGCGGGCTTCATGGCTCGATCCAACCTCGGAGATCGTTACATTGAGTGATCCACGGATGGAGTGTGACCGCGACATGAGCCCTCACCACAGCACCGGGTACGCGCTGGGCACAGCGCCACCGCGCGCGCGCACCGAGGTCAGAGTCAGCGCACGCTCGACGGTCGGCGGCACCGCGTTCGACTGCCTGACCGAAGAGCTCGTCGTTGACACCGTCGTGAGGACGAGCCTCGCCGGGTCCGGCGGTCTGGTCGTAACTCCCAACATCGACATCCTCCGCGTTGTCGAGCGCGACGCCGAGGCTCGCCAACTTGTTCGCGGAGCCGACATCGTGGTGGCAGATGGGATGCCCATCGTCTGGGCGAGCCGCATTGCCGGGGGCGACCTGCCGGCTCGGGTCGCCGGCTCTGACCTGCTGCGCTCGGTGAGCCTGGGCGCGGCCGAGCACAGCCTGTCGGTGTTCCTCCTCGGTGGCGAGGAGGGCGTGGCAGAGCGGGCACGCGAGCAGCTGCACCGCCTGCACCCGGACATGCGCACGGCGGGGGCGCATTGCCCACCGCACGGTTTCGAGAACGATCCGTTGCAACTGCTGCTGATCGAGCGCATCCTGCGGGCGTCCCAGCCGGACATCGTCTTCATCGGTCTGGGATTTCCGAAGCAGGAGCGGCTGGCCGCACGTCTCATGGGGCAGTTTCCTGACACGTGGTTCCTGGGCGTCGGCGGCAGTTTCGCCATGCTCGCCGGCGACGTCACTCGGGCCCCGAGCGGCATCCAGGCACTCGGGCTGGAGTGGGTGTACCGGCTCGCCCAGGAGCCGGGCCGGCTGTTCAAGCGCTACATCGTTCAGGATCTTCCATACGCCGTGCGGCTGATGGCCCGTGCAGTCGGACAGCGGGTCCGCAGATCCAGACGCGGATCGACGATCAGTCGCGGAAACGAAGATCTGCGGTCAGCTTCCCCGAGTCGAGCAGCTGATCCAGCCACTTCAGCCGAATGTAGGTGAGGTCGAGCCCGCCTCGTTCGAGACCGAAGGCGGTAAAGCGTTCAGCCAGCTCTTGGGTCCCCGAGCGCAGCGTCCACTGCGGGGTGAAGGTTGGGACTTCCCTGGCGATCCGCGAGAAGTCGACCCGATAGGAACGCGGGTCTGCCCCCTGCTCACCGGTGATGTCGACCACGCAGTCAGGCACGACGTCGGCGACAGTCTCGGCGATCTCCGAGACGCGATAGTTGTCCGCGTCGCGCCCGATGTTGTACGCCCGGCCGGAGACGACCTCCGCCGGCGCCTCCAGCAGCGCGAGGAAGGCGGCTGCGATGTCGCGGGCGTGCGCGAGTGGGCGCCACGGCGTGCCGTCGCTCAGCACCCGCACCGTGCCGGTTAGCAGTGCGCTCGCAACAAGGTTGTTCAAGACGATGTCCAGGCGCTGCCGCGGCGAGTAACCGTATGCCGTCGCGTTCCTCAGGTAGACCGGGGTGAAGGCCTGCGTCTGCAGGGCGTCAAGACCCTCCTCGACGCGGACCTTGCTCACGGCATAGGGCGTAACCGGCGCCAGCGGAGCGTCCTCGTCGAGCAGCAGATCGCCCTCGGCGGCGCCGTAGACGCTGCACGTCGACGAGTACAGGAAGCGCTTCACGCCGACATCACGCGCGAGCGTCGCCAAGCGCATCGATGCGTGCTGGTTGATGTCGTATGTGATCTCGGGGGCGAGGTTGCCCAGCGGGTCGTTCGACAGCGCCGCGAGGTGAGCGACTGCGTCGATCCCCGCTAGGTGTTCCGCCGACACGTCGCGCAGATCGACCCGATGGGTCACGCTGGGCCGCTCCGGCATGGGACCCAGGTCGCAGCCGACGAACAGGCCGCTGTCGAAACCGACGACCTCGTGCCCGGCAGCGGAGAGGACGTCGCTGACGATCACACCGAGATACCCCTCGGAGCCCGTGACGAGCACCCTCATGCAAGGACCATCGGCTCGGGGACGGGGACGATGAAGCGTCCCCCGGCGTCCCGGTAGGCCTGCTGCTGCCGCACGATCTCGTCGGCGAAGTTCCACGCCAGCAGCAGGACGTCGTCGGGAGAACGCTCCATCAGCGCCTCTACGGGAAGGATCGGGACACGTGCTCCGGGAAGCCACTTGCCCTGCTTGTTGGTGTTGCGGTCGACGACGAAATCGATCATTTGGCCGTCGATGCCGGTGGAGTTCAGCAGCGTGGCCCCCTTGGCGGCCGCTCCGTAGGCCGCGATGCTTCGTCCGGCCGCCTTTAGCTCCTCCAGCAGTGAGGTCAACCGTTGCTTCACCCCGGCTACCGAGGAGCCGAAGTCGTCGTAGTAGGCCGGCTCCTGCACTCCGAGGCTGCGCTCGCGGTCCAGGTGGAGCCGGACCGATTCCTCGATCTCGACATTGGCCGACGACGGCGACATCCACCAGCGGAGCGTTCCGCCGTGCAGCTTCGGGAACTCCTGCACGCGGAATATGGTCAGCCCGTGTCGCCGCATCAGCGCGTCGACAGCGGTGCAGGAGAAGTAGCAGTAGTGCTCGTGGTAGATCGTGTCGAACTCGCGGTGGCTGATCAGCTCGATCACCGAAGGGTTCTCCACGGTGATGACGCCGCCGCGCGCAACGAGCCGCGCCAGCCCCGCCACGAAGTCGTTCAGCTCCGGCACGTGGGCCATCACGTTGTTCGCAATGATGACGTCGGCGGGTCCGTCCGCTCGGACGATGTCCTCAGCCAGCTCCAGGCCGAAGAACGCCTGCCGGGTGGGTAGGCCCTTGTCCCGTGCGACAGCCGCCGGCCCAGCAGTCGGCTCGACCCCCAGCACGCGGACGTCGCGCTCGGCCGCGCTCTGCAGCAGGTACCCGTCGTTGCTGGCAACCTCGACGACGAAGCTGTCCTGCCCGAGCCGGCACTCCTCGGCGAGAGCCTCGACATGCCGCTTCGAGTGCTGAACCAGAGCGTCGGAGAACGAGGAGTAATAGGGGTAGTCCTCGTCGAACAAAGCGCCGGCCGGTAGCGCCCAAGCCAGCTGGACGAGCGCGCAGGACGGGCAGTGCGCCACGGCCAGCGGATAGTCCTCCTCGACTTCGTCCTCGGATGTCAGCAAGCGGTTGGCCACGGGCGTGCGTCCAAGGTCGAGGAAGGGCGCGGGCAGCGGCGTTGCGCACGAGCGACAGCCGGAAACAGCGTCTCCGCTACCTGCGTTGATGGCACGTCCCCTTTCCGTTGTCCGACCCGCGCACCGACTGCCACGTGCCGTGGGCCCTAGGTGACTGTCGGCATCGACTGGCAGCCCATGACCGGCCCACCACTTCGCCTCAGGCTCAACAGTAACGCCCGTGTTACGGCGATGATCGCGTGCATCTCCCCACGCCCGCGACCCCCTGGTTGTCGGCCCCTCGACCGCTGCATCCAGGTCCGCGCGCGTGAGGTGACCCGACCCGGAGTCCCGACGCGACCGACCCGCCGCGGCCTGCCCACCATCGTCTACGAGGGATTCAAGCCCGGCCGGCGTCGAGGGGGCAGTGTTGGGATCGGATGAGAACCAGTGGACAGGCTGGCAGCCATCCCCGCACTTCCGTATTTACCTGGCAGAGATCCACCAGCTCGACACCTCGGGTTGGCGCGCGGCCGACTCGTGGCGAGCCTGCGCCTGCTGGTGCCGCACAGCCTGCGGGAGAAGATCAAGTTGGTGCTGACCGATCTGCAGTCTCCTCGCGCTCGCGAGACGCTCGCGCGGCTGAGCAGCTCGGGCGAGGCCATTTACCTGAACCTCGGGTGCGGCGATCAGCCAATCGAGGGGTGGGGCAACATCGACCTGCTCGGCATGGGAGCCGACGTCGCCTGAAACCTGGAGCGTGGCATACCTATGCAGTCGGCCTCCGTCGACGGCAGCTTCATTGAGCATGTCCTTGAACACATCGGTCTCGACGACGTGTTCCACCTGCTCGACAAGTGCCGGCGAGTTACTGCGGCCGGGAGGCGTCATGCGCGTCAGCGTCCCTGACTTCAGGAAGTACGCCGAGAGCTACCTGGGCGACCCGTCGTTCCTGGAGGAGTTGCGGCCGGGCCGGCCGACGAGGCGGTTGGCGGTCGACGAGGTGATCCATCGCCACGGCCACCGATCCGTCTGGGACGCGCCCACGATGGTCAGTGCACTTGCGGCGGCAGACTTCGTCGACCCGCAGGAGTCCGCCTTTCACCGGTCGAAACTGCCGAACATTCCCGATGCCCCCTGCGTGCACCGGAAAGCTGCTACGTCGAGGCCCGTGGCTGCCCGAAGGGATGCTCAGACATGCGACGGCAGGTCACCCCTCGCGTGAGCGAGGGTGTCAGGCGTGCAGCCGGTTGCGACTGCGCAGTACCGGTGGCTTGGCGGGTGGCCACAGCAGCACTTTCAGGGCGGCGCGATCGCGCTGGGAGCCGCGGGCCAGCCGCACCACCGCGTTAAGCACGACAGCCAGGTAGAACAGCACGGTCGCCGGGCCGGAATGGCGCTTGCGGTAGAGCCGCACCCGGTTGTAGGTCAAGATCGACCAGAGGTAGGGCGACGTCGTCGACTCGCCCCCCAGGTGGATGACGCTCACATCCGCGAGGTACCTCACCGTGAAGCCGAGCTCGGCTGCGCGTAGGCAGTAGTCGGTCTCCTCGGAGTAGAGGAAGAAGCTCTCGTCCCACGGCCCGACTGCAGCCCGACATGCAGGCGTGATCAGAAATGCAGCTCCGGTGGCCCACTCGACCACGCGCGACCGCGCGTACTCGGCCGTCGAGCGGACATTCTCGCCGAGCAAGCGGTACGTGCCTGCCCGTGGACCGCCCAGCAGCCCCTCGCCGACGGCGCGAAGCACGGTCGGGCGACGGTACAGGGAGTAGACGAGCTGACCTCGGTCGTCGAGCATGCGCGGCGCGAGGATGCCGCTCCCTGGCTCGACCCGTTGCAGCATCGCCGCGACCGACCCGGCCAGCAGGCGAACATCGGGGTTGAGGATCAGCGCGTACGCCTGCGCATCGACGCCGGACAGGGCTGCATTGATGCCTGCGGCATACCCCCGGTTCTGCTCGAGTCGGCAGATCTCGGCCTGCGGATAGGCCCGCTCGACCAAGCCGACCGAGTCGTCGTGACTGCCGTTGTCCGCGATGTGAAGAATCCAGTCCTCAACACCTGCCATACCGGCCTCGAGACTGTCGAGAAGTCCTGGGAGCACAGCGGCGCTGTTGTATGTCACGACCACGACGTGGACGGCAGCAGTCATACGGGGCCGATCACGCGAGACCCAGCAAGACGGCGAAGTCCTGGGCGCGTTTCCTCCAGCTGTGCTGTGCCGCCGCGTCCTGACGCTGGCGGACGCGCTCCGGGTCGTGGGCGTGTTCGAAGGCGGCCTCGACCGCGTCCGCGAACCCAGACGGCTGATCGACCAGCGTGACCTCCTCCAGGTTCAACCACCGGGTCGACGGCAGGTCCGTGGCGACCACTGGCAGGCCGGCGGACAGGTACTCGAGCGTCTTCAGCGGGAAGCTGGCCCGGTTGAAGGCAGAGTCCTGGTAGGGCACGATCCCGACCTCGATGGCTCCCAGGTAGGCGGGCAGCTCAGTAAAATCCTTGGGCCCTACCCACTGGACGTTCGCAAGCGCCAGCAGGCGGTCGACGCGGTCGCGGCAGTAATTGAGGTCTCGGGGCCCCACGATGAGAAGGGACAGCCCGCGGGCGGCGACCTCCTCCAGGATCGCGAGGTTGAGCCGGTCGTTGAGCCGCCCCACCATCCCGACGACGGGAGTGGGCAGGGACGCGTCCGGGGGGGGGCCGACAGCCCCGGTCTCGGCAAACGACTCCACGTCGCATCCGTACGGAATGAACTCGGGGTCCAAGCCACGAGCCTGCCACGCCGTCTGAACCACAGGGCTCGACGTGATCAGCATGTCGGCGGCCGCGGCGATCCTTGGCTCTCGCTTGTTGATCAGCCGCCTTGAGATCCCCATGAGCTCGGCACCGGCGGCGAAGTCGTCCTGAGCCCAGTACACCGACAGCTGTTCGAGGCACGAGCCGAAGACCGGCAGGACCGGGGACGTGCTGATCAAGGCCGCGACCGGTACCCCGATCGAGCGGACAGTCCGGGCACATACCCGCCGGGTGAGCGCAGCGGTCACGGAGGCCAACCCGCTGCGAAGCATCCCCGGCTGCACGATCGGCGTTACCCGCGCGAGCTGAGGGCTGAGATAGCTAAGGCCGGGGGACGCGGCCGACGCTCGAAGCTCTGGGCGGCGGAGCGGGGTCAGTTTGGAGATCGGCGGGTCGACGTAGAGCACCGGCACGTACTCGGAGAGCGTCTCTGCCAGATGCCGGTCGGCCACCTTGGGTTCGTCGTAGGAGTTAGCCGCGAGCAGGACGACGAGGCGCTCCCAGCGTTCAGCAGCCAGGGCCCTGCCTCCTCCTGCAGACTCGGGCGCCCAGCGCGAGGAGCGCGGCCACGCCAACTCTCTCGTCCATTGCCCGTAACCGGCAACGCGGACGCGGCGTCCCTGCGCCCCCTCGCCTTCCAGCCTCTCGACCCTACTCGGCGCCGACCGGCGTCGAGGAAGGCGACACTCCGCCTGAGCATGAGAACGGCTCCGCCGCGGGCAGAGGCTGAGATGTCGTCAGGCCGCCCCCACGGGACGCTCCTGCCTGATGCGGGACACGAACTCGACTGCCCGCTCGCGCCACGAGTACTGCTCGGCGACCAGCCGTCTCGAGCGCACCGCCTCGGCGTCACGGTTCTCGCGCAGCGCCTCGACCACGCCGCGAACGAAGTCGTCCGGCCCGGAGCACACCCGAACGACACTGCTGAGCGACTGAGCGGCGGGAAGGTCCGTCACGACGGCCGGCAGGCCCGCAGCCAGGTACTCGAGCGTCTTGAGCGGGAAACTGGCGCGGTTGAAGTCGGTCTGCGAGTAGGGCGTGATGCCGACGTCCATGACCGACAGGTACGACGGCAGCTCTTCGAACTTGCGCGCGCCGACCCACTGCACGTTCGGGCGAGCCAGCAGGCGTTCGAAGACCCGCGCCTCGACGGTGCGCTGCCGCGGCCCGACCAGCAGCAGCGACACGCCCGTTGCCGCTACCGCCTCGAGCAAGCCGATGTCGATGCGATCCGACAGGTGGCCACTGAATCCCACGATCGGCCGAGGGAGAGACACGTCAGGAGGGGATGCCGCGCTGTCGACTCGTCGGAAGGCCGCAGCATCGCAACCGTTGGGCAGCAGGAACGGGTCCGCGCCCTGACCCCGCCACAGGTCCACGAGCGGCGAGGAGACGGCGAACACAACGTCGGCTTCACGCACGGCCTGTCGCTCGAGCGAGCGCAGCCGAGCCCGTGGCAGGCCCATTAGCTCGGCACCCGCGACGAAGTCGTCGGTCCCGTACAGCACCCGCAGCCGCTCGCCGCCGGCACCAAACACGCGAAACCCGATCTGGCACGCGACGAGGGCGTCGACGGATCCGTTCAGCTCGGCGATCGCCCAGGCGAGTTGGCGACGCAGCATGCGGGCGGTCGCGTAGTTAACCAGCGGCCGGGTCATTCCCGGTGGCGCCAGTGGCGTGAACCGGGCCAGACCGGGACGGATCAGCTGAAGCCGATCCGCCCTGCGAGTGGCAAGACCCCGTGGTGACCGGCCGACGGAGACGGGCGGGTCGACGTACAGCACAGACGCGAGATCGGCGACGTTGTCAGCCAGGTGGCGCTCGGATGGCCACGTCTGGTCCCAGCTGGTGCCGGCGGAGAAGACGATGGTGTTCTTCCACTCGTCCCTATGCCCGCTGCGGCTCGTGAGCGGCGAAGGCCCGTGCTCTACGCACCCCCCCGGGTCAGACATTCATGTCCACGCTGAGACGCCGGTTGAGGACAAACACGACGCCGTAGGTCGCCACGACCAGCACCGTCCCCGCCAGCAGTTCGGCCACCGCGTTGGGGAGGGCCGCTACCAGCAAGCCGGAGGCGACGGCAAGGACTACCGCGAGCCCGGCACCCGGCAAGAAAGCCTTGACCCAGGCAAACAACGGGATGCCGACCGATCGGATCGACAGAAGGAACATCGGCAGGATCACGCCACCGGCGACGACCAGGTGACCGATGGCAACACCGCGAATGCCGTCGATCTCGGCCCCGGCAGCGAGTACCGGAATGAGCAGCACGACCCACAGGACGCGAATAGCCACCAGCCCTCGAACCCGTGACAGGGCTACCAGGAAATCGGCGGCCAGTTCCATGATGACCCGCAGCAGGGCAAGCAGGGCTAGCCAGCGCAAGGCGGGGGCAGCGTCGACCCACTTGTGCCCGTAGACGATGCTGATGCCGGGAACGGCAAAAGCCGCCATGACCACGCACACCGGCATCACCGCAAGGCCGAGGCCGCTGATCGACCTCAAAAGGAGCTTCTTGACGAGCGCCGCGTCTTTCGACACCTGCGCAAACCCAGGAATGCTCACCTGCCGAATGGCGCTCGAGAAGATGGCGATCGGCAGGCTAGAGAGATTGAACGCCAGCTGGTATAGGCCCAGTTGTTCGACGCCGAGGGTCCGGCCCACCACGACGTAGTCGACGTTCAGCACGACGACGCTTAGCAAGCCGGCCCCCACAATGCCGGGGCCTTCGTGCAGCAGCATCCGGGCGGCGGAGACGTTCCATCCCGGCAGGTGCAAGCGCGGGGACAGTAGCAAGATCAACAAACCGTTGGTGAACGCTCCGACCACCCAGCCCCACGCGAGGCTCACGGCACCGTAGCCGAGCGCTGCAAGAAGCACCGAGACCAGCGGCGTGACCGTGAATCCGACCAGATCGGCAATGGCCCGCTTGTGAGACAGGAAGGACCGAGTCAGCAATGCCGCGGGTACCGAGAATGTTCCGTCGACGACCAGGGCGAGACACAGGACGCGGATGAGTGACGCAGCAGCGGGGTCACCCAGTGCCGTCGCGAGAGGATTGGCGACAAGAGCGACGGCGACATATAGCGAGACGCTCGATATCAGCACGACGGACACGGCGGTCGGCGCGAGCTTACTGATGTCGCCTGTCTTGCGCATGAGCAGATAGGCGATACCACCGTCATTGACAGTCAGCAGGATCTGCAGAACGAACAGGGCGATGGCGAAGTGCCCATACTGCGTCGGCATCAGCAAACGGGCGAGAACAACCCCTGCGACGACGCTGCTTACCCGGCCGTAGATGCTGCCAAGAAAGCTCCACCGCAGGTTGCGCGAAACCTCGCCTGCCTGCGGCCGCTCACCCGAGTCGGTGATTGCTGACCCGGAGCTGCCGGGCTGCGCCTCACCTTCGGGGGCCGTCACATAGCCCTTCCGGCCAGGCGCGATGACCGACAGTAGCCGACCTCGTGCCGCGAGCGTCCACCAGTCGACAGTATCCGCAGCACCTGTGGATGCGGCAGGCATCCGGCGTCGCCATCCTAGTCGTCGTGGCCAAACGCCGGATGGCCGGCCCGTGCGGAGCACGCTGCGGTGTGACAGTTCACCCGTGTGGGCCTATTGAGGCGACTCCCGGGACGGTGTGCGGTAGTAGAGTCTGGGTTAATGCAGGTGGCGTTACCGACCAGTAGGACAACTACAGCGATCCAGGGTTTGATGACGCAGCAAAGCGCGTGGACAAGGGACGCCCGGCGCCGGGCCGACGCGGGGCAACCTTCCAGAGCAGGTGCGTCGAGTCAGAACGTCACCCCTCGGGTGCCAGCGCGCGTGGCTCAGCCAAGTGCGCAGCACCTTGGTGGCTACATCGTCACCGCGGCCGGGGTCGTTCTCTCTTTGCTGTTCGCCCTTCTTGCGGCCGCGAGCGCCCGGAGCTCATACCAGGTGTCGGAAGACGTCGTCTTCCTGGTCTCTCCGACCACCCAGTACCCGGGCAGCGCTGGTCGAGTCGACAATCCCTATCTCGGCTTCGGTGACCTCAAGGTGTTGGCGAAAGCCGTGTCGAGCTACATGAGCGCTGACACCACCAAGGCAGCGGTCCAGGCGCAGGGCGGGTCGACGACCTACACCTTCGGACTCAGCGGCGACTTGACCTCGCCGATCGCGACCCTCACGGCGACTGGCCCGTCGTCGCAGGAGGCTCTGAAGTCCTACAACGTTGTTCTCAGTCAAGTGCAGCAAGCCACGCGGCGCCTGCAGGAGGAGGCGAGGGCCCCCGCCAGCACACTGATCACAGCGCTTCCGGTCGGTCAGCCGACGGCCAGCACCTCGTTGGCCACACCGAAAGTCAAGACGGGCCTGTTCGCCCTCGTCGCAGGCCTACTGCTCACGGCGCTCGTCCTGTTCCTGATGAAGCAATGGCAGGCTGCTCGGGGACGGTACTCCGCGACGAGCGTGCGCAGGCCGGGCCCCCCGGCACCTCCGACCGGGCCGGTGCGTCCGCTCGACCAAGACTTTTCTCCCCTGCCCCCCTCCGGCGTCCAGGCTCGCGAAGACCCCCATGACGCTGCTGTCCCCGCCGAGAGGTAGCGCGGCCGAGGCCGGGGGCGACGCCAGGCACGATCGCACCTGGCTCTTGCTCGTTGCCTTCTTGGTATGCCAGCTATTCATCCCATCGACGTTCGTCGTCGTGGGCCTCGGGTCCTTCGGCACACCCGCGAACATCGTCGGCCTCGTCTGCCTGGCGGTCTGGCTCCGGTCGCTCCTGAAAAGGCAGATCAGCCCCCCGCCCGTACTCCCGCGGGTGTTCATTGGTTTGTTCCTCATCACCTCGTTGATCAGTTCTGCGACGAGCTCTCAGCGGCCTGTGGACGCCCTCGAGAGCCGCGCCATCCTTCGGTGGTTCATCATCTCCGCCGCACTGAGCGGTGTTGCGCTCCTGACATCCGAGCGCATCCGGACCCGACGCGACCTGAACCGGCTCATCACCTTCCTCATCTGGTGCGCCGCGGTCGTGAGCGTCGTCGCAGCCATCCAGTTCCTGTACGGCCTCGACCTTGCACCGCTGTTCCGCGGCATCCCCGTGCTGCGCGAGAACGCGATCTATGACTCCTACATCGAGCGCGCGAACTTGCGGCGGGTCGAGGCCACTGCCGACCATCCGATCGAGCTCGGGTTCTTTCTTGCGCTGGTCCTACCCCTGGCTATCCACCGCGCCGTGGCGGGGTCGGGAAACCGGCTCGTCGCCCTCCTCCACGTGGCGCTCATCCTGCTGGCCATGTCGGTGACGCTGTCTCGCTCAGCGCTGGTCGAGGCTGCCGTGTCGGTTCTTGCGATCCTGCCGGCGCTGTCGCGAAAGGCCCGACGTGCCGTCCTGCTCGGATGCCTTTCGGCGGTAGTGCTGTTTCGGCTCGCCCAACCCAAGGTGGCGTCCGTCCTCGTCGGCCTGTTCACGGGTGCGAGCAAGGACACCAGCGTGACGCACCGCACGTCGGACTACGAGAAGGTCGCGACGTACTTCAGGGACTACCCGTGGTTCGGGCGGGGCCCGGGTACCTTCCTGCCCGAGCGCTACATCACCATTGATAACCAGTACCTGCTGTCCTTGCTGGAAGTAGGCTTGGTCGGTCTCGTGGTGTTATGCCTGCTATTCGCCTTCGGCATGCGCAACAGCCTGAAGGCGGCTGCGTTGTTCACGGTGCCCGCACTGCGACTCGAGGCGCGCTGCCTCGCGACCTGCTTCATCGTGTCGGCCTTCGGCTTTGCTTTCTTTGATGCGATGTCCTTCCCGTTGGGCCGCGGAGTGCTCTTTTTCCTCCTCGGCATTTCCGGGGTCGAGCGCCGGCTGGCCGAGGTGCAGCGTGCGGTGTGGACGCCGTTGGCCGCCCGGCAGGCATCGCCATCCCCCGCTACGCCGGCTCGACGAGTGTCCGCTGTTCGGTAACGCCATGCCCGCTAAGCGGAGATACGGCTACACTGCGTGAGGGACTCACGTTTCGCGGACGGCTTGCGACAACAGAGGGGAGCGCCATGACAGCACAGCTGGATCCAGCAGGCGACCACACTCTCGAGACGCTTACCGCCCGCGTCCCCGGCCTCGAGGAGCAGTACCTAGCCGCCAAGCCCTGGCCGCACCTGGTACTCGAGAATGTCTTTCCCGATGATTTGCTCGACGCGGCGGCCGCCGAATGCGCCGGTCTCGATCCCTCGAAACTCGTGGTCAGCCACGAGGATCGCCAGGTCAAGGAAGAGACACCGGACGGATTCGGCCCGGCCTGCACCCGACTGCTGGAACTGCTCGACGGTGACGTCTTCCGTCAGTTCCTGACCGACGTCACGGGCGTACCACATCTACTGGCAGACCCCACTCACAAGCTGGCGGGCGTGCACCGGACTCCGGTCGGTGGCTTCACGAAGATTCACCGAGACTTCCGACTCCATCCCGTCAACGGGCTATATCACCGGGTCAACGTGCTGGTCTACCTCAACCGGGACTGGCTGCCCGAGTATGGCGGCGACCTCGAGATGTGGCCCGCCGACATGAGCGCGATGGGGAAGACAGTGCGGCCCACTTTCAACACGATGGTCCTGTGGGAGACACACGACCTCACGCTGCACGGTCTTCCGGACCCGGTGAATTGCCCCGCCGACCGAAGGCGGCTCTCTGTCGCGGCCTACTACTACACGGCGGAGCCGCCGGCCCTTCAGGAAGAGCGCCGTCGCATCGGCTACTGGGAGGCGCGGCCCGGAGAGGAACGGTCCATTGCCAGGCTGACCTGGCAGGACCAGCTCCGCCGGATCGCTCCGCGGCCGTTACGCGTTGTAGGACGTAAGGCGCGCGCACGGATCAAGAAAGCCCGAGCGCGTCACGGTGGCAGCGGGACGACGGGGAAGGACGCGTAAGGCGCCTGCCGCAGCGCATGTCTTACCGGATAGCAGCCGTCCTCCCTGCTTTCACCGTCCAGCCGTGCGCTCATGCCATCAGCACCAACGAGCTCGAGAGGGTTCTCCACAACGTGCCTGACACCGTCAGCATCCCGGCGCACAGCCAGGCCGAGCCCGGCGTGGCCGCGGACGACCCCAGCTCGGGGCGTCGAGGACGAAGAAGGGTTCTCGGCCGGTCGCGGCCGCTTCTACTAATTGCCGCGGTCACGATCGCCGGCGTTGGCCTGGGCACCATCGCCCATGAAGGCCAGGGGCGCGAAATGCCGGCCCCCGCCCGGACCGCCGCCGTGCCGGCTGGCGACGCCGTGCAGGAGCGCGCGCTCACGGGGTTGAACTCGTTCGTGAACTGGCTCGACAAGAACAAGGTGAAGGGCTACGTCGGCGAGGTCGGATGGCCCAAGGAGCGGGACTCCGCCGAGTGGAATGCCCTCGCCGAGCAGTGGTACAAGCAGGCGGACCAGGCTCACCTGTGGGTGACGCAGTGGACGGTCAGCCGCTTCTGGGGGACGACATACCAGCTCACTCCCTACCAGCCCGTGAACCCGCAGTGGGGCGGCAACGTAGCGCAGGCCATGCCGTCCAGTGCCGTGCTCGAACGCCACCCAAGCACCGCCGACTACATGCGAGGCGTCGACGTCAGCGGCGGCGACATCTTCGGGCAGAGTTTCGGGACCAAGTCCGACCAGACGTGCAACCTGCGTCCAGGGCGCTATGCCTACGACTGGCTGTACGACGACGCATCGACCTACAAGTACCTGGCATCTCGCGGAGTGAAGCTCGTACGGATCGGCGTGCGGTGGGAGAGGCTGCAGCCCGCGCTGTCCGGCGACTTCGACCCCGTCGAACTCAAGCGGCTGAATGACAGCGTGGATGCCGCGCGGGCCGCCGGCCTGAACGTCGTCGTCGACCTGCACAACTACGGTGCGTACTGGTCGTGCGCCTCACCGACCGCTCCAACCGAGCGGAACTCGATCGGCACCGACGCGGTGCCGTACACCGCTTTTGCCGACGTCTGGCGCAAGCTGAGCTCGAACTTCAAAAGTGACGTCGGCGTCTACTACGGGCTGATGAACGAGCCGGTCGACATGGCGCCCGAAGGCGGCCGCACCCCCGCGCAGGTATGGGAGAAGGCGTCGCAGACCGCCCTGGACGCCATTCGGAGCAACGGCGACAACAAGTTGGTGACAGTCGGCGGCTACCAGTGGTCGGGTGCCGCGACCTGGGCTGAGAACCATGCACGCTCGTGGATCGCAGACCCGGCCAACAACTTCCGGTACGAGGCACACCAGTACTTCGACGGCACGACGAGCGGCGAGTACGTCGACTCCTACCAGGACGAGCTGGCCAGCGCGAAGGCAGGCAAGTAGCCCCGGCGCCCGGGTCGTAGCTCAGGCGCCGCCGCTGGTCCTACTCGCCGTTCAGCTGCCAGCGTCGCTGCCACAACTCGTACCTGCCGCGTCGCAATGCGGCCTCCGCGGGCGCCCGCCGGACCAGCTCCGCATAGCTCTTGCTGCGCCGCCGCAGTTCGAGGGCGCGGTGCTCGCGCAAGGTGTCCGCCCGCGGGTAGATCCGGTAGGCAAAGGCTTCGAGCTCCTCGGCAGGCAGGCCAACGGTCCGCTTGTCGTACGCGCGGCACAGCCGCCACAGCGCCTCACGGGCCAGGGTCTTGGCGGCAGCCTGCTGCAGCCGCTCCGCGTCCGCAAGAAGTGCCGCGTCCTTTTCCACAAGGCTGGAGAAGGCGTCCCACCGGCCTTGCAAGTCGCCGAGGTACCCCTTGTAGTAGCCACTCGACATGTTCGAGCCGTGAACCCGGTAGAAAGCCTGGTCAGACCCACGCAGGTAGCCGACGTCTGCCCTCGCCGCGAGTCGGAGGAAGTACTCAAGGTCGGAGGTGTGCGGCAGGCGGGAATCGTAGCCGCCCATCTCGTGCACCAGGCTCGTCCGCGCCGTCGCCTCCGGCTGCGAGAGCACGCTATGGGCCTCGCGGCAGCGCCGCGCGAGCCACGCCTGGCCGGCC
>JAABUM010001411.1_pt1 | contig 36170 bp, 34 predicted proteins | sample 5559161 | NCBI WGS metagenome assembly JAABUM01 (sample SAMN10711868, study PRJNA513369) | rock metagenome | isolation source: Antarctica rocks | place: Antarctica: Victoria Land, Siegfried Peak nord
TAAAGATGGCCGGTTTCCGGCTCAGGTAGGGCGAGCGCAGCAGCATCGGGCGGTCCTCCAGCAACTCCATTCAGGCGGTCTGCCTCTAGCTTACCCGTCCCACTCTCTATTGTGAAGATGAACTACTGTCTCCAGCATGCCAACGCGCGGCTCCCCGTCGGCGGTATCCAGGCGTATCAGGTTAGCCTCGATCAATGTGCGTAGCCGGCGTGCCACGCCCGCCGACCCCCCCAGGATTGGGTCATCCTCGACCGCACACACGGCCTCGACGGCCAGGAGGGTGGCGCCGCCGGTGAATACCGTTAGGCGACGGAGCAAGACGCGCGCGGGCGCATCCAGGAGGGCGTGCGACCAATCGAGCGCATGCCACAGCGACAGTTGTCGCACGGGCTTCTCGATAGCGGGAAGCGGCAGCGCGAGCAAGGACGGGAGGCGCGCGGCCATGTCTCCAGGTGTGAACGTGCGGATCCACGCGGCCGCGAATTCGATGGCCAGTGGTAGGCCGTCCAGGGTTCGGCAAACGGCCGCGACCCCTGCCGCGTTGTGCGCGGAGAGGACGAAAGTAGGCGAAACGGCGCGCGCGCGCTCAATGAACAGAGCCACGGACGGGACGCTCGCGAGGGCGTCGAGGGATGCCAAAGGACCGGGCGGAGGTAAGATGAGCGGCGTAACCGCGACAACCTGTTCACCGCGCGCACCCAAAGCGATACGACTTGTAGCGAGGATGGCTAGATTGGGGGCTGCGAGCATAGCCACGATCAGAGGGACCGCGGGCAGTACGTGCTCGAAGTTATCGAGCACAAGCAACAGCCGTCCGGCCCGACTACGGGTGGTGAAGGCGGCCTCTATCGAGGGGCCGCGTTTTTCTCGTACTCCCAGCGCGGCGGCGATGGCGGCCAAGACACCGGTGTGGTCCTGTACCGCCGCTAGTTCCACGAAAACGGCCCCCGCGGGATAGGCGTCCGTGCCAGCGAGGGCGGACGCTACGCGTAGCGCTAGCCTTGTCTTGCCTACGCCGGGCGGCCCCGTGAGGGTCACCAGGCGCCTGCCTCCGCGCAGAAGTCCCGTCAGATCAAGTGATTCCTTGTCTCGTCCCAAAAATGATGTCGTCTGCGCTGGAAGAGTAGCCGAGTAGGCTACGGGAACACTATCGTCCGCCTCCATCAGCACGACAGCCGCTGCCCTGAAGGCTATGCGCGCGGGTTCGGATAAACGCAAGGCGCGGGCGAGCAGGTCGACTGTGTCGGAGCGGTACACGCGCGGGATGCCGCGCTCGATATCGCCAATGGTCCGCAGGCTCAATCCGGCACGCTCGGCCAACTCCTCTTGTGTTAGCGCGGCGTCACGCCGATACCGACGGAGCAGCGCCCCAAAAGTAAGTGGTGGTGTGCCCTGACCAGGCTCCATACTATACTGTGCCCTCACTTATTTCTACTCAATTCGTGCTGTCATCGAACCAATTGTTTATAAACGACTTGGGGCTACCACATCCTAACGCCATAGTAACACAAACAATAAACCCTTGACTGGCAGCTTTTGTCGGCAGGGCGATGCATGTAATATTGCCGATTTATCGCCTATTTTTCGTGGTCATCGTACCGATGACTGTTCATACTGGAAGGCAGCATAACGACTCTCAAGATACAGCGATCCTATACAGAGGAGTATGCGCTCGGTTAGTTAGGTAGGCGGCTGTCGTTATGTGAGACATCGAAGGCGATAGGTTGGATAGTAAAGAAGGCGCTACTGATGGATGCGCGTCAGGCAGTGAGCCCCCTGGACAATGAGCCCTACGTCATCGCACTGGACCCGCAAGCTGTGCCGTTGCGGCGTCTGCTGGGGCTGCCCCAAGCCATCATGCTGGGCGTCGGCGGCACCCTGGGCGGCGGTATCTTTGTTCTGGTGGGCGGCGCTGTGGGGGAGGCCGGCCCCGCCGCCCTGCTCTCCTTCGCCCTCGCCTTTCTGGCCGCCCTGTTCATCGCCCTACCCTACGCCGAACTCGCCTGTCGCTATCCGCAAGCCGGCGGCTGCTACGCGTTCGCCCGTGCGGTCTTCGGTCCTCACGGCGGCTTCGTGATGGGCTGGCTCTATTGGGGCGCTTTTCTTTTCACCAGCGGTTTCGCCAGCCTGGGCTGCGGCGGCTATCTGCACGCGCTCACCGGGTTGCCGCCTGTCACCGGCGCGTTGGGGCTGATCGCGCTCTGCGTCGTCGTGAATGTGCGGGGGGTACGCTGCGCGGGCCATGCGCAGACGCTCGTGGTGCTCCTCGCGCTGGCGGGGCTGGCTGGCTTCGCCCTGCTCGGAGTACCCCATGTGCGCCTGCGGCTGTTTACCCCGTTTCTACCGGGCCACGGGGCCGGCGTGCTGCCCGCCACGCTCCTAGCGTTTCTGGCCTTCGGCGGCTTCGACATGGTGGCGACGGCCGGGGAGGAGGTCAAGCGCCCGGAGCGCACCCTGCCGCTGGCCATCGTGCTCACGCTCTGCGTCGTGCTGGCAGTCTATGGACTGGTGGTATTCGTGTCCATCGGCCTCCTACCGGCCCGGACGCTGGGCGCGTCGGCCGCGCCCTTGGCGGCGGCGGCACGCTGCCTCGGGCCGGTCGGGCAGGGTCTGATCGCGGTCGTGGCGGTGCTGACCACCGCGGCGGCGACCAACGCCACGCTGCTGGCGTGCTCGCGCATTACCTTCGCGATGGCGCGCGACGGCGTGTTCCCACGGCCGTTGAGCCGCGTAGACGCCGTTACCGGCGCGCCACGGATCGCGACCGTGGTGAGCGGCGTCGGGATGGCGCTGGTCGCGCTGCCCGGCTCGATGGGGTTGGCGACGGCCGTGGGCGGCTTCCTGTACGTGCTTCACTTCCTCTGGCCGCTCGTCATCTTGCTGGTGGTGCGGCGTCGGGGAACGACCAAAGCGGCGTTTCAAGCGCCACTGGCGACGGTGACGACGCCACTGGCGTTCGTGATGTGTCTGGCGCTGCTCGCGGCAAGCGGTCCCGTGGGTCTGCTCGGCGGGGGTGTCTGGTTGCTGGCGGGCGTGCTGGTCTATGGAACAAGCCAACTCGCGCCTCTTAGAAACAGCGCCGAGGATATCCCCCCACCTCATGTGAGAGGACATCCTCGGCGCCTCGACGCTGTACCAGATAAGGCCGACCCAGCAGTATTGTTCGTGATCTCAATACTTTAGATGTTTGGTAGGAGCCAGTCGACGGGGTTCTTGCCTGCATCGCACAAGGCGTTGTTGATGGCAGAGAACGGCCGACTGCCGAAGAACCCTGCGTGGGCGGAGAGCGGCGACGGGTGCGCGGACTCGACGATGGTGTGTCGTCCCGTGTCAATTAGGGCGCGTTTTTTCCGCGCGAAAGCGCCCCACAGCACAAAGACGATGGGGTCTTCCCTGGCGACGACCGCACGAATAATAGTGTCCGTGAAGATTTCCCAGCCCTTGCCGCGGTGCGAGGCGGGGCTGTGTGCGCGTACCGTGAGGACGCTGTTGAGAAGCAGGACGCCCTGCGCGGACCAGGGCGCGAGGTCGCCGTTGTTGGGGACGCGGCAGCCCAGGTCGTCGTGCAACTCCTTGAAGATGTTGACTAACGATGGCGGAGGCTTGACGCCCGGTCGGACCGAGAAGGCCAACCCGTGCGCCTGTCCCTCGTCGTGATAGGGGTCCTGCCCCAGGATCAACACCCGCGCGTCCGCGTAGGATGTGAGCCGGAGCGCGTTGAAGACGTCTGGCTCGGGGGGGGTACACAGTATGCGCCCGGCGTTCGGCGGTCAGGAAGTCCTGCAGTGTGTGGTAGTAGGGTTTAGTCAGCTCATCCCCGACGATGGGCCGCCATGACTTGGGTACTGTATCTGTTCCGTGCCGCGAGACCTGGGATTGTGACATAATTGCTCCTTCATAGGTGAGGGTGCAAGCGGTGTGTGGCACATGATGTGCCGCTGTATCACACGATGATGATGATAGTGTAGGGGAAAAGAGCTATGAGCAACCGTGACCAACGCGATACGAGCAAGGAACCCGTGACCGACGAAACGGCGACGCGCGATATCGGCGGCGCCTTCGGCGGGAGCGCCGGTACGATGGAGAGCAGGGAGGAACGCGAGGACTATGGCGATCAGTCGGGGTTAGCGAAAGTGCAAAACAGGGCCAACGTTCTCTCGCGGCCGCCGGCCAATGTGCAGGGTGGTCCCAGCGAACCGCTGACGTATAGCCCCGATGCGGGGACGGGCATGCGGGGCGCGCCTATGTCTCAAACCGACACAAAGGATACGACAACGGCCAACACCGATACGCGCCGGGCAGCGCGGGACGGAGATCAGGACATGGGCCATAACCACGCCGCCAACTCCACGTTGGATCGCGCGGCCGATCGCGACAATCTGCCCGAGCGCGGTTCCTCGGAGGCGAGTGACGCGTTTTAGTTAACGACCACTAACTTGACGTTCGTGCGCGCGTAGGACGCGGTCGACGACGAGCGCGAACGTGTCCCAGGAGAACTTGTCGCGCCATGGCGGCTCGGTTCCGTAAAAGGGCAGCGTTGGGTTGGTCTGTAGGTACTCGTGCAGCATCACGCCATAACGGAACTCCAAGGCCAGACGCGCTTGCAGGCGCGCGAGGGCGCCCGGCATGCCGTGCAAGCCCGCGGCTCCGATAGAGAGGGCGTCGTAGAGCAGCCATGACGCGCCGTTCTGATAGTCGCCTGGAATGCCGAAGCCGCTGGGAGCGGTGAGCCCGGCGCCGGCCGTATTGTTGGCGCCTGGCATGACGACGACGCGGAAGCCGGGTCCGAATGGGCTGAGATGGCGTAGGGTGCTCAACACCATCTTGTCGGACAGCATCGGGTAGTTGAACAGCCACTTGGAGAGGAATTCGCCCGTCAGCGCGCTGGCGTCGCTGGCAGGGATGTTCTTGCTGAGCGTAAGGTATCCTCGCCGCGGGTTGAACATACCGCGATAGGCGTTCTCCGCCTTGGCGATGTAGTGTGGCGGCAGCCGCAGGCCGAGGTATTTGGCGCAGCGCATGGCGACGGCGAACAATCCCTGGTTGTAGGAAAGTGTGTCCGGGGCCTGTAGAGGATAGGCGTCCCACCAACTAGCGTACGTTCCCGCCGGAGATATGAAGCGGCCGCCGTGGCTATGACGCAGCAGGTATGTCAGGGCCCGTTGAAGGAGGCGCGACGGCGGCGCGGTGTGGTAGATCGCTTGGTTGCGCCAGGCCCAGATGAGCACGAGGGCAGCTGACTCGTCGTCATGATACTGTGGGGAGCGATAGGCGCTGACGAACCACGTCGGCGGTTCGCCATCGGCGCGCTCGTTGGCGGCGAACATGTCCAGCACATAGACAGAGAAGCTGCGGTTGTTCATGGTCTGTGCCACCCAGAATGAGTCGCGCAGATACGGGTTGCCGTACGCGGGGCTGGGATAGACGACGAGTTGGGGGCGGACGTAGTTGCGCTGTAGCGTCGCGGCGATCGCAAGGCGCAGTTGCTGCTCGGGGATAGTGACAGGGAGCAGAGCAGTACCGACGGCGCTGCTGTACGTCCTGCCGCCGTGCGCGCGCGAACGCGTTCCTGTCGCGCCGTGGGCCACCGGCGCGGGGGCTCCTCGTGTGGTAGGGACGATGACGAGCGCGAGGCTCAGGCACACCATGACGCCGCGAATCGCGCGTCCGCGGCGGCGCATCCGTGTTGGTCGCAGTGTGCTAATCCTCCTGTACGCCTGTTCGTAATGTCTCTACTCTCTCACAATCGCGCGGCGTGGTCCAGCGGCGTGTGCGACAATATAGACTATAACGTATCCATCGTGTTGGGATAAGGACGACCACGACGCTATGACGACGCTCACTGTCTATTACGACTACACAGACCCCTGGAGCTATATCGCGGTGTTCCGGGCCGATTGGCTGCGCGCGCAGGTTCCCGATCTGGAGGTGCGCTGGTGGCCTTTCGAGGTGCGGCCCGAGCTGCCGCCGCGTGGCGCGCGCCCTCAGAACCCCGCGTTCCTGCGCCGCAAGCACCAATACGACATCGACGAACTGACGCGCGAGTTTGGCATCAAGATCCATGTGCCCTACGACCGCGTCACCAACTCGCGCCTGGCGCTGGCAGGCAGTCTCTTCGCGCGCGACGCCGAGCGCGCGCGGCAGTCCAACTGGGGCGGGCAGGAGGGGCAGGATGGTGGCGTCAACTTGCTTGACGCGTACCACCGCGCCATTTTCCGAAGCTTCTTCGAGCAGCAGCGTGACATCGGATCGCTCGATACCATTGTCGCCATCGGCGGCGAGAGCGGCCTTGACGAGGGCGCGCTGCGCGTCGCGCTGGAGGAACGCCGCTACGCGGATGAAGTGGAGCGGCTGCGCGCCGAGGCCGAAGAGTTCGGCGTCATGGCCGTCCCGACCTTTGTCGCCAACAATCAGGGCGCCGTCGGCATCGTCGCCAAGGAGCGGCTGCTGCGCGTCGTCACTACCTCGTCGCCGCCGGTAGCCAGGCCCGAGGCGGGGGTGTCCTGAGTAGTCAGTAGTCAGTAGTCAGTAAACTACGCTTGTCGGGAGAGACCTTAGCGCGTAGTGATAGCGAGGCGCTACCATCACGCAAACTCCTACCTGGTTACTGACTACTGACTACTGTGAGGGGAGATATGGAGCAGCAACGGCTTGCCGGCCAGGTCGCCCTGGTGACCGGCGGGGGACGCGGCGTGGGGCGCGCCGTCTGCCTGGCGCTGGCGCGCGAGGGCGCGCGTGTCGCTCCCTTCTCGCGGCGCGCCGACGAGGTCGCCGCGACCGTAGACATGGCGCGGGCGCTGGGCGGCGAGGGCTTGCCCCTCTCCGGCGATGTCGGCGACTACGCTGCCGTGGAGGCCGAGGTCGCCACGCTGCTGCGCCTGTGGGGGCGGCTCGACATCGTCGTCAACAACGCGGGTATGGTCGCGCCGATTGAGCGCCTGTGGGAGGCCGACCCCGTGGCGTGGCAGCGCAACATCACAACCAACCTCGTCGGGACTTTCAACGTCTGTCGCGCCGCGCTGCCGCACATGCTGGAGCGCGGCAGCGGCTGCATCATCAACGTGTCGAGCGGGGCCGCCCGCGGCCCCGTCGCGGGGTGGAGCGCCTACTGCGCCGCCAAGGCCGGTTTGGACCATCTGACGCGCGTGCTGATCGCCGAGGTCGGAGACCAGGGCGTGCGCGTCAACGTCGTCTATCCCGGCGTCATTGACACGCGTATGCAGGCGGAGATTCGCGACGCCGGCGAAAAGAGCTTTGGGCACGAGAATCTGGCGCGCTTCCGGGGCTACAAAGAGCAAGGCCTGCTACGCGCGCCTGAGGAGCCGGCCGCGCTGATCGCCTGGGTCGCGGCGAGCCCCGATGCGCGCGGCGAGTTCCTGAGCATCGACGATCCCGCCACGATGCAACGCGCTGGGTTGCCGCCCGGCACGCTGCGCGGTTAAGTCTTCCCTGGGACCGCCGGCGTCCCGCTGGCAAACGCTGGCCGGCGAGATGCCAGCGGTCCCAGGGGGTAGCTCCAGCGAACGATCTAGCCAATGTCTATTTACTAGATCTCCCTTGTGGCGTTTAGGCCTCGCCCATCATGAGGCCCTCGATGCTATGCGCCTGGACGATGGGCTCCAGCGTATCCACCACCCGGCAGGTCAAGTGCTGGCGCAACGACTCTGGCAGCGTTTCGTAATAGGCGCGGCTAAACTGTAGGTCGTGCCTCTCCGCGTTGATCGCCCCCGGCGCGTCCACTCCCAGCACTAGCGCCGGACGCCGCTTGTCCGACTGATTCTTTGTGCCACGGTGGATGGTAAGCGCCGACCGCGCTGAGATGTCGCCCATTCGGGGCATCTTGCGCTGTGCGCGCTCGTCGTAGCGCCCATAGAACGCCTTGGACGGGAACATGCCGTGCTCGAACGCGCTCGGGTCGTCCCATTGGGTGCCCGGCGCTATCTCGAACGGACCCATGTCCTCGTACACGTCGACGGTGGTAAGGTTGAATGCCAGCGAGTTCAGGCGGCGGCCGGTCAGCGTGTCCTCGGGCGCCGGGAAGTCGCGGTGCCAGGGCTGATCGACCGCGCCGGGCAGCGGCACGTCGAAGCCGATCTCCACGATTTTGTACTCAGGGCCAAGTACAGCCGCACTGACGGCGACGACCCAGGGGTGGGTGGCGAGGTCGACGAAACCGCGGATCTCTTCGGGGTGGATTTCGACATAGTAGCGCTTGGGTCCGCGGCCGACGGCGCCGCCTGGTCGCGCGAGGGCGTCCCGGAAGAGGGCGTCGATATCTTCGTCGAGGGCTTGCGTCCACGCGCGGTCGAAGGCCCCTTTAAGGGCGATGATGCCGTCTCCGTAGATGCCGCCCATGATGGTGGCCGTGTCGAACTGGGCGGCTTGTACTGGTGGGGTCGCGCTCATGGTCGTCATATCACAATCCTCCTCGATTTTGATGATACACGTTCGCCGCGCGCCGGACGGGCCAACACGCATATTACACATCACGCCCGCCAATGTCGCGCCGGTTCACCACGCGGCGGGTTACGCGGCTTCGATAGTGCTGGTGAGCCCATACGTTTGCTCAAAGCGCTCGCGATAATATTCGGCCTGCTCTTTTGGGCAGATGGCGGCGATCCCGTGGCCCGTCGTGTCGACGAGCGTGGCGATCTCCCATCCATCGGCGAGGCTTTTGCCGGGTACCGTGCGATGCACCGCGACGGCTACCTCCAGATAGGTGTGGATCGGGTCGTCGTGGATGATGACGTGGTACGGCCGCAACGCCCTGATCCGTACCTGCTCGTCGAGCGCGGGATCTTGCGTCGCCGTGGACATCATACCTCCTCTTGAACCTTTGACGCGCCCTCATACTGTAGCATAGCCTATCCCCGTGGATGATGAGGTCGGACGATCAGCAGTCCCTACAAAGCCTTATAGTACCGAACTAAAGGTAAAGCAGTATACCCGGCCTTCTCATACGATCTTCTGGCCGGTGCGTGACCTGGATCTCCACCTGTACCAACCACAGCCAATGTGATCCCGCTTTCCTTCATCTTTTCAAGGACGAAGGTGTTCAATGCTGTGCCTATGCCGTGGTTTTGATAGTCAGGATGCACGGCAAGCAATTCAACTTCTCCGGTTTGATCATCACTATTCAATGCATAGGCGATAAATCCAGCGACTGTTTCATCTAGTTGTGCAACAAAAACGGTGAATCTGTCATCGTCTTTGCATACTCTTTCGACCACCTCTCTTTGCTGTTTCTGCCAATCCGGATAAAGTGCTGTATAGATTTGGGCGCCGAGTACCTGCTTAAATGACGTGAAGACGGGCGCCCATGCTAGGAGTGATAACTGAATCACGCCTTCAATATCGCGGTGGGAAACAGGCCGGATCTGTAGTTTCATAACAAGCCTTTGATCCTGCTACGCCAATTATAAATCGCGCTCCGTTCGGATGCCCTGGCGTTGGATCTCGGCGTCCAGCTGTGTCCGTTGCTCCTGTGTGGCGACTCCGATCACGGCTGGATATGCTTGAGCTACAAAGTTTTGCCGGCTATCGCGGCGCAGCAGCGGCAAGACGGTGGCTGTAAACTCCTCAGGGGTTGTGGTGGCCGCCAGGGACGTTAGGTAGGCCGCCATATAAACCTGCTCATCGACCGGGATCATCCAACTACCGATCTCGTCACCAAACACGATCTCATCGCCCTGATCGAGCGCGTCGATCAACTCGAATAGAATCTCGAAGCAGGCGACCGCGCGCTCATGCACGCCCCGCAGGGTGAGTTGGCGACTCGCCGTGAGCAGATCGCCGAGCCGGCCGAACCACTCCTTGGTCTCCTCGGGGATGTGCCTGTAATTCCGCGAGTTGATGGCGAACGGCGCGTAGTACGCACCGGCCAGCGACTCGCTGTGGAAAAGCTTTACCTCCTCCAGCAGCGTTTCCTCATCGACCGGCGGGGGCGGCAGCGCCTCCGCGTACGGCCCAAAGACAGCGTCGCGCTGGTCATAGGTCATCTCATCGTATGCAACACTTAAAACATCGAGCAGCAGTGACGTGTCTCGCGTAGACAGGCTGTTGAACAGGCGTGTTTTGTCCAAGGTTTGTTCTCCCGTAGCTTTCTCTCTGTATCCCCATGTCGTATGTCGTTCCGCCCCAGGCAATTTGCCGCACCTATGAGCCTTATGTTACCGTAGAATCAATTGACAGAATGCCCCTTCCGAGTAAGGTGTGTCCGTGGGGAGGTGTGTCCGGGGGGGATGACTGTCAAGAGAGGGGTGCGAACGCCTGCGGCGCCGCCCACCTGATAGTTCACGTAAGGAGGTTCCCATGACGACCAAACATCTCGTCGACCCCGAGATTGTTGCGATGCTCGATCTGTTTCCCCCGTTGCAGTTCACGCCCGAAACGTTGCCACAGGTCCGCGCGGATCTGGCCGCGATGAACGCCCAGATGGCGGCCGGGCTCCCCGATGTCCCCGACATCGAGGTGACGGAGCGCTTTGTGCCTGGGCCGCAGGGTGCGCCCGACGTGCGCGTGCTGGTCTACGTCCCCAAGAGCGCGCCGCGTCCGCTACCCGCGCTGCTCTGGATTCATGGCGGCGGCTACGTGATCGGGAGCGCCGATCAGGATGGCCCGCAGGTCCAAGGGATGGTCACCCAGGCCGGGTGCGCCGCCGTCTCGGTGGACTACTGCCTCGCGCCGGAGACGCCGTTCCCTGGTCCGGTCGAGGATTGCTACGCGGCGCTAACGTGGCTACACGCGCATGCGGCCGAGTTGGGGGTCGACCCCGACCGCATCGCGATCGGCGGAGCGAGCGCGGGTGGCGGACTGGCGGCTGGCCTGGGACTGCTGACGCGTGACCGGGGCGCGGTCCCGCTCGCCTTCCAGCTGCTGATCTATCCGATGCTCGACGACCGCACCGTCAGCACAACCGATCCGCACCCGTATACGGGGGAGTTCATCTGGACGCCCGACGCCAACCGCTTTGGATGGGCGTCGCTCCTGGGGGAGGAGCCGGGCGGCGCGGGCGTGTCGCCGTATGCCGCCGCCGCGCGCGCCGCGCGCCTCACGGGCCTGCCGCCCACCTACCTCAGTGTCGGCGCCCTCGACCTCTTCTTGGAGGAGGACATGGAGTACGCGCGGCGGTTGATACGGGAGGGTGTACCGACCGAACTCCATGTGTACCCCGGAGCGTTTCATGGCTTCAACATGATGGCCGAGTCCCAGGTGGCGCGGGCGTACACTCGTGACTCTATGGACGCGCTGCGGCGTGCCCTGCACCCGACACGGGATGCCGCGCTGCCCACGGCTGATCCCGCCTAAGCTGAGTTGCTGGCGGTGTCCGTAGACGCCCAGGCATAGTTGAGGAGGAGGACGTCATGTCGGATGTGCGCCAGCAACCGATGGACACCGCCGCGCAGCGGGTGGGCGCCGTCGATGCGGTCGTGGTCGGCGCCGAGTTCGCGGGGTTATACATGCTCCACTGCCTGTACGAACGCGGGCTGTCGGTGCAGGTCTATGAGGCGGGAAGCGGCGTCGGCGGCACATGGTATTGGAACCGCTACCCCAGCATGGACTACTCGTACTCGTTCTCGCCGGAGCTCGAGCAAGAGTGGGAGTGGACCGAGCGCTACTCCTTGCAGCCGGAGATCCTGCGCTATCTTAATCACGTCGCGGACCGCTTCGACCTGCGCCTTGCTCAACATGGATATCCGTGGCCGAGCCGGCAAAACGTTGAAGGAGACATGGGCCGACGGCCCGCGCACGTACCTGGGCCTGATGACGGCCGGTTTCCCGAACATGTCCACCATGACCGGCCCCGGTAGCCCCTCCGTATTGAGCAACATGGTCGTCTCAATCGAGCAGCACGTCGACTGGATCGCCGACTGTCTCCAGTACCTGCGTGCGCACGATCTGGGATGCATCGAGCCAACCGTCGCCGCGCAGGATCTGTGGGTTGGACACGTCAACGAGGTCGGCAACGACACCCGCTATCCCGAGGCGAACTCCTGGTACGTCGGAGCGAACATCCCCGGCAAGCCGCGCGTCTTCATGCCCTATGTCGGCGGCGTGGGGACCTACCGGAAGACGTGCGACGAGCTTGCGGCGAACGGCTACGAGGGGTTTACCCAGAGCCCCTAACGGACCGCCATCGGCTCCTGCCAGGCGCCTGCTTCGGCGCCTGGCAGCCACGCCCTTCGGCAGCGGCGACAGCGTAGATAGGGGTCGAAAGAGCGAAGCTGTACTACCTGCCGTCGTCGTCACCCACTAGCAAGAAAAATTGACGGGCACACACGCCACACAAGGCCCCCTGTGGGTGGGGGGAAGAGGAGTGCAAAGTCCTGTCCAACTATGACCAATCTCGACGTTGAGCGCTGATAGGCCGACGGCACGGGTAGCTTGTTGTCCAACCCCCATATTAGCCTATTGTCTCGTGACTCATAGTGCTCTATGTATTGGAGAAGGAGATGTAACGTGAGCAGCGGGCGACGCTCCGCCACGATTCCCTTTACACATGTTTGCAGTGGATGGTGGGACGACTTTGGCCTTAAATTGGCCCCTGACACGACCCTTCCACCCGTGAAACCGCTCTAACTGGACATAAACAACGACGTTGGATGTACCGGAATACGCCGAGGGACAGCGAAGCGAAAGGACAAGCCGGTGTCGGATCGACGTGATGATGTGCGGGCGCTGCACGCGCTATTGACCGATTGTTGCACCCAGGATTCAATGATTGGCCAACTTGCAGCACGCATAGAGCGGTTCAACCTATTCGAGGCGCTCGGAATCACCAACCGGGAGCTCTCGCACTCGAACTTTTTGGCGTTCCTGCTGGACCCACGCGGCAACCATGGCTTGGGCGACGCCTTCCTCAAGCCCTTCTTGAGCACGGTGTTCGCGTCCACTCGCCACGGTCCTTGCCCCACACGGGCGCCGGACTTTGACCCGCGGGAGGTCACGTTCCCCGATGTTAGCGTGCAGCGCGAGTATCGCGATATTGATCTCCTCATCCGCGATGATGCGCACCAGATGGCCGTCATCATTGAGAACAAGATCTGGAGCGGACAGCATTCTGAGCAATTGAAGCGGTACCTCAAGATCGTCGAGGACACCTTCCATTACCGTTACACCCTCGGTGTCTACCTGACGCCCACGGGTGTAGACCCTGAGTGTGAACCTTACGTTGCCATGAGCTATGAGGAGGTGGCCGCTATCCTGGCCGGTGTCGTGGAGAAGACACCCGACATCCAACACACGGACGTGGGCGTCGTGATCCGCCACTACGCCGATCTACTTGGGAGGCATATCGTGAACCAGTCTGAGATATCGGATCTCTGTCGCGGCATCGACCGGGAGCATAGGAAGGCTATCGATCTCGTCATCGAGTATCGCGAACGGCGGCGCAGGGACTTGCGAGCGGAGCTTGAAGGGCTCGTGCACAGGGCTGATAGCTCTCTAAGGCTCGACGAAAGCAATACACAATTCGTCTATTTTACTCCTAGAGAGTGGGCGACGTCTCAGTGGCAACTGGCGCCGAAGGGGCGCTGGACGAAATCCTGCCTCATCCTGCTATTCGCGTTTGTCTATGCGGGGGACACCCTCACGCTGACCTTGACCGTTGGCCCAGGTGATAAGGAGAAGCGCGATACATTGATCGCGATGGCGCGAACGGCGGGGGCGGAGCGACGGGATTTGTTCAGCGGCGGCGATGAGACTGCTGGATGGACAAACATCCACCAGGAAGTCTTGTGCAAGGCATCCGTGTACAAGAACGGGACTGTCGCGCAGATGCTGGAGGCGATCGACGAACGGTGGCAGAAATTTCTGCGCAATCTGCCGGACTACATTGCTGCGATAGATCACAACAAGATCTGATACAGGCCCTGTACGACTACATGACAACCGTGACCGTGCTATCAGTCCCGCGCTACCACGCCTTGACCTGCTTCCTAAAACTGGTCTAGATGTAACGTTGGGCCGTGCTCATCCATCGACCAGGACTACGAGCACGAGCCACTAGCTGCGCTAGCAGCACCGCTGTGATGTCACGACAGCCGACAGCTTCCACCCCAATCCGTGGGCAACAGCGTCCGGTTCTACACGCGCACGAATGACGCGTCGCGCGAGACCCTGACAACAGCATGATATGAGGGCTCATCAGGTGGATCAGGCGATACGACCTGAGTGAACATGAGGTGTTGCGTGTAAGGCATGGCTTCGTCGTTGACGGTGGCCCCAAGCCGTCGCGGGGCCCGTTTCCTGGCCGTTAAACATGACCTGGCGCCGTGCTTCACGCGAGATGTGACTGGCGCAACAGGGAGACAAGGACGAAGAATGCGAGCAGCTGAGTTGTAGAGAGCGAGTTGGAGGTACGAGATGCGCCACAGCAAGATGCCAGCCTACGACGGGGATCGGCTGGCTGAGATTGGCGATGAACAGATGCAGGCGGGGGAGATTGAGGCCGCTATCGACAGCTTCACGCGGGCGGCAGAGGTCTATCAGCGCGCGTTACGGGCGGGGCCGCGCGCGCGGCCCGCAGCGCGACTGCGCGGCAGCAAGGGACTCGTCCTACTCAAGCGGGGCGACCTGCTCGCGCGGGTAGGGCAGGAGGATGAGGCCCTGGCCAGCTATGCCGCCGCGCGCACCGAGATCGAGGCGGCGCTGCGCGACGAGCCGGAACCGGCCTATCTGTATACCAACAGCGCCCTGATCCTAGAGGGCCGCGGGCAGATCGAGGCCGGCCGCGACCAGGCCGATGCCGCGCTGGAGACCTTCGCGCAGGCTGTCGCGCGTTACAACACCGCGCTTGAACACGATCCTGGGTACCTCCCCGCGTACAACAACCGGGGGTTGGTATACAAGTACATGGCTGATCTCCTCGCCGCGCGAGGTAATGACGAGGGCGCCCTCCGCCACTTGCAGCAGGCCGAGCAGGAGTTCCAGGCCGCGCTGGAGCGCGATCACACCTATGCCTCCGCCTATGTAAACCTCGCGCTTACCCACCTGACGATGGGCGGCCTCCACATGAGCTGCGACCGCGCCGCGGCCGCGGTCGCTAGTTTTCAGGCCGTCGCAGAGGTCAGCGCGCGAGCCCTCAACCTACTGCCGGAGGACATCGAAACCCTCAATTATCACGCCGTCGCTCTTGGCGGCCTGGGCAACGCGTATGCAGCGCTGGGAGAGACAGGCGAGGCGGTCGCGGCGTACCGGGCGGCCGCGCTCGCTCAGGACGCGCTCGCGCGGCAGGCGCCCGCCTACGAGTATGCCCTCAACAACCAAGGCGTCGCGCTCTCCAACCTCGCCATGCTGTACCGCGAGGCGGGGCGCGTGCACCTGGCCCTGCCGCTCTTGTGCGGCGCTCTCGCCGCGTTCCGGCGCTCGCTGGAGCTCGTCCCGGACGATGAGGAGGTCGTGGGCCTGGCTGACGAAACGCAAGTGGTGATCGCGTCGATCGGGGCGGACCTGGCAGCCCCGGCGGCTGGCGCGGGCATCTGCGTGGAGATGCTGGTCGAGGAGCCGGCCCTGTGGTCGCTGCTCGCTGCGGGCGACGTGGAGCGCTGTTGCCTGGAACTGTGCGCGCAGGCTGACGCGGCCCTGCTGCCGATCGAGCAGGCGCGAGCCTCCGTGGAGGCGCTGTATTCCCGCCTGCTGGCCGACTGGTCGGCCGTCGACCGTGGCAACCTCATCAGCCAGCTCGCTGCGTCGCTGGAGGTCGGTTCGGCTGGCGTCGAGGTTATGCGCCTGTTCCTCGCGGCCGAACCGGATCCGTCCATGGCTGCCACGGCGGTCCTTGGTATGGCCCACCTGACCCCGCTGGTCGACGCCGATCCCCCGGACAGGCGCGCTGCTGACAAGCTGGACGAGGCCACGAACGAACTTGGGAGACCCATGACGGACGAAGAAATGGAGATTCTGGCAGCGTCGCGGCCGGGCAAGCTGCCGTGGAAGTGATGCGACAAGAAGATTGTATCAAGATATGGGCGACAGCTGTCGTAGGGAACGCGCGGTACGTGGTTTCAAACAATACTCGTGACTACCCGCCGCGCGGCGCAACAGGGCGGCGCGTGTACCAAGGCATAGAGTATATAACTGGAACAGCGTTCATCGCCATGTTCACTGAGGGCTGAGACTCGGATGCGATGCGGATGGCTTTTCGGGCGGTCACGCCCATCGGATATGCTAGGGGCATGATTATTCAATCCGCTCTTTCGCGCGAGACACTGCGCGACGCTCACGACGCCGCGCGCGGGCTGGCTCTCTTGCGCGGCGTCCTCGACGACGCGCCTGGCCGCGCTGTGCTAGCCCTGCTTGCCGCACTGGCGATGTCCGAACCCGACGCGGTGGCCGTCGCCGACGCCTACACCAATGCTTTCCGCACCCTGGCCGTGGCGGCGAACGACGATCCGTTCGCCGATTTGCCCGACGCCTGGCAGTCCCACCTCGTTGCGCGTCTACTAGATAACGACAATCCATGGAGCGCTCAAGCCGAGACAGCGCGCGCCAGGGGCGTTCGCTCATCGGAGTCCGCCGTCGATGCCATCGCGCCAGGGCTGCGGGCGGCGGCGCGCCAAGAGTTGCGGGCGCTGCGCCTGCTTTACGACCTCGACGCCACGATGCTCTGTGACCTCGCACGAAAGGCTGTCGAGGGGACTATGCCGGCCCTACATGATGCATGGACTCCATGGCGCGAACTGTCGCCGCCCTTCTATGCACATAACTGCTTGGACCCACGATCCGCGATGGCGCGACGCCTGACCGACACGTCTGATTGGGCGGATCTGGTCGACGACCTCACCGCCCATTGGGCGCTCCATGGCACGGGCATGCCGGCGCGCTACCATGTGTTGCGCTGGGAAAGGCGCGGCGCGAACAGAACGAGTGGAGCAAGTGGACATGGGTTGCGGCCTATCGCACACCCCGACCCGGCGCGGCTCGACGGGCTGATTGGGTACGAGCGCGAACAACGGCTGCTGGCGTCCAATATCGAGCGTTTCCTAACCGGCTTGCCCGCGCAACACGCCCTCTTGTACGGCCCGCCCGGTACCGGCAAGTCGTCGACGGTCAAAGCGCTCGCCAACCACTATGCCCCACATGGGCTGCGTCTGGTCGAGTTGCGTAAAGGCGATATCGAGGACTTGTCAGCCGTCGCGGCGGCGGTACGCGGGCGCGCGCCGCATTTTCTTATCTATGTCGACGACCTCTCCTTCGAGGAGCACGAGACCGCGTACAAGGCGCTCAAAGCGCTGCTCGAAGGGACGGCGGAGGCGCGGCCGGATAACCTGATCCTCTACGCCACTACTAACCGCCGCAACTTGGTCCGCGAAACGTTCGCTGAGCGCGGCGCGCCGGGCGACGACCCTCATGGGCGCGACACGATGGGCGAGAAGATCTCGCTGGCCGCGCGCTTCGGATTGCGCGTGACTTTCGCCGCCCCCGACCAGGAGCGCTATGTGGCTATCGCCACGGCGCTGGCGCGCGGGCGTGGGCTTACCTCGCTGGATATCCGGGACGACGAGTTGCGCCGCCGCGCCCTGCTGTGGGAGCGCCAACATCCTGGACGATCGGGGCGTACCGCGCGCCAATTCGTCGACGACCTGGAGGCCGAGCAACGCAGCCTATAGCCCTGTCGCGAGGTCACACGGGTTCGTGCGCGGCATCCTCTTTGAAACGGTGGGCGAAGGCGATGCGCTCATGCAGGGGTGGATGGCTGTAGAGCAGATACTTGACCAGGGTCGGCGGTGCGGGGTCGGCCAGATTCATGCGCCCCAGCTTTTCCATCGCGCCGATAAACGCGTCGGGGTCGTGGGTCAGTTCGAGCGCGTAGCGGTCGGCCGCGTGCTCGACCAGCCGCCGCGACCAGGCGTTTTGCAGTGGGGAGAGTATGAGAGACGCGCCGCCGGCGAGCAGCAGGAGGGCGGGCAGCGCGGCGACATCCCCGACGCCTTGCTCAGGGTCCAGACCGGCGCGCGGCCCGATGCGGGCGAGCAGCGGGGGCGCCAGGCGTTGCACCGCGTAGGTCGTCGCGACTGTGGTTAATGCGCCGACGCCGATGCCCTTCCATAGATCGCGGTGGACCTGGTGGCCCAACTCGTGTGCGACGACGACCTCCACCTCGTCCGGTGTGAAGGCGTCGAGCAGGGTATCGCCCAGGACGATGCGCTTGGTGCGGCCGAAGCCGGTGAAGAAGGCGTTGGCCTTGTTTGTCTGGCGGCTCATGTCCATCTGTAGCACATCGGCCACTTCCACCCCTTGCGCCGCGGCCAGCCTCTTCATACGCTCGCCCAAGGCGCGGTCGCGCAGCGGCTCGAACTTGTTGAAGATGGGCAGGATTAGCACCGGGACAAGGCCGCCCAGGACGACTGAGAACGGCACGACGGCGGCGGAGAGTAGCGCCCACCCGGAGCGCGGGTAGCGCCGGATGAGCCAGTAGACGCCTTGGGCGAGCGGCGCGCCCAGGGTCAGCCCAACCGCGAGCCCCTTGAGTTGATCCGTGAACCACGTCCGCACGCCCTGGTTGGATAGCCCGAAGCGCCGCTCGACGAGGTGGCCCCCGAAATAGGACAGCGGCAGCGATGCGAGGAACGAGAGCACGGACACGGCGACGGTGTAGGGCATAACGGGATCAAGCTTGCGCGGCCCCGCGTGTGTGGCGCGGTCGCGCAACCAGGTCGAGAAGCCCGTGGCGAGCGCCACGACGCTCATCAGCCCCGACCAGAGTATGCCAATGAGGGTTAGCCACTCGTGGAGGCGGCTGTAGCGCCGCGCCCGCTCATACGCGGCGTCATCCGTGTAGATGGCGCCTTTATCATTATCGTTATGATCTCGTTCCCGCATACCCCCGCCATTTGTTGAGCGCGCTATATCTATACAATGTCAGCCATATGATGGGGTCAGCCGTATGATGGGTGCAGGAAGCGTGCCACCGTTGACCTGGCCTTACAAGATTATGGCGGGAGGATAACCTGCGTTATCACTTGGCCGTTAGCCTATCATGGTAGCATATGGTGTCGCGCGGCGTTCGGATCATTAACCAAAACGGAGGATACAAGATGCGCAAGAACCTGGACCGCGTTCGGCGATCGAGCATACAGAGCCTCGGACGTCAACTCAGTCTGGCTTTGCTGGTCGTTATTCTACAGCCGGTAGCCCTATCGGTCCATGGTAGCGCCACGGCCGCCGCCGGTTCACCGGCGCCGGTGACCGCCTGGACGCGCTACCACTACGACCCGAGCAACAACGCTCTTATCGCCGAGCCGCATCGCGCCGCCGTTTCGTGGCGTAGCCCGGTCGTGCAGGACAAGATACGCGCGGTCAGTATCGTCGGCGAAACGGTCTACGCTATCGGCGCTGGTAAGGCGCACGCCGTTTACGCTCTCAATCGCACGACCGGTAAGCCGCTCTGGATGACGCCGCTCGACAACGTCATCATGAGCCAGGCTATCGTCGCCGGTGGGCGCGTCTTCGTAGGCACGGGAAACAACTACATGCGCGCGGCGCCGGCGCCGGACTATCGCACGGTCATGCGCGGTACAGGCTTCAACTCCATCTATGCGCTCGACGCGGCGAGCGGGCGGATTGTGTGGCGGTTGCTCCTGCAAGGTGAGGCCATGCCCACGCCGATCTATCGTGACGGTGTGCTCTATTGGGTCACGGGCGATCGACGCTTCCTGGCTATCGATGCGGCGAGTGGGCGGATCGCGTGGTCGCTCCAGATTCCCTCGTACATGAGCATGGCGTCGATCGCGGAGGACGGCAATCTCCTGATCTTCGGCGGCGCTCATCCCTACGCCGAGTATGCGGTTGACCTCACCACGCGCCGCGTCGCGTGGCGGCATCAGTTTTCGACGTTCAAGGGGCTGCCCGTGACTGGAGCAATCGATGACTGTTCGCCCGCTGCCTACCAGCACACCGTCTTTTGCACGGGGACGGCTAGCGCCAACCCTACGCCCAACGGTGGCGACCCGATCCGGCAGTTCGCCTGGGCGCTGGACACGCGCAGCGGTTCCCTGCTGTGGGCGTACGATCAAGGGGCGGGCAAGCTGCCGAACAACTTCGCGGCGGGCGTGCCAATCGCCATCGGCGGCGTGGTCTACGTGGAGAGCCCGGGCAACAAAGGGCTGCAGGCGCTGGACGCGGGGACCGGGCGGTTGCTCTGGCAGGCGACACTCAAGGCTGCGGACAGCAGTTCGTCCGTCCTCGATGGCGCGAACGTATTTATCGGCGACAACGCGGGGACGCTCTATGAGTTTGACGCTCGCAGCGGACGTCTATTGCATCGCATGCTCCTGGGTGGAGGTGTCAGTAACCTGGGTATGGTGCTGGATAGCGGGACGCTCTACGTCCCTAACGCCCTCGGAGGCGTCGGCGACGCTATTCCCGAGCGCGTGCTAGACGCCGCGCCGACGCTTGAGGTATCGCAGCCCCAAGGGGTGGTTGTCTCCCAGTGTAGCAAGCCGGCGGATTGCGGCTAATGCGCCGGATAGCGGGGCTTGAGCCGCGTACGACGACGCTTCCTTTCCCTATGTCCCTATGCCTCCACGTCGACCACCACACGGCCGCGCACCTGCCCCTTAAGGATCTCCCCCGCCAGACGTGGCACGTCAGCGAGCGGTACGACCTGCGTGATGCGATCAAGCGTAGCGGTGGGCAAGTCGCGCGCGAGGCGTTCCCAGGCCGCGCGGCGGCGCTCCGGCGGGCACTGCACCGAGTCGATGCCCAGCAGGTTGACCGCGCGTAGCAGGAAGGGGATGACCGTCGTCGACAGGTCGCTCCCGCCGGCCAGGCCGCACGCGGCCACGCTGCCGCCGTAGGCGGTCGTGCGCAATAGCGTAGCCAGCGTCGAACTGCCCACCGTGTCGACCCCACTGGCCCAGCGTTCGGACTCGATCGGGCGGTTCGAGGGAGCGGCAAGTTCGTCGCGTCCCACAATCTCCGTCGCGCCGAGACTCGTGAGGTAGTCGCGCAACGCGGGGCGGCCGGTCGAGGCCGCTACGGTGTAGCCGAGGTGGGCCAGCAACGCTACGGCGACGCTGCCCACCCCGCCGGCGGCCCCGGTTACAATGACGGGCTTTTGCCCCGAGTGCTCGGGACGCAGGCCGTGCTCTTCGAGCGCCATTACCGCGAGCATGGCGGTGAAGCCGGCCGTGCCGACGCCCATGGCCTGTGCGAGGCTCAAGCCCTGAGGCAGCGGCGTGAGCCAGTCGCCCTTGACGCGCGCCATGCCGGCGTAGCCGCCCCAGTGGCGCTCACCGACGCCCCAGCCCGTCAACACGACCTCGTCGCCCGGTGTGTAGTCGGGCGATTGTGACTCCATCACCGTGCCGGCAAGGTCGATTCCGGGGACCATCGGGTAGGCGCGTACGATTTTACCCTGCCCGCTAACGGCGAGGCCATCTTTGTAGTTGAGGCTGGAGTAAGCCACGGCGACGGTGACGTCGCCCGCGGGCAAATCGTCGCGCGACAGTTCTTTGATCGACGCGTGGACGGTGTTGTCCTCCTGGTCGAGCACCAGGGCCTTGAAATGGTCTTGCCGCATGGGTATCACCTTTCGTCGTATAGCGGACGCGCCAACGTGGATAGTCAACGCAGTGGCGTCGACACCTGTTGACGCCTCAATCAGGCGCTATAGGGTTGGCCGAAGAGCTACTTGGGATGGCATTTGTCGTGCTTGTTGCATTTAGGCGTAGGCGTGCTGGTCGCGGTCGGGCTAGCGGTCGGACTATCAGTCGGGGTTGCGGTTGGGCTAGCTGTCGGGGTCGTGGTTGGACTAGTGGTTGGGGTCACGGTCGGACTATCAGTCGGGGTTACGGTTGGGCTATCGGTCGGGGTCGCGGTTGGACGTGGGGTGCTAGTCATGGTCGGGCGCGGGGTGTCGGTTGGGCGTGGGGTGCTAGTCATAGTTGGGCGCGGGGTGTTGGTGGCGGTTGGGCGCGGGGTGTCCGCTGGGGGCGGCGTGTCTGTTGGGCGTGGGACATGGGTCGTGGTTGGGCGTGGATTGGGCGTGATCGGACGCGGCGTGTTGGTGGCGGTCGGGCGTGGCGTGCCGGTTGCGGTCGTCGTCGCACGGATTGGTGTGCGCGGGGCACCTATGTCTGAGGGCGTTTGGGACGGTGTGGGTCGGCCGCTGGCTGTCGGGACGGCGCGCGTCGTGTCTGTGACATGTGTCGCCGTGGGGAGCGCGGTGTGAGTCACCGTGGGCCGGGCTTCTATTGGTCGCGTGAGGGCCGCCGTCAACGGGGTGGCAGTCGCTGTTGGCCGGTGGGCGGGAGCCGCCAGTCCGCGCGGCTGTATGAGTCTTGCCGGAACTGGTGGTGTGGCCGCAGACGCTCGTGCGACAGGCGCCGCGGTTGGTAGAGGGGTGGGAACACGACGACTGTAGGAACTCACCCTTGCTGTCGGTGATGCGCTAGGCTGGTTCATATGCCCCCGGCGCGCGGCCGGCGCGCTCTTAATTTGCTTTATTCGTTGGTTGGTTGGTCGCGGGGTTATGCGTGGTCGCGGGGTTATGCGTGGTCGCGGGGTTATGCGTGGCGATGGGAGCGTAGAGGCGCTAACCTGGTCGGTGTGAGGCCGAACGGTGACCGTGGCACGGGTGCCAAGCGTTTGTCCGCGCGCCGTCGGGGGTGAAGGCTGGGGTGTGGGGCTTGTTTGGGAGCTAACTGTTGTTGCCGCTGAGGTTGCATCGCGCGCGTTGACCGCCGGCAGGTGGCGTAATGCCCTGTTGGCTTGCGGTCTCACACGTCGTTGTGCGTGAGTAGACGCGGCGGTAACCTCGCCAGAAGGTCGTGGGCTGACCGTGGCGCGGGCGGCTGCCGTCCGCGCCACGGCTCGCCGTGACGATGGAGAGGCGTGGTGGGCCCCGTGTGCTTGGGGAGTGCTCGTCACCGCTGCTAGGATCGCGGGCCGCGCGACGGTGGCGGGTTCTGATGGCGGCGGTGTCGTCGTGACGCGCGGCGGTACGGTCGTAGCCTGGTTTGTTCCAGCGTGATGGTCCGCAGTGGCGCGTGGTGTTATCCGTCGCGCCGCCGCGCCACGCGGCGCCGGGACCGCGAGGCGCAGGCGGCGTATGACCGTGCCTCCGTCGCCGTTCGCTTGCAGCGTCACGGTGAGTGGTCCTGCTAGGTCGAGTGTTTGCTCCCCGATCGCGGGGACGCTCGTCCCATCGAGGCGGACCATCAGCGCGTCGCGGACTGACCACGACATGACCGCCGTTCCGAACGCATTGACATGCGCCTGAAAACGTACGATGCGTGGCGGCGGACCGCCCGCGAGACCCGCGAAGGGGTCACCCACTGATGAGACGGGCGCCGCTCCGACCACTGGAGGGGGCGGAGAGGTTGTGAAAGGGACGACCGAGGCAGTGGGCGATGACGGCCTGAATACCCCTGTGTCGGCGGCGACGAGGCCCAGCCCGAGCGCGAGAAGCGCGGCGATGGACGCACGCGCGAAGCCCCGTCGCGCGGCAAGCGCCACGAAGGGGTGGAGGACGCGCTGAACGACGTACGGCCGATACTCAAAGCGCACGCGCCGCGTCACGCTCGGGGTTACAGACAGGCCCTGTACCATGGCGGACACGGTGAGGTCATAGGCGCCAGCGCCGGCCCGCGCTCCCGCGGCTCCGACGTGGACAACAAAGCGGCGTGTACCGCCACGCGGCGCCAGACAATATCCCGCCGGGTCGACCCGCGCCGTGATTTCTGGCGGCCCCGAGACGACGACACCCACCATGGTGTCCCACTCCTGGGCGTTGACGATGCTGGCCTCCAACGCCATTGTCGCGCCGGTTGCCTGTACCTGTGTGATATCCAGCCCTATTCCCTGTAGCGGCGCCACAGAGAGGGGGAAGGCCGCGCTGCCCCGCGCCCCGTCGCCGGCTCTGGCTTTGATCGTCACAGTGTAGGAGCCGGTGTGGCGCCCGAGCGCGGCTGGCGGCCTGATGGCAAGGCTTACCGTAGCCCACTCGCCTGGGCCCAGGACGACACTCGGTTGCTCGAGGGTGTACCATTCTTCCGCCAGGCCGCGTACGGCGAGCTGATATGCCCCTCCCGCGCCAGCGTCCGCGAGGCGAATTGAGACACGGATAGTGTCACCGGTCACCACCGGGCTATGAGGCGGTTGGACGGTCACTTGTATGCGTGAATCCAATGTCTTTTCCCGGTTCCATTCCGCCAACGCTACGGTCTCCAACGACTGCTCAAGCCGCCCGCGTCAACTAGTAATCCTGGGGAGCACGCCATCGCTCACCCCATCCTCGTCAGTGCCTATGTCCACTTAATAGATATAATACGTGCTCTGCCGCTTGACAGCCAATAGAGCGCGTATCCTTGTGCTATACTCTCACCGACAAGGCGGGATAATCGCGGGAGGGCGCGTATTATAGTGGACACAAGCGGACTCGCCTGGAGACCGGACGCCGGGTCCGCTTTCGCGGCGAACGTGGCGGAGACCATGGCGCGCCAGGCGGCGTCGTTCCTCGACGCGTCCGTGCATGATGAGATCGACGGCGCGCGGGTCGGTGTGTCGCGGATTATGGCTACAGCGGATGGCGGCCATGTCTACGCCGGATCCGTGGCGGTCGGGCCGCTGCGCGCGTATTTGGCGACGGTTGCGGGGCCAGCAGGCCGCGTCGCACACAAATATATCGTTTCCTATCCCGACATCGAGAGCGCGCGGACGGCGCTCGACGCGGCGCTGGCGCGACAAGAGAGGCAAGGCTATGCGCTCATTGGGACGGTTGATGGCGAGGCATAGCGCTATGAGCGCTTTCGTGCGCGCCCTCCAGGGTGGCGCGCTGGCATTGGCGTTGCTGTTGTTGTCCGGTTGTGGCGGCGGTAGCGTTGGTCCGTCGGCGTCGGGTTCCGTGCCAACCGCCACGTCCACTTCCGTGGTGTCGGGTTCGACAGGGACGACGACCCCCGCCGCCATGCAGGAGGAGACGTACCAGGGCTGCCCACCACAGGGTGACGGAGGCGACACCGACCTCAACCTGCGTAAGAACCGCATTGACCCCGCCCCCGATCAACCCGTGTCGCTACAGAGTCTGCTGGCGCTCACGTGGCCGCGGGGCGTGGAGCAGGTCCGACGGAGCGCGTGGGCGCCGGGCGACGCGGCGACCGTCGCGCGGAACGAGGGGCGGGCGGTCACGGTCGAGGGTTACGTGCTGCTGGTGCGGCACGAGGGACCTGAGTCGCCCAACTGCCACGACGCAACCGCGCGCGACTACCACACCTGGCTGGCCACGGCGCCATCGGCCAACCTCGCCGATCGCGCCACTAGCATGGTGGTGGAGTTCACGCCGCGCGTCATAGCCAACAATACGGGCTGGGGCGGCGAGGCGTCGCTCTTACGCGTGAAGGGCCGCCATGTCCGCATCAGTGGCTGGCTGATGCTCGACCAGGAACACCCTGAACAGGTGGGCAAGACGCGCGGCACATTGTGGGAGATTCATCCGATCACGCGCGTGCTGGTTGACATAAATGGAGCATGGCAGGATCTGAATACAGCGTCTTCCGCGTTGGGCAGCGCGCCGATCAACCGGCAGCCGGCCGGCGTCGGACCGTCCGGCCCCGGCTATACGACGCCGTCGCCGTACCACCACCGGACGCGTCGCACGTACCATCGCCGGTCCTACTCGTCCGGTTCGTCATATTAGTGCAAGGTTTAACCATGATGGAGCGTGAACAGAGACCCTTCGATGTCCTGGATGATCGGTTCAGAGTTTGCGTCAAAGGCAGCGCGCGCCTGGAGCGGCTGTACGAGGGATGTCGCTGGGCCGAAGGCCCCGCCTACTTCCCCGCCGGACGTTACCTGGTGTGGAGCGACATCCCCAACGACCGCCTGTTGCGCTGGGACGAGGTGACCGGCGCCATCGGCCCGTTCCGCCAACCGGCCGGCTATGCCAATGGCAACACGGTCGACCGGCAGGGCCGCCTCATCACCTGTGAGCACGGCCACCGCCGTGTCACCCGTACCGAGCACAACGGTGCGCTCACGGTGATCGCGGATCACTCTAACGGCAAGCGCCTGAACAGTCCTAACGACGTGGTCGTGCGGTCGGACGGCTCAATCTGGTTCACCGACCCGACGTACGGCATCGACAGCGACTACGAAGGTCACCGTGCGCCGAGCGAGATCGGGGCTTGCTATGTCTATCGCCTCGACCCGCGCGATGGCGTCTGCCGCATCGTCGCCGACGACTTCGTCCAGCCGAACGGGCTGGCCTTCTCGCCCGACGAGCGGCTGCTCTACATCGCGGATACGGGGGCCAGCCACGCGCCGGACGGTCCGCGCCATATCCGCGTCTTCGACGTGTCCACGGACGGGATTCTCCGCGGTGGCGAACACTTCGCCACATGCACGGTGGGCGCGTTCGACGGCTTTCGTCTGGACGACGCGGGACGCGTCTGGACGAGCGCGGGCGACGGCGTCCATTGCTATGACCCCGATGGGACGCTCATCGGCAAGGTGCGCGTGCCCGAGCCGGTGGCCAACGTGGTGTTCGGGGGACCGAAGCGGAACCGGCTGTTTATCTGCGCGATGACCTCGCTGTACGCCGTGCTGCTGCCGGTGAACGGTACTCCTACCTTTTAGGTGGTACGGGCCTTGTTCTTGCCGTGCCGAAGGAGGAGAAAATAACCATGACGACATTCGCTTTCGAGCCATCGACGTACGCGCCCCTAGCCATCGGGTTTTTCGGCCTGGGCACGGGTTATTTCATCTGGGGCGGTATGACGCTGTTCGGGCAGGGGGCCGCGCACGAGGAGGGTATCGACAAGACTATCGGGTTGTGGGGCATCTGGATGCCCGGCTTCATGCAGTTCATTACCGGCGTCTATCTCCTCATCGGCCTCACCTGGTTCCAGGTCTTCGGGAAGCAGGCGCCCCTCTACATGGCGGCCCTGGCCTTCACGGCCTACGGTGTCCACTGGTTCGCCCTCGGTTATCGCCGCTACATCGGTACGAGTGAAACACCCAATGGCTTCATGGCGATTCCCTTCACCGCGGTGTCCATCCTCGGCGCGATTGTCTTTTTCCGAGCGGGCGACACCCCGGTCGGCATCCTGTTTATCATACTGACGCTTATCTACCTCTCGGAGATCGTCGCCAGTTTCCGCATCGTGCCCAACGGGGCGCGGCTGGTGGGCATCTGGCATTTTATCGGCGGCATCTGGCTGATGTACCTGACCTACGCCGTCGTGCTCAAATTCGTTTTCGGCGATAAAACCTGGTTGTAGAGGACCGTTACGACATCCCGATGCACAGCGCGACGAACCGCGCAGGACGATCCAGCGCGGTTCGTTGGCGCTCTATATACTATCTAGATAGCGGCCCAGCGCGCTGAGGGCGGGCACGATGTGCTTCTTGCGTGAGAGGATGCCGGGCAGGGCGATGGTGTGGTCCTTACACAGCGGCGCGTCGAAGGTGGCCGCGACCTCGCGCTCATGCCCGACAATCAGGATAGTCGTCTCTTCGCGCAGAATGTCGATCACCGCGAAAAGCATGCTGGCATAGCCGTGCTCGTCGCGTAGCCGCTCCATTGCCGCCAGCAGGTCGTCCCGTCGGGCCAGCACATCGGACCCGTTCGTCGTCTCGATCACGCCGATACCCAGGTCGCGGCCATCGATCGTGAAGTCCTTGAAGTCGGTCGTGAGCAAGTCCTCGGCCGAGCGGTCTGAGACATCCGAGGCTAGTTGTAGGATGTGGGCGCCCAACTGCTCCATGTCGACGCCCACGCGCGCGGCCAGGAGACCGGCGACACGCCGATCCTCAGTGGTGGTGGTGGGGCCGCGGAATAGCAGCGTGTCGGCTAGGATACCGCTGAGCAAGGCGCCCGCGATGGGCGCGGGAACCTCGACGCCTTCCTCAGCGAAGAGCTTGCCCACGATCGTGCTGGTCGAGCCCACCGGTTCCACGCGCATGTAGGGTGGGGTGCGTGTCTGGAAGTTGGCCACGCGGTGGTGGTCGATCACACCGATGACTTCGGCCTCCTCGATGCCGGCGACAGACTGGCCGCGCTCGTTGTGGTCCACCAGTACAATCTGCCGGTGGACCGCCCGCAGCAGGTTACTGCGGCTGATCAGCCCCACCACAGCGCCATCGCGCTCGACCACCACGAGCGAGCGCGTGGCGCCGCCCTGCAGAGTCTCGCGTACGTCATCGACGAGGTCGTCGGGGTAGCAGGTGCGCACTTCCGCGCGCATGACGTGGCGGACCGCCGTGCTGAGGTTGATCAGGCGCACGGTGGTATAGGTATGGTGCGGGACGGCGACAAGCGTGACGCGGCGCTCGCGGGCCAGGTCGATGATGTCCTGGTTGACCGGATGGTCGCCCGTGACCACGAGCGCGCCGACGCCGAACTCAATGGCGGCGCGTTGCGCGTCGACGCGGTCGCCCATCACGAGCAGGATGTCGGGCTCGATGCGGTTCAGCATCGAGTCGATCTGCATCGCCCCGACCATCACGCGGTCACGTAGGGCGCGCTCGGGCGCTTTGACGAGCACCGTGCCGCCGAGGGCGCGCAGGACGTTGGCGAGGTCCAGGCGCACGCGGTCGATCGCGTCGGGGTCGAGGCCGGCGATAAAGGAGCGGGCTAGGTCTTCGATGCCGATGACGCCGCTCAGGCGGTTGTCGTCGTCGACAACGGGCACGACGCGGATACCGCGGTCCTGTAATAGCTGGCCGACTTCGTAGAGCGAGGTATCCTGATGCACGGAGACGGCCGGGCTGGTCATGACATCGGCCACACGGGGGCGCACATCGGTGACGAGGGGCGGCGTGGGTATCCCGAAGCGGTTCAGGATGTAGGCGGTCTCGCGGCGCAGCGCCCCTTGTCGGGCGGCGACGGCGTTAGTCTGACCGCGCAGGCGCAGCAACGCGGCATACCCGACCGCCGAGCAGATCGCGTCGGAGTCCGGGTTTTTGTGGCCGAGCACATAGATCGGGCTGGACATATGTCCATAGCTTATCACGCGGAGCCTGTGCACAAGGTGTGTATAAGTTGTGCACGAGATGTGCACACAGCCCTTGACAGTATCCGAACATCAGTGCTACTATGCCATTGAACACTTGTTCTAGTGACGGTAGGGCAGGACACAAGACGCTATAGCGACATAGTGCGGGCGTGTCTGGCCCCCTATGTATGCGTTTTAGGCGTTCGTCAACACGCCGGGGAGGAGGTCTCGATGAGGGCAGCCGGAGAGGTGATGCGGCAGCGGATCATGCATGGCATCATGGAGTTAACAACACGCAACAACCGGCCGCCGACGAATCGGGAGATCGGCGAGTACCTGGGCGGCAAATCGACGGGGCACATCGACTACCATCTGCGTATTTTGCGCGATCAGGGCGCCATCATCCACGACCCCAAAAAGAGCCGTGGCCTCATGCTGGCCAACGCCGAAGCCACCCTCGCCCGCGACGAGGCGCCGCGCATGCTGCGTATCCCGTTGCGCGGCCGTATCGCCGCCGGTCTCCCGATAGAGGCGACCGAAGATCGCGATGAGTACATCGACATAACGAGCACGCTGCCGCGCGGTGAGGACGTGTATGCGTTGCGCGTGCGCGGCAAGTCGATGATCGAGGACCTGATCGACGACAACGACATTGTCGTGATTCGCGCCCAGGAAACGGCCAACAACGGCGACACCGTCGTGGCCCTGTTGACCAACGGCAGCACGGAGGTGGGCGAGGCGACGCTTAAGCGCTTCTACCGCGAGAAGGGCGGTCTAATCCGCCTCCAGCCGGCCAACTCTACGATGAAGCCGATCGTCGTCAACGAGGGCGACGTGCGTATCCAGGGCAAGGTGATCTCGGTCATCCGCGAGGTGTAGCGCACGACACCGCACAATACACAGCCGCCAGCTTTCAGCCATACGCCGAAAGCTGGCGGCTGTGTATTGTCTACTACCTGCACGGCGCGGCTGGCCGGATAATCATCTCCTATGACAAGACTATTCTGGCCGATGCCGCAGCCAGGGCGGCGGCTCCTCCATAAATTCCCCCAACTCATTCTCTTTGACATAACGATGGCCGTCGAGTTCGGCGTTGTAGCGCGGCGCGCCGGTGACGGTGGCGCGGTAGTAGAGGCTCATGTGGTGGCGCTGCGTCGTGTTGTCGGCGTAGAGCAGCGGCCCGATCGTCGCGTCGAGTCCCAACTCCTCGCGTAGTTCGCGTACCAGCGCCGCGTCCGGCTGCTCGCACCGCTCGACCAATCCACCGGGGAAGTTCCAGGGCGAGCGGCGGTAGGTGTGGTGGACGAGCAGGACGCGGCCCTCGTCGTCCATGATAACCGCCGCGACCCCGAGCGTTACCTTGGGAGCGAGCAGGAAGATCAGCAGTTCCTGTCCAAAGCCCGGTAGGAGGCCCCACAGGCGATAGAACAACGCTTGTATCATACGGGGATGGTCAGGCTATCGAGGTCGCGCGGGTAGTAGGTCAGCGTCTCGATGCCATCGTCGGTCACGAGGACGGTGTCGGAGTGACGGAACCCGCCGACCTCGGGGGCGTAGAGACCCGGCTCGACCGTGAACACCATGCCCGGACGGATGATCGTATCATCCCCGACGTCGAGGAAAGGACCCTCGTGGTAGCGCAACCCGATGGCGTGACCGCTATGGTGTTTCCAGTAGCGCATCAGGTCGTGCCGGTCGTAGTAGGCCCGCACGGCGCGATCAACGTCGGCGCAACTCACTCCCGGCCGCAGCGCGGCCAGCGCCGTGTCCTGCGCCGCTACCATATGCATGAACAGGCGCTCCTGCTCGGGCGACGGGCGGCCGATGACCATGGTGCGCTCCAGTTCGGAGTTGTAGCTCCACACGGGTGTACTGGCGCCGGTCACCAGAACGTCGCCTGCGCGGAAGGTGATGTTGCCTTCCAGCGCGTGCGGGATAGCGCTGCCGCGCCCGATCTGCCCCCGATAGCCGGCGCCGGCGCCGCCTCCGAAGGGACTTCGCGCCTGGTAGCGCGCGCCGAGCGCGTCGAGCATAGCAAATGTGGCCTCGCTCGACGCGCGTGCGCTTACCTCCGTCTCGGTGGCGCCCACATGTGTGTAGCGTTGCAGCAGGCGGTGCGCCAGGTTGCTCCAGGTGACGCTCTCGCGGATCAGCGCGAGTTCGGCCGCGCTCTTGATCGCCATTAGGTCTTCGACGTGGGCGGCGACCGAGGTCACGGGCGCGCCCGTGACCTCACTCAACGTGGGACCACGATAGCCCAGTACCCAGGGATAGCCCTCGGTATCGACGCCTAGGGGGCCGATCATATCCAGCGCGGCGAGTGTGTCGTGTAGTACATGCATGGGATGCGGGTCGTAGGGATACTCGACGTAGTGGTCGACGCGCGCGAAGCCGGTCTGCGCCCGCGCGTGCTCGACCTCCAGCCGCGGCACGAATAGCGCCTTCTCACCATTCGCGCTCATAGCGAAGGCGACCGGACGCTCCGTGGGGATAAAGGCGAAGCCGCTAAAATACAGCACATAGTAGTTGTCGAACAGGACGACGCCGGCGAGTCCGCGCGCCGCGACGTGCGCGCGCAGCCGCTCGGCGCGCTCCGCGACCTCCGCTGGCGTAATGTTCAGGGTGGGTGACAGTGGTGACATGTAGAGCACTCCTTCCGAGAGATTATAGCATCACGTCGCCTATATTCTCTGCGGGCTGGATTCCCGGCGCCGGACGTGCTACGGTATGGATAGGCGCAGCGTGGTGGCTCCCTTGCGCGAGGGGACGGCGCGATGGTGATGGTAGCAGACAAGGACGAGACGCGATGACGACCCTGCAGCGGATGACCTTTGATGACCTGATGGCGACGCCCGACGATGGCTATCTGTATGAACTGGTGCGAGGGGAGATCGTGCGTATGCCACCGCCCAAAGAAGACCACGGCGACATCGAAGCCGCCCTCGTAGCGGTGATCGACCGCTACCTGTATGACCGGGCGCTTACACTCGGTTGGCAAAAGAGCCAGGGTCGGGTTGAACGCAACAGGCTCGTGGGCCGGTTGGTGAGCGGCGAGGCGGGCGTGCGCTTCAGCTTGCCCGACGACCCCGATCAAACGCGTGGGGTGGACATCGGCTACCTGAGCGTCGAACAAGTGACGCGTCTGGGCGCGGCCCCCGAGAACAGGTACCTGCCCGAGATGCCGGCCCTCGTGGCGGAAGTCATCAGCCATTCGGAAACGGCGGCCTACGTCGACGAGAAGGTGAGCGACTACTTGGCGGGCGGCGCGCGGCTCGTCTGGTTGCTCTATCCCAAGACGCGCACCGTCACCGTGTACTATGCCGACCGCACGGCGCGCCTGATTCCCGCGGGGAGCGTGCTCGACGGAGACGACGTCTTGCCCGGCTTCGCCGAGGACCTATCGAACATTTTCGTGTAACCTCGCTAGATGAATAGATCGAAAGAAGGGGACGATGATCGAGACATTGGCTTTTGGCCGCAGCGGCCACATGAGCACGCGCACGCTCTTCGGGGCCGCAGCGTTGAGCAGCGTGACGCAGGACGAGGCGGATCGCACGCTGGAGGTATTGCAGCAATACGGCGTCAACCATATTGACGTGGCCGCGAGCTATGGCGACGCCGAGTTGCGTGTTGGTCCCTGGATGGACCGCTACCGCGACCAGTTCTTCCTGGCTACCAAGACGGGGGATCGCACCTACCAGGAAGCCAAGGACAGCATCCACCGTTCGCTGGAGCGCCTGCGCACAGACCATGTCGACCTGATCCAGTTCCACAACCTGGTCGATCCGATCGAGCGCGATCAGGTGTTCGCCTCTGGCGGGGCGCTGGAGGCCGCCGTCGAGGCGCGGGCGCAGGGGCTGGTACGCCACATCGGCGTAACGGGCCACGGCATTGCGATCCCTGGCATGCACCGACGCAGTCTCGCGCAATATGACCTCGATTCTGTGCTGCTGCCGTACAACTTCGTGACGATGCAGAACTCCTACTACGCCGATGAGTTCGAGGCTCTGCTGGCGACGTGCCGGGAGCGCGACGTCGCGGTGCAAACGATCAAGTCGATCGCGCGCCGTCCGTGGGGCGAGCAGACGCGCACGCGCGCCACCTGGTACGCGCCGCTGGAGGATCAGGCCGATATCGACCGCGCCGTGTGGTGGGTGCTGGGCCGTCCCGGCGTCTTCCTCAACACCGTTGGCGACATCCATGTGCTGCCCAAGGTGCTCGACGCCGCGAGCCGCTATGAGGCGCGTCCGTCCGACGTGGAGATGGCCGCCACGATGGAGCAGACGCAGACGGAGCCATTGTTCGTGTAAGCGTCGTCATACCGCGCTCGTGGCGCGGGGACGCGGCGTCACGAGCGCGCGGGTCATCAGCGCGCGCGCGGGCGGCAGGCGGCTGAATAAGTTTAGCAGCGGCTCCTGGCGGGAGAGGCGCAGGTAGAAGCGTAGCGCGCGCATAGCGGCGTCGAGTTCGCGGCGGCGTCCGTCGAGGTAGGGGGCAAAAGACGCGGCGCGGTAGTCGCGCCGCTCCAGCGCCCGCTCAATCGACGCGGCGGCGAGGCGCGCCGTGCGTAGCGCGAACTCAATTCCCTGGCCCGTCGCGGGGTCGAGGTAGCCGGCCGCGTCGCCGACCAGTACGAGTCCATCGTGCGCGATGTCGGGCACGCGGTAGCCGACTGGGGCGTAGGCAGCGCTGTATGGCAGCGGACACGCGGCGGCGAAGCGCTCGTGGAGGGCCGGACGCGACTCCGCGAGCATAGCCAGGACCGTGGCGTGCGGCGTCAGCTTGCCGTGGCGCGCCGCGAAGAGGTCGCGGTAGGCGAGGTCGGTCTCGAAGGAGTAGCGATAGAGGCCGGGACGCAGCAGTGAGCCGCGCAGCGTGGTGTTGTGGGCGGCGAAAAAGTGCTGTTCCCACACGCCTGGCGGGCAGTCGGGCACACCGGCGAAGAACAGCACGAGGGCGATGCGCTGGAACTCTCGTTCGGGCTGTTTCAAGGCGAGACGCGCCAGGATCACGGAGCGCCGGCCGGCGGCGTCCACGACGATAGGCGCGCGCCAGGCGCCCCTCTCCGTCGTCGGGCCGGCTTTGGTCACCACGCCGCATATCGCGCCGTCCGCGTCGCGCGACACGTCGGCGACGCGGTAGCCGTCGCGCGCGTCGACCCCATCGGCGCACGCCAGGGCAAACAGAGCGCGGTCGAGTTGGCCGCGGTCGGTCTGCCAGAAGACGAGGCCCCGCGGGAGTGGATCGTGGGTGACACCTCCGTTGGGCCAATGGTTGCGCAACGTGTCGAAAGGGGTGAGACGCCAGCCGGCGTCGTCGCACGGCAGGCCGAGCGCGGCGAGTTCCCGCTGCCCGCCGGGCGAGAGCACCTCACCGCTGCGCATATCAGCGGCGCGGGGGCGTGCGAAGTCGCGTCCTTCGAGCAGTAGCACGCGCCGCCCGCGTCGCGCCAGGTGGATCGCCGTCGCCGCGCCGGCGGGCCCGCTCCCTACGACGATGACCTCGGCGTCATACAGGCTCATCAGGCCCAGGCCCACGATTGCGCCGTGATGGCCGCGACAGGGGCGTAGGAGAGGCGATGAATGGGCGAGGGGCCGCGCTCGTGCAGGGCGGCGATGTGCGCGCGCGTGCCGTATCCCTTGTGCGCGCCGAAGGCGTAGCCGGGATACGTGTCGTCGAGCGCGCGCATCAGGGCGTCGCGCGCTACCTTGGCGATAATAGAGGCGGCGGCGATAGAGAGGCATGAGGAGTCACCGCGCACGATGGCGGTGTGCCGGCGTGGCAGCGCGCGCAGGGGCAGGCCGTCGAGGAGCACATGATCGGGGTCGTACGCTAGAGCGGCCAGCGCGCGTTCCATAGCCCGCGCCGTCGCCGGGAGCAAGCCGCCGTGATCCACCTCATCGGGCGCGGCCAGACCGACCGCCGTCGCGAGGGCATGGCGTGTGATCAGCGCGGCTAGCCGCTCGCGTTGCGCGGGTAACAGTTTTTTTGAGTCGTCGACAGCGGCCAGCGCATCTACGATGGCCGGGTCGGGCGGGAGGATGACCGCGGCGGCGACAACGGGCCCGGCCCAGGCGCCGCGCCCGACCTCGTCGATGCCCGCGACATCGGCGGCCCCTTGCGCCCAGCAGGCGCGCTCGTAGCGGAGCGAGGGGCTCGTCGTGGGCGCCGGATCGTTGCTAATGGGTGTTGTCACCGACGTCGCTCACGTCGTCTAGTGCGGTGATCGGTGTCGCCTCCGGTCCCGTTTGCCGGCGCGCACGCTCCAGTTCGGCGCTCAGGCGCGCGATCTCCGCGTCGCGCTCCGCCACCATGCGCTCACGTTCCGCCACCAAGCGCTCCCTCTCCGCCAACTCCCACGTCTTTTCGTATTCGTAGGGCATGGGCTTCCCCGCGCGGTCGAGCACACGCAGACGATCGCCATCCGGGCGCATAGACAGACCAAGGGCGCTCACGTAGCGGCCATCGGTCGTGGGGCGCCACTCCTGGGCGGAGCCGTCGACGAGTCGCCAGCCCCGGCATGGCGCGCCGCCAAGGAATTGGCCAGTTGGGTCGAAGATGAGATATTCAGGCACGCCAAGGGCGAGATACCCGGCTGCCTTCCCCTCGGCGGTGTCGGCGTCGTAGCTCCACGTGCTCTCGCTCGCGACTTCCACGACCAGCGCCGGCGCGCCATCGGTCCGCGCGACCATCTCCTTGCGCGGGGCGGGGCCGCCTTGCGGATGTACCATGATATCGGGGCTCGGCCGCCACGCTGTCCCGTCCGGCTTCCACGCCACGAGCGTGAGTTGATTGCCGACGTGCCAGGGCAGGCCAGCGCGTTGCGCTATGTCACTCAGGCTTGTGTACAGGCTACTGATAGCGCGCTGATGCCAGTCGGTCCCCACCAGGTCCTCCTCCATGTCGTCGTGCAGCCCGATCGACGCTACCTGCGCGCACATACGCCCTCCTTCCCGTTTGTCTGTACATACGGTTTGCCAGCCGCGTCGCGGCGGTCCATGCGCGGCCACGGTGGCAGATTCATTGCCTACAACTTCCCCCTACTGTAGCACGTTCGCCTTTAGCACAACACGTCGTGTCAGGCATGGGGCGCGCCCCACGATTGTGGGGCTTTCGTGGGTAGGTATGAGGGAAAACGACAAAAAAGGATGGGACAGCCCGCTCTTTTGTAGTATCAGGGGTGTACGAACCAAGATACACAAAGGAGAACACGCATGGCCCATCCAGAGGAAG
>JAABUM010001412.1_pt1 | contig 36166 bp, 33 predicted proteins | sample 5559161 | NCBI WGS metagenome assembly JAABUM01 (sample SAMN10711868, study PRJNA513369) | rock metagenome | isolation source: Antarctica rocks | place: Antarctica: Victoria Land, Siegfried Peak nord
TCGACGATCTGATTGGCTGTGTGCTGTCCGTGTCGCCCTGCGAGGTGAGATCGGCCACCGTGCGGGCCAGCTCCGTCACCTTGCGCCAGTTATCGATCGCATGGGCCATCTCGGCCCCGCCGGCGTAGAGCGTCAGCATGAGCGGGAGGATCAAGGCGAACTCGACCGCCGATACGCCGTTGGCGCTACGGCGAAACTCCGCGATCGTGCTCCGCGGGAAGCCGGATCGCCGCCATGGCGGGGTGAGCTTGTGTTTCATCCGCGGGCTCAGCAGCTCGACGCATTGCCGGAGCTATCGGGCTCCGCGCGGAACACCGCCGTCGACTGAAGCAGCTTCGAGCCATCGGCGAAATTGGCGAGGCCGGGGTTCAGAAGTCCGAAGAACACCGGGAACTTGACGGCAGCCGTCGCGATCACGATCGAATCCGGCGTGGCGCAGGCGGAATTCGTGCTGAAGCCCGCGGCCCATTCCTTGGTGCTCGGGTCGATGATGGTCGTCGGGGTGTAGCCCGCGAAGGACGTGCCCAATCTCACATCGATCTTCACGCCCGACCAGTCGAACACCGTCGCGGTCGGAGCCGCCCCGGAGCCCCACATGGTGGCCTTCAGCGCCGCCAGCAGCGTCGCCGTGTTGGTTTGGCCGCTGTTGGCGGCCTGGAATTGGCCCGTGAACAGGGCACGGGCCGTCTTCTGCAGGGCGTAATCGAGGTCTTGGCCCGCCCACATCATGAACGCCGTCTGGATGATGGCGCCGAGCAGGGCGAAGAAGGGGATGCAGACGAGGCCGAACTCCACGGCCGTGGCACCCCGTCGGTCGGCCCAGAGCCGCTTCGCCCAGCCGCGGGGGAGCCGCGAGGGGCGAGGCGGATCGTGGAGCGGACTGGACACTTGGAATGACATCGCGACGCCATGGCCTTACGAAACATGGCGATGTTGCGCGGATTCTGTTTCGAAAGCCTTGTGTTGCGCAACTAAACACGACACTCTCAGTGTTGTGAAAAAGCCTGGAAGTGCGACCCCAGGTTTGATCAGATCTGTCGTATTGGCAAGGTTGAACAATCTTAACTCCCGGTGGGGTCACGATCGGCGCCGATCGTGACCCCACCGGGAGTTTGAATTCCTGATCTGTATCAGAGCGTTGACCGACGAATGCAAAGGGGTCAACCTTGGAGGCTTATTGACACCTTGTTGGTGCTGGAGGCCGGGATGCAAAGGTTGTCGAGCCAGCCGACCGCGCCCTCCTTGGGGATCACGAAACTGACGGGCTGGTGATGGAGGTCGACGGCGCGCGTGACGGCACCCGACCATAACACCGAAACGTCGAACGCGTCCGCCGCGAAGGCCTTGTTCCACTCGTCCTCGCTCGACCAGACGAGTTTTACGGACTTCTTGAACCCCTTCAGCGTGTCCGAGATCTTCTTCACGTCGGCGGGTGCGTTGATGTCCTGGCAGGTCATCAGCGCCGCGATGGCGATCTCGCTCACGGCGTCGTCGAAGAGCGCCCCGCGCCCGGCGAGGCTCGGCTCGTCGAAGACCGCGTAGCTGTCGGCCTTGAGGCCCTTGTCGGTGCGCACGGCGAGGGCATTCGTCCCCAGACCCACGGCACCCCGTAGGTCTTCCCGCCGATCAGGATGTTGGGATTGGTCCGGAAGGCCGGCGCGAGGCCGGCGGCGTTGGGCACCCCGGCAAAGTCGATCGGGTCGATGAGACCGTCGGCCTTGGCCTGTGCATCCCGCGCCGAGTTGATGAGCACGACGTCATAGGCGCTGGGATTGGTCCTGACCTTGGTGAACATCTCCGGCTCGGAGCTGTAATGGTCATGCTTGACGTCGATGCCGGTCGTGACTTTGACCTGTTCAGCCTCGCCGGCAGATCCGTCCCGTAGCCTGGCCAGTTTAGCACCGTGATGGTCCTTGCGTCGGCAGCGTAAGACCTTCCCGGCCAGGACGTCAGAGCGGTCGATGTCCAGCCTGCCGCGACGGCGGCGGTAAAACGACGGCGATTCCATTGCGATTCAATCATGGACTTCTCTTCTCGGCGGTCTTCTCGTCGTTTGTGCATATAGGATGCCAAGTTATTGCACCCTTTCAATCGGTGCGGACGATCTAGACCTCATTCGACGCTCCTCGGCTTCGCCGCCGCGCGATCCGCCGAAGCTCTATACAGATAGATAGGCGGCGCAGACTTCGGCGTCGGCGGCGATTTCGGCCACCGTCCCGGTCAGCCGCACGTGGCCGCGGTCGATGACCACCGCACGGTCCGAAATGAACCGGGCGAAATGCAGGTTCTGTTCGGACAGCAGGATGCTGAGCCCCTCCCGCTTCAACGCCAGGATCGCCATCGCCATGTTCTCGACGATCTTCGGCGCCAAGCCCTCGGAGGGTTCGTCGAGCAGGACGAGGCGCGGGTTGCCCATCAGCGATCGCGCGATCGCAAGCATCTGCTGCTCGCCCCCGCTCATGGCTCCGCCGCGGCGGCGGCGCATCTCGGCAAGGTTGGGGAAGAGCGCGAAGAGCCGCTCCGGCGTCCAGGCTTCGGCGCCGGGGCGCCGCGCCTGGCGCCCGACCTCCAGGTTCTCCTCGACCGTGAGGTCGGCGAAGATGCGCCGGTCCTCCGGCACGTAGGCGAGGCCGCGCCGCACCAGCCCGTGGGTGGACAGCCTCGACACGTCGGAACCGTCGAAGACCACGCGGCCCTCGCGGCGCCCGAGGAGCCCAGCGATAGCTTTGAAGGTGGTGGACTTGCCGGCGCCGTTGCGGCCGAGCAGCGCCACGACCTCGCCCGCCGCGACCGTCAGCCCGACGCCGAACAGGGCCTGGGCGCGACCGTACCAGCCGTTCATCCCTTCCGCCTGCAGCAGCGCCGTCATGGGGCAGCGCCCGCGGTGTCGGCGGGCGCGAAGGTCAGCCCACCCCCGAGGTAGGTGGCGCGCACCTCCGGGTCGCGCCGCACCTCTTCGGGCGAGCCCGCCGCGATGAGCCGCCCGCGGCTCAGCACCAGCACGCGGTCGGCGTGGGCGAAGACGATGTCCATGTCGTGCTCCGTGAACATCAGGCCGATCCCGGCCTGTCGCGCATGGTCGACTGTGGCGCGCATCAGAGCGTGGCGCTCCTTTGGCGCCATGCCGGCGGTGGGCTCGTCCATTAGCAGGAGCTTCGGCTCGCCCGACAGCGCCATGGCGAGCTCGAGCCGCTTCACGTCGCCATAGGCGAGCTCCGCCGCGGGCCGCTCCGCCTCCGCGGCGAGGCCGACGTGATCGAGGAGCCGGTCGGCCTCGACCGTGAAGCGCCGATCGGCGCGGCCGAAGGGCGAGGCCGCCCCGCCGGCGTGGATGAGGCAGGCGACCCGGACGTTTTCGAGCGCCGTCATGGACCCGAAGGTCGCGGCGACCTGAAAGGTACGGGCGACGCCGCGGGACGCCATGCGGCGCGGCTTCAGTCCCGTCACGTCCTCCCCGTCGAGGCGGATCGTGCCGGCGTCGGGGCGCACCTGGCCGTTCAGCATGTTGAAGCAGGTGCTCTTGCCCGCGCCGTTTGGGCCGATCAGCGCCAGCACCTCGCCGGCGCGGAGCGCAAAGCTGACGCCGCGCACTGCCTGCACGCCACCATAGGATTTAGTGAGGCCGGAAACGTCGATGAGGGCGGTCACGGCGGCGCTCCCGCTCCGAGGACGGGTGCGGGCGACGCCGCGGGCCGGACCCGGCGAGGGAGACGGATTCGCTCGGCCAAGCCGCCGAGCCCGGTCGGGAGCAGCAGCACCAGCCCGATGATCACGAGGCCCAGCGCCAGCTTGGAATAATCCGTCTGCGAGATCAGCCACACCGACAGGGCCTTGTAGACGGCCGCGCCCGCGATCCCTCCCGACACGGTGCCGATGCCGCCGAGCAGCACCATCACGAGCCCGTCGACCGACGTCGCGATGCCGAGGCTGTCGGGGAAGACGCTGCCCTTGAGAAAAGCGAAGAGGCCGCCGGAGAGCCCTGCGACACCGCCCGCGAGCGCGAAGGCGGCCCATTGCACCGCCGCACGGGCGAGACCCAGCGCCTCGGCCCTCAGCGCCGAATCCCGCACGGCGCGCAGCCCGGCGCCAAAGGGCGAGAAGACGAGGGCACGGATCAGCGCGGCGCTGCCGACCACCGCGGCGAGGCAGAGCCAGAAGAAGGCGCGCGGGTTCGCCGCCCAGCCGTCCGGCCAGACGCCGAGGAGGCCGTTGTCGCCGCCCGTCACGCCCGTCCATTGAAACGCCACCGACCAGGCGATCTGGGCGAAGGCCAGCGTCAGCATGGCGAAATACACGCCCGACAGACGCACGCAGAACCAGCCGAAGAGCCCGGCTCCGGCGAGGCCGAGCGCCACCCCGCAGCCGAGCGCCGGCAGCATGGGCAGGCCGAGGTCTTTGGCGGCGAGCGCGGCCCCGTAGGCGCCGAGGCCGAAATAGGCGACGTGGCCGAAGCTCACCAGGCCGCCGGCCGACATGAGGAACTGCAGGCTGGCGGCGAAGATCGCCACGATCAGGATCTCGGACCCGACCGTCACGAGATAGTCGCCGCCCCACAGCGGCAGCGTGGCGAGGACGGCGACGAGAACCGCGACGGCGGCCCGCGCGGCGGGCGAGAGAGGTGCCCAGGGTCGGCGGTTCGGCTCCGGCACGGCGCGGGCCTGAGCCTGCGCTCGCCCGAGCAGGCCGAAGGGCCGCACCACCAGCACCACCGCCATCACGACGAAAACCAGCACCAGCGAGACCCCGGGGAACACCAGGATGCCGAAGGCGTCGAGCTCCGACACCAGGATCGAGGCCAGGAGGGCACCCCCGATGCTGCCCAGTCCCCCGATGACCACGACGACGAAGACGTCCACGATGAGGCGGAGGTCGATGCCGTGGTTGACGGCGTCGCGCGGGATCTGCACGGCGCCTCCGAAAGCCGCCATGAAGATCCCGAGGGCGAAGACCGCGGTGAAGAGCCAGCGCTGGTCCACGCCGAGTGCCGCCACCATCTCGCGGTCCTCCGTCGCGGCCCGCACGAGAACGCCGAAGCGCGACCGGTGGAGCAGCAGCCACAGGAGGCCGAAGGCGAGCGGGCCGAGGACGATGAGCAGCAGGTCGTAGCTCGGCACGGCCTGGCCGAAGACATCGACGGCGCCGGCAAGGCCCGGCGCGCGCGGCCCGAGCAGGTCGTCGGGTCCCCAGACCAGCACCACCAGATCCTCGAACACGAGGGTCAGGCCGAAGGTGGCGAGGAGTTGGAACAGCTCCGGCGCCCTGTAGAGCCGCCGCAGCAGCACCATCTCGACCGCCGCGCCGAGGATCGCCACCGCGATCGCGGCGGCCAGGATGCCGCCCCAGAACCCGAAGGGGCCCTCGAAGCGCTCCGTCAGGGTGTAGGCCACATAGGCCCCCAGCATGGCGAAGGCGCCGTGGGCGAAGTTCACCACCCGCGTGACGCCGAAGATGATCGACAGGCCCGAGGCCACGAGGAAAAGCGAGGAGGCCCCCGCGAGGCCGGTAAGGAACTGGGCGAAGACGAAATCCAACGCGATCTCCCGGGCTCGGCCGCCGCCGCCGCCGCTCGCCGCGGACCGGCGGAACGGCATTACTGCTGCGGGCGCAGCGCCTTCACCTCGGCGTCGGGCGGCAGGACCGCGGCGCCGTCGACGTAGCGGGCGCCCGTCATTACGCCGGCGCCGTCCTTCAGCGCCGTGGTGCCCACGAAGGCGCCGAGGGTCGACTGATGGTCGATAGCGCGGAAGGTCGCCGGGCCAAAGGGCGTGTCGAAGGCGAGCCCCTCGGCGGCCGCCGCGATGGCCTCGGAATCGGTCGAGTGGGCCTTGCGCAGGATGCCGGCCGCGGCCTCGACAAGCGCGTAGCCCACCACCGAGCCGAGGCGTGGATGGTCGTGGTAGCGATCCTCGTAGGCTTTGAGGAAGGCGTCGTGGGCGGGCGTATGGAGCGACGACCAGGGATAGCCGGTGACGATCCAGCCCTCCGGTGCCTCGTCCTTCAGCGGGTCGAGGTATTCGGGCTCGCCGGTGAGGAAGCTCACTACGCTGCGCCCCTTGAACAGCCCGCGGGTGGCGCCCTCGCGCACGAGCTTGACGAGGTCGGGGCCGAACTCGACGTTGAGGATGGCGTCGGGCTTGGCGGCCGCGATGGCCTGGACCACCGGGCCGGCGTCGATCTTGCCCTGGGTCGGCCACTGCTCCGCCACCCAGGTCACGTCCGGCCGGCGGGCGGCCAGCAGCGTCTTGAACACGGCGACGGCCGACTGGCCGTATTCGTAGTTCGGCGCAATCGACGCCCAGGTCTTGGCCGGCAGCTTGGCGGCCTCGTCGGCCAGCATGGCGGCCTGCATGTAGTTCGAGGGCCGTAGGCGGAAGGTGTAGCGGTTGCCGGCCGACCAGACGAGGGCGTCGGTCAGAGGCTCGCCCGCGAGATAGACGATTTTGTGCTGCTTGGCGAATTCGCCGAGCGCGAGGCCGACGTTGGAGAAGAAGCCGCCGGCCAGCATGGCCACGCCCTCGCGCGAGACGAGTTCGTTGGCGGCCGTCAGCGCGTCGCCGGGCTTGCCGGCGTCATCCTTCGAGACGACGACGAGCGTCTTGCCGTCGATCCCCCCGTGGGCGTTGATCTCGTCCACGGCGAGCCGCCAGCCCTTGCGGTAGGGCTCGGTGAAGGAGGGCAGGGCCGAGTAGGAGTTGATCTCGCCGATCTTGATCTCCCCGTCGGCCGCTGCCGCTTGCCCCGCGGCTCCCAGCGCGGCCAGAAAGGTGGCCGCCATCGCGTTACGGATCATCCCGGTTCTCCCCTTGCAGCGGCGCGCGGCGCGGTTCATCGTAGCCCGTCCTCGCCCTTGATCTCACTCACCGTCAGGCCGCCGACGCGCGGCAGCGGTCGCCCGCCCGTCGTGAGCGCCACCGCCACGGCGATCTCGCCCGCGCGGGGCGCGTCGTTGATCCGCACTTCCATGCCGTCGAAATGGCTGCGCACGAAGGCGGCGTCCTTGTGGCCGAGCGGGATGTCCAGCACCGCGCCGGGGCCGCCGCGCTTCTTGGACGAGGGGATCAGGGCCGCGCCGCCGCCGAGCGCCTTGCGAACAGGGGCGCCCATCTTCGGGTGAAGCAGGGCGGCGGCGTGCTCGAGCTCGCCGTCCTCGCCGACCAGCGCCGCCTTGCCGTAGCTTTCGACCGCTCGGCCTACGATGCCGAGCGCCCCCAGGGCGCGCTCCACCAGGAGGCCGCCGAGCTCCTCGCCGAGAGCGACCAGGACGGACAGGTCCTCGACGTAGCGGCCCGCGAAGGGATTCGCGATCACCGCCAGGGCGGCGGCGCGGCGGATCGGGGGATCCACGGAGCGACCCATCTCGGTCAGGGTTTCGTCGACCACGACGACGATCTTGCGGATGGAAGCCGTCATCGCAGCCCGTCCTTGCCCTCGATGGCCGAGGCCGCGAGGCCGCCGACGCGTTGGTGGATGCGCGCTCCGGTCGTCATCACGAGCACCACCGCCATTTCGTCGGCGCGCGGACCGTCCGGCACGCCGACCTCCATAGCGTCGAAATGGCTGCGCACGTAGGAGGCGTTGATATGCGTGACCGGCACGTCGAGCCGCGTGCCGGGACCGCCGACCTTCTTGGTTGAGGGCACGATGGCCTTGGCGTCGCCCAGCACGGCGCGCATCGCATAGCCCCCAGGCACGTGCCAGAGCGCGCCGTGTTCGATCTCGCCCGCCTGGCCCACGATGGCGCCTTTGCCATAGCCTTCCACGGCCGCGGGGTCGCCGCCAAGCGCCTCGACCAGGGACCGCGCCATGGCGGCTCCGAGCGGCTTCAGATCCTCCATGAAGGCGGCGATCTCGGCGACGTAGCGCCCCGCGAAGGGGTTGGCGATGACGCTGACGATCGCGCCGCGCCTCAGCGGCACGGCGGAGGGCGGGCCGCCCTCGTGGAAGATCTCCTCGACCGTGACCATCCGTTTGCGGATCGCGATCTCAGGCATGGCGGGCGAGCTCCGGACGAGTGGGCAAGGCCAGAGGAACGGCGCGGCCCGGGTAACCGACCGTCCGCACGCGACCTTGCAACTGCAGGGCCGCACCGAGGATCAGGCCGCGGTCGACAAGGTTTTCTGCGCAGGCGACGCCCGCTTCGAGCGCGGCGACGACGTCGACCGCCGCGAGCGGGCCGACGTCGCGCGTGATGAGGTGGGGGCCGAGATCGCTGTCGGGATGGACGGATTCGGCCGGCGCGCGGCGCACCGCGGGATGGTGCGGCAGGTCGACGGCGTTGGCCACCACGGTCGCGGCGGCGTCGGCCTCGGCAGCCGTGCGGGCCAGCACCGTGACGCTGTCGGCGATCCCGCGCGAGAAGGACCGGCCGCGCCACCCGCTGGTGGCGGCGCCGCCGACGCCGTCCCGGTCCCCCAAGTCGGCGCGGCCGAAGAGGCCCGGCCGGTCCGGCCGGTCGACGAGCCCGAGCGTGAGGCTGCGGCCCGGCGCGCAGTGGAAGGCGATGTCCCCACCGTTGTTGACGAAGGCGCGTTCGAGCGCCGCCGCGCGCACCATGGCATCGAGCACCGCATCCGCCACGGCGCCCGCGACGGCGGCCATCGGGGTGATGAAGGTCTCAGTCGCGAAGGGGGCGACCGCCTCGGCCATGCGGCGTGCGACCGCCCCTCCGGGGCGGGGCCCGTCCGGCGCCGCCGCGGCGCGCAGCAGGGGCAGTTCCGCGCAGAGCCGGTCCAGCAGGCCCTCCATCGCGGACGCGGCGGCCTCATAGGCCTCGGCCTCGGCCCGCGGCGCGCCGTCGGCGCGGATCACGAGGTCGATCGGACCGTCCTGCAGGTGCAGGCGCCGTCCGTCCCCCAGCATGCGGGCCTGGAGGCGGCTCACCGGGAGAGGGCCCTGGCGGCGTCGGGCAGGAGCGGCCACGGGTTGTCGGCCCGGTGCGGCACCTGCCGGCGATGCTCGCTCGCGGTCCTGAACTCCGACAAGGGCCGGACCTCACCCATATGGCCGCCGAGCGCCGCATAGTCGCTCATGCGCAGCGTGAACTCGATCGGCGCGACGAGGGCCGGCGTCGGCACGGAGCCGAAGCCGCCGTGCGGCACGCGCCCGACGTCGACCATGAAGGTGATGCCGCCGCCCGGCCACACATAGGTAGGGGCGCCGCCGCAGGTGACTACCGTCAGGGCGTCCTTGACCGAGCGCGTGAGGCGCACGGGGTTCTCGGTGACGCCGGCGCGGAGCGAGCCGCCGGCCCCGCCCATGAACAGGATGGTGGAGAGCGCCGGCTCGCAGTTCTCGCCAATGAGGTCGACCGATCCGGCGAGCGATGCCGGCATGTCGCCCTCGACCGGCCGCAGCGCCTCGTCGAGCCGGTAGAAGCCGGCGTGCTCGCCAGTCGTCGACACCATCAGCATCGTCATCCCGGGTCGCGCCACCCTGGGGTCGAAGGATCCCAGGATCTGCAGCGGGTCGGCGATGTCGGTGCCGCCCCAGCCGGTGCCCGGCTCGGCCACCTGAAAGTAGCGCCCCGGCGTCGAGCGGCGGCCCTTGAGCTTGATGCCCGTGGGCGCCATGCCGAGGAGGACGCCCGCCTGATGTTCGGACAGCACGCCCGTGATGTGGTCGTCCACCACCACGACCTCGTCGACGAGCCCGTACCATTGCTTGGCGAACATGCCGATCGTGGCCGAGCCGCAGCCGACGCGCATGCGTTCTTCCAGCACGCCGTCCACGCGCGGCGGCTGGCCGGACTGGACCAGTACGGTCGCGCCCCCATCGACCGCAAGCTCGACCGCCTCGCCGTTGCAAAGCGCCAGCAGGGCTTCGCAGGTGGTGCGGCCCTCCTTCTTCGAGCCGCCCGTGAGGTGGTGGACGCCGCCCAGCGACAGCATCTGCGAGCCGTATTCGCCCGTTGTGACGTGGCCGACCGCTTCTCCTCCGACGCGCACCGGCGCCTGCTCGGGGCCGAGGTGGCGGTCGGTATCGATCTTCACCTTCACGCCGCAGTACGAGAAAATCCCCTCCGTCACCACCGTGACCATGTCGACGCCGTCGATCTCCGACGACACGATGAAGGGGGCGGGCTTGTAATCCGGATAAGTGGTGCCGGCTCCGATGGCCGTGACGAAGGTGCGCGGTTGGCCCACCACCGTCCCGTCCCAGTCGAGAGCGCCGGCCCCGAAGGGCACCACGCGCCCGCCGTCCTCGAGCGCATGCTCCAGCACCACGTGTGGGTCGACGCGAACGAGGGCGCCCGCGTCGTTGGCGTAGCGGTCGCAGGCGCCGCGTTGGCCGGGGCGGATGTAGCACATGACCGGGCAGGCATCGCAGCGGATCTTGTCCGCGGCCGGGGCGGTGCTTTCGGCGGTGAGGGACATCACCGACTCTCCTGAGCGGTGGGAAATGTTCGTACGCGAACAAGTTGCGCGTCGGTCGCGGCCGCTGTCAAGTTGTTTTCCCGACCGGTTTGAAGGTTGCTTCGGTCGAAGCAGTCTGCTGTTGATTTGTGCAGTGCGATGCTGGACATTGCAGCGCGCCGAACAGTATCGCCGAAGTGGTCGATTTGGGGCTTCTGCCGCGACGCGGACCATGCTTTCATGTTGGTGCACGAACGATCGACGGCGACGCTCACCTCATGACCCTTTCCCCGACGGCGACAGGTGGCGAGGCCTTCACCCTCGTGGTGAACGGCACCTCCGTCGATCTCGACTTGCCCGGAACGGTCCCGCTGCTGCAGATCCTGCGCAACGATCTTCACCTCAATGGCCCGAAGTACGGCTGCGGCCTCGGTCAGTGCGGCGCCTGCGCGGTGCTGGTCGACGGCGTGCCGGCGCGCTCCTGCATCCTGCCCCTGGCAGTGGCGCGCGGCCGTCGGGTGACGACGCTCGAGGGGCTGGCCACCGACGGCCGCCTCCATCCCGTGCAGCGGGCCTTCGTGGAGGAGCAGGCGGCGCAGTGCGGCTATTGCCTCAACGGCATGATCATGACGGCCGTGGCGCTGCTCGCGCGGGACCCCGACCCTGCCGAGGCGACGATCCGGCGCGAGCTCGGCGGCAACCTGTGCCGATGCGGCACCCATGTCGAGATCCTGCGCGCCGTGCGCCGGGCCGCAGCGGCGATGCGGGGATGCCCGGGGGCCTCTGCCGTCCCGACCTCGCGCCCGGAGATACCGGCTTGAGCGGCGCCCGAAGCCCCGCTCCCGCCTGGTGGGCCGACCTGCGCCGCACCGGCAGGCTGCTCGTGCTGCGCGGCGACCACCCGGCCGGCCCACGCCACGAGGAACCCGAGACCGCCTCGCCCGAGCCTGAAGGCCACGGCCTTGAACTGTTCCTGAGCGTCGACGACGAGGGCCGCGTCACCGCCTACAACGGCCACGTCGACCTCGGCACCGGCATAGGCACGGCACTGGCCCAGATCGTCGCCGAGGAACTTGACGTCGCCTTCGACGCGGTCACGATGGTGCTGGGCCACACGGGCGCGACGCCGAACCAGGGCGCCACGATCGCGAGCGAGACGATCCAGGTCACCGCCATGCCCTTGCGACGGGCGGCGGCCCAGGCGCGCCACAGCCTCGTGGCACTGGCCGCCGAGGCGATGGGCGTGCCAGCAGCCGAGCTCACCGTCGATGAAGGCACGGTGCGGCGCGGCGGCGGCAATGCCGCCCTGACTTACGGCGACCTCCTGCGGGGGCGCCGCATCCATCTCAGGCTCGACGACGCCGCGCCCGTGAAGGCGGCGGCGGGCTATCGGCTGGTCGGCCAGCCGGTACCCCGCGTCGACATCCCCGACAAGGCCACGGGCGCCTTCACCTACGTCCACGACGTACGCGTGCCCGGCATGTTGCACGGTCGTGTCGTCCGGCCGCCCTACGCGGGCTTCGACCATGGGTCCTTCGTGGGCCGCAGCCTCATCGGCGTCGACGAGGCTTCGGTCGCGGGCATGCCGGGCCTGGTGACGGTCGTCGTGGTGGGTGACTTCGTCGGGGTGGTGGCGGAGCGGGAGGAGCAGGCCGCCCTCGCAGCCGAGACGCTCGTCACGCGCTGGCGGGGCTGGAACCCCGCTCCGGACCTCGACACGCCCGGGACCGCGATCCGTGCCAACCCATCAACGCCCCGCGTCCTCCTCGATCGCGGCGAGGTCGACGCGGCGCTCGCCGGCGCCGCGACGCCGATGCGGCGGACCTACAGCTGGCCCTATCAGCTCCACGGCTCCATCGGGCCCTCCTGCTCCGTCGCCGACGTGCGGTCGGACGGCATCACGCTTTGGTCCGGCACCCAGAACCCGCTGATGCTGCGGGCCGACCTCGCCAGGCTCACCGGGATGTCCGAAGCGCGGATCTCCATCGTTCGGCACGATGCGGCCGGCTGCTACGGCCGCAACTGCGCCGATGACGTCGGAGCCGACGCGGTGCTCCTGTCCCGCGCCGTCGGCCGGCCGGTGAGGGTGCAGCTGACGCGCGAGCAGGAACATCTGTGGGAGCCGAAGGGCACCGCCCAGCTGATGGACGTGGCGGGCGGCCTCACGTCGGCCGGGGAGCCCGCCGCCTACGACTTCCAGACCCGCTACCCCTCGAACGGCGCCCCGACCCTGGCGCTGCTGCTGACCGGGGTCGTCGCGCCAGTGGCGCAGGTCTTCGAGATGGGCGACCGCACCGCCATCCCGCCCTACGCCTACGACAACGCGCGGGTCACCGTGCACGACATGCCCCCGATCGCGCGGGCCTCGTGGTTCCGCGGCGTTTCGGCGCTGCCGAACTCCTTCGCCCACGAGAGCTTCGTCGACGAACTCGCCACGGCGGCGGGCGTCGACCCGGTGGAATATCGGCTGAGGCATCTCCAGGACGAGCGCGCGTCCGACCTCGTCCGCGCCGTCGCGGACCGCGCCGGATGGGAGCCCCACACCGTCCCGCAGACGATGGCGCCGGACGGCGACTGGCTCAGGGGACGCGGCTTTGCCTACGCGGTCTACGTCCACGGCAAGTTCCCCGGCACCGCGGCCGCCTGGTCGGCCTGGGTGGCGGAGGTGGCCGTCAACCGCGCGAGCGGCGAGGTCGCGGTCGAGCGGATCGTCGTCGGGCAGGACTCCGGCCTGATAATAAACCCCGCCGGGGTCGAACATCAGATCCACGGCAACGTCGTCCAGTCGACGAGCCGCGTGCTCCACGAACAGGTCCCCTTCGAGGCGGGGCTTCCGGCGGCGCGCGACTGGGGCAGCTATCCGATCCTCACCTTCGCCCAACTGCCGGCCATTGAGGTGGTCACCCTGGATCGGCCGGAAGAGCCGCCGCTCGGCGTCGGCGAATCCGCCTCGGTGCCGAGCGCCGCCGCCATCGCCAACGCCATTTTCGATGCCACTGGCGTGCGTTTCCGCGAGCCGCCCTTCACGGCCGAGCGCGTGCGCGCCGGCCTGAACCCGCTGGCGGCACCGACCGCGGAACCGCTGCCGGCCGTACGGCCGTCTCGGGCCTGGCAGGGCTGGAAACGTTCCCGGCCTCGCCTCTCGTCCGCATGGGTCTCGGCCTGTGCCGCGACGGTCGGAGCCTTCGCGGCCATCGTGCTGCCCCTGCGCACCGCGATCCCGCAGATCCCGAGACCCGATCCGTCCGTCTACTCCGCCGCGACGATCGCGCGCGGGCGCCTGGCGCTCGCGGCCGGCAACTGCGCGGTGTGCCACGCCGGGCCGGACGGGCGCGGCCTCGCCGGCGGGCGCCCGATCCACACGCCCTTCGGCACGGTCATCGCCTCCAACATCTCGCCCCACCCCGCGGCCGGCATCGGCGGCTGGTCCTACCCCGCATTTGAGCGCGCGATGCGCGAAGGGGTGAGTCGCGACGGCCGCAACCTTTATCCCGCCCACCCCTACACGAGCTTCGCGTTGGTGCCGGACGCCGACCTCCAGGCCCTCTACGCCGCCCTGATGGCCGCTCCGGCCGAGGCACACGTGCCACCGCCGACCCGGCTCGCCGCACCCTTCGGAGAGCGCCGCCTGATGCGGCTGTGGAACGCGCTGTTCCTGCGCGGCGGCCCGCCCGTCCCCGATCCGGCGCGGAGCGACTCCTGGAACCGCGGCCGCGAACTCGTCGAGGGGCTCGGCCATTGTTCGGCCTGTCACTCGCCCCGCAACGCGCTCGGCGCCGAGCGCGGCGGCGCGCTCCACCTCGCGGGGGGCACCGTCGACGGCTGGGATGCGCCGTCGCTGTCGGGATCAGGCGGGGCGCCGGTCCCTTGGACGGCCGACGCGTTCTACGCCTTCCTGTCGACCGGCCACGATCCCCACCACGGCGTCGCCGCGGGGCCGATGGCGGCGGTGGTCCGCGAGTTGGCGCTCTTGCCCGACGCGGATCGGCGCGCCATGGCGGACTACCTGTCCTCGCTGCAAGTCGCGCCGGCCGAACCCGCCCCGGCCCGCGCCGCCGCGCTCGAAGCCCGTGCCGCCGCCGAACCGCTGAGCGCCTCTTCGCTCGGCCGGCAAATCTATCGCGGCGCCTGCGCCCAATGCCACGAGCCTGACGGGCCGACCCTGTTCGGCGTCCGTCCGTCGCTGGCGCTGAACACCGGGATCCACGCCGATCGGCCCGATAACCTGATCCGTGTCGTGCTGGAGGGCCTGATGGAGCCGGCGCATGCCGAGCTCGGCACCATGCCGGCCTTCGGCCGCGTTTTTTCCGACCGGCAGGTGGCGGAGCTTCTTCGCTACATCCGCGCCCGCTTCGCCGCCGACGCCCCGCCCTGGGCCGACCTCGAAGGGGCGATCGCTCGCGTCCGGGCCGCGTCCGACGCACCGCGCGACCCCACCATCATCCAAACCCGCTGAGGAAGATCACCATGGCCCACGACGCTGCTGCCCCCATCGCCTCGGGCAAGGTGCTGATCCGCAACATCGGCCTCCTGCTGTCGGGCGACATCGCCCGTCCGATCCTCGACGCAGATGCGGTCCTGGTCGTCGATGGTCGTATCGCCGGGATTGGCCGCGTGAAGGACTTGGACTCCGAGGGAGCCCGGACGGTGATCGACGCTCACGGCTGCGCCGTCGCGCCGGGCCTCATCGACAGCCACGTCCACCCGGTCGCGGGCGACTGGACGCCGCGCCAAAGCCAGCTCAACTGGATCGATTCGACCCTCCACGGCGGCGTCACGACCATGATCTCGGCTGGCGAGGTCCACACGCCGGGGCGGCCGCGCGACGTCGTCGGGCTGAAGGCCATGGCGATCGCGGCGCAGCGCATGTTCACGGCGTTCCGTCCCGGCGGCATGAAGATCCACGCTGGCGCGCCCGTGATCGAGCCCGACATGGTGGAGCAGGACTTCAAGGATCTGGCCGACGCGGGGGTGAAGCTGCTCGGCGAGGTGGGCCTCGGCGGCGTCAAGGACGGGCCCACGGCGCGCCGCATGGTGGGCTGGGCGAGACAGTACGGCATCCAGTCGACCATCCACACGGGCGGCCCCTCGATCCCGGGATCGGGGCTGATCGACGCCGCCGTGGTGCTCGAAGCCGACACGGACGTCATTGGCCACGTCAACGGCGGCCACACGGCGCTGCCCGACCGCGAGATCCGCTGTATCTGCGAAGGTTGCCGGCGCGGACTCGAGATCGTCCACAACGGCAACGAGCGGGCGGCGCTGTATGCGATGCGCACCGCCCGCGAACTGGGTCAGCTCGAGCGCGTCATCCTGGGCACGGACGGGCCGGCCGGCTCGGGTGTTCAGCCGCTCGGCATCCTGCGCATGATCTCCCTGCTCTCGTCGCTGGGCGAGGTGCCGGCCGAAGTGGCCTTCTGCTTCGGCACGGGCAACACGGCCCGGATGCGCTCCCTCGACTCTGGCCTGATCGAGGTGGGATGGGCGGCGGACTTCGCCTTCTTGGACCGCCCCCAGCATGGCGCCGGCCGCACGCTGCTCGAGGCGGTCGAGCTCGGTGATCTGCCTGGGGTGGGCATGGTGATGATCGACGGGATCGCGCGGACCGGCCGCAGCCGGAATACCCCACCAGCGGTGGCCGTGCCGGAGGTCGTGGCGATCTGAGATCCGAGCCCGCTCAGCAGAGCTTGGCGAGCAGGACTGCGAGGGCGACGCGCTCCTCCTTGTCGAGAGGTGCGAGCGTGTGCTCCGTGATCTGGACGGCATGGGGGAGGAGCCTGCGCACGATGGCTTCGCCTTCCGTCGTGAGGGCGACGAGGTGCCGCCGCCGGTCTGTCGGATCGGACTGCGTCTCGGTCAAGCCTCGGGCGGACAGCCGGTCGATCACGCCTTTGATCGTGGCGGCATCCATCGCCACCATGCGACCGAGAAGGTTCTGGCTCAAGGGGCCGCGCTCGTCGAGCTTCGCCAGAGTCGCCCATTGCGTCGCCGTGACCTCACCCTCCATCCCCGCCGCGAATATGCCGGCGTGGCGTTGGACGACCTGGCGCAGGATGAAGCCGATCTGGTCGTCGAGCCTGTAGTGTGGGGTCTCCACGACGGTCGCGCGTCCCGCTGAAGCTTGTTTCATCTCGGATGCGTTCTTCCATGTATGACGTCGTGCGATCGCCAGGGGGCTGCCTGCCCCACAATCATTAAGCTTCTGCGACCTCGTCGAACACAAGGGCCGAAAGTCGACCGGCCAGCCCCCCACGCCGGATCGGGGAGCGGTCGCCCGGGGCGCATGGTCTGGTCGCCGGGGTGAGAGTGGGTCGAGTGCAGCCAAGAACTCGCGTTGGCTTCGCCGATGCAACCGGCCGGAAGCGTCGGCCCAATTCCGGTCAGAGCTCGCCGAAGCGGCAACGTCTGCTTAAGCCCAACGCCTTCCGAAAGCAGCCAGACTGCTTTCCACCCGCATCGGCCTGCTCATCAGGGTGGAGTGGGCCCCTGGCGGCGGACAGGGTCAGGCCGCTGTTTTGACGGTCTGCCGGGAGAGTTGATCCTCGAACTGCGCGCCAGCCCCGTTTGACCAGCACGCCGGCCGTGGCGAGCTCGATGCCGCTCGTCCCGCTCGTCACCAGGACGACCCGTCCTCGTCCTTCGTCTCGCTCCGTCTTGATCCCGTTTCCGGTGGAATCTGCCGCCAGACGTCGCGCATTGCAGCAGCGGCGAAGGCAAGCACTCCGGCCGTCGCGCCGAACGCGAGGCCCATGTTGAGGATGCCATGCGCCTGATCGCTGAGGTGGAGGGCCGTCACCGGCACACCCTCGCGCACCAGCCGATCGGCATAGAGCCGCCCCTCGTCGCAGAGCGGATCGTGCCCGCAGGTGAGCACCAGAGCCGGCGGCACGCCAGCGAGGCTGGGCGCCCGCAGCGGGGAGGCGCGCCAATCGGTGCGGTCCGTCGTACCCGGGGCGTAATGATCGATGAAATAGCGCATCGTTGCCGACGTGATCTGCAGATCGCCTCTCGTGCGAACGTAGCTCTCGCTGGTCATCGTCAGGTCGACGGCCGGATAGAGCAGCATCTGGTAGGTCGTTGGCGGAACCGTCCCGTCGCGACCCATAAGGGCAAGCACGGCGGCGAGGTTGCCACCCGCGCTGTCGCCGCCGAGCGCCAGACGGGCCACGTCGACACCGAGGTCGCCCGCGTGATGGCTCACCCAGGCGAGCGCCGCCGCGGCGTCGTCGACGGCGCAGGGAAACCGGTGTTCGGGGGCGAGCCGGTAGTCGACGGTGAGGACGCAGCATCGGGCCGCATTGGCCAGCCGCCGGCAGATCCCCTCGTGCGAACCGATGTCGCCGAGCACCCAGCCGCCGCCGTGGAAATAGACGAGGCACGGCAGGGGCGCATCCGCCGCCGTCGACAGCCCGCGAAACAGCCGCGCCGCGATGGCGCCGCCCGGCCCTGGGATCGCGACGTCGCGGATCGCCGCCACTTCGTCCAGCGGAGGCTGTAGCAGCCTCCGGCCGGCCGTGTAGCCCTGCCGCGCTTCGGCCGGCGACAGTGCTTCGAGCGGCGGTTTGCCGCTCGCCCGGATCGACGCGATCAGGGCCTGGACGTCGGGGTTCATCGCCAGCATCGATCCCCCATTTAGCGCAGCGAGAAGCCGGGATAACCCTGCCGGGCGACATCGGCGCAGATGCCGGCATAACGGGCCATGCCGCCGGCATAGGGCATGAACACCCGCGGCTTGCCGGGGATGTTGGCGCCCAGGTACCAGGAGCTGTTGGCCATCGGCAGCAGCGTGGCATTTGCGGCCGCGTTCACCGTGTCGACCCAGGCATCCGCGGCGTCCTGCGTTGCCTCGATGCGGGTGAGGTCGTGGGCGCGGATGTGGCGGATACAGTCCGCGATCCATTCCGCGTGCTGCTCGATGGCGGTGGGCATGTTGGTGAGAACCGATGGGCTGCCCGGTCCGGTGATCGTGAACAGGTTCGGAAAACCCGCCGTTTGCAGACCGAGATAGGTGCGGGGCCCCGCCGCCCAGCTGTCCTTGAGCGTCCGGCCGCCCGTCCCCTTGATATCCATCGCCAACAGCGGCCCCGTCAGCGCGTCGAACCCCGTCGCGAAGACGATGATGTCGAGGTCGTAGGTCGCGTCCGCGGTCTCGACTCCGCTTGGCGTGATGGCTACGATCGGGGATGCTTTGACGTCGACCAGCGCGACATTTGCGCGGTTGAAGGTCTCGAAATAGTCGGTGTCGATCGGTGGCCGCTTGGCCGCAAAGGGATGGTCGGTCGGGGTCAGTGTGGCGGCGGTCGCCGGGTCTTTGACGATGCTGCTGATCTTGGCGCGGATGAACGCGGACGCTGTGTCGTTGGCCTCTCGATCGACCAGGATGTCCTTGAAGGTGGCCCTGAACCGAAGGCCGCCGCGCTCCCAGGCGGCCTCGTAGCGAGCCTGCCGCTCGTCGGGCGCAACGTCCAGCGCCGACTGCTCGGAGATATCGAACGGGTGGCCGTTGGTGGAAGCGCGGCACTTCTGCCGGATCACCGCGTAGTTGGCCTTGATCTCCCGCTGCGCCGCTGCGCTCATCGGGCTGTTGCGCGCCGGCACGCTGTAATTCGCGGTGCGCTGGAAGACGGTGAGATGGGCCGCCTGCTCGGCGATGACGGGCGCCGCCTGAATGCCGGTCGAGCCCGTCCCGACAAGCCCGACGCGCTTGCCGGTGAAGTCGACGCCCTCATGCGGCCAGCGGCCGGTGTGGTACCATTGTCCCGCGAAAGTCTCGAGGCCGGGGATCGCCGGGACGTTGGCGGCCGAAAGGCATCCGACACCGGTGATCAGGAACGGCGCGGCGAAGCGCTCCCCCGTATCCGTGGTGACCACCCAGAGGGTGTCGGCCTCATCGAAACGGGCGGCGACGACCCGTGTTTCGAACTGGATGTCGCGGCGCAGGTCGAGCCGGTCCGCCACATGGTTGAGGTAGCGCAGGATCTCCCCGTGTTCGGGATAGCGTTCGGTCCATTCCCATTCCTGTTCGAGGGCCGGAGAAAAGGAATAGGAGTAGTAGTGGCTCTCGGAGTCGCAGCGCGCGCCGGGATACCGGTTCCAGTACCAGGTGCCCCCCACACCGGCACCCGCCTCGATCACCTTCACGACGAGGCCAAGCTCCCGAAGCAAGTGCAACTGATAGAGGCCCGCGAAACCGGCGCCGATGACGATGGCGTCGATCACCTTCGCGCCAGACTTGCTCGCATCAGCCGGATCCGTGTTGAGACGGTGCATGGGGTGTCCTCTCTCGAACGCCACGGCGCGCACGACCGGCAAGCGTCCGGCGAAGGCTTGAAGCGAGCTCCGGCGGGCCGCCCTGTCGATGCAGCTATGGCGCCGGCGCGGCCGGAACAAGCACCGCACGTCCCGCCTGCTGACCCTTGTGCAGCCGGTGCAGGGCATCGTCCGCTTCGGCGAGGTCGCGGCGATCGATCACGATCGGCTGCACGCCGCCGGTGCGCACGAGGTCCAGCAATTCACGCAATTCGCCGAGCGTTCCCGTGTAGCTGCCCAGGATGCGCGCTGCCTTGATGGGGATCATCGGAAGCGACCAGGGCGTAGCACCGCCGAACAGTCCGATGCAAACCATCGTGCCGCCCTTGGCGAGGAGGTTGAAGGCGAGCGAGGCTGTCTCCGGACTACCGACGAGATCGATCGCCGCCCAGGCCGGGCCGCCGAGAATGGCCCTAATGTCCTCCATGGCCGAGGGTGACGCGCCATCGACGACCCCGAGCGCGCCGGCCGCGAGCGCACCCGCGCGCTTCTTCTCGTCGATGTCGACGACCACGGCTCCCACGCCGCCCATACCCTTGAGAATGGAGATCGCCATGAGGCCGAGGCCGCCGGCGCCGATGATCACCACCGGCGTCTCCATTATGGCCGGCTGAAGTTTCTTCAGCGCGCTGTAAGTCGTCAGCCCCGAACAGGCGAAAGGCGCAAGGGCTGCGGGGTCCATGTCGCCGATCGGCACCAGATAGCGCTCATGCGGGATGCGCACCGTCTCGGCGTAACCGCCGTCGCAGTGGATGCCGAGGCACCGAGGCGCCATGCAGAGGTTCTCTCGGCCGCCTTTGCAGACGCGGCACTGGCCGCAGCCGATCCACGGATAGGCGACGCACACCTCGCCGATGCGGTCCCGGGGCCCGTCCGGGCCGACGGCGACGATCTCGCCCGCGATCTCGTGGCCCATGGTCAGGGGAAGCGCGATGCCCCGGTCGACGAGATTGAGGCGCTGCCCGCGTCCGAGATCATAGCTGCCTTCCCAGAGGTAGAGGTCGCTGTGACACACGCCCGCCCCCAGGGTCCGGATCAGGATTTCGCACCCGGTCGGCGGGGTATCGACCACCTCGACGCAGCGCAAGGCTTCAGAGAAACCGAACAGTCGATACGCTTTCATCATGCCTCCCAGAGTCCTCGTCTCCCGGCAGGATCGCATCGCCGGGGCCGGGGCCGATCATTTTTTTGTGACGCGCGGCCGAGCGTCCGACCTTTATCTTCAGCCAAGGCGTCACGCAGGTCCAGCACGCATGGAGGCATAGCAGTCAATTAGGGACGGCCGGCCCTGACCCCGCGCTTGCCAAAGACGGGCCGGTTCCGCAAAATAGACGAGAGCGTTGCTCAGACGCCGCCATGCCGCGTGAGAAAGTCGCCAATCAAAGCCGCATGCTAGGCATCTCCTGCCGACAGGCCGGGCCGACGGGGCGGTCGAGCAAGCGTTAGCGACGGAGCGTCGTTGATGCCGGCCGGCGGGAAGGGGGACGTAATTTCACATCATCTGAAAAGCCGGAGCGTCGGTCCTGCCAAAAGCGCCGTTGGACGCGCCCTGCAAGGCATCGAATTCGACCAGCAGATGATCGTCTCGCTTCTCTTTGTCGGTCTGTTCGCGGCCTTTGCGCTTTTTCTTCCCGGCTTCATCGCGATCGGCAACCTGCTCACGCTGATGCGGACGGTTTCCGTGCTTGGCATCCTTGGCCTCGGCATGGCCATCGTGGTGATCGGCCGCGGTATCGACCTGTCGATGATCGCGGCGCTCGCGGTCCCCACGGCGCTCGTGCTCTCGCTGGCCGGCAAGGGGGTCGACGTGTGGCTCGCGCTGGCCGCGGGCCTCGCTCTCGCGGTCGCCATCGGCGTGCTCAATGGCCTGCTGATCGCCTATGCCGAGATCCCGTCGCTGTTCACGACGCTCGCGGTCGGGATCGGCATCGCCGGCCTCGGGCAGAGCGGCCTGTTCGACTATGAGATCGTGCCCTGGCCCAAGCAGCTTGGGTCGATCGGCTGGCTGGGCCAGGGCTCGCTGCTCGGCATTCCCTATTCGGTTCTCGCCTTCGCGGTCGCGGCGGTATGCGTCGGCATCTTCATGCGTCGGACGCGGCCGGGCCTGTTCATCTACGCGACGGGCGACAGCCCCGGCGCAGCCCGCGTCGCCGGCGTGCCCGTGCGCCCGATCCTTTTGCTGCAATACATCCTGTCGGCGGTGATCAGCCTCGTCGCCGGTCTCGTGCTTGCCGCGTCCTCGTACAATATGGACACACGGATTTTCAATCTGACGTGGATCTACGACGTCATCCTTGTGGTGGTTCTCGGCGGCATCGGCTTGTCGGGGGGGCGCGGCGGCGTCCTCAACGTCGTCGTCGGGACACTGCTCATCGGCACGATCGTCAACGGCATGACGATCATGAACGTCTCGTTCGAGGCGCAGAACCTCGTCAAGGGTATGGTGCTGCTCGCGGCTCTGTCGCTCGACAGCATCGTCAATCCCCGCAACGAGGAAACGGCCCAGCAGGGGGACATCTAGACTTGGTCCGTGTCGGAATACTGGCACGGTCGACGCCCAAAACAATGACATAGGAGGAAAAATGTCTTTTCGCTCGACACTCGCCGCAGCAACCTTGGCCGCCACGATGGCTTCGATGGGCTTGGCTCACGCGCAAAACAGCATGGATGACCCAGCGCGCGACGGCTACTACAACGCGTTGAAGGGTAAGCGGGTCGTGTTCGTGCCGGTCTTCATGGGGCTCGACCTCACCGAAGGCTGGTCGAAGATGATGGCCAAGCAGGCCACCGCCCTCGGCTACAAATACGAGGTCCGCAACTCAAACTTCAACACCGCCGCCGGCGCGCAGACGCTCACCTCGCTGATCACCGAAAAGCCGGACGTCATCGTCGTGCAGAACCCGGACGTCCAATCCTACGCCAAGCTGCTGTCGCGCGCCGAGCAGGAAGGGATCCACGTCGTCCAGCTCAATATGAAGACCAACGTGCTGACGACGGGCTTCGTCGGCGCTGATGTCGTCAAGCTGGGCGAAACCCAGGCCAATACCGTAGCCTCCAAATGCGGTCCCGGAACCTCCGGCAAGGTTCTGATCCTGGAGGGGCCGCCCACGAGCCCTTTCTCGGCCTACATGCTGAAGGGCTACCAGAATATCCTCGACAAGGCGCCTGGCGTCCACGTCGTTGCCACGCAATCGACCGGCGACTATGAATCGGCGAAGGCCAAGTCGATCACCCAGGTGGTGCTGCAGCAGAACCCCGACCTCTGCGGCGTGCTCGGCGTGTGGGACAACACTGACATCGGCACGGCGGCCGCCATCAAGGAGGCTGGCAAGAGCGACCAAGTCTTCGTTTCCACGTCCGGCGGCGGTGGCGAGCTGGCCTGCCGCGGCATCAAGGAAGGCATGTGGCAGCACTACGTCAGCTACGACGTGCCCGGACAGGCGCGGGATCTCAACGCCTTGATCTCCGCGGCGCTTCAGGACAAGAGCAAGGTCGGCGCGACCAAGGCGATCCTTTATACGCCGCTGATCGAGTATACGAAGGACAACATCAAGGACCAGTTCTGCTGGACCCTCGATACGATCCGCTGAAGCAGTGTCGGAACGGCGTCGCTTGGCGGTCTGTTCCGACACGACTGCTCGCGATGACAGGTCGGAACGAATTCTCCGGAGGAGGCACGCGATCAAACCGCGGTCGACGGGCCCGCTCGCGTGCGGCGCCCGCCCCTCATCACTGTGTCCGTTGACGACTGGTGCGCTTCGACGATGTCCCATGCTCTGACGAGGCTGCGATACCAGCTGTGGCCGGACAAGGTCATCGGCGAGCTGCTGCAGAAGCAGTGGATGGAAACGGCGGTGCCCCTTTTCGTCCTGGCGCTGACGATCGGCGTGTTCAGCGCCAGGATCAACAATTTCGTCTCGCCGTCCAATCTCGCCGACACGTTGCGCCAGGCAAGCGAACTCGGCTTCATGGTGCTCGGGATGTCGCTGGTCCTGATCGTCGGTGGCATCGATCTCAGCGTCGGCTCGATCTTGGCGCTCTGCAATCTTGCCATTCTCTACTGTATCAACGTGCTGGAGATGCCGATCGCCGTGGCGGTGCTGATCACGCTGGCTCTTGGCGCGCTGCTCGGCTCCGTCAACGGCCTCCTGATCGGCTACCTGCGAATGCGGGCCTTCCTAACGACCATGGTCACCCTGATCATCTATCGGGCGGCCCATGATCTTCTGAGCTTCAAGGCCGCCGTCGCCATCTCATCGGTCGTGCCGGACCTGCCGGCCTGGGACTTTGTCGGCGGAGGCACCTTTCTCTCGGTGCCGACCGCCGCCTGGGTGTTCGCAATCGTCGGCGTCGGCAGCCACGTCTTCCTGACGCGCCTGCGGCCAGGCTGGCGCGTGATGGCGGTCGGCGGTAACCGGCGCTCCGCTTACAACATCGGGCTGCCGGTCAACCGCGTGGTCGCGCTCTCCTACGTGGCCTCCGGCATGTTCGCCGCCCTCGCCGCGATCTTCTATGCGGCGCGTCTCGCGAGCCCCGGTGCCGATACGGGCAAGGGTCTCGAAGTCACGGTGCTGACGGCGGCGATCCTGGGCGGCATCAGGCTCGGCGGCGGCAAGGGCTCCGTCACCAAGGCCGTGCTGGGCACGCTCATCGTCCTGCTTCTCACCAACGGTCTCCTGCGCCTCGCCATGCCTGCCGGTGCTTCGCGGGTCATCTTCGCGATGATCCTGCTGCTCGCGGCGGCGCTCGACATCCGTTGGTTCAAGAACCGGCACAAGGCCGTGCAGGAGCTCTATGTCAGCCCCGCCTTCCTGGCGCTCGCGCCCGCGCCGCCGACCGCCGCCGGCTCGGGATCGCCGTTCGCGCTCAACGACCGGCTACGGCATGTCGAGACAATCGGCCTGGGCAAGGTGGAGTCGCCCGAGGACGTCATCCTCGATCCCGACGACAATCTCTATTGCGGCAATCGCCACGGCGAAATTATCCGCTTCTTCGCCCCCGACTATACGCAGATGGAGGTCTATGCGCGGATCGGCGGACAACCCCTCGGCTTGGCTTTCGACGCGGAGGGAGCGCTTTATGTCTGCGTTGGCGGCATGGGCCTCTATCGCGTGACCCCGGCGCGCGTGGTCGAGAAGGTCACCGACGAAACCAACCGCTCGCTGCTGTCAGTCATCGACGACAGCCGCTTGCGCCTCGCCGACGACCTCGATATCGCACCGGACGGTCGTATCTATTTCTCTGAGGCCACCGTCCGCTACGAGATGCACGAATGGCCGACCGACAGCCTGGAGGGCCGCGGCAACGGCCGCATCATCTGCTACGACCCGCGCACCAAGAAGACCACGACCGTGCTGCGTAACCTAATCTTCCCCAACGGCGTGGCGCTGGCTTCGGACGGCGAGTCGATCCTCTTCGCCGAAAGCTGGAACTGCACGATCAAGCGCTACTGGTTCGCGGGGACGAAGCAGGGCCAGACCGAGACCGTCATCGCCGGGCTGCCGGGCTATCCCGACAACATCAACCGCGCCTCCGACGGGCACTATTGGCTGGCGCTGATGGGCATGCGCAGCCCCTCGTTCGATCTTGCGATGCGCAAGCCCGCCTTCCGCCGCCGCATGTCCAAGCAACTGCCCGGCGACGAATGGCTGTCGCCGAACATCAACACGGGATGCATCGTCAAATTCAACGAGAAGGGGGAGATCCTCGACGCCTTATGGGACCTCGGCGGCGCCAATCACCCGATGATAACCTCGATGCGCGAGCACCGCGGCTATCTCTATATCGGCGGCATCTCCAACAACCGGATCGGCCGGCTGAAGCTCGAGGGCGCCGACGCCGGCTTCGTATCGAGCGGGCGCTACCATGTTTGACGCCCTGACAGCGGCCCTGTTCTCCTCGCGCCGGACAAGCATGTCGGTGCCGGTCCTCGATGGCGCGCTGAAGCCCAATAACCTGCTCGAAGAGGCGGCCATCGTCATCGAGCGTCCGGGCCTCGAGGATCTCGCCCTCGATGCGGGCGGCACGCTCTATGCCGCGTGCGGATCGGCCGTCCTGCGCATCACATCGGGCGGCGAGGCGATGGTTGCCGCCAACTTCGACCGCACCGTGACCGCCATGGCATTCTTAACCGACGGGACGCTCGCCGTCGGATTCGGCGACCGCGTCGTCCTGGATGCGCTCGGCGCCGCGGCGCCCACTATCGAGACAGTCGATGGCGCACCGCTCTGCGCCGTCACCGCCCTCAGCGCGGGCGCCGGCGGATCGCTCCTGATCTGCGACGGCTCGGCGGGCTGCCCCTGTGCCGACTGGAGCCGCGACCTGCTCGAAGCGGGGTGCTCGGGCCGCCTTCTCCACTATGACGGCGCGAGCCGCACCGCCCGGACGCTCGCCAGCGGCCTCGCCTATGCGTTCGGCGTCATGGTCGACGCGACGGGCCGTGCGCTCGTCTGCGAAAGCTGGGCGCATCGGGTCAACGCGGCCTTTGATGGGCGCACGACGCCGGTGATCGCAGGCCTGCCTGCCTATCCGGCTAGATTCGCTCCGGCACCCGACGGCGGTTTCTGGCTGACGATGTTCGCGTGCCGGACCCAGCTCGTCCAATTCGTGCTGCGCGAAACCGACTATCGTCGCGAGATGATGCGCACGATTGCGCCCGAATACTGGGTCGCGCCGGCCTTCTCGTCGGGCGCCGATTTCCTTGAGCCGTTGCAGGGCGGTGGGGTGAAGCAGATGGGCATCCTCAAACCGTGGGCTCCCTCGCGCTCCTACGGGCTGGTGGTGCGTTACGGCGCCGATCTGCGACCCCTCTATTCGCTGCACAGCCGCGCCGGCGGCCATCATCACGGCATCGTCGCGGCGGCGCAGCGCGGCGGCGACCTGTTCGTTCTGTCTAAGGGGGCCGGGCGCATCCTCCGGCTGGCCGTCCCCAGCTTCTCTCAAGCGGGACACGCGGAGCCGTCGCCATGATCCCGATCCTGGAACTGCACCAGCTCACCAAGATCTATGCTCGCGCGGCAGCCGTGGAAGCGATCGATTTCACGCTGATGCCCGGCGAGGTCCATGCCTTGCTTGGCGAGAACGGCGCGGGAAAGTCCACGCTGACGAAGATGATCGCAGGGGTCGTCACGCCGACCTCGGGGACGATCCTGCTCGACGGCAAGGAGATCGCGCCCAAGACGCCCTCGGACGCCCTGGCGGCCGGCATCGCGATGGTCTTCCAGGAGACCAGCCTGGTTCCCTCGATGACCGTCGCCCAGAACCTCAATCTGGGGAACGAGCCCTTCTTCAACCGCCTGCGCGGCGTCAATATCGCGGCCCAGCAGTTCATGCAGTCGCTCAGTTTCCACGTCGATCCGACGGCGCAGGTTTCGTCGCTCGGCGCCGCCAAGAAGCAGATGGTGGAGATCGCGCGCGCGCTGCTGTCCGAGGCGCGGATCATCGTCTTCGACGAGCCGACCGCAACCCTCACGCCGGAGGAGAAGCGGCACTTCTTCACCTCGGTCCGTGCCCTGAAATCCCGCGGCATCTCGGCGATCTTCATTTCTCACGCGCTCGAAGAGGCCCTGGAGATTTCCGACCGCATCACGGTGCTGCGCGACGGCAAACACGTCGTGACTGATGCGACGGCTCATTTCGACCGCACCCGCATCGTCCAGGCTATGGTCGGCCGCACCCTGTCCCAGGAGCTCTACGGCAAGCGCAAGACGGAGGTGCGGCCCGCCGGGCGGCGCGTGCTACGCGTGCAGAACCTGCGCGTCGGCAATGTCGTGAAGAACAATTCCCTGTCGGTCTTCGCCGGCCAGATCACGGGCGTCTTCGGCCTCGTCGGCTCGGGACGAACGGAGACGTTCAAGGTCGTCGCCGGCGCGATCAAGCGGGACTATACCAACGGCGGCGAGGTCTTCCTCGACGAGAAGCCGGTGCGCTACCGCGTTCCCGCCCAGAGCGTGCGCGACGGGGTCGCCTACATCACCGAGGACCGCAAGGTCGAGGGTTTCTTTGAGACCATGTCGATCCGGCTAAACGTGCTGGTTGGGCGCCTCGCCAAGTCGCGCGCCGGCTCGTTCTGGTTGCGCAGGCGCGAGATCGACGCCCTCGGCGACCATTGGATCGAGCGCCTGCAGGTGCGCGCGGTGCGCAAGGGCGGCCGCGTGGTCGAACTGTCTGGTGGCAACCAGCAAAAGGCGGTCATCGCCAAATCCCTGGTACAGGACCCCGACCTCATCATCTTCGACGAGCCGACGCGCGGGGTGGATGTCGGGGCGATCGCCGAGATCCACCAGATCATCAACGGCCTCGCGGATGCCGGTAAGGCCGTGGTGGTGATCTCGTCCTATCTTCCGGAGGTGATGCTGCTGGCTGACCGCCTGCTGGTCGCCCGCCAGGGCAGGATCGTCGAGGAATTCTCGCCCGCCGATGCGACCGAGGAAAAGCTGCTTTTCGCCGCCGTGCACTGACTCCGTCCGGGATCAGCAGCAGTGGATCGAGCCCGCCCAGCAGCGCGATAGCGACCGACACAAAGCCGAAGCCCGTCGTCGGCGAACGATCGTGCCATCGGGGCCAGAACGGAGGTGAGCGATCCGCCCCCGGTGAAACCCGGCCCGTTGGCCAGCAGGCCGCCCGAGGGCTTGAACCCCACCACACCCGCATGGGCGGCCGGGCGGCGCACCGAGCCGCCCCGTCCGTGCCAAGCGCCAGGGGAACGAGACCGGCGCCGAGCGCGGACGCGCAGCCGCCGCTCGAGCCCCTGGAGGTCAGGCGGGCGTCGAGCGGATGGCGGGTGGTGCCGTGGAGCGGGTTCGAGGTCACGCCCTTGCAGCCGAACTCGGACATGTTCGCCATGCCGACCACCGCGGCGCCGGCGGCCCTGAGCCGCGCGACCGCGACATTGTCCCGGGGCGCCCTGAAATCGGCGAAGAGCCGCGAGCCCTGGGTGACGCGCCAGCCCGCCACCCAGATGGCATCCTTGACGAGGATCGGGACGCCCGCGAGCCGCGGACGCTCGCCGCCAGCGAGGCGGCGTTCCACCGCTTCGGCCTGGCGCAGGCTGTCGGCCGGGTCGGTCGTCACGACGGCATTGAGGGCGGGATCGCGCGCCGCGATCCTCTCCAAGGCCTCGGCCACGACGTCGGAGGGGCGGGCTTCGCCCCGACCGACCCCGGCCGCGATCGCCAGGGCCGAAGCCGGTCCGGTACTCACGCGAAGAGGTCCCGGCGGCGGTCGTCGTAGTAGCGCAGCCTGCGCCGGATCTCCGGAATGGCGGCGGCGTCGAGGTCGCCGAGGACGAGGCCGGGTCCGTCCTCGCGCGGGCGCAGCGCCAGAACGGTGCCGTCAGCGTCGATGACGGCCGAGTAGCCATAGTTGTCGACGATGCCCCCGCCGACATGTTCATCGCCGACCTTGTTGGCGCAGAGCACCGCGAGGCCGTTCTCGCGCGCATGGGTCCGCATCTCGCCGATGAAGAACTCCATGTCGTCGCCCCCGCTCCCGGCCACCGGCACCACGACGAGATCGGCCCCCATTCGGCGTAGCGCCCGCCAGGCTTCCGGAAAGCGGCGGTCGTAGCAGACGAGCACGCCGATCCAGACGCCGCAGGCTTCGACGACATGGAGGGCGTCCCCGGGGGCAAAATGGGCGCGCTCGTCGAAGCCCGGCGGCGGATCGTCGCCGACCGGCAGGTGGAGCTTGCGGGCGACGGCGCCGGACCCGCAGGGGTGCGCCCTCCGGCCCGAATCCCAGGACGGCGTTGTGGTGGTGGCCCGTCGCGGGATCGCGCTCGTAGAAGGGCAGGAACAGCGCCGTCCCGGTCTCGGCCGCCAGGGCCGCGAAGCGTCGCGCCAGCGGTCCGTCGGCGGGTTCGGCCCAGGCCCGATAGGGCTCGGGGACGTCGCCGCAGAAATAGGGCAGCGTCGCCATCTCGGGCAGCGCCACGATGCGGGCTCCCTGCGCGGCGGCCTCGCGCACCGCGTCCTCGGCGCGGGCGATGTTGGCATCGAGGTCCAGGGTGCAGCCCGGCAGCTGGGCGGCGGCGAGGCGAAGGCTCACGCCACGCGCTCCTGCTCGGCGAAGGCGCGGTCGACCTCATCGCGCAGGAGGTCCGTCAGGTGATCCGACAGGGCATGGAACTCCGGGCTGCGGGGATCGCGCGGCCGCGACAGGTCGACCGGCACGATGCTCTTGATGCGGCCGGGCCGCGACGTGAAGACCACGATCCGGTCGGCCAGTCCCACGGCTTCATCGATATGGTGGGTGACGAAGAGCATCGAGGCGGCGCTCTCGCCCCACACCTCGATGAGGAAGTCCTGCATCTTGGAGCGCGTCTGCACGTCGAGCGCCGCGAAGGGCTCGTCGAGCAGCAGCACCTCGGGCCGCAGCGCCAGGGCGCGGGCCATGGCGGCGCGCTGGCGCATGCCGCCGGAGAGCTGGTCCGGGCGCTTGTCGGCGGCATCGGCGAGGCCGACCTTGCGCAGGAGATCGGCCGCGATGCCGCGCCGCTCCTCGCTGCCCATGCCGCGCAGCTTGAGCCCGAAGGTGACGTTCTCGCCGACCGTCATCCAGGGAAACAGCGAGGATTCCTGGAAGATCAGGCCGCGGTCGGTACCCGGCCCCTTCACCTCGGCTCCGCCGCTGGTGATGGTGCCGGCCGTGAGCTGTTCGAGCCCCGCGATGAGATAGAGAAACGTGCTCTTGCCGCAACCGCTCGGGCCGAGGAAGACCACGAACTCGCGCCGGTCGACCAGGAGATCGATGCCGTCGAGCGCCGTCACGGTGCCGCTTCCCGTCTCCCAGGCCTTCCTAACGCCGCGGCAGGTGATGAGCGGGGGTTTCGCCCACATCGGACGTCCCATCAGAGCCGCCCCACGGCGCTCGGCGGAACCCAGAACAGTACACGGTTCTGGATCTGCCGCAGGGCGACGTCGAACAGGAAGCCGACGAGGCCGATCAGCGTCATGGTGAAGAACGACAGGCTGGAGTTGAAGGTGTTGCGGGCCAGCATGACGATCTGCCCGAGGCCGCTGCCTACGCCCGTCGCTTCCACCACCAGCACCACCATCCAGGCGCCGAAGAGGTTCATGCGCAGCGTCATGAAGAGCGATGGCAGGATGGCCGGAACGATGACGCGAAGGAAGAGCTGCCGGCGGCTCGCCCCCATGATGGCCCCGACGTTCAGATAGGTGCGGCTCACCGAGTCGATCTGGCTGATTGTCGACAACGTCATGACGAAGAACAGCGAGATGAAGACCATGAAGATCGCTGGCGGATTGCCGATCCCGAAGATGAAGATCGCCACCGGCAGCCAGGCGATGGGCGAGATCGGCGCCAGCAGCGTGATGGTCGGCAGGGTGAGGTTGCCGAAGAGCTTGAAGTAGCGGATCAGCAGACCCATGCCGACGCTGCAGCTGAAGCCCAGCGCCAAGCCCGCGACGACGCGCAGGCTCGAGGCCACGATGGTGGTCAGCAGCGCCACATAGGCGCTGTCCGCCGAGACCTCGCCGATGACGTCGCTCGAAGAGAAGGCCTGGGCCTGGTCCGAAAAACGGGCCAGGAAGATATGGGGCGGAGGCAGCAGGAGCGGGTCGGCCCAACCGATCGCCCAGGCCGCCTCCCACAGGCCGGCGAAGCAGCCGATCGACAGCACCCACCAGAACACGACGGCGAGACCTCTGACCGCGCGCACCCGCCGCACGGTCATGGAGGCGACGGCGGGCAGCGCGCCCGCCGTCAGGGGAACGGCCCTCATGCGGACTTCAGCTTCAGTTGGCCGTAAAGTTCGGCGTTCTCGGCGATGACCTCGTTCAGCAGGGACCAGTCGAAGATGTCGGCGGTCGGCAGCGTCTTGATGTAGCGCAGATCCTTCAGGTTCTGCGCCCGCCCCAGGATGAAGTCCTGGTTCTTGCGCTGGTCGACCATGCCGGGCTGCTTCGTCGACGCGTCGAAAGCCGCCTCGTAGGTAACCGGCACTGCCCCAAGTGTCAGGGCGCGGCGGCGCGCGAATGGCTGGCGGCGCGCGAGGCCGACCTACTGCCGGTCGGCTACTTCCACGTCGTCTTCACGGTACCGTCCGAGATCGCCGACATCGCCTTCCACAACAAGGCCGCGGTTTACGATCTGCTGTTCCGGACGGCATCGGAGACCATGCTGACGATCGCCGCCGACCCGCGTCACCTCGGCGCCCGCATCGGCATCACCGCCGCGCTCCAAACCTGGGGCGGAGCCAGCTTGAGGCTCCGGCAGGCGCAGCCTGTTGGAGAAGCTGGCGGAGGGTCGGCGCTGACCCACCACCCGCACATCCACATGATCGTGCCGGGCGGCGGGATCTCGCTCGACGGCACGCGCTGGGTCTCGTCGCGGCCGGCCTTCCTTCTTCCGGTCCACGTGCTCGCCAAGCTGTTCCGCCGGCTCTTCGTCTCGGGGCTGCTCGCGCTTCATGCCGCGGGGCAGCTCCGCTTCTTCGGCGACAGGACCGGGCTGAGCGACCGACAAGAGTTCGAACGCTACCTGGAGCCCATCAGAACGATGAAATGGGTCGTCTACAGCAAGCCGCCCTTCGGCGGGGCCGAGGCCGTGCTGGCTTACCTGTCACGCTACATGCACCGCGTCGCCATCGCGAACCGGCGCCTGATCGCGCTCGACGAGGCCGGCGTCACCTTCCGCTACAAGGACTATCGCCGCGACGGCGACGCCCGCCACCGCACCATGACGCTGTCCGCCGACGAGTTCATCCGGCGCTTCCTCGTGCACGTGCTGCCCAAGGGCTTTCACCGCATCCGCTACTACGGCCTGCTTGCAAGTGGACGCCGAAAAGCCAACCTCGCTCATGCCCGGGAACTGCTTGCCGCTCCAGCGCGATCAAGACCCAGGAGCCTGCCGCCTCCTCGGATCGACGTCCCGCCTGCCCCTGCTGCGGCGGGCGCATGCTCGTCATCGAGAGTTTCGATAGCATGGCCCGTGCCCGCGCTCCGCCATCTCGTCGATGGAGATCCGGATGACGACGTCGTCGATCCGGCACGATCAGATCCAGCGCAAGGTCGAAGCGGTACAACTTTGGCCATCGGACACGCGCGACCTGACGTCGTCCGCTATCTCAATCACCACGCCGACGATGACGACACGGGAAGGACTTCCGTCGAGGCAGCGACCCGCAGATGCCTCAGCACACCGTCCGCACCCCTGGCAGCCCGCTACAGGCCCCGGGCTGGGCCGGTTGCGCCGTTCCTACGGCCCCAACGTCGTCGCCAAATCCCCATAGTGCGGGGCTGCCCCTCGCGCGTTCGCCCTTGGGCGGCTTCCGGACGCCGGCCCTCACCCCAGACGCTCGCCCTGTGCTGGCCGGCATCCGGAAACCTTCACCATGTCAGTCGCTCAGGCGGCCGGCGCGCGCTCTCGAAAGCAGCCATTCACTTTCAGCGTGAAATGCGCAAATTTGCGTGGTTGGACGGGGACGGCGCCAAGAGCGTGAAATCTGCAAGCGTGTCGAGTTCAACAAGTCGGTGATCGTCAAGGCGCAGCCTACACCGTGCATTTATCATGATCGGTCGGGTATCACGACTGCTCCGCGCCTGTGTCGCCCCCGAGACCATCGCCGTAATCAGGATCATCCAGTCATCAGGCGTGACGCCCTCGACGGCAAAGCGCGTTGGGATCACGAACGAAAGCTGGAGGTTGCGGCGCATGAGCTTGACCCTGCCGACGAATCAGGGACAGCCGACCAACGAACATCACCGCACGTGATGTGCTGGAACGGCCCGACTGAACCCCGAATCCCTGGCGTAACGTATCGCTTGCGACATTCAGCTCATCCGAAAGAAACTGACATGCAGGACTTTGCCGTCATCGGTTTGGACCTCGCCATCTCCGTGTTTCGAGTGCACGGCGTCGGCCGCGCGGCCTCGGCGTCTTCATGGAACGCGCCCTTTTATACTTCTGGAACTCAGACGGATCAGGTTGCGCGACAGATCACGCTGCTTGGCTTAAGCCATGCAGCGTTTCCCCAGAGATGAAACGTTGCGCGACCTGGCCCTTGAACGCGATGCTGTAAGATCGATGGGGGTCATGGGCTCTCATCCTCTGAAAGCCAGGTAGATGGTCAATCGCACTTATCCCAACCTTTCCGGCGGCAGGGGCCCACTCCAGGACGCGATCTTGGAAGAGCCGTTGCCCGCCTTCCATGCGAAAGCGGTCCCCAGCTAAATTGCGGCTGGTCGGTACAGCTTAGCGACCTTGCTACTTGGACCGAGTGTCGCGATGCCCTTCTGTGAGTGCACGGAAGGAACAAAACGACGAACAGGGAAATGCATGAACGGCGTACTTGATTGTCACCAGCGGTTCGGCGCCTTTGTGCCGGATGACGATACGCGCCGGTTGGGGCAGCGCGCGGGAACGCTGCATCGGCTGACGTTTGCGGCCAAGGATTTGTTCGATGTCGCGGGCACGGTAACCGGATGTGGCAACCCGGACTGGGCCTCCACCCACGGGCCAGCGGCAAGCTCCGCGTGGGCCGTACAGGCCTTGCTCGACGCGGGCGCCGATCTCCTCGGCAAGACCATCACGGACGAGATATCGCTAGGGCTGCTGGGGATCAATCGGCACCAGGGAACGCCGTTGAACCCGCGCGCCTCGGATCGCGTACCCGGCCGCTCATCGAGCGGGTCGGCGTCGGCCGTTGCAGGCGAGATGGTGGACATCGCGCTCGGCACCGATTCGGGCGGGTCAGTGCGCGTCCCGGCGAGCTTCTGCGGGCTTTACGGGCTTCGCCCGACCTATGGGCAGATTTCTGTCGATGGGCTCATGACCCAGTCGCCCAGCTTCGATACGGTCGGGTTTTTCACTCGCGACGCCGCCACTTTCGCGCGTACCGCTGCCGTTCTGCTCGGCGGGCGCGTGGCGCCCCAACTACCGGCCGAGATCGTTCTGGCCGCCGATTGCTTCGCCATCGCGGACCCGGAAGTTCAGGCAGCCCTCGACCCCGTGGTAGCACGCTTGCGGTCGACGCTCGCCCGCACGTCTGAAGTCCGGCTTGCCGAAAATGGCCTCGCCGAGTGGGCTTGCCAACAGCGACGGCTCCAAAGCGATGAATTCGGCCGCACTTTCGCGGCCTGGATCGATGCCTGCAACCCGCGTTTCTCATTCGAGGTCGCCGGCGCCCTCGCCTCAGCGGCCCACTTAAGCCCCGCTGAAGCTGCCGCGGGCCGCGGCTTCCGCGAATACGCCCGGCGACGTATAGAAAGCATCCTTAACGGTCGCCGGGTCCTGCTGCTGCCGACGACGCCGATCCTGCCGATCCTTCGTGACGCGCGACTTTCCGAGATGATCCTCGCCGTCGATCGGTTGGTCGAGCTGACCTGCATTGCGGGTCTGACCGGCTTGCCCCAGGTCAACCTGCCGTTCGCGTGGGCGGGATCGATCCCTGTCGGGGTGTCGCTTATCGGATGGGGAGGATCCGATTTGCAATTGATCGGGATGGCGCAAGCGCTCGAACAGACGGGGTTCGCGAGCCCGCAGCCGGAAGGATGATGTACCAGGGCGCCGCCGCGCGACCGCGCCCAGGGCAGCCGCGTAATGGACTTTCCTGCGGCTGCCCGCATCTGGACGCGAAGGGCCGGCTCCTTGCCGAACGCGACCTGCGCCGCCAAGCCGACCACAGTGCCAAATGCGGAGGCGTCCGTCAGGGCTCTGGGATCACGCTGACATGGGCCGCGACCACCCGCCAGCCCTCCGGCATGCGCATCCAGGTCTGCATCTGCCGGCCGATCGTTCCGGGGGGCGGCTCGATGAACAGCGTCGACACCGTCGCGGTGTCCTCGCCATAGGTCGTGATCACCGTGTGGGCGAGCTTCCGGCTGGAGCCGAGCGGCCGGCGGCGTGCGTTGAAGGCCGCAATGGCGTCGTGCCCATTCAGGTTCTCGCCCGCCCCATATCGCACCGTGTGCGGAGCATTCCAGAACAGCCGATCGAGGAGCGGCGCGTTGGCGGTCCGCAGGCCTGACTCGTAATCGTCGAACGCGGCCCGCACTTCCGCGACCACCTCGGGCTTGTTGATGTCCAATCGACCCTCCGGGCTCCGTGAGCGTGGCTCACCCTTACGCCACGCGCGCCGGCGATCAAGCCGTGCGCAGCGGTCGGCCGGTGCTCATCCTTCGACCGCGAGCCCTACAAATGGACAGGATTGCCAAAAACATTCCCTTGCACGGCGCTCTGTATGTGGCAGTCTGTAAGCGGTTTACTAAAGCGGTTACACATGGGCGGCGGGATCGCGCGATTGATCGACGTAGCGCAGCGCTCGGGAGTGTCGGTGGCGACCGTGTCGCGTCACCTCAACGGCCGAATCCAGCTGCCGGGCCCGACCGTGGATCGCATCCAGCGCGCCATCGAGGACCTTGCCTACCATCCGAACCCGCATGCCCGCAGTCTCAGCCGTGGGCGCTCGGATACGATCGGCCTGGTCATCCCCGACATTGGCAATGCCTATTTCGCGCGGCTCGCCGCCGCCGTGGAGCGGACGG
>JAABUM010001413.1_pt1 | contig 36163 bp, 35 predicted proteins | sample 5559161 | NCBI WGS metagenome assembly JAABUM01 (sample SAMN10711868, study PRJNA513369) | rock metagenome | isolation source: Antarctica rocks | place: Antarctica: Victoria Land, Siegfried Peak nord
AGAGGTGGCTGCCGCGGGGCAACGGATACGGGGTGGCGTCGGCGATGCGCTTGTCATGCCTGCTGCCGTGCTGCGTCGCACTGAGGAAGAGGATGGTCAGGGTGGCATCAACCAGCAGCACGTTCTTCACCGTGTGGCACTTCTTCTTGCCACTGTAACAGCTTTTCTGGGCATCAGGCGCCGTCGGACGGGGGATGCGGCGCTCGGTCCCATCATGGCAAAAAGGGGGGGGCGCCGTCTCCCCGGCCTCCGCCGTGTCGGCCGTCTCCGCGAGAGCCTCGCCCGTGTCGGCGGTGTCGGCGGCGGTCACCGCCTCGGCCAGCGCCTCCGTCGGCAGGGCGAGGCGGTGCGCGAGGTCGTCAAGTGATCGGCTGGGGGTGTCGCCCTGCTGCCGTAACGCCTCCTGCAAAACCGGCAAGAGGACGTGAATCCATTGGTTCGTCTTGCCCTGCGGCAGCCCAAAGAGGCGGCCATGCACGATTTGCAACGGGTTCGTCTTGAGGTACACCAAGAGGAACAAGAGCCGATCTTCGGCCGTGGGCAGCGGACACGTCGCATACGTCGTATAGCGCCGCGCGCCGCGCGGCTGCCCATCGAACCGCCACGCCGCCATATGCGCCTGAAAGGCCCCCTCGAAGGGCGCGACCAGCGCCGTGAATTCGTCTACTGTCAGGCTGGTCAGGTCCAGCACCTCCAGCGGACGGTGCGCCACGTCGCGAAAGCGCAAGCCAGCCACGGTCTCCTCCTTCTCTCTCCTCCCGCCCAGCCATGCGCGGGCTCCGTCTGCAGACACCACACTCCTTCTTGTGCCCCACCGTCCAGGATAGCAGAAACCGAGATAAACTCTATTAGTCAGGCCGGACCAAACGCGGCGGCGGCGGCTTCGCCGGAGCGCACCGCTCCCTCGATACAGGCCTGATGCGTCCAGTCGCCGGCCAGCACAACCGGCGGCATGCGCTGGTAGCCAGCTAGCCGGGTATAGTGGCCTGGTTCCATGATGGGCACGGCCCAGCGCCAGCGCATTAGCGAGACCACCTCGGTGTCCTCCAGCTCGAACATCGCCGGGGCGATCTCCTGGCCGGCGGACCACAGCATGCGCGTCACCTCGTCGGCTGGCGCGTCCAGCCGCGCCCCATTGGCGGCGCCGTGCGCGGAGACCAGCGCCCATTGCCAGTCCGGTGGGCAGGCCCCCCAAGCGCCATGCCGCCCCGAGCTGAACTCGACCGTGCCGATGGTCGTCGCCTGCACGACGTGGACGCCAAACTGGGCATCCTCGGCTGACTGCCGCGCCGCGGGCGCGTAGCGCACCTGGCTCAGCCACTCCGGGAGGTCACCTATGTCGTCACCGACCATGCGTGCCGCCGCCGGCGCGGGCACGGCCAGTACCGCGCCATCGTAGCGCCGCATCCCACCCACCGTGACCACTTCCACGCCGCCAGCGGCATGCACGGCCTCGATTCGCTCGCCCACGCGCACGGTCAGCCGCTCGGCCAGGCGCAGCCACGGCGCGTCCATCCCTCCGGCCACCTGGTAGAACGCGCCGCCCTGTAGCGCGCGCATCCAGGCTAGCCAACCCGCTCCGGTGTCACAGTGGTGGCCCTGGCCCAAAATGCTCGGCGTGGGTGCGCCCGCCCACCATGGGCAGCGCCTCAATCACCTCCACGTCATGGCCAGCCTGGCCTAGGCGGTACGCGGCGGTTAACCCGGCTGGTCCGGCCCCGATCACGGCGATGCGCATGGGATGGTCTGTCTATCCCTTCAGGGCGCCGGCCATCAGGCCCTCAACGATCTGTTTCTGGAAGACCATGGCCAGGAAGAACACCGGCATAATCACCAACATGCCCATGGCCGCCTCGTTGCCCCAGGCCACCTGCTGGTGCTGTGGGTCAATGGAGGCCTGGGTGATGCCCAGGGTCAGGGTGGCCGTGTTCGGTGAGCGGCTGAAGATAAGCGGCAGGAAGAACTCGTCCCAGGCTGTAATCAGGTTGATCAGGAAGATGGTGGCCAGCGCGGGCCGCAGCACGGGCACCACGATACTCCACAGGATGCTGGGGAAGTTGGCCCCATCCATCTGGGCCGCCTCCTCCATCTCCAATGGGATCTGCCGGATAAACGAGGTGAGGATCCACACACTGGTGGGTAGCAGGCCGCTGACGATCAGGATCAGCAGACCGCTCAATGAATCAACCAGGTTCAGATTTTGGAACATCTGGAATAGGGGGATGATTGTGGCGATGCCCGGCAGAAAGCCGGTCAGCAGCAAGCCCACCAGCAGCACGTTGCTGCCGGGGAACTGGATGCGGGCGAAGGCGTAGGCAGCCAGCAGGCAGACCACCACCGAGAGCAGCGCCGAGAAGAAGGCCAGGAAGGCGCTGTTAAACGTCTGCTGGGCTAGGGGGATAGCCTGCGCGGCGTTCTGGAAGTTGACCCAACTGGGATGCAGGGGCAGATAGCTCAGCGGCACTGTAAACAGCTCCGCAATTGGCGTGAAGGCCGACAGGATGATCCAGTAGATGGGGGCGAACGTGACCAGCACAAAGAGCACCAGGGGCGCGTAGAAGCCCAGCGCGCGCAGCGAACGGGCCACCCGGGCGCCTGTCCCCACGCGGGGCTCCACCCGCGAGTATGTCATGCGCATTGTTGTTCTCCGCTCCTTCCGGGCGTCACATGGCGCTATTGGCGCGGCGCAAGAACATAAAGCAGACCGCGCTGATCGCCACGACGATCAGAAAGGCGAACACCGCCACGGCCGCGCCATAGCCGTAGTAGAGGCCCGAGAAGGCCAGCTTATACACCTGGTAGGACAGCAGTGAGGTGGAGACGCCAGGCCCGCCCTGGGTCAGGCCGTACACGATATCGAAGGTCAGCACGCGCGAGGTGGCGATGAAGATGAGCAACGTGATCAGCAGCGGCGACAGCAGGGGCAAGACCACCGAGCGGAAGGTGCGCAGGGGCGACGAGCCGTCAACCTTGGCCGCTTCATACAGCTCTCCGGGGATGTTCTGCAGCCCGGCCAGCATGATGATTGAGGCCCAGGGCGCGTTCTTCCAGGTATCCATCAGGATCACCGCTATGCGGGCCATGGTGGGATCAGCCAGCCACACCGGGCGTGGCCCGCCCACCCGGGCCAGCAAGTCGTCAACCATGCCGTACTGGTTGTTGAATAGCCACTGCGAGGCCGTGGCCACCACGATGGCCGGCATGGCCCACGGCAGCAGGTTGACCGCCCGGATCAGCGTGCGGCCGCGGAAGCGACGGTTGAGCAGCGTAGCGATGCTCAGGGCGTAGACGATCTGCAGGGCGGTGGAAGCCACGGTGAAAATGGCCGTAAAGGTCAGCGACTCGGTAATCGTGGGGTCCTCGAACATGCGCTGGAAGTTGCGCAGCCCCACCCAGCGGATCGAGGCGTTCAGGGGGCTCTCGTTTGTGAACGCCTGCACAATGGTGTGCAGGAAGGGGTAGACGGCGGCGACCGAACGCCAGACGATCACCGGGGCGATCAGCGCATACGCCAGCAGGATGCGATTGATGCGCCGGCGGCCGCGCCGGCCGGCAACTACCCCGGCGACCGGTATGGATCTCGTAGCCATGGGCTGCTCTCTCCTGGCTGATCTACGCTTCTGATCGCTCCGCTGGACCGCCCCCACGGCGGCTCATCCACCGCGGCGCGGTTGCCCTGATGCCCGCCCCCGTGCTGGCTAGATCGGGCGCGGAGGGCGCTCCTACAGCCGCCGGACGCGCCGCGGTGGACTAGCTATCCGCCCGCCGTGCTGGGAGATAATGCACGCTCGCGCGAGAACATCTCCCAGCAGTGCTGGATGGTCAACTAGGCGTTGGCTTGCACGTCGTCAATGCGTTGCTGGCCCTGCTTGATCGCCGTGTCCAGATCAATCTGCTTGTTGAGGTACTGGTTGACCACCGCCTCAAACGCGTCGGAGATGCGCTGGGCCTGCCCGGTGATCAGCCGGCGATGCAGAATGTTCTCCTTACCGTACATCTCAAGATACTTGGCCGACGGCAGGTTCTTCTGCACCTCTGGGTCAGACAGCACGGATAGCCGGGCCGGGGCCGAGCCGGTGTAGGTCAACGACTTCTCCTGCTGGGCGGCGGCGGCGTACTCGATGAACTTGGCCGCCATGTCCTTATTCACTGCATACTTGCTGATGCTCCAGCCCCAGGCGGCGGTGATCGTCTTGTTGTTGGCCGGCCCCTTGGGCGGCAGCGCGATAGCCACCTTTTTGCCATTGCCCCAGAACTTAGTATTGGCCTCGAAGCTGCCCACAAAGCCGTCCCACACCGGCCACATGGCAAAGCGGCCGTCCTGGAAAGCTGCCTGCAACGAGGTGTAGTCGGCCGCCGTGGTCTCTGGCGGCATGATCTTCCAGGTGTTGAGCATATCCCACACGAACTTTAGGGTCGTGCGCGCGGCGGGAGTGCGCAGGTGCAGGGGGTCGGCGTCGGCCTGGCCCATCCAGTAGGACATCTCGTTGAACAGCTCGGTGTTGCCGTTCTTGCCGGCGAACCCGATGCCGTACTGCTTGCCCTTGGTCAAGGCCTTGCCGGCTTTGACGATGTCCGCCCAGGTTTGGGGCACGCCCAGGCCGGCCTTGTCGAACAGGTCCTTGCGATAGAAGAAGATCACGTCGCCCGCATTGCCTGGCACGCGATACAGATGACCATTGTAGGTACTCAGCTTGAGCGTGGCCGGGGAGACGGCGTCCTGCGTGGCCTTGGAGACCAGGTTCTCCAGGGGCAGGAGCCACCCAGCTGTGCTGAACGTGCCAGTCATAAAGTCGTCCAGCCACAGCACATCAATGCCCGTGTAGCCCGACGTCAGGTACGTGGTCATCTTCTGGACCACGTCGCCAAAGGCGGCCGGCAACTGGATGTAGTTGACCTTCAGGCCGTGGGCAGCGCCAAAGCCGTTGAAAACCTTCTTGAGATACTCGACGTGGGCCACGTTGGGCCAGTACGTGACGTTTAGCCCGCTGGAGGTAAAGGACAGCGCCGCGTGGGCATGACCAGGGTTCAGGGCGCCGGGTAGAAGGCTGCCCGCCACGCCACCCGCGCCGACCAGACCGGCGCGCTGTAGGAATCGGCCGCGATTGATCGCTCCCTTGTCCTGCTCGTCCATCATTGGACCCCTCTTTCAACGCTCTTTATAGATTTCAGCAAAGGCCACCGCGGCGCCGTGGCCCACTACTAGAGAGTGGGTATCCACCTGGGCGCCGCGACATCACGACGAGCCCACGCTCCTGGCTCCGCACAGTCCACATCCAGTTTGTGCCATCTCCTGCCCTCCCCTGCCGCTTCCTGTACAGCTCCGACTCGCGACGCTCTCCCCGGTCGTCCAGGGGCTGTTCTCTAGCCGAACAGTGCCCCTATAATAGGTCCGGGGGTAGTGGGCTGTCAACAGATGGCTCACATGCGCTTCACCATCTGCGCCACACCAAACCGCGCTGAATCAGCGGCCTCTCTGAGTGGCCGGCGCGCATCGGTCGGGTGGAGTCTCCGTTCAGCCCTCGGCGGGTTGGCGCTCGTTTCGCCACAGCCGCCGCATCTCCGGGCAGGTAGCCAACAGCTCGTCCAGGCCGCCCCGCCCACCCATCGGCACGACTATCTGGTCGGCGCGGCGGTGATCCAGTTGGATTCCTGACACTGGGCTGAGATGGCTGAGTTAGCCGCCCTGGAGGGGCATCTCCTGTACGCCCGCGCCAGGGGCGGCGCACTGCCCTATCAGCAGGGCGGCGTTGTCAGCGAACGGTCATCTCACTGACACATGGTCGTCATGGCCGGTCGCTACGCTAGGAATGTGCCGCTGATCAGCCCGCTCAGGCACGGCCCCACCCAGAGGGGGCGCTGGCCACACGGGGCGACTACGGGACGGGCGGACAAGCAGGGTACGTAAGTAACAGGAAGAGAGAGGTCAGATCATGGCACAGACACGGTATGCGACACAGCGGGGCGGCGGGCAGACGCCGCATGGAGACTCTGGGGCGACGACGCGGAGATGGGGCAACGGGGGGACGGTGGCCTGGCCCGGCGCCGGCGTTGCCTCTGACGCGCAGACGACAGTGGTGGCCCGCAGTGTCGGCGCGGTGGGACTGGCCACTATCGGGCTGATCCATCTGCTCGACGCGCCGAGCAAGTTGAGCGAGACACCCTACCTTTTCTGGCTGTACCTCGCCCTGTTCGTCGGCTGCGTGGGAGGGGCGGGCCTGCTGGTGCGCGCCCACTCCCGGCTGGCCTGGGCCGCGGCGGCGGTACTCTGTCTTAACCCACTGGCCGGCTATGTGCTCAGCCGCACCACCGGATTGCCTGGGGCTATGGGCGATATCGGCAACTGGGCCGAGCCACTGGGCCTGGCTTCGCTCTTTGTGGAGACAGGAGTGCTGGCGCTGAGCCTGTATGGCCTGTCTCTCGTGCTCCGGCGCGACGCCGCTGGGGGCTAACGGCTTATCCGATAACGCCAATAGTCGTGTAGCACGCATCTCCTATGAGGAGTTCGCGCTATGGCAGGGGCATCTCCGCGCTCAGGCCCACCGGGCGCGGGGGGGCGCCCCGACAGGGCTCATCCATTTCAGCTCTGGCAGGCGACTGGCCGGGTCACCCAGTGGCAGGCCCATGCAGGCGGCGTGGATATTTTGCATCTAGTGCCCAATCGCCCTATCCTACTACATAGACGGCGCGCGGCGGTGGCGCGCTCCCCATCCGGGCTAGTAGGTAAGCAGCGGCGCTATGCCGCTATTAAAGAGGGGCAAAGGGCCGATGACCGTACAACAGATGCTGAGCGTGCAATCAACGCTGCTTTTCCTGGGCTTTTGGTGCTATGTGCTGGCGATCTTCCTCTACCTGGCCCATGTGCTGGCCATGGAGCCAGTTGGCGCGCGGCTGAGTCTGGGCTATGGCACGGCGGGCGGCGGTTCGGCGGTGGGGGCGGCGCCCAGTGGAGGGGCCAACCTGAAGCTGCTGTTCGGGCGTGGGGCTACGGCGCTAGCCTGGACCGGCTGGATCATGCACGCCAGCGGGTTAGCCCTGCGCTGGCTTGCTCAAGGGCACTTTCCGGTGGCTAGCGCCTTCGAGGCGCCGCTGGCTTTCTCACTGGGTATCGTGGGCATCTACCTGGTGGCCGAGCGGGCCATCGGCACCCGGGTAGCCGGGTGGATTAGCCTGGGCATCGCCGTGGCGCTGATGTTTTACTCCCTGTTTACTTTCTCGGCAGGCTCTACGGTGATCGAACCGCTCAAGCCAGCGCTACGCAGCGTCTGGTTGCAAATCCACGTCAGCATTGCCATCTTCTCCTATAGCTTTTTTGCCTTCTCGGGAGCCATGGGCCTGGCCTATCTGCTGCGCCTGCGCCCGGAGCGCCCTGTACCCCTCTCTAGCGCCAGGAACGGCGTGCCCATGGAGGCCGACGACCCAGGCTTGGTGGCTCTGGACGAGTGGAACTACCGGGGCGTGGCCATCGGGTTGCCGCTGATCGCCTTTACGCTGATGTCGGGCGCCGTGTGGGCGCAAATGGCCTGGTCCACCTACTGGACCTGGGACCCCAAAGAGGTGTGGGCGCTGATCACCTTCCTGTACTATGCCATCTATATGCATGTGCGGGTGGGTCGAGGGTGGCACGGCCGCCGCATGGCCATCATGGGCATCGTGGGGTTTGGTGTGGTCATCTTCAGCTTTTTGGGCCTGGCCGCTCTGGTCCACACCTTCAATATCTTCAGCTTGCACACCTTCGGCAACGTGCAGTAGGGTATGGATCCTGAGCGTCAGCAGGCCCCGGGGTCGCGGGTAAGCCCCATGCGGGCGCCGGTACGGCGCGGGCTCGTCGCTCGGGTGATGGCTACGGTGCGGCGCGTCTTCGTCACGGTGGTCGCCTTCTACTGCGCTCTGGCCGCGTTGGGCATGATCACCACGTTGGTCAGCGGCCACGCGCTTGAACTGGGCTGGCCGATTATCGGCGTCCTTGTGTTTCTAGTGGCCTATGGCGGCTTTGCCTGGTTTGCTGAACCCCTCTATTGGGCGGGCGAACGCCGCAAGCGCGAACGGGCCAGACGGTAAGGACCGGCTATCGGTTGACAGGGCTTTGGTCATCCTGATACCCCGGCCACAGGCTGGCAGAGCGACCCACCACAGGGGAATAGGGGACGAGGAAAGGGTCCTGGCGCATAAAGCGACCAGGACCCTTTGATGTTGGGCTGTTAGGCTGGCCCAACCAGCTACGGACATGCCTGACCGAGGCGGACGCCTACAGCTTGGCGTGCGTAGAGATGTAGTCCGCCGCGTCGCCGACGGTGCGCATCTTCTCAGCGTCCTCGTCGGAGATCTCCAGCTTGAACTCCTCTTCAAGCGACATGATCAGCTCGACAATGTCCAGGGAGTCCGCGTTCAGGTCATCCACAAAGCTGGCGTTGCGCACCACTTTGCTTTCATCTACACCAAGCTGCTCAGCGATGACCGGCCGTAGACGCTGTTCGATCTCGTCAGAAGTGGGCATCCGTGTTCTTCCTCCTCACATGCGATGCCCCGTGCCCTACAATTGGCCACGGGCGCATCACTCTTCCACCATCACCACCTATGGGTGACGGGCGTTAACCACCAGCTGGACGGGCTGCCACGATTGTACCAAGAACGCCGTTGACAAACCGGCTGGAGCTATCGCCTCCGTATTGCTTGGCGATTTCGACAGCCTCGTTGATCACCACCTTGATCGGTGTCGCCACATCGAAGAGCATCTCGCCGCAAGCGGCGCGCAGCACCGCGCGATCCAGCGTGGCGACCTGCTCCAGGGGCCAGGCAGGCGCGGCACCCCGCAGGAGCTGGTCAATCTCCTCGCGATGGGCCAGGGTTGAGCTGACGACGCGCCAGGCAAAGCCTGTGACCGCCGCGTTCGCTCCCTCTTCCTCGGCCTGACGGTCGAGCACCTGACGGGTATCATGGTTTGTGACATCTACCTCGAAAAGCGTCTGCACAGCTAACACCCGCGCCAGGCGGCGATCCTCCATGGGCATCTCTTTGTCAAGCTCCTCCTAAGCCAACGTCGCAGCAGGCGCCCGATGTTGGCCCAGTGCGTACCCATGGCATGATACCAAGCCACACAGTCGGCGGCAACATGACAAGACAGACTCCGCCGTGTGACACATTGTAAGCCCCTGGCTCTATCGCCGCCACGAGATGTGCAAGCAACGCTGTTGCCTCTCCACTACTCCAGGCGGTTCTCTCGCCCACTCTGCCGCCGCCCCACGATGTAGAAGGCAGTGCCTGCCAGGATAATAACCGCCATGGAGACGATCTGAATAACCTCGAAGCGGACACGGCCCAGAGAGGGAGGTACAGAGGAATCAAGTGACCACAGCGCAAAGCCTACAATAATCAGCGTGTAGCCTTCACAAGATCAGGGTAACACACCACGCCCCGATCATGCCGCCGGGCACGCGGTAAGGCCGGAGCAAGGTGGGCTGCCGTCGCCGCAGCAACAGGAAAGCAGGGAAGACGAACAGGTACGTCATCAGGCTGATCGACACGGTCAGCCCCAGGGCCACGCTAAACTGGCCAGCCAGATCGCCGGTGAGGCTCAGGCTGGCCGCGAAGACCCCCGTAGAGATAACGCCGCTGAGTAGGTTGACCCGCACGGGCGTGCCGAAGCGGGCGCTGAGGCGGCCCAGAGCCGGTGGAGCGGCCCCATCCATGCCCGCCGCGGCCAGGGCGCGGTCGCCGCCCATCAGCCAAGCCGTGGCCGTGCCCAGGAAGGTATAGAGCAGGGCGGCCGCGATGACCACGCCAAGTGTGCCGCCCAGCTTGCCGTGAACGCCGCTGACGATGCCGAACGCGTCGGTCAGGCCGCCGACCGAGCTGAGCTGAGCGGCCGGCACGGTAGCCAGAATGAACACGATCAGCACGATATAGCCGGCTACCACGGTCAGGCCCGCGCCAAAAACCGACGGCGGCACCTGCCGCCGTGGGGCGGTCATCTCCTCTGAGGCGCTGCTCTGCAGCTCGTAGCCCAGGTAGCTGAACATCAGAGCCGGCAGGGCCAGCACCAGTACGCTCCAGGTGGGCGCCAGGCTGGCCAGTCGCACGGTGACCGCATGGTGGCTGCCCACGTAGGCGGCGGCGAGCACGACAAAGGCACCCACCAGGGCCACCTTGACCCAGGCAGCGCTGATGGGCAGCCACTTGCCCTGGCGCAGGCCGATCACCGTGGCGGCCACACAAATCCAGATAAAGGCTGTGCCAAAGGCAAACTGGGCCCACCGGGAGTCTAGCGGCGTGATAAACACCTGCACAATGCCGACGCAGATTGAGGTGACGATGCCGCCGAGCCAGACCGGGTTGCTGATCCAGTAGAAAAAGGCGGTCAGGGCGGTAGGGTAGGGACCTACACCCTGTTTGACCCACTCGTACAGGCCACCCTCCACGGGCAACGCCGCGCCAAGCTCAGCCACCAGCAGCGCGTAGGGCAGATAGAACGTCAGGCCGCAGACGACGACCCAGGTGAGCGCCTGAGCGCCAGCGGTGGACACCTGGCCTAGTGTCTCAAATGTGAGCATGGCGCAGACGCTGAAGCAGAACAGGTCAAAGAGGCGTAGCGCCCGGCGCAGCTTACGCTTCTCTAACTGGGCTAGACGCGAGGTTGGCTCCAGCGCAGCCTGCATAGGGTGGCCTGCTCTCTTTCACGAACCATAGGGGGTATACAGGGCGCGCCGCTACTGCATCAACCCCAAACGCAACGCCTTGACCGCGGCCTGGGTGCGGTCAGAGACCTGCAGCTTCAGGATAATGTTCTGCACATGCTTCTTCGCCGTGTCCTCGGCGATGGAGAGGGCGTTGCCGATATCCTTGTTGGTCGCGCCCTCGATCACAAGCTTGAGCACGTCCAGTTCACGGGCACTAAGCGCATCAATGCCCTCAGCGCCCCAAGGCTGTCCCCGGAAGTCGCGCGCCGGGGCCTCAGTTGTCCCGGTGAGCACCTTTTGCAGGCTTGTGGTGCGGATCAACATGCCCCCGTTGCTGACCTCACGGATGGTATGCAGGATCTCCTCGCGGCTGGCGTTCTTGAGCAGATAACCGCCGGCGCCGCAGCGCACGGCCTCCGCGACATACTGCTCGTTGTTGTAGAGGGTGAGCAAGATCACGGAGGTGCGCGGATATAGTTCCTTGACCTTGCGCGTGGCGGCCAGCCCATCCATGGTCGGCATGTGGATATCCATCAGGACGATGCGCGGGGAGAGTCGGCCGACCATCTCCAGCGCCTCCTGGCCGCTGCCCGCCTCGCCCACGATATCAATCTGAGGGTCGGTCTGCAGCATCGCGCCCAGGCCGTGGCGCACCACGGGATGATCATCCACCAGCAGAACAGTAATGGTGCTCGGCTCCATGTCCGCCCTCCCTTGAGGCCCCTCGGTCCAGGCCCAGCCCCCTTGAGACCACACGGCCTGATCCTATCGCCGTACGGCTCGCAACTTAGGTTCCATGCCACCATAGTACCCAACTAACCAGGGCTCGCGCAACTCCCCCGCGCCGGTCGTGGCGGATCAGCCTGAGTGACGTGAACGGTGGACAGCACACGCGTCGGGTTGACTGCCCTGGAACCCTGGACTACAATAGCTGTACCCCGGACCTGTTGGCCCGGCGTCGTTCGCCAGGAGTCTGGTTCTCACCGTAGGAGGAAGCGTACAGGTGAACAGCTCATCAACTGGTCAGTCGGCAACCGTGGAGATGCCGGTTGAGGAAATGCTGCAGAGTGACGAGTACCTCGCCGAACGGGGTATCTTTCTCAAAGGGTATGACCTGCTGGACCTTGATCACGGCCATTTTTGGTACAAACTGGTATGGCGTGGCACGCATGTGGAGTTCCCTAGCCATGTCCACCACTATGAGCCAGACGCCCAGGAGCGCACGGTGCGCTCCTATTTCGTCAGCCTGCCCGCGCAGGTGCTCGACGAAGCGTACGCCGCCCTGGAGCAGTCGCCCAAGCACACGATCTGCCATGGCGACCACTGCTTTGATCTGGCCTGGGACAACGATGTCCAGCGCCATCTGCATTGCTTCTACGAGCGCAGTGAGCCAGGTAAGGAACGTGACCGCCGCCGCTATGAGGAGCATGTGCGCACCCACACCACACGCTATGAAACCGACCGCCAGTTCCCCAGTTGGCGTCTCCACGAGGAACTACGCCGCTTGAAAGAGGAGCGGGCCAAGGCTCAGCAGGTGGTGGATAGCTGGGACCGCTTGATCGTGCAGTGTGAGGAGCGCATCACCGAAGACGAGCTGATCCACACGGGCAAGAAGAGCGACTGAGCGCCGCGCGGCGGCGCGGCTAGCGCATCAGCCCAGCCTCCACGCCGCCGCCCACGCCCAGACCCTCGGTCACAGCCTGGCGAATGCGCTTGACCCCTTCCTGGAGCTGGTCTAGCGAACAGGCGTAGGACATGCGCAGGTAGCCAGGCGCGCCGAAGGCCTCCCCGGGCACCACGGCCACGTGAGCCTCCTCCAGCAGGAAAGCCACAAGTTCCAGTGAGGTGTGTAGCGACCGCTTGCCCTGGCCGCCCAGTACGCCAGTGACATTGGGGAAGGCGTAGAACGCGCCATCGGGCGGGGCGATGCGGAAGCCAGGCACCGCATTTAACGCGGCCACCACGTAGTCCCGCCGCCGCTCAAACTCGACGCGCATCGTCTCTACCGCGCTTTGGTCGCCGCCAAATGCGTCCACTGCCGCCCTCTGGGCCATGGATGCGGCCCCGGAGGTGCTGTGGCTCTGCAGTTCGCCCATGGCCTTGATCAAGGGGCGTGGCCCGGCGGCGAAGCCGATGCGCCAGCCGGTCATGGCGTACGCCTTGGAAGCGCCGTCCACGATAACCAGTCGGTCGCTCAGCTCAGGCAGCACGGCGCCCAGGCTGGGACAGCCACCTACGTAGTTGATCTTCTTGTAGATCTCGTCGCTGAGCACCACGATCTGGGGGTGGCGGGCCAATACATCGCCCAGGGCGCGCAGTTCCGAGCGGGTGTACACGGCCCCCGTGGGGTTACACGGCGAGTTTAGGATAATTAGCCGGGTGCGTGGGGTGATCGCCGCCTCCAGATCTGCTGGCTGTAGCTTGAAGCTGGCCTCCTCCTGGGTGGGTATAATCACCGGCGTGGCGTCGCTCAAGCGCACCTGCTCGGCGTAGCTGACCCAATAGGGGGCGGGGATGATCGCCTCATCGCCTTCCTGGAGCAGCACCTGGCAGATCAGGTAGCAGATCTCCTTTGCCCCGGGGCTGACGACGATCTGCTCAGGGGCGAACTCCAGACCGTCATCCTCCTTGAGCCGCTGGCCGATCGCCGCGCGCAGCTCAGGGATGCCAATCACCGGGCTGGGGTACTTTGTGATATTGTTCTGGATAGCGCTGATCCCGCTGGCTTTGACATGGGCTGGCGTGGGGAAATCCGGTTCACCGGCCCCAAACGACACCACATCAATACCGTTGCGCTGCATCTCTTTTGCCTTGGCGTCAATGGCCATTGTGGCCGACGGGTTCAGGCGCTGGGCACGGTGCGCAAGCCTCACGCTTCTTCTCCTCCAGATAGTGACCAATAGGCGCTGCGGAGCCGCTACGCCGGGATTTTCCTGGGCACAGCGACGTTGCTCTACGAGCAGTATAGCCTATTCAAGCGTTGGCATTGGCTCGGGGAGGCCGGTTGAGCCTTGCCCCCGGGTCATCGCCAACAGCTCACGCAGACCGGGCATCTCGAAGATAAACTCGTAGCGTTCACCGTAGGGGCCCTCTAGCTGAAAGCCAGCCGGGTAGAAGGTTACCAGCAGGCCCAATGGCAGGTCCAGCACGGTGATCATGCGTGCGCGCAGGCGGTCTAGCTCGCCACCCAGTGCCCCAAAGAGCGCGCGGTAGGTGATGTGCCCCTCGCTCTCCTCGGACTGGGGCAGGGACGGCGCCAGCGCCCGCAGTTCATCAAAGCTGTAGGCGATGCCCTCGGCCACTGGATCATCGCCACGGGTGACTCGGGCGATGAAGCCGTCCACCACCTCAGCTAGGACGACATCCTGGCAGCCGCGACTATCGAACTGCGCTCCAATAACCGCCAACATGTCGCGGTATGTTCGCGTGCCGAAGCCGTCCTCCACGTCTATCCTCCCCGTGCTAGCGGGTGTCAGCCCGCGCCCCACCGGGCGCTCTAATCAACCGTGCCGCGCAGCCCCACCCGGCGCGTCTGACCCGGTACACTACCGGGCTCCCGTGCTGAGCCCTCAAGCCGCCTCGTACATCATCAGGAACTGCATCAGCCGTTCACGCCTGCTACGCCTATGTAGCACGGCATCGGAGAGACAGGTGGGACAGCGCACGCTCCCCTCCTCATGCGACTGGCGCGAGACGACCACGAAGGAGCGTCGGCAATCCTCGCAGCGGTAGCTGTAGCGGCTCTCATATTCCAGATCTATGGTGGCCCCAGGCAACGGCGCGCTCATCCGCCTAGCGTCCCCCGGCCATCCGCATAGCCCTCGCCTACTGGCCCACCCTCATCCTGGGGCGTGGATGGCTCCAGGTATTCGCGCAGCGCGGCCCTGGCACGGGTGTGCCACATGGTGTCTCCGGTAAAGGCGGCTAGAGCGGCGCCGAGCCCCTGCACCCGGCCAGCCGTCAGCGATAGATCGTGCAACTTGCCGGTGAAGTCCGTCGCGTCTGCCACCTCGTCGGCGTTAATCACAAGGTGAGCAAAGGCGGCGCAGTTCTCCTCGAACAGCGTTATCACCCCTTGGAGCACCGCCCCGCCGGGTTCCATTGCCTCGTCGCCACCGCCGCCACGTTGCATAGCCGAACCCTCACAGGCGTAATTGGCTGCCCGGTCACCACCTCGACGGGCAGGGCTGAACACGCTCAGTATAGCATGCCCCAGCCGCCCATGGCCGACAGCATCACCGCCAGCGCCGCGCCAGCGCGTGCCCACCGGGTCGGGGTAAGGCTTCACGGCATGAGTCTTGCCGCCTACGAACTCTCAGACGGTTGGTTTACGGTGAACAAGAGAAGAGGGGAGAAGCGAACTATGAACACAGCAGGGTTTGACGAACAGGATACCACGGGCCAGATACCGGGCGCGGAGCAGGAGACCGGCGCGGTCGGATCGGACCGCCTGGGTGGCACGGGGGTAGGCAGTGGGCCTGACGATGTGGGCGTGGGCGGCGCTGTCGCGGGCGGCGGTGGTCGGGAGACCGGTGTCCTCGACGATCAGGACGACGCCATGCCCGACTACGACTCGAATCGCCTGGGCGGCACGGGGATAGGCAGCGCGCCTGGAGATGTCGGGGTGGGCGGAACCATCGGGGGCGGCGGGTATGGCGACGCTCAGGGCGGCCTCCGCGACCGCATGGAGGATAGGACCTGATCGCCACCCCGTCGGGTCTTGCCTGCTGACTGGGACTGCCCCGGCAGGTCACTCCAGACGCCGCAATCGCCACGGCTGTGGCGTTCCGCGTGATCAGCGGATCTTGCCGCGGGCAGCCACCGGCCAGACCGCTTCGACCCGGCCGGCGCGGACGCCGTAGACCTCATCGTGCAAGTTGGTGGTGGCGCAGCAGTGATTGGCGATCACGGTGACCCGTTCGCCTACGGTCGGCTTGTGGTCGCAGGCGGAGAGGTCCACGTGGCCATGCTCCTCGCTCTGGCTGTAGAACCGCGCCTGGGGATATTCCACTATGTAGCCGTAGCCGTTCTCCACCTTGCCGCCGATCAGATCGTTTGTAAACGTCTTTGAGCCGCCATCCAGGATGGCCCGGTCGGATGTGGGGCGGCTGGCCACCGTGACGGCCACACGCTGGGCGCAGTCGTCCCAGGTAGCCGCGCCAGCGTCCACGCACATACCATCCATGTAGGCGTAGGTGCCAGCGCGGATCTCGGTCACCCCTGGTGTCTCGTGGCTGGCCAACATGCGCGGCGTGCCCCCACCGCTGACCATGGGGATGGGCAGCCCAGCGCCCTTGAACAGCTCGTGGCAGGTGAGCAGCCACTGGGCCATGGCCGGAGGGATGGGGTAGGTCATCAGGCCGCCGAACCGCAGGCCTGGGGACGCGGCGATCAGTTGCCCTAACTCCAGGGCGGCCTGGGGCGTCTGCACGCCCACGCGCCCACCGCCCGTATCGCACTCCACCAGGACGCACAGCGTGCGTCCCTCGGCGTGCGCGGCTTCTCCGAGGCCGCGCACGGTGAGCGCCGAGTCGGCCACAACGGCGATCGTGGCCTGGGTGGTCAGGCGCATCAGCCGCTCCAGCTTGGCCCGGCCCAGGATGTTGTAGGTGATCAAGATGTCGCGCAGGCCGGCGGCGGCCATCACCTCGGCCTCACCGACCTTCTGGCAGGTGATGCCCACCGCGCCGGCGGCCACCTGCATATGGGCGATCGCGGGGATCTTGTGCGTCTTGATATGGGGGCGGTTGCGCAGGCCATGGGCGTCGCAGTACGCCTGCAGGCGCTGGATATTGCGCTCCAGGCGATCCAAGTCTATGGTCACCGCCGGGGTATCGAGGTCGGCAGTCAGCAGGGTCATTGCTGTACCCGGCCAATCTGGCCAGCACGGGCGGCCTCGTAGAAGGTCAGGCACACGTCCAGGTTGCGGCAGGCGTCGTCTACCCCGGCGGGCAGATCGCCGCCATCGCACAACGCCACGGCTATGGCGGCCACTGGGTCAGCCCCAGGCTCGGGTAAGCTGACGCTGCTCCAGCCGGTGAACGGCTCGAAGTGGCCGCTCACCGTGGCCCGCCCCGGCGTCATCGGCTCCAGCATGATCGCGCCCTCGCTGCCCACGACATGGGTGCTGTTGAGGAACGACCCCGGCGCGCCAGTCCAGGTCACCTCCAGAGAGGCTACCTGACCGCCGGCGAAGGTCAGCGTGGAGAGCCCGAAATCCTCCAGGGAGGCAGCCAGATCCCGATGGACCAGGTTGCCGACGGGGCCACTGACCGTGGCAACCTCGGACCCAAACAGCCAGCGGAACACATCAATCTGGTAGATAGAGTGGTCAATCCAGCCGCCGCCAGGGCTGCGGGCCGGGTCCAGCCACCAGGTGTGGCCCTGCACCCCCGGCCAGACCTGTGTGGGCAGGCTGGAGCGCAGGATGTATACGGCGGAGATGGGGCGGCCGATGCGGCCAGCCTCGATCCACTCCTTGATCATCTTGTGGCGGTTGTTCAGGCGGTATAGGCTCTCATAAGACATGAAACGGACGCCGGCAGCGTCCACGGCCTCCTTGATTCGCGCGGCGTCCTGGCGAGTCATGGCGATAGGCTTGACGCTGAGGATACTGCTCCCGTTGCGGGCAGCCTCTACGCACAGGTCAGCGTTCTCGCTGGTCGGGCAGGCCGTCACCACAAGGTCCAGGTCGTCACGCGCGACCACGCTATGATAGTCGGTAGTGAACTCCTGTGCGCCGAACGTGTGGGCCGTCTCGCGGGCACGGTCGGCATCGCGGTGAGCCACCACCACCAACTCTATGTCGGGGTGGGTTTGCCCCGTGCGGGCAGCGTCCAGGCCGATATACCAGTGGTCCAGCCCGGCGATGCCCAGGCGCACCTTACTCCCCTGCTTTGTCCCTGCCATCTGCTCTCTCCTCACTATGGTGGATCACCGATCGCGACATTGCCACAATCACGGCATCACAGACAGGAGAATAGCATACCAGGCCAGCCAGAGGCCACGGGCGGCGGCGCGGTACACTGAGCATAGGTTGAGATGGAGAGTGAGGGACTGGACACACGATGAACCCGGCGAAGGTCAGGCTAACCGTCCCATGGCCGGGAGGCGCCCCGTGAGCGCGGCGCTACTGCCCCTCGGCGTGATCGTGATTGATATTGACCCGGTGCTGCTGCGCTTGGGGCCTCTGGCGCTGCACTGGTACGGGCTGATGTACGCGGCGGGTATCGCGGTGGGACTGGCCGTGGTCGGGCGTTACGCGCGGCGACAGGGCATCACCGGGCAGGTTCTGGGCGAACTGGCCTGGGGCACGGGGTTGGCCGCGCTGCTGGGGGGGCGGCTGTACTACGTGGCGCAGACGCGCCGGGAGTGGTATCTGGCTCACCCGCTACGGGTGCTCGCCGCGTGGGATGGCGGCATGGCTTTTTACGGCGCCCTGTTCGCCGGGGCGCCCGTGCTGGCGCTGCTGGCCCACCGCCGCGGCGTCTCACCGTGGCGGGCGCTGGACGCCGCCGCGTTGTTTGCCCCACTGGCTCAGGCGATTGGCCGGGTGGGCAACCTGATCAACGGCGACGTGGTCGGCTACCCCAGCGCGCTGCCATGGGCCACGTCCTATACCAACAGTGGCAGCTTCGCCGTCCACGGCGTGGCCTACCAGCCAGCGGCGGCCTATGAGCTGCTGTTTAGCCTGGCCCTGTTCGCCCTGCTGTGGCGCGCGCGCGGTTGGGGTCGGCCGCCGGGGTCGCTCTTCGCCCTGTACGTCTGCCTGTACGCGGCGGGCCAGTTCGTGCTGTTCTACTGGCGAGACAACCCGCTGCTGGCGCTGGGGCTCAAGCAGGCGCAGCTCACCTCGTTGGCCGTGCTGGCTGCGGCTGGGCCACTGCTGTGGTGGCGGATCCGGTGGGTCCGGGGGGCACAACCAGACAGCGGCAGGCCTGGATCGGCTCCGTAACCGCGGCCGTGGTAGTGAAGTAGTAGTACACCCGAGGAGAAGACGATGTATGGCTATGCGCCCATAGTTGATCAGGCGCTGCAGGTGGCCTACCGCGCCCATGCCGGCCAACTGCGCAAGGGGGACGGCAGCCCCTTCATCCTGCACCCCATCATGGTGGCCACGATCTGCGTGCGCTACGGCGCCCCCGACGACGTAGTGGCGGCGGCGCTGCTGCACGATGTGTTGGAAGACTGCCCCGACCGCTACTCGCGAGACCGCATGGCCGAGGAGTTTGGCGAACCGATCACGCGGTTAGTGGAGGGGGTCACCGAGGTCAAGACGGAGAATGGTCAGCCTCTGCCCTGGGAGACGCGCAAGCTGGCCTACCTCGACCACCTGCGCTCGGCCCCCGAGGGGTCGTGGCTGATCTGCTGCGCGGACAAGATCCACAACATCCATGCGGTAGTGGCCGCCTATGAGCGGTATGGCGACGCGCTGTGGAACAGCTTTAACTCCCCGGCGCACAAGCGGCTGTGGCTCTACGAGCAGGTGCTGGCGTGGCTGCACGACTGGCCGCACCCCATCCTGCGCGAGTTGGCCGAGGCGCTGGAGAGCCTGCGCGGCGTCCTGCAAAGCCCCGCAACCTAGCCAGACCGGGACCCGGTGCTCCTCTGCTGTGCTACCCCTGGCGACATGCCAGTCAGGTAGCCACGATGTCACCAGACCAGCGCCCGGCGGCACGGCGCTCTGCTGCCGGGCGCTCCGCTGCTATGGGTCGCCGGGCAAGACGAGGCAGCGCTCGACGGGGAAGTGCAGCCACACCTGGGTGGCCGGGGCGCGGGTGGGGGTAAGCGCCTGCATGATCACGTCGGGCCCCACGGCGACGAGGTGACGCCAGGCGCCGCCCAGGAACTCGCTGTGGACCACCTTGCCGGGCAGCACGTTGTCCGTGATCGCCGCCAGCAGCTGGGCATAAAGAGCGCCATCCTCCGGGCGGGCCATCAGCACGCCGCGAGGCCCAACCGGGGCGGGCAGGTGGCCGCGCAGGCACAGGTCGCCCTGACGCACCACCGCCTGGCTAGCCCCACTGGGCACAACCTCGCCACGCAGGAAGTTGGCCGCGCCCAGGAAACCGGCGATAAAGGCGTTGGCTGGCCGCATGTAGAGGTCCTCGGGGGTGCCGATCTGGGCGACCCGCCCGGCGCGCATGACCACGATGTGGTCGGCCATGGCCAGCGCCTCAGTGCGATCGTGCGTGACGTAGATGGCCGTGATATTTTGCTCGTGAAACAGGCGGCCCATCTCCAGCCGCATCTCCTCGTGGAGAGAGGCGTCCAGGTTCGATAGCGGTTCATCGAGCAGCAGCAGCGGCCTGCCATCCAGGGCTACGGGCCGACCACCGGCCGGTGCGCCCTTGCGCCGCCCTACCGGGATTAAGGCAATGTTAAGGTAGGGGCAAGTAGAGGCGCGTTCAGCTCATGTCCGGCGCACAAGGCAGCAGGCCAGCCGTGGTTAGCGCCGCGGCGAGGGTAGACGCGCGATCAAACAGGACGGTGGCCATGCCCATCTCTCGCGCCACCTCGACGTTGCGCTGCTTGTCATCTACAAACAGGACGGCGGCGGGCTCCACGCCGAGCAGGGCCAGGGCCAGGGAGAAGATGCCCGGGTCGGGCTTGCGCAGACCGACCCGGGCTGAGTTGATGATCGGCGTAAAGAATTGGGCCACCCCCAGACAGCGCAGGTGGTCCTCAAGGCGGAGGGTAGCGTTGGACAGAATGGCCAGGCGCGTCTGCCCCCGCAGAGCCTGAACGAGAGCGACCACATCGTCGTCCACGGTGTCTCGCTCCCACACAGGTTCGAGCAAGCGCCACAGGTCCGCCTCCGGCCAGCCCACCCGCGCGCCAAGGGTTTGCCAATACGCCGCCTCATCAGATCGGCCAGTGGAGAGGGTGTACCACGGCTCCCCCTCGTAGAGCAAAGCGACGAGCGCTGCCGCCGACAGGCCGAGTTGGGCGGCGGCATGGGCCAGCCGTAGCGGGTCGGCGGGCGGCACGATCACACCACCAACATCCAGCAGGACAACCTCAATCTCCGCGCTCATCGCCCCTCCCAAACATCCACTCTACCACGCTGAGAAGCCGTACTAAGCCAGGGCGCGCACTGCCTCCAGGAGGCCCATGATATAGCCGGTGGCCAGGGCGCGGCCGCGGTGACCCCAGGGTGTGTCGTTGACCATGGCCGGCACGTGATCATCAAGGAGGAAGCCATGGAAGCCCACCTCCTTGAGCACGCGCATGGCCGCGACTACATCCACGTTGCCCTCGCCCAGGAAGCATTCTTGGAAGCGGGGCACGGTCCCCTGCACGTCGCGGAAATGCACATAGGCCAGCTTGTCCTGCTGGCCAAAATAGCGCAGGGCCTCTAACACGCCCGGCCCCATCTCAGACCAGCAGCCCATGCAGAAGTCCAGGGCGCTGTTAGGACTGGGCACAATCTCCAGACCACGTCGGAAGCCGTCAAAGGAGCCGAACAGGCGGGCCACACCGCCCAACGAGGCGACCGGCGGATCGTCGGGGTGCAGCGCCAGGGTCACGCCGGCCTCCTCGGCCACCGGGACCACGGCCCGCATGAAATAGGCGTAGTTGGCCCACATCTCGTCATGGGTGTAGACGCGCCCATGGCTGAGCGGCGCGTCCTCGGCAAGGGCCAGATCAAAGGCGGTACAGAGCGCGCCACCGCGGCCAGGCGCGCTGGACGACGTGCGCCACACCCCGTTGGGCATCCAGTGGTAGCCCAGGATGGGAATGCCAGCCTGGCCCATGTTGCGGATCGTGGCCTGGTAGTGCTCGATCTGCTCGTCCCGCCCCGGTAGACCCAGCATGGCCTGATCGTAGAAGCCCACCGGTGTGTTCTCCAGCGCCTCCAAACACAGGCCGGCGTCCTCGGCGCGCTGGCGCAACGCAACCAGATCAGCGACCTCCCAGCGCGCCGTGCCGGGCAGCCGGGGCGTGTTTAGCTGGACGCCTCCGACACCCATCTGGCCGGCAAAGGCCAGCAGTTCGTCGGTCAGCTCGTTGACCTGGCCAACCGCGACGCGCATCTCACCCAATACCATGATCTCTCCTCACTTCTCCACATATAATCTCTCATAACCTCTGTGAGCACTATACTGTCGGCGGTGTAGCAACCGCCACCGCTCCACCAGCCGCGTGACCACGCCCTCGTTCAGGACGGCCACGATACCGCGGCGGACGCTCATTACCAGTTGGGGTTTGCCTTGTGGACGCCTATTCTGGCGTGGGCGCGGGGGACGCTCCTCCAAGAGCTGTACCGGTCCACCGGATGTTGCCTCTTCAATGCTGCCCATATACTTCCCCATGCAGGCGCCACTAGTCGTCTGTCAGAGCTGAATGGAGGGATGCGGTGTCGGGGCAGCCCCTGTGGGCGCCCGGTCCGGCCCAGGCGCGGGGGGCATCCCCAACGAGAGCATGAACCCCTCATACTCTAGTTTTCGCTGAGTCAGGCGGCGTGGGAGTGCGGCAGGGGAGGAGACGCACTGTCCTCGTGGGCGGCGCGGCGGCGTTGACCCCAGAACCCGGTGGGTAAGTGGGCTGTGGGGGAGGCTTTTGGACGGAGTCGTGCGGGCAAGGGGACATCTTGGGGAAAAGACCAGCGGCCTAAGGCGCGGCGGAGGCGCCCGGGGGTGGGCTGGGGACGGCGGTCCGGGGAAGCCGGTGGACACGGCGGGCGCGGTGGCCGCGCCATAGGAGAGCAGGGCTCCGGCGAGCAGGGCGAGTTCCAGGCAGGCGCTGACAGGTCTGGGGAGCATGAACGAACTGACGGGCGGCGCTCCCGCATCTGTTTGGCCGCCAAGGGCAGCTGCTCGACGGGCCAGCGATCAGCGTAGAAGGCGCGGAGTGCCGGAGCGGAGAGCGGGAGCGAGGAGCCCAGCAGCAAGGGGTCGTGGTAGCGCGGATCGTAGAGGGCGACCACGGTGAGGGTAGGGCTGTCCGCCGCAGCATCCGGCAGCGCCAGGTCGTCCCAGAATGCCGCGTGGAGCACGACATCCGCCTCGGTTCAGGTCTCCACCCGATCGGGCGGGGTGGCCGGGATGCTCCGGCCCTTGTCGGTGCGGGGCAGCGGGCGCACCAGCGCTCCGCGTGTCGGTGGGCGGCCGCGGCCCTGATAGGGCGGCGGGCTGGCGCGGCGGAACGTGCTGTTCTTGGCCAAACGCACCACATAGCGGGTGGCCCCCTCCTCCTGCAGCAACGCCACACTGAAGCCCGCGTCCAGCACCAGCGCATCGTGGGGCGCACAGTGGGCCACGGCAGCCCGGACCAGGAGGCGCAGGTGCGTGCTGGCGCTGGGGTCCGCTGTGTCGGCGCACGCACGAAGCCCAGCAGCAGAGCCAGGCGCTGGCTGCCCATCCCCCGACCCGCGCGATCAGGCCCACGGGGATGGCCGGCAGCGCTTTGCCGGCCTCCGCATGATAGTGCGTCGTCGCGCAGGTCTGCAACCGAGGCCGCCAGAAGGCGGTCACGTCCACGGCCATAGGATGAGAGCCCCCGTGGGTGCGCGGCTGCCACTGACCTGCCGCTTGCACCTGCGTCTGCCACCGCGCCAGCAGCCGACCGATCGCCCAGTCGCCCTGCCCCAGCGCCGCCCACGCCCGCCGCACCGCGCGCTCCGGCAGACCGCACGCGCTCAGGCCGGGGATGACCGCTCCCCGCGCCTCCAACAATCGGCCACTGACCAGCATCCACAGCAGATGCAGCAGGCTTAGGTGTGTGCCCACCGGCACTGGTTCAACGAGGTCACAGATCAGCGTCAACATGCGGTACACTGCCTCTGACATCAGGGGTCTCCTTGGCTTCAGTATGGTTTTAGCATCCGCATTGTACCAAAGGTACCACCCCATTTGGGCGTGAAGGAGATCAAAGGATGACAGAACGCGGATCCCTGCGGCATGCTCTAGAGAGCCGTGGCTATTACCCGCGGTCAGGAGAGCAAGCAGCATGGACCCGCAGAGTCAATTCTGCCCGAACGAGCACTGCACCGCCAGAGGGCCGTGGGGGCAGGGGACGATCCGTATTCATAGTCAGAAGGACGCTATCGGTGTAGGACGTGCCGGGGCACCTTCAGCCCGACGACAGGGACAGCATTCTGGGGGCTGCGCACGTCGGCCACGGTGGTGACGACAGTGCTGACGCTGCTGGCGCACGGCTGCCCACGACAAGCCACCTGGGGCCGCATGCGGGCTGGATGAGCGCACGGTGGCCTCCTGGCGTGCCTCGGGCGGGTGCGCAGTGTCAGCGGGTGCAGACCCATCTGGTGCAGGCGGGGCAGGTAGACCTCCAGCATGTGCAAGCCGATCTCGATCTACGCTCGGGGTCTGCACCCCGCCCCATGCAGAGGAGGTGGGAGCAGAGGAGCAACGCACGCTCGCTGCTCCTGTCCCACGGTCGGAGGGGACGGGGCGGGTGGGGCAAGCGATGGCCATGGCCGTCCCCGCGCGCCTCTGGCTCGGCGGCGTGATCAGTGCGCGCCGCGCCCGGCAGTTGACCTGGCACGCTGGCCACGCGGATCCGTGCCTGTGCGCGCAGCACGACGGTGGTGGTCTGCGTGGACGGCTTGAGCAGCGATGTCGGGGCCATCAAACGCGCCAGAGAGCGAGCAGGTGCGCACTGGCACGCCGGGCCGTCCCCCGAGGGTCTGTCCTCCCGGGCTGCTGCTCGCCCAGGTGATCAAGACCTCCGTCAAGCGGCGGGTGGTGGACGTCAGCCGGCAGATCATCCTGGGGTGTCCGGAGGCGGTGGCCCCGGTGTTGACCACGGCCAGTGGCGGTCAGCATCAAATCACCACTGCCTCCATCGAGCGCTTGAAGGCCACCTTCCGCGCCTGCCTGGCTCCCCTTGCCCGCCGCACCCGCGCTCTGGCTCACGGGGACGTAGTGCTCACTGCCGGCATGTTCCTGGTGGGCGCCGCCTACACCTTTGTCTGGCCGCATCAGAGCCTGCGCCTGCCCACCTCGGGTCCTGGGCCACAGGCGCAGGAGCGCACCCCCGCCATGGCCGCCGGGCTGACCGACCACCCCTGGACCATGGACGAGCTCCTCCGCTACCAGGTGCCCCCCGCGCCCTGGGTCGCCCCACCCCGTCCGAAGCGCCGGGGCCGTCCCCCCAAAGCCCCTCCCGTGGAGGTCGCCGCATGATCACGCTCAACTGTGGCGGTACCAGTGCTTGGTCCGCAGGGTCATAATACACAATATCCCACGCCACACCAGACTATGCCACTCCGGCAATGTCGCCTGGTGGCCGACGCCGCGGTGGTTTCTGTCCAGGTTTTTGGGGGACGATCTTGATTTCAGCATTGAGAGCAACGGCGATGGCCGCAACCGTTCCCAGTTCTGGGTTGACCTCTGAACTGAAGAGCCGTCGTACCGCGGCAGGGTTTTTGCCGATCCGACGCGCGAGTTCGGCTTTAGGCATGCCGGCCTCAATGCGCAAATGATCAAGTGCGCGCATGACGGCGTCAATTTGGTCAATCTGCCGCCGTGTTGCCTCGTACTCCCGAGCAAACTCAGGATCCTGCAGACGCTCGGCACGACGGCGCGTGTGATAGCGCACTTACGTTTTCGGGAACTGGTGGCGTTTTATTGCCGGCCACTTCAGACCCGCTGTAGATCAGGATGGACCTGTGGGCGCCCCCTGGAAGGGCGCCGGGCGCCACAGGTCCATCCTATGGTAGGGCTGTCGCTATAAGCAGCCCCACGGCCCCAACCGTGTCAATGACCAGAAAACGTAAGAGCTCCCACTATAACCGAAAGCCGCCCCAGGTCCCCGCGCGGGGACCTGGGGCGGCTTTCACGACGTGACAACAGCCTGGCCCCCAGCGGCGTGCGCTCCCGACACACCACTGGGGTCGTGGGCTAGCTAGTGGCTCAAAGATGGCTCGGTCTGATGGTCACAAAGCGGGTTTTGGCTGGGGTCAGCATCGTGCCATCGGGCATCTGGGCTGTGACCATCACGGTGACAATGGTCAGCGGCGACCCATGCTTGGCGTTCAGCGGCGGCCAGTAGCTCACCTTGAAGATGTGATGGGTGTGCCCATGATACTTCACGGTGTTGGCGCTGCTGTCGGTATAGGTCTGCTGAGCGCCCAGCGGGTCGGTCAGCGTGATTATCACGGTGGCCCCAGGAGCGGAGAGGACGCCGATGACCTCGCAGCCAGCGGCCAGCCGCATGGTGCGATCGTCCTGGCTGCACGTGGTTTTGCGGCCGCCAACAACCGTGCGCGGTTTGTTGCTCACACTCACCACCGTGGCCACGGTGGGCTCCACTGTGGCCGTCTCCTCAGCGGTGGCCGTCCCTCCGGTAGCCTCAGCGGTGGCCGTCTGGCCCGCCGCCGTGGGCGTCGCGGAGCCAGCGGGGTTGGGGATCGGGGTATTGGTGGGTACGTAGGTGGCTGTGCCGACCGGTTGGGCCGGCGCTGCCGTGGCCGATGGCACAGGCGTGCTGACGCTGCCGCCAGTGCTGGCGCTGGTACTGGTGCTGGCCGGCGGGACCGTGGTTGCAGTCGCCGCTGGCGGGCTGGATGAGCCGCCCCCAACCACCACTACCGGGGCGCTGGTGGCCGTGGCCGCTGGCGCTGGGGCACTGGTGGGTGTGACCGTGCCTTCCTGCACATCAATCACGATCATCGAGGCTCCGGCATCCAGGGTGGACGGCTCATTGATATCAGAGATCGAGCAGATGTCAATCACCATGTCGCCGATCGTGATCAGCGGGCAGGGTGGGTCGCCTGGGGCCGTGCTGACCTGGGCGGTGGACCGCGCCTGCATAGCGGGTGGGCCCACGCTGAGGGCTCCACCCAGGGCCAGGGCCAGCGCCAAGCCAAGCCGTGGGCCTGCTTGAAGGCCCCGCCGCGCCGGCCGCGTGGCCGGGGCGATGAGGCCGCCACCGGCCCCTGGCGCGTTCCAGGGCAGGACGGTTTTCCTTGCTTTCTTCATAGTCATGGTACTCCTCAGGGAACCCTGGGCGGACCCGCTAGCCTCACGTTGAGCCCTAGCCGAGCCGCAGGATACCTCCGCTAATCAGCGATTGCAGGGTGATGGCCAGCCCCATCAGCGCGACGCCGCACGCGGAGAGGACAGGCAGGATGCGCATGGCCCCACTGTCGAAGGGCAGGCGGTCCGCCAGCCGCCGCGCGTACACAAGCAGCAGGCCAATGCCGGTCAGCACACCGGCCAGGCCCAGGCTAAAGGCCACGATCAGCACCAAACCAAAGCCGATCTGATGCAGGGCGATGGCGCTGAGCAGCACCACCAGAGCCGATGGGCAGGGCACCAGCCCGCCACTGACCCCCAGGGCCAGCAGGCTGCCCAGAGTAATCTCCTGCTCACCAGGAGGCAGGTGGCTGTGCGGACGGCCAAATGGGCCATGCCGATGCAGGTGGCCCGGCGCGGCTGCGTGGTGATCAGAGCGCCGCATACTGGCCCTCCTCGCTGGGCCGCCGCGCCGCTTGCGCGGGCGCCGCGGCGGTGTGGGTCACCGAGCCATCGGGCAGGCGCCGATCATCGGCCCCTGGCTCATGGTCGTGGTCGTGCTGATGGTCGTGGTCGTGATCGTGCTGATGGTCGGCGTGCCCCAGCGTGTCATGGGCACTGGCTAGCGTGGGCCGCCGCAGCGCGGCCAGCCGGCGCATGGCCAGCGTGACGCCGATCAGCGTGATGAACAGGCCGGACAGAGCGCCCAGCCAGGGATATAGCCGATCGGGCACGATATAGTGGGATAGCCACAGGGTGACCAGCCCCAGGGCGAACACGCCGATGGTGTGGGTGACCGTGACGGTCAGGCCCAGCAGGACGGCGTGGCGCGCCGTGGCCCTGCTGCCCACGATGTAGGCCGCCACGACCGTCTTACCGTGGCCCGGTGAGAAAGCATGGAGGCCGCCCAGGCCGGCGGCGATGAGCAGCGAGAGCGCCAGCAACGCCGGCGAAAGAGTCCGCTGGGTCATCAAGGTCGTCAGCGCGTCGGTGCGTCCCGCTGCCCAGCTGACCGGCTGGGCGGCGGGGACGCTCTTGCTGGCGATGCGTTGGGCCAGGGCCGACCAGGCCCCCCCCGGCCTCAGCAACGGCGCTTCAGCCTGATGGATTAGGGCCAGCGGCGGCATGGTCAGGGCCTCCCGGACCGCGCTATTCACCTGGCCGGGCGCGGCGGCGACAGTGAAGGTCGCTGCCACATCCTGGGGTGGTGAACTGGTCAGTGAGGCAGGGTACACGGTTAGCGCCGCGCTCAGGCTGGTCGCCGCCGCCGTGGAGGCGGAGAGCGCCGCGCCCGAAGACGCCGCCACGATCTCTTTCCAGCCCGCGCGATCGGGGAAGTTGTTGTCGTGGTACTCCAGGGCTCCGCCGCCGCGCGGGAGGGTTGCCTGTAGCACCAGATAGAGCCGCTCGGTGGGCAGACCACCCGCGCCGGGCGGAAACAGCAGGTCGGTCCCCACCAGGGAGAGGCCCAACGGGCGGCCATTCAGGCTGAGGCTCAGCCCACCGGCCAGCCCAGCGGCCCGAGCCGCCAGGTAGGTTGCCCGCCGCGCTACAGGCAGGCCGGCTACGTGCGACACGCCGAGGTCGTTCAGCTCCTGGAAGGTGGGGATCTCGGCCAGATCAACCGTGTAGAGCACCCGCGCCAGTGTGGGACCCACGCTGAAGCCGGTGTAGTGGTTGATGCTGAAGTTGCCCATGGGGTGCGCGCTGACCGGCAGGCTGCCGGCCAGTACCGCGAGCAGCGGGGCTGCCGTGAGCAGGGCCAGGCGAAACGAGAGACGCATGTGTCGCTCCTTTACCCTACTGGCCCGGCACGCCGACCGAGATATGGCCGGGCGTCGTTGCGCCAGGCCGTGTAGGCAGCGCCCGCGGCGCTGGCAGCGACTCCAGGCGACGCAGCGTGGTCACGGCCACCGGGGCCAGCCTCGCGTCGAACAGCGGGTTGAGCATCAGGCCGCCTTGCAGGGCCTGTTTAGCGTTGGGCACATCGCCCTGCGCCGTGTAGATCAGGCCCAGGTGGACGTAGAACCCGGCGTCGCGCGTGCCCAGGCTCATGGCCTTCTTCTCGGCGGCCAGCGCCTGGGAGTACAGCTTGTTCTTGTACAGCGCCCAGGCCAGGATGTCCTGGGTGCGGATGTCGTGCCGCCAGGCCGCCTCGGCGCGGGCCAGCGTGAGCGCTAGCCGCGGGTTGAGGTTGTGGTCGGCGTAGAACTGGGCGCGATCAATGCCCACGTTGATGCCGTTGACATCGTACAGGTGGAAGATAGTCTCCACCGTAGCGTACTGCCTCTGGGCGTCAACCGGACGGCCCATCCTGGCATAGGTGTCGCCCAGCGCGCTGACGTACTGCGGCAGCGGCACCACGGCGATGGCCTTCTGGTAGTAGGCCACGGCGGGGCCGAAGCGCCCCTCCCCGGCGTACAGCCGAGCCAGCCCGGAGAGGGCATAGTGGCTGCGCGGGAAGGTGCGTAGCGCCGCCTTGTAGGCGCTCTCGGCGGCGACAACGGCCCCCAGGGCAAAGTAGTCGTCGCCGAGCTGAGCCTGACACCACGACACGTTCTCGGCGAATGTGCCGCCGGACCCAATAGCCAGACGCATCAGCTGCGTGGCCCCTGGCGTCTCCCCATACAGCCAGTGGATGTGCGAGGCCCGGTTGTACGAGGCCAGGCCGGGCTTGAGATCAACCATCTTCTGGTAGGAGCGAGTGGCCCCGCTGTAGTCACCCATCTCCACCTGAGCGTCGCCCAGGATACCATAGGTCTCGCTGTGATAGCTGTTCAGGCGCAGCGACTGGCGGGCCAGGTCCGCCGCGCCACGGAAATCGTGGCGCGACAGGTGAACCCAGGCCGCCGTGGTCACGGCGTCGAAGTTCTTGGGGTCCAGCTTGAGCGCCCGGCCCACCGAGCCGTCGGCCAGCGTGTAGTAGGCTACATCGCCGGTCTCGCGCGCCTTCTGCATGTAGGCGGCGGAGAGCTGGGTATACGACAGGGCGTCGCCGGCGGCGTCGGCCTGCTGCTGGCGCGTGTGGATCAGGCGGTCGGTGACCGACTGGCCGGTCCCGCCGCCCAATGCGGCGGCCCCAGCGCCCGCGGCGACGCCAACAGTGACGGGGGCCGGAGTGACGCTGGCCGTGGGGGTGGACGCGCCAGCCCGCCACAGCGAGAACCCGCCCGAGGCGAACAGCAGACCCCCCACCAGCCAGGCCACCGTCAGGGCTACCTGACGCGGTGCTTTCATCAATGTCCTCCTTCGCCGCGGCCCCTGAGGAACCGCCATCTCAACACCGCGACAGCCATCGCGGTTCCTCGCCCGTGGGCGAAGGCCAGGGTGGCCGGAGTGGTCACCCTGGCGCGGCGAACGCTACTGCGCGGCGTGCTGATGGTTACGCCCGTTGTTGGGCGTGGGCGAGAAGGGGAACACATGGTTGTTCACGGGGGCCGAGCCGGCCAGGCCGGTGCCGTTAGGCAGGGCCGCCGCGCCGGTGGTCGGGCCGAGCAAGGCATAGAGGGCAATGCCCACCACGTCGTCGGGCAGGCGCCGCCCGTTGGGCCAGCCCGAGGCCACGCAGGTGTTCTGGAAGGGGCTATAGATCGTGTCGTTGCCGAAGACGCTGAGCGTGCTAAAGGCCGTGCCGCACTTGGCCCCTGGGCCGGTGTCGCCCACGTCACCAGCCATCAAGGGCACCGGGGCAGTCGAGGTATCCACCTTGAGCAGGTCGGGGATATAGATGCCGGCCAGGTCGGTGCGGCCCGTGGTCTGTGCCGTCGTGCCCAGCACGGCGTTGGCCAGCACAGCCAGCTCGGGATTCAGCGCGTAGCTGGAGAACTGCTGGTCATCGGACGGCTTTGATTGGTTCCAGCGATCCTTGTCCTTCAGGGCCACGAAGACCTCATTGAACAGCGGATTAGCCAAGCGGCCCACCTGCTGCCACGGCCCGATGCTGAAGGCGGTCGAGGGGTTCGTGATACCCTCGTCGGGGTTCGTGATCGTGTTGGCGTTGACGCCGGTGACCCGGATGCGCGTGGCGTTACAGGCGATGGTGGTGCTGCACGGCGCGTTGGGATCCTGGCCCGGGCTAAGCGTGGAGGGGCGCACGGTCACCGCGCGGCGCCAGCTGGCCGTGTAGACGCCCATCACGCACTGGCCGTTGGGGCACTGCGGCGAGGCCAGCTGCGAGAGGGGGATCTGCATGGCGATCACATGCACGTTGAAACCCTTCAACGTGTTCACTGGCGGCGTGGGGTCCTTCAGCCCGCGCAGCTGCAGCAGGTCGAACGTGGAGCCCAGGTCGGCATAGAAGGCGTCGGCGCGCTGGCCGGCGAACACCTTGATGCCGCTGGGCAGGGTGTGGATGCTCTGCTGAGTGTAGGCGTCCAGGGCGCCGGTGGTCAGCGCGCCGGTCTGGGCCACGTTGTCGCCATTGCCACCCTGGTTGTACAGGGGGGTGGCCCGCCCGATGTTGTCGGGCGGCACGAGCAGGGTCTGGCCGCTGGTCAGGTCAACCGATGGCGTGCCCGCCTTGGGGTTGACCTGGGTGATGGTGTAGTTCTGAATCAGGTTCTGGTGGTTGTCGCCCACCGTGGCGATGGGGCCCGCATCGGCGTCGCACGCCGCGCCCACGCCGATGGTCAAGAAGGTGCTACCGCACTGGTAGCGGGTGTGGAAGCGGAACTGGTAGGCCACATCGGGCCGGCCGGTGAAGGTGGTGGTGGTCACGCCACTGACTGAGCTGACCGGAGCAGAGTTCTCGATGTATAGGTCATAGCGCACATCATCAGCAAACTTGAAGTAGTTGGGTCCGTCGGCGGGCTCCTCCAGGGGGATGTAGCTGGCGATGACGTTGAGCACCTTCTGCGTGCCGTCGCTGCTGACAAAGGCGTACAGGTCGTTCTGATCGGCGGTGGGATCCTGAGAGATCAGCGGCGCGTCGCGGTGGCTTGCCGCGCCGGCAGGCAGAGCCACCACCGTGGCTAGACTGAGCAGGGCGAACAGACCGAGCAAGACGCGGGGAACCCGATGCCGTTGATTGCCTGACGACATGACTACCTCCTAATGACCCTATGACCACTTTGGCGTGCCTCGCCATCTCGGCCCGCGCTGACCGCGGCGTCGCGAGACCGGACGAGCCCCTCTGGGCGGCGCATTCAAGTATGCACCGACGTTAACCGTATGTACGCACGACCCCACGCTCTAGATCACAAATTGGGCACTCTCGTCGGAGACGTCAGGTGTCAGCAGGATCAGGGCGCAACCCGGCGTGTCCGTGCCCCATGGCCAGGGCGCTCTGCCTATGCCTGGAGCTGAACCGCCGCGCCCCACCCGGGGCTCTGCTCCCCCGCCACCTCGCCCCTGTCCTGCAGATGGACTCGCATCTTGTGCAAGCCCAGGCGCAAGCGACCCTTGACCGTGCCCAGGGGCACATTGACCACGCGGGCGATCTCAGTGTGGGTCAGGCCGCTGAAGTAGGCCAGCACAACAATCCGTTGCTGGTCGGGCGGCAAGCCCTGAACCATAGCGCGCACCTGTTGGCCTTCCAGGCTCTGGCGGGTCTGCTCCCAGGGGTCAGTCGGCTCCCGAGGCGTCAGGCAGTCATCAAGGGCTATCTGGCGATCCTGACGAAGGGCGCGCCGCCGCCGTTGGTCAATGGCGCGGTGACGCACGATGGCCAGCAGCCACCCGCGCACCGAGCCCAATGTTGGGCCGTACCTCTCGGCGTGCCGCCAGACGGCCAGGAAGGCGTCCTGAACCACATCTTCCGCGGTTCCGGGGTCGCCCAGGAGGCGATAGGCCAGGCCAAAGGCCACCTGGCCGTGCCGCTCGTACAACACACCGAACGCGGCTGTGTCGCGGGCCACCACGCTAGCCAGGAGCGCCTCGTCGGTGGGGTTATCGGTCTCCGCTGGTACCCCTTGGGTGCGAGGAAACGCCTGACTACACACCACCTCTGCTCACCTCCAGGCCTCCTCACCGCTAGCAGCCCCCCGGGGGCGCCAGAACAAACCCGCGCCAGGTCAGCACGTGGGTCCATGGCGCCTCCCACGCGAGGCGCGCCCTCTATACGTGTGATAGCAAAGGTAGAGTTGATGCGTTGTCCCAGGGCGCGACACGTAGCCTGCCTCACCACGCGGACGTGTCGCCACAGGTGAGATCCTACTAGTCCCTATAGCAAGAAGCGTTCCACATTCGCTGCACATGGAGCATCTGGCCGCGCTTCAATGTGCCCCCCTCCACGTTCCTGGATCCGTATCCGCCTCAATAACCGGCGCGGGCGCCCCGCCCTTGCGCTGCCGTGCTCTGTCCCCCATACTACCCAGCAGGAGCCCCGCCCGCCCCTCCCTGGCTCCGGAAAGAGCCGCCATGGCCGCCCGCCGCATCTCCCACGACCAGTTGCTCAAGGAAGCCCTCACCGCCTTCCTGCCCGACTTCGTGACCCTCTTTGCCCCCGAGCAGGCCGCCCTGCTGGACTTCTCCCAGGTGCGCTTCCTGGACAAGGAGCTGTTCACTGACCTGGCCGCCAGCGACAGCCGGGAGGTGGATGTGCTGGCCGAGGTAAGCACCCGTGACGGCGGTTCCCCGCGGCTGATCCTGATCCATGTGGAGATCCAACGGGAGCGGCAGGAGGAGTTCGCCCAGCGTATGCTGCGCTACTTCCTGATGATCCGGCTGCGCTTTCCCGACCACGCCATCCTGCCGCTGGCCCTGGTCTCCTACCCCACCACGGGGGGCGTCAGCGTGGCCAGCGCCACGGTGGTCGTGGCCGGTTTCACCACGCTGGTGTCCAATTACATCGAGATCAGCCTGCCCAGCCTGGACCCCCAGGTGTACCTAGGGGTGCCGCAGCCGCTGGCCGTGGGCCTGGCCCCGCTGATGCGCGTGCCCCGCCGGGGCAAACGAGACCGCCTCTACGAGGAGTGCCTGCGCAGGCTGAGCGCGCTGGAACAGGCAGGCGCGCTGGACCCGGCCCGCCTGTTCATCCTGCACAACCTGCTACGCACCTATCTGGACCTCACGCCCGCCGAACGACACCGCCTGCTGCGCCGCCTGGACGAGGAAGGAGCAACCATCGTGAAGACCACCGAACTGACCTGGGCCGACCGCACCCGCCTGGAAGGGCGCACCGAGGGCCGCACCGAGGGCCGCACCGAGGGCCGCACGGAGGCTATCCTGGTGGTGCTGCGCGACAAGTTCGGCGCCGTCCCCCCTGACCTCACCCAGCGCATCCACCGCGCCACCGATCCCGCTGACCTCGACACCCTGCTGATCCGCGCCGTCCACGCCACTACCCTGGCCGACTTCTAACCGGACGCGTCAGGCGTCAGGACACACCGGCGCGCCACCGCACGTGAGACCAGGGAAGACGCCCCCAGGCAGGCCGCCTGTAGGAGTGTGCGCGCCGCGTCCCCGCGTCGGGTGCTCTTGATCGATGACTGACCAGTAGGTGGAAGGCGCTGGCTCGGTCGCATTATGACCTCTGTCGAGGGGCGGCCACTCGCACGCCTGCACTGAAGAACAAGCATCGCCTGGCCTCGCCGACCGGCGCGGGTCGCGTCCCGCATGTCTACCGTGGCAGGGGACCGTCCATAAGATGGATCATGGAGCCTTGCCGGCCTATGACGCGGCGCTTGTTCTCTCCCGCGCAGTAAAACAGCCGACGATACCGATGTCCTGCCGGGGCTGCTGGAATAGGTCAACCTGTCCACCTTCTACGACGCCATGATCGCGCGACTCGTCCGGTCGCCTTTGATCCGACATGGATGGCATGGCGCCGTGTGCTCAACGCGGCGGACTGCCCACCGAGGCAGATCGGGGGAGAACCCGGTACTGGTCCCATGCTGACGTGGCCCCAGACGACGCGCCCGGTGGAGTGCAAGCGCAGGCCGTATCGCGTATGCGCCCGAACAGCGGCGGATGAGCGAGGCGGCCAGCCCAGGCGACATCGCGCTAGGCAATCCTTACGTATACATGTGCGAGAGCATGATGAGGGGGTGGTGGCCCGATGATTGGCCTGGGCACGGCGCTCGCCGGTGCGGTTCTGGCCGTCAGCGTGGCGTTCTACCTGGCGTTGCGCGCCTGGTATGGTCTGGACCGGGGCACGGCGGGCGGGCTCACCGTGCTTGTCTTCGGCCTCGTGCTGCTGACCCTGGGTATGTCCGGCAGGCTCGACGGGCTGGACGCGGGCGTGGCCTGTGCCGCCGGTGTCCTGGGGTGGTGGATCTTCGAGTCGCCACAGGGTGACGCCGGGCGGGCGCACGCGGGGGAGCAGGAGGGCGCCGCCCTCCCCGCCCCTGGCGTTGACCCACGGGGCAGCCGTGATCTTGTGTTGCGCCAGATCGAGCGGCGTGCCGATCTGGCCGTCCATGAGGCGGACGCGCTGGACAACAAAGCAGGGTTCGTCCTCGGCGCAGCCAGCTTCTTGCTTCTAGGGGTCACCGGGCTGCAGGGGATTGCGGCAAGCCACATGCGGGAGATGGGCATCGTGCAGGCGGTGCAGTGGCTGGCCATCGGCTCCGTGGTCATCTATCTGGGCGTGGCGGGCGCCGCCCTGACCGCCTACATGGTCCATGAGTCGGTCATCCTGCCTGAGCCGGTCGCGTTTGAGCGGGATTATAGCGCCGCGCCGGAGGAGGCGACGATAGCTTTTCTGATCCAGGCGCAGCTGCGCGCCTACGCCGCCAACCAGAAGATCATCGCCAAGAAAACGCGATGGACGCGGCGGGCGCTGCGGGCCTTCCTCACCGAGACCGTCTTTCTGGCCCTGATCCTGATCGCTATCGCCGTCACACTCTAATACCACTGGCGCTACGGGTGAAGTGCGGCAGGTCCACCCCGCGGACATGTATTTATCGGGGTGGCCGCTCCTCTGTTGAAGTAGGACGGCGCGGCGCCGGCGGGAGAGGGTCCTGACAGTCAGGCCCCACCGACCGAGCAACACCGCCGACCCACAAGGAGTTCTCCCATGTCTCAGGCCATCGTCCGGTTGTTTCCCTGCTCGCGACCCTTGGCCTCCTGCTCACGCTGACCTCATCGGCCCTGGCCTCCGGGGGCTCCAGTGGTGGTGGCGGGACCGGTGGCAGCGGCGGCGGCTCCCAGTCCACCCTCCGCGGAAGCATCACCCTGGACAACCGGCAGCTCATCACAAGCTACTACATGTACTTTTACGGTACGGCGACCAACTGTGGCTCCGGCGCCACGCGGTACAGCATTGATGTTGTGGAGACCAGCGTCCACGCTAACCCCGCCTGCGCGCTGGTCTCTCCCGTCTCTGGCCGCCCGGCCACTCTGGCCCCTGGAATGGTCAACTTCATGCGCTTCATGGGCCCCCTGCCCTGCTTCGATACCTACGCGCTACGGGTGCAAATGAGCGAGAATCAGCAGGTCGTGGCCAGTAGTTCATCTTCGGAATAAGAGGAGGGGGCTGGTGCCCCTCCCCGGGCACCCCGGTTAAGCCAGGCGGCGCTGATCACGACGGCCCGGGCGGCAGCGCCGGGCGCGCAGTTCCACCACCGC
>JAABUM010001415.1_pt1 | contig 36148 bp, 27 predicted proteins | sample 5559161 | NCBI WGS metagenome assembly JAABUM01 (sample SAMN10711868, study PRJNA513369) | rock metagenome | isolation source: Antarctica rocks | place: Antarctica: Victoria Land, Siegfried Peak nord
GCGGCGGCCTCGAACGTCTCGGCACAGCGGGCGAAGGTGCGCTCCACGACGGCAACGAACAGGGCCTTCTTCGTGGGGTAGAGCCGGAAGAGGTAGGGCTGGCTGATGCCGGCCCGCCGGGCGATGGCGTCGGTGCTGGTGCCCTCGAGGCCGCGGTCGGCGAAGTCGATGACGGCAGCCTGCAGCACCTGCTCGCGGCGCTCGTCTGCGGACATCCGGGGTGCCATGGGCCCAAAGTAAGTGAGCACTCACAACTTTGTCAAGGAGGGACGCTGGGACGTCGTCCGCCCTTCGGTCCGAGGCGCAGCATCAGACCTGGTTCGGCGGCGGCTCACCGCGGGCGAAGGCTGCGATCTGATCGGCGGCTACCGCCCAGGCACGGTCGTCAAAGCCCGCGGTGGCACCGCCGACGTGCGGGGTCAGCAGCAGCCCCGGCGCGTCCCAGAGCGGGTCGCCGGCAGGCAGCGGTTCCGACTCGGTGACGTCGAGCGCGGCCAGCAGCCGGCCGGTGTGCAGCTCGGCGAGCAACGCCGACGGGTCGACCAGCGCCCCTCGGCCCGCGTTGACAACGACCGCGCCGTCCGGCAGGGCGGCCAGCAGCTCGGCGTCGACGACGTGCCGCGTCGCGTCCGAGAGCGGCAGCACGATGATGAGCGCATCGGCTCGTGGCAGCAGCTGCCGCGCCTGCGCGAGGTCGATGACGCCATCGCGGGCACGGGACCCGACCAGGGTCACGTCGACGCCGAACGGCACGAGCCGGTCGCGCACGTTGACCCCGAGGTCCCCGGCACCGAGCACCAGCGCCCGCGCGCCGAGCAGGGTGCGGGTGACGTGCTGGTTCCAGCGGTGCTCACGCTGGTCGCCGACGAACGCCGGGATCTCGCGGATGACCGCGAGCAGCGCCGCGACGGCCCACTCAGCCGTCGAACCACCGTGCGCCCCGCGGGCGGTGGACAGAGCGACTCCGCTAGGCAGCTTGCCGTCCCACTGGTCGCTGCCGTGGGCCAGAGTCTGCAGCAGCCGCAATCGTGGCAGCTCCCGGACCCGGGCAAGGGTCGCCTGCACTCCGTTGTGGCCCACGACGAGGACCTCCGCGGTGCGCGCCTCGTCGGTCAGCGGGGCATCCGGCGCAACCCGCACGACGGAGATGCCGGCGACGGTAGCCAGAGCACGCTCACCGCGCTCGTCCGGGACCAAGACAGTGACAGCGCTGTTCACGCGCTCCTCCTACCCCAACCGAGGCTTCTCGCCCGACCGGCTCTCAACCCTCGAGGAGCGACGACGACGAGCGCGACACCGCCCGCGCTGATGGCGAGACCGAGGACGAAGGTCAGCGTCAGGGCCTCGCCGAACAGCAGGTGGGCCTCGAGCGCGGTAGCCGGGGGCACCAGGAAGAACAAGCTGGTGACGGCGACGGCGCTCCCGCGGCGCAGCAGCCAGAACAACAGCAGCACAGCACCCAGAGACAACGGCAGCACGAGCCAGGCGAGCACGGCGACCAGCCGGCCGGTCCAGTGCACATGCGGATGACCCACGAGCGCGTCGAGGACCAGCAGAACGACGGCTGCGGTGGCGTACTGCGTGGCGCTGCCGGTCAGCAGCGGGATCTGCGCGCCGTTGCGCTTCTGCAGCAGCGTGCCGAGGGTCTGGGTGAGCAGTGCGAGCAGGCAGGCGGCGACTCCCCAGGGCGGCAGCGCGCCTGGATGGCCGACCGAGGCAGCCAGGCCGGGGGCGAGCACCAGGGCCGCGCCGGCGAAACCGGCGACCAGTCCGACGATCTGTCGACGGCGCAGCAATTCTCTCAGGGCGCGGGTTGCCAGAACGGCGGTCAGCACGGGCTGCAGGCTGACGACGACCGCCGTCACCGATGCGGGCACGCCCAGGCTGATGGCGGTGAAGACGCCGCCCAGGTAGCCGGCTTGCAGCAGCACCCCGGCCAGGGCGGACTGCCGGTACTGCACGGGCGTGAGCCAGGCCGCGTGCCGGACCGACGCGAGCCCCGCCAGCAGCACGGCTGCGAGCGTGAGGCGGATCGCCAGCAGGGTGAGGGGGTCGGCATCGGGCAGCCCGTACTTGGCGCCGACGAAGCCAGTGCTCCACAGCAGCACGAAGACCCCGGGCGCGACGGTCACAGCCAGCGACTGGACCCAGGGCGGGGCAGTCATCCGACCCTGACCGGCTGGCAGTACGCGTGGCGGACGGTGGTGGGGCTGCGCATCCCGTCAGGTGTGGGCGAGGGCACCGAGCGACGGTCAGACCTTCGCGGGCAGGTCCAGGTCGTAACCCCGGGCGAGCAGCTCGGTCTCCACCGCTTCGCAGACCGCTTCCGCGACGATGACCCGCGCCAGCAGCTTCTGGTCGCCGGCGACGACATGCCAGTGGGCCTTCGGACGGTCGGTGCGCTCGAGCATCTCCTCCACCGCGGCTTCGTAATCGGTCCGCTTGGCCCGGTTGCGCCAGTCCTCATCCGTCAGCTTCCACGAGCGCAGCGGGTCGTTCGCCCGGCTCTCGAAGCGGGCGAGCTGCTCGTCCTCGGACACGTGCATCCAGAACTTCACGATGATCATGCCTTCGGCGCTCAGGGTCCGCTCGAACTCCGCGATCTCCTCGTACGCCCGCTTCCACTGCTCGTCGCTCGCGAAGCCCTCGACACGCTCGACCAGGACCCGGCCGTACCACGACCTGTCGAGCACAGCGAACCCGCCCCACCCCGGCAGCACCGGCCAGAACCGCCACAGGAAGTGGTGCCGCTTCTCGTCGTGCGTCGGCGCCGCGAACTGCGCGACCCGGACATGCCGCGGGTCGAGCGGGCCGACGAGGCGCTTGATGGCGCCGCCCTTGCCCGAGGCGTCCCAGCCCTCGAACAGCACGCACAGCGGCGGACCCAGGCGTTGTTCGGCGATCTGCCCCCCGAGCAGCAGGCGAAGGTGCAGCAGGCGCACGCCCGCTTGCTTCAGGCGGCGCTTGGCCTCCTTCTTGGTCACCCTGGCGGACAGGTCGACTTGCGAGAGACGGCTCACGCGCACAGCCTCGCACGGCACCTCAGAGCGCTCGGTGGCACCCTGATCGGGGCCGGGCGCGCTAGCAACGGGCTGCAACAGTGAGCGCCCGGCGCTGCTGCACCGGGCGCTCACTACCTCATGCCGTTGGGCGCCTCACGGGTCCAGCGTGAAGCTTTGCTCGACGACCGTGGGGTGCTGCTCGGAAACCACCACGTGAGAGTCGCTGGTGAACGTCGGCTCCTTGTGGAACTGGCCGTCCTTCATGATCGCAGCCAGCCGGTCGCTGTCCTGCAGCACGGTGATGTCCGCGAGCGGGTTGCCGTCGACGAGGACGAGGTCGGCGAGGTAGCCGGGACGCACCTGGCCGAGCTCATCGGCCCGGTTCATGATCTCGCCACCCCACTTGGTGGCAGAGACGATCGCCTCCATGGGGGTGAAGCCGAGCAGCTCCACGAAGTGCGCCAGGTCGCGGGCGTAGGTGCCGTGCGGGGTCCAGGCGAAGCCGTAGTCACCGCCGGGCAGCACGCGGATGCCGCGCTTGTGCATCTCTCGCAGACCCTGGATGGCGACGTCGAGCTCGCGCTTGTAGCCGACCTGCTCGGCCAGCTCCGGGGTGAAGCCGAACGGGGTCGCATCCTCGAGCGTGGCGATGAGCCAGTTGATGCCGGGGGCGACGAACACGCGGTCCTTCTGCTTCTCCAGCTCGTCCATGCCCTCGTCGTCGATGAAGCTGCCGTGGTAGATGATGTCGACGCCGTTGCGCAGGCACATCTTGACCGACTCGGCGCTTCGGGCGTGGGCGCAGACCCGCACTCCGCGGTTGTGTGCCTCCTTGACGGCGACCTCGATCTCGGGGTCGGTGAAGTAGGTGTCCTCGGCGCGCTGCGTCCCCGTGATCTCCTCCCCCGACATGATCAGCTTGATCAGGTCGACACCGGTCCCGATGAGCCCACGGACGGTCTTGCGCATCTCGTCGACGCCGTCGACGAAGTTGGTGATCCCGGGTACGAGCGCCCCTCCGGTGGAGGCGATCTCCATCCCGTTGGCGAGGTAGCGGGGGCCGGGCAGGTCGCCCGCGTTGATGGCGTCGCGGATGACGACGTCGAGCCGCTGCTTGGCCGACGCTGCACCCACGCACATCGTGTAGCCGTAGTCGAGGTAGGTCTTCGCCGACCGGGCCGACAGCAGGGTGTGCTCCTCGACGCCCATCGTCGCGAGGGCGTCGAGCGACGTGCCGTTGTTCCAGGTGAAGTGCGTATGAGCGTCGCAGAGCCCGGGCATCAGGGTGCCGCCCCGCCCGTCGACGATCCGGGCTCCCGCCGCGTCGGACTGGCCGCGCAGGCGCACGGCGGCGATGTGCGAGTCCTCGACGAGCACCTCGCCGTCGAATGGCTCGGTGCCGGTGCCGTCGAGCACGCGCACGTTGGTGAACAGGGTGGATGTGACGGGTTGCATCGCTACTCCCTCAGGACGTGGGACGAGATCCGGGCGCGACCCGCCCGGGGTGGAACGTGAGACTGGGTGGCGCACGACGTGTCCGATCAGGCAAGGAAGTCAGTCAGCGCAGCAGTGACGCGGGGGGCAGCCTCGAGCGCGGTCCAGTGTCCGATGCCGTCGATCACCTCGATCGAGCCCGCGTCGAGCTCCTTCGCCATCGCCTCGGCGGTCGCCGGCGCGCCGACCTTGTCCTCGCTGCCGGTGATCAGGAGCACCGAGGCCCTGATCCTGCGGAGGTCGACCGCAGTGGCGTCCGCGAGGGCCTCGCAGTGCGCGGCGTAGCCCTGCGGGTCCTGCCGCGTGAGCAGCTCCCGGACGAATGCGGCGACGGCCGGCTGCTCCCGCCGGGTCTGCTCGGACGTGGCAGCGCCGACGACAGCGTCGGCGATCGCCTGCATGCCCTGCTCGCGCACGACCGCGGCGCGCTGACGGGTGGCCTCCTTGCCCGCCGGCGGCTGCTCGCGCACCGGGCCGAGCAGCACGACCTTGTCGACCCGCTCGGGCCGGGTTGCCGCGAAGTGCTGGACCACGATGGTCCCCATCGAGTGGCCGACGATCGACGCCGAGGACAGGTCTGAGGCGTCGAGGACGGAATCGAGGTCGTCGGCGAAGGACTCGATCGACACCGGCCCGGCGTAGGGCGAACGGCCGGCACCCGGCAGGTCGAACCGCACCACGCGGTGGCTCGCGACAAGCGCCTCGGCCTGCGGCTGGTAGAAGTTGGTTGTCCCGCCGAGGCCGTGCACGAACACGACGGCGGCCCCCTCCCCCGCTGCCTCGACGAACACGTCCCTGCCGGTGCTGAGCTTCATGGATCTCCTTGTGTCTACGGGGCCGGTCTGGTGGGCGCTGAAAGAGAAAGACGGGCGCGTGAAGCCGGCTCAGCCGATGCGGTTGCGCAGGGTGCCGATGCCACTGGCCGAGACCTCGACCAGGTCCCCGGCCGCAAGGAAGCGGGGCGGGTCGAAGCCGATGCCGACGCCGGCGGGGGTGCCGGTGGCGATGACGTCACTCGGCTGAAGGGTGAGGCCGGCCGAGATGGTCTCGATCAGCGTGGGGATGTCGAAGACGAGGTCGAGCGTGCTGGCCTTCTGTCGCAGCTCGCCGTTTACCCGGCACTCCACGTCGAGCTCCGGCCGGGCCTGCCCACCTGGGTCGACCTCGTCCGCTGTGACGGCGTACGGACCCATCGGGCGGAAGGTGTCGAGGCCCTTGCCAAGGAACCACTGCTTGTGGTCACGCTGGCGGTCGCGTGCCGTGACGTCGTTGACCACCGTGTATCCCCAGACATGCTGGGCTGCCTCGCCGGCAGGGATGTCGCGGCCGCCGCGGCCGATGATGACCGCGAGCTCCGCCTCGTAGTCGAGTTCCTTGGTCACGGTCGGATGGGACTCGACGACCGCGCCGGGCCCGACCACGGACGACGGCGGCTTGGTGAACACCACGGGAGCGGTTGGTACGTGGTCGGCGGCCCGGGTGTCGCTCCCCGCGTCGTAGCCGCTCGCTCCGAACTCCGCGGCGTGCTCCCGGTAGTTCTTGCCTACACAGAACACGTTGCGCCGGGGCCGCGGCAGCGGGAGCAGCAGCCCCACCTCGGCTAGCGGCAGGGTCGGACCGTCGCCAGTCAGGGCTCCACGCAGCTCGCCCCAGCGGGCGATGAGCTCCGTGAGGTCTGACGTACCCACGGCTTGCGTCAGGTTGTGCACGTGCTGCTGCTCGTCGAGCAGGCCGAGCGACTGACGACCCCCAGCGCGATAGGTCAGCACCTTCATTGGTCACACCAACCATTCACTTGGCCGGGTGATGGTCAGACCGGCTGCGCACGCGAGCGACACCGGCCGGCTGCCTGCCGAGCGCGAGCTCGCGTCCCGGCTAGGGCTGAGCCGGTCGGCGGTCCGGCGCTGGCTCGACGAGCTCGAGCGGGGCGGGGCTGTCACCCGCCACGTGGGCCGGGGCACCTTCGTCCAGTCCTCCCGCCCCGGCGACGGCACCACGCCCGCGGAGATCATGGCCGTCCGGCTCCTGCTCGAGCCCCAGATGCTCGCCCTGGCTGTCGCCAACGCCACCGTCCCCGACATCGCCCTGATGCGCAGCTGCCTGTCAGAGTCCGAGGGGGCGATGACGTTCGAGGACTTCGAGCACTGGGACTCCCGGCTGCACGCGGCCATCGCGGAGTCCACGCACAACAGCCTGCTCATCCGCCTGTTCACGGTCGTGAACGAGGCGCGCCACCATCCGCTCTGGGGGACGGCCAAGCGGCGCTCGTTCACCGACCAGCGGCGGCGCGAGTACGAGCACGACCACCGCGAGCTCGTCGCGGCGATCGACGACCGCGACGCGGCACAAGCGGCCGTCGTGATGCGCCGCCACCTGCACCGGATCCGCACGGTCCTGCTCGGCACCGACGCCTGACCGGTAGCGCGAACCCTGTCGTCCGTGCGGTGCACGACTCCACCGCAGGTCGCACGGCGCGGGCCAGAAAGATCAGCCCTGCGATGGACGCGCGCGGAACCCGTCCTTCTTACGGTCGAAGAACCAACCCACGAAGAAGGTTCTCATGATCGAAGTACGCCAGCTCAGCAAGCGCTACGGCGACAAGCTCGCCGTCGACAGCCTCACGTTCGACGTCCGCCCGGGGATCGTGACCGGATTCCTGGGCCCCAACGGAGCAGGCAAGTCCACGACGATGCGGATGCTGCTCGGCCTGGACCGGCCCTCATCCGGTAGCGCGATGATCAACGGCCGGAACTACGCCGACCACGCCGCCCCGCTGCACGAGATCGGTGCGCTGCTCGAGGCGCGTGCGGTACACACCTCCCGCTCGGCCTACAACCACCTGCTGGCGCTCGCGGCCACGCACGGCATCTCGGCAGCGCGGGTCGACGAGGTCGTCGACCTCGTCGGGCTGCGCGAAGTGGCCCGCAAACGCGCCGGCGGCTTCTCCCTGGGCATGGGCCAGCGCCTGGGCATCGCCTCCGCCCTGCTGGGGGACCCGGAGGTTCTGCTGCTGGACGAACCGATCAACGGCCTGGATCCCGAAGGCATCCGCTGGGTGCGCGACCTGCTCAAGGACCTTGCTGCAGAGGGACGGACCGTGTTCGTCTCCAGCCACCTCATGAGCGAGATGGCGCTGACGGCCGAGCACCTGATCGTCGTCGGCCGCGGCCGGCTGATCGCCGACATGTCGGTCGACGAGCTCATCCGCAGCGCGTCGACGAACATCGTTGCCGTCCGCTCTCCCGAGGCGACCCAGCTGCGCGACGCGCTGGCCGGCCCGGACGTGACCGTCACGACGAGCGAGCCCGGCCAGCTGGAGGTCACCGGCCTCACCGCGGCGCAGATCGGCGACGCAGCGCGGGACAGGGGGCTGGCCGTCCACGAGCTGACCCCCCGCCAGGCGTCGCTGGAGGAGGCCTTCATGGACATGACGAGGGACTCCGTCGAGTACCACGCCAGCACCCCCACTGCCGCACTACACAACGCAACCGCTGGGAGCCTCGCATGAGCGTCATGACCGTCGAATCCTCCATCCCTGTGCCCCCCGGCAGGACTGTGCCCCCCAAGAGGACGGCGGTGGCTCCGGTGACGCAGCGGCGAGTCGTCAGGTCCGAGTGGATCAAACTTCGCTCCCTGCGCTCGACCTGGTTCACCTTCGCTGCTGCGGCGGTGGGCATGGTCGGTCTCGGACTGCTCATCGCCTACTTCACCAACAACCGCTGGGCCCAGATGTCCCCGATCGAGCGGCTCGGCTTCGACCCGACCAGCCGCAGCCTGACGGGCGTCTTCATCGCCCAGCTGGCGATCGGGGTGCTCGGCGTCCTCATCATCTCCGGCGAGTACGCGACCGGGATGGTCCGGGCAAGCTTCGCCGCGGTCCCCCGGCGGCTGCCCGTGCTGTGGGCAAAGCTGGTCGTGTTCTGCGGGTCCGCGTTCGCGCTGATGCTGGGCTCGGCGTTCGCGGCGTTCCTCGGCGGCCAGGCGCTGCTAGGAAGCCACGGCACCACGCTGTCGGCACCACACGTGCTGCGCGCGGTGATCGGTGTCGCGCTCTACCTCACGGTGGTCGGCGTGCTGGGTGTCGCCCTCGGCTTCATCATCCGGAGCACGGCAGGCGGCATCACCGCCCTGGTCGGGCTGCTGCTCGTGCTGCCGACCATCGGACGGGTGCTGCCGACCAGCTGGCAGGACCACGTGCTGCCCTACCTGCCGAGCAACGCCGGCGGTGCCTTGTACACCCTCAAGCCCGATCCAGGCACGCTGGGGGCGTGGACCGGCTTCGGCGTCATGTGCCTCTGGGCGCTGGCGGCCGTGGTGACCGCCGCGGTGCTGGTCAAGCGGCGCGACGCCTGAGCACGCTCGGATTGTCGATGGGCCGCTGGCACGACCGGCACCCGTGGGTCGCCGACCTGCTGGTCCTGCTGGCCGTCGACGTCCTGGTGAGCGCCAGGCTGATCCACGACGGCACGGCATCGTGGTCGGTCTGGGTGCTCGACCAGCTGCTCGTCCTGCCACTGGCGTTCCGGCGGCGCAGCCCCAGCGGGGTGTTCGCCCTGATCAGCGTGGTCGCCCTGGTCCAGCTCCTGGTGGGGGAACGGCTCGTCGCCGACATCGGCCTGCTCGTGGCTCTCTACACGGTCGCCGCGCAGGAGAGCCGGCGGCGTGCCCTGATCGCGGCAGGGGTCCTCGAAGTCGGTGTCGTGCTCGCCTCGGTCCGCTTCGCCCCCACCGGCGACGGCGTGCTCGGCTCGTTCGTCTTCCTGTCCGGCCTGGTGACCACCGCACTGTTCCTCGGGACGACCCGACGCGCCCGGCGAGCCACCCTTGCGGCGCTCGTGGACCGCGCCGAGCGCCTCGAGCGCGAACGCGACCAGCAGACGCGCCTCGCCGCCACCACCGAGCGGACTCGGATCGCCAGAGAGATGCACGACATCGTCGCGCACAGCGTCTCGGTCATGATCACGCTCGCCGACGCCGCGGTACTCACCAACGTCAGCGACCAGCCGGCCGCCACCCGAGCCATGCGGCAGGTGTCGTCGACCGGGCGGCAGGCACTCGGCGAGATGCGGCGCCTGCTGGGCGTGCTCCGCAACGACGACGACGGCCCCGACCTCGCCCCGCAACCCGGGCTCGACCAGCTCGATGAGCTGCTCGCGCAGATGCGGGCAGCCGGGCTGCCGCTGCAGCTCAGCGTCAATGGTCGGCCCGCGGCCCTGACCCAGAGCGCCCAGAGCGCCGCCTACCGCATCGTCCAGGAGTCCCTGACCAACGTCCTCAAGCACAGCCTGCACCCCACCCGGGTACGCGTCCTCCTGCGCTGGTTCACCGACCAGCTGGCGATTGACGTCCTTGACGACGGGGCACCGGCTCCCCTGGGCACGGGCAGCGGGCCGGGACACGGCCTCGCCGGGATGCGCGAGCGCGTGCTGGTGCAGTCCGGTGAGCTGAGCGCGGGGCCCGTCCCGGACGGCGGCTGGGCCGTGCACGCGCGGCTCCCCCTGGACGCGGGCTGACCGGTGACCGAGCCTGCGCCGGTGCGCATCCTGCTCGTCGACGACCAGCCCCTCATGCGGGTCGGGTTCCGGATGATCCTCGGCACCCAGCCCGGCCTGGACGTCGTCGGCGAGGCCGCTGACGGCCTGGGCGCCGTTCGGCTCGCCGACGAGCTGAAACCGGACGTTGTGCTGATGGACGTCCGCATGCCCGGCTTGGACGGAGTGGAGGCCACCCGGCGCATCGTCAGCTCCGGTAGCGCGGCCCGGGTGCTGATCCTGACGACGTTCGACCTGGACGAGTACGCCTTCGCCGCGCTACGGGCCGGCGCCAGCGGCTTCCTGCTCAAAGACGTGCCGCCAGAGGAGCTCGTTTCCGGGATCCGCTCCGTGGCCAGCGGTGATGCAGTCGTGTCCCCACGGGTAACCCGACGGTTGCTCGACACCTACGCCGTCCGACTGCCGAAGGGCCCGAGGGACTCTCCGGAGGTGTCTGCCGGGACCACCGCCGGGGACAGCGGGCTCGATCTGCTCACGGGACGGGAGCGCGAGGTCCTGCTCCTTGTCGCCCGCGGGCTGTCGAACGCCGAGATCGCAGGCGAGCTGGTTCTCGCCGAAGCCACTGTGAAGACCCACGTCACCCGCGTGTTGACCAAGCTGGGGCTACGGGACCGGGTGCAGGTGGTCGTGTTCGCCTACCAGACTCGGCTGATCGCGCCCTGACTGCGCCGCGCCGACCCGGCCAAGGCCGCGGCCGGGCCCGGGACCGCCCGGTGTGACCAGAATCCCACTGCTGGCTTACGGGCTAAACATCGGCTCGCAACGCGTTTAGGCGACCGCCCACGCAGGCGCCGAGTCCGGTTCTGATTGGGTGAAGAAGTGGCTTGCGTCACGGACTGAGCGGGATAGCTGGGGTTTATTGCTGCGATTGCTCGACCGCCTTCGCGCATTGCTCACCGCGTAGTTAGGTCGGTCTATCGGTGCGGTCAGCCCGAACTAAATCTCGGAGCGCCTGAAATCTCGGGCAGCCTAACCTCGCGAGGTGACTGACAGTAGTGTTTGTCTGCCGGCTACGACGACTTCCGCCAGTCGATCAGGGCCGACCACCGAAGCCGCAAGAGGCGCTGCAACAGGTTGCGTCGCGTGGCCATCCGGTGCCCCGTGCCCACTACTGATCCTGACCCTTTCAGGTCCGGCACCCCCCATCGGAGTCACATGAGAAGGCACAGTCCGGCGAAGGTCGGCCCCGCCGGGTCGGGCGTGCTCGCCCTGCCCACCGACGCACCTCGAGCGGCAAGCGGTGCGCGCCGGACGCGGCCACGCACCGCCAGGTCGTCGCTGGCCGAGACGCAGGCACGAGCGGCCCGCTACCAGGCGTACAGCAAGCTCGCAGGCCCGCTGCAGGCCGCTCCCGCGACCGACTACCGGGTGCGCTACGTCAGCCTGCTGCGCCGAGGCGGGCAAAGCGTTCGTGCGGTGCTCCTGACGACGGCGACCTTCGCGGTGGAACTTGTTTTTCTTATCTGGCTGCTGCAACCGGGCCACGTCCCGGGCGCGACCGGTGGGCTCGATCTCATCCTCACCCGGGCCATGATCGTCTCAATCGCCCTGATCGAGACTTTGCGGCTGATCAACGTGGCGACACTCTGCCTGTCGACGATCAACGCTCGCGACCCGGTGCCCGTGGCCCCCGAGCGGGGGTGCAAGGTCGCCTTCGTCACCACGATGGTCCCGGGCAAGGAACCGATGGACATGGTGCGTCGCACGCTGCTCGCAGCGCGCCAGATTCGGATGACGGGGACGCTCGACGTCTGGTTGCTCGACGAGGGCAACGACCCGGCCGTCCGTGCGATGTGCGCCGAGGTGGGCGCTCACCACTTCAGCCGTCGTGGCGTTGCGGAGTGGAACCAGCCCACCGGGCCGCATCGGGCGAAGACCAAGCACGGCAACTACAACGCCTGGCTCGAGCGGCACGGCGACGGCTACGACTACCTCGTGTCAGTCGATCCCGATCACGTTCCGTTAGTCAGCTTCTGTGAGCGGATGCTGGGCTATTTCCGCGACCCAGACGTCGCATTCGTGGTGGGGCCGCAGGTGTACGGCAATTATGACAACTTCGTGACCCGCGCAGCAGAGGCTCAGCAATACCTCTTCCACTCGGTGCTGCAGCGTGCTGCCAATCGTTTTGGCTGCGCCATGCTCGTCGGGACGAACAATGCCATGCGGATCTCGTCGCTGAAGTCCATTGGCGGTCTGCGGGACTCGATCACCGAGGACGCCGCCACCAGTTACGCGTGGCACGGCAAGCGGAATGCGGCGACCGGCAACCGCTGGAAGTCCGTGTACACGCCCGACGTGCTGGCGGTGGGCGAAGGCCCTTCGTCCTGGACCGACTACTTCAGCCAGCAGTACCGCTGGGCGCGAGGCACCAACGAGGTGCTCGTGCGCGACTTCTGGCGGCCCTCCGGGCTCTCGCTCGGCCGCCGGCTGCACTACGGCCTGCTCATGTCCTACTACCCGTCGGTGGCCCTCGCCTGGGTCCTCGGCGCCGTCAACATCGGGGTCTACCTCTTGCTGGGCATCGGCGGGCTGCAGGTGTCAGCGCACGTTTGGATGATGTTGTACGTCGACGCCGCGCTGCTTCAGTTGGGCATGTACTTCTGGAACCGTCGCCACAATGTCAGCCCGCACGAGGAGGAGGGGGCCTCCGGCGTGACGGGGATGGTCATCTCCGTCCTCTCGACGCCCATCTACGTGACGGCGCTGCTCCACTCGCTGCTGCGCCGACAGAGCTCGTTCGAGGTCACCCCCAAGAGCGACGCGGCAAGCCCCGACGGTGTCCGGACCTTCCGCCGCAACCTGGCCTGGGCGGTGCTGTTCGTCGCCCTGCTGGCTGGGTCGGTGGTGTGGCATCACAGCCTGCCGATCATGCGGATGTGGGCCGGGCTGGCCGCCTTGATCGGCATCCTTCCGCTGCTCGTATGGCGGCTCACGGCCCGAGCCCGGCGGGCAGCGCTTGCCGCGAACCCCCTGGTGCCGCTGCCGCTGGCGCCTGCGGCACCGCGGCCGATCCACCGACCTGCCGAGCTGTCCGCCACCGACGAGCTGGCGACCGCGGGGTCGAGCGGGGCACGCTTTTCCGCCTGACGGCGCTCCGGCTCGACCGGAACAGCACGGGATCACGTGCCCCCGAACGCACCGCCAGCACGACCAATACACACTGAGACAAGGACGTTTCATGAAAAAAGGGACACCTCTGCGGCGCCGCATTCGCAATGCAACTCTCGTCGTCGGCGCCGCGACGACTGCTGTAATCGTCAGCGCGCCCAGCGTCGTCGCCTTCACCTCACAACAGGTCGACGACTACCAGACGTCGCGTCCCGCCTACAAGCAGGCCAACGGCTCGTGGTCGACGATTTCGTTGCCCAAGAAGTACCGGGTCAACGCCATTCATGCGGCGCTGCTGTACACGGGCCAGATACTCATCGTGGCCGGGTCGGGCAATGACGCCAACAGCTTTGCTGCCGGGACGTTCCGCACCCTGCTGTACGACCCGACGACGCAGCAGACGACGCTCATCCCCACCCCGAAGGACCTGTTCTGCGGCGGCCACGCCTACCTCCCGGACGGCAACCTGCTCGTCGCGGGCGGCACGCGCCGATACGAGGTGCTGGCGGCCGACGTCAAGAACGCTGCGGGCGTGATGACCGTCAAGAACGAGAACCCTGACACGGGTGCCTCGGTGCTGCCGAAGGGCACGCGCTTTCGCTCGCCCGCGGGCATCGAGTTCGCCAGCACCGAGGACGTGACGGTGCCGGCAGCCCACCTGATGGCCCCGGGCAACCAGGCGAGCCGCATGCCCGGGTCGGCCACGGTGTGGGTGCAGGCGGTCAAGGAGGGCAAGAGCTCCATCGTTCAGGGGGGCGCGCAGTACAGCATCGAGGGCAGCAGCGCGGCCGCGGCGAAGCAGCTCTACGGCGTCTCCGACGGCCTGACCATGGAGAAGCAGGAGTACGAGGGCCTCAACGCCTCTTACATCTACGACGTGCAGCGCCGCGCCTACGTCAAGACCGGAGACCTGAACTACTCCCGCTGGTACCCCACGCTGGTGTCGATCAACGGCGGCAACGTGCTCGCCGTGTCGGGCCTGGACCAGTACGGGCGGATCCTGCCGGGCAACAATGAGGAGTTCGAGCGGTCAGCCGGCGCCTGGTACGACAAGCCCAACCTGTTCCGCTACTTCCCCACCTACCCGGCGCTGTTCCGGACCAGTAACGGCGACCTGTTCTACTCCGGATCGAACTCCGGCTACGGGCCGGCGACCCAGGGGCGGGCGCCAGGCATCTGGCACCTCAAGACCAACACGTTCACGCCGACCCCTGGTCTTACGGACCCGCAGGACAACGAAACGTCAGGCTCGGTGCTGCTCCCACCCGTGCAGGGCCAGAAAGTGATGGTCATCGGCGGGGGCGGCGTCGGGGACTCACACGAGACCACGGCGCGGACCAACGTCATCGACTTGACCAAGGCGGGCAAGGGCGCGGCCGCGTGGACAGCGGGGCCCAGCCTGCCGCACCCGACCCGCTACCCGGGGGTCGTCTCCCTGCCCGACGACAGCGTTCTGATCACGGGTGGCTCGTCGGACTACCGCGGCCAGTCCAACTCCGACCTGCACCAGAGCGTGCTGTACACCCCCGCCACCAACACCATGCGCTCGGTGGCGCCCAACCGGGTCGGCCGCGACTACCACTCCGAGGCTCTGCTGCTGCCCGACGGACGGGTGATGACCCTCGGCTCCAACCCGTTGTTCTCGGACGCCGACAACAAGATCCCCGGCCAGTTCGAGCAGCGGATCGAGATCTACTCCCCGCCCTACCTCTACAACGGGGACAAGCGGCCGACGGTCACTGGGGGCCCGGCCGCGGTGCAGCGGGGCACCACGAACCGCTTCACCACGCCGGACGCCGACCGCGTGATGACAGCCCGGCTGATCCGGCCCAGCGCGGTCACCCACACCACCGACGTGGAGCAGCGTTCGGTCGCCCTCGACGTCACCAGGCGAGCAGGGGCTGTCGACCTGTCGGTTCCGGTCAAGGAGGGACTGGTGCCCTCCGGCTGGTACATGCTGTTCCTCATGGACGCCCAGGGAACGCCGTCGATCGCCAAGTGGGTACAAGTCCGCTGATGCTGCCCGCGCGCCGCTGGATCGCGACTCTGGTGCTGCTTGCCTGCGCCGGAGTCGGGTGCGGGCAGTCGGCGCCGGGCAGGGGGGCGCCGGGTGCCGGGGTGTCGTCCGGGGCGCGGCCGGCTGCCAGCGCGCTCGCGGGCCAGCAGTTCTACGTCAACCCGCAGAACCATGCGTCCTTGCAGGTGCAGCAGTGGCGGCAGCAGGGGCGGGCGGCCGATGCCCAGAAGATCGCGCCGATCGCCGAGCAGCCCACGGCGACGTGGTTCAGCGGTGAGCCCAACCCCGAGGCGGCCGTCGGGTCGCTGACCGCGGCGGCTGCCGCGGACAAGAAGACACCCGTGGTCACCGTCTACGACCTGCCCGCCCGAGATTGCGGCCAGTACTCCAGCGGCGGCGCGCCGACGCCGCAGGCCTACCTCGACTACGTCGGCGGGGTGGCCCGCGGCATCCAGGGTCCAGCCGTCGTGATCCTCGAGCCCGATGCGGTCCCTCACGCGTTGGTGGGCTGCGCCGGGGCCGCGCCGGCCCAGCGGTACGAGATGCTCAGCAAGGCCGTCGACCTGCTGCGTGCGCGTCCCGGCGTGCACGTGTACCTCGACGCCGGCAACGCGTCGTGGATCAAGGATGTCGATGCGCTGGCCGCGGCACTGCGTCTGAGCGGGGTCACCCGCGCGGCCGGCTTCTCGCTCAACGTCGCCAACTTCGAGACCACGGCGGCGAGTGTCGCGTACGGCCAGCAGCTGGCGTCGCGCCTCGCCGGGGCGCACTTCGTCATCGACACCAGCCGCAACGGGTCCGGCCCGGCCACCGACACCGGCGACAACCATGCCAACTGGTGCAACCCTCCTGGTCGCTCGCTCGGGACCCCCCCCACGACCGACACCGGTACCGGTACCGCCGGAGTCGACGCGCTCCTGTGGGTCAAGCAGCCCGGGGACTCCGACGGGACCTGCCGCCCCGGCGCCCCGCCGGCCGGCACGTGGTGGCCGGCCTACGCGCAGTCACTGGTGCACTGAACTGTTACAGGGGTACGGACTGCTACCAGGCCGCGCGAGACGCCAGGCCGCGGGCGTAGTCGGGCCACCAGGTGCCGGCGGCCGGGCCGCCGTTGCACGTCCCGTCGCTGTCGCCCGGGTCCTTGATCCATAGGAGCGCGTCGGCGTGGGTGTCTCCGGAGGCCGTGGTGGGACGCGTCCCCAGCGCCTCGCCGGAGGGGTTGCACCAGGTCGTGGCCGGCCCGAGCCCGTTGCGGCTGGTGTCGACGACGAAGTGGGCGCCGGACAGAGCCGACGAGATGGAGTCCCCGTAGGCCTGCTCCGAGCTGGTGGGGTCGAAGTTGGAGACGTTCAGCGAGAAGCCGCGGGTGGCGGCGACGCCCGCGGAGCGCAGCCGGTCGGCCATGGTCTGCGCCGGCTGCCAGCCGCTGTTGCCGGCGTCGAGGTAGACCGTCGCGGCCGGGTGGGTCCCGAGCACCGCGACGGCGTCACGCAGCATCGACAGCCGGGTGGCCTGGTCGGTGGACGACAGGCAGTCGAGCTGCGGCAGCGCATCGGGCTCGAGGATGACCGTGGCCCGGTGGGTGCCGAGCCCGGCAGCGAAGTTCGACACCCAGGTGTGGTACTCGGCCGGCCCGGTCAGGCCGCCCGCGGAGTAGCCGCCGCAGTCCCGCTGGGGGATGGCGTAGACGACGTACAGCGGCAGGCTGCTGCCGGCGGTGCTGGTGCGGGCGGCGACGATGGACCCGATGGACGAGGTGGGCACCCAGTCCCCGAGCCACTCGGCTTCCTGCTGGCCTGCGATCTTGTCGAACAGGGCGGCTCCGCCCGGGTCGGTCGTGCGCAGCGAGGCCGCCGTGCTGGCGGCGTTCGACTGCGGGTTGACGTAGAACGGTGCGCCGGCGAGCGGGTTGCCGGTGGGAGCAGGCGCCGGAGCCGGAGCGGGGGCCGGAGCGGGGACCGTGGTGGTGAACTGCGCCGTGTCCAGGCGCAGGTTGCGGTCGCAGCTCGAGGTCGAGTAGTCGTTCGGGAAGCCGAGCGCTACGGTGTGCTGCCCGGCGGCGAACGACCGGGCGAACGTGTAGGTCGTCCAGCTCGTGACCGACACCGACGCGGTACCGACCGAGACGCCGTCGACGCTGGCGGTCAGCAGCGGCGCCCCGTCGCACTGGTCGCCGCGAGCCCGCACCTGCAGCCCGGCCTCGAGCGAAGGAGCCGTGATCGTCCCGGTGCCCGTGGCGTTCGACCAGGTGAGCCGGGCCGAGCTGCCCGCGGCCTGTGCGTCAGTGAAGGTGACGCCGGAGCCCGCCGGCCAGGTGAAACCGGAGATGGGCGCGACGGTGGGCGGAGCAGCCGTGCACGCGACACCGGCAAGTGCTACCCCGGTGATGACACCGGCTGCCACGCCGCGGCTTGACCGTGCTGACAGTGCTGACAGTGCGCGAACGCGCATCACAACCCCCCGAGATCGACGCTGGGGGCATCGACACCGCATTACGGCAGGTTGACGCCGCTGGCCCGCGCTCACCCGGACGGCCCAACGAGGGCTCCGGCACGAGACCGGCATCGCCACGCGGTACGCATGCGACGAGGTCGTGCCCGTTTGCCCGATAGGCTGGACGCGACCGGCGAGTCGTTTCCGGTGCGCGGGACGCTCGGTTGGGCAAGAGTGTCAGCAAGCCCGTCCCGCTCGCGCACCGCCGAGGATCCGGAAGACCAATGCCGTCGAGCTCGTCGTGGTCCGGCCTTCGGGCCTGGGCCGTGCATGCCTACACCGCCACGGGCGTCGTCCTGGCCCTGCTCATCGTGCTCGCCGCGATCCACGGCGACGCGGCCCGGGCGCTCTGGCTCGGCCTGGCCGCCCTCGTCATCGACGGCACCGACGGGATGCTGGCCCGCCGGTTCGCGGTCAAGGAGCGGTTGCCGTGGTTCGACGGCGCGCTGCTCGACAACATCGTCGACTTCCTGACGTACGTGTTTGCGCCCGTCGTGCTCCTGCTGCAGGGCGGCTACCTGCCCGGCGGGACGGGCGGCCAGGTGGTCGCTGCGATGCCGCTGGTTGCATCGAGCTACCAGTTCTGCCGGGTCGACGCCAAGACCGACGACCACTTCTTTCTCGGGTTCCCGAGCTACTGGAACGTCGTCGCCTTCTACGCCGTGGCGCTGGACCTCAACTCGACGGTGGTATCGGGCGTGCTGGTCGTGTGCGCCCTGCTGGTCTTCGTGCCGGTGGGCTACATCTACCCCTCCCGGACGCGGGCGTTCCGCACCCCTACCCTGGTCGCCTCGGGACTGTGGCTGGTCGCCTACGCGATCATCGTCGCGCAGCTGCCGAACCCCAACCCCGTCGTGCTCGGGGTCTCGATGGCTTACCTCGTGTACTACCTCGGCCTCAGCCTGCACCTCGAGGCCAAACGCCGAGCCGCCCGTGACCAGGTCGCTCAGCCGATGAACAGCGTCCCCTGAGCACCCTGCTCGCGCTCGCCGCAGGCCTTTGCGCAGCCGTCGCCTTCGGGGTCGCGGCAGTGCTGCAGGGCGTGGCGACACGCGGTACGACGCCCGCGCGCGGCCTCGACCCCGGTCTGCTGGTCCGGCTGCTGGGCCGTCCGCCGTTCATCGGCGCCATCGTGCTGAACCTGGTCGGCTTCGCGCTGCACATCACCGCTCTGCAGTCGCTGCCGCTTTTCCTCGTCCAGTGCGTCATCTCGGGCAGCGTGGCCGTGACGGCGCTGCTGTCGGTCCGCGTGTTCGGCGTACCGCTCACCCGCGGGCAGCAGGCGGCCGTCATCGCGGTGTTCGCCGGTCTGGTAATGCTCGGGCCGACCGCGAAGAGCGGCACGGCTGTGCACGTCTCGTCCAGCGCTCCCGTGCTGCTGCTGGCCGTGGTCGTCGGATTGGTGGTGCTCGCTACAGGCGCGGCCCGGCTGCCGCCGGTGGCTGGCGCCTCGATACTCGGCCTGCTTGCCGGAGCCAGTTTCGGGGTCGTCGCCGTGTCGGCCCGCCTGCTGCCCGACCTCACGCCGAGCGCGCTCGTGGGAGCCCCGGGGGTCTACGTGCTGGCCGCCGCGGCGGTTGTGGCGTTCCTGCTCTACTCGATGGCGATGCAGCGGGGGTCCGTCACCACGTCGACAGCTGCGGTCGTCGTCACGCAGACCACCGTGCCGGCGCTGGTCGGCGCCGCCTTCCTCGGCGATGAGGTCCGCTCCGGGCTGTTTCCGCTCGCCGTGGCCGGCTTCCTGCTGGCGCTGCTTGGTGCGCTCGGGCTGGCGCGGTTCGAGGCCAGCGCCACGCCTGCCGACCAGCCGGTGGAGCAGCGCTGATCAGGTCCTGCCCTCATCTCGCCGGGCGGTCGACCCATACCGGGGACGACCAGGCCATCTCGCCGTCGACCTGGATGACGCGCACGTAGTAGTAGGCCGAGACGCTCGGGTCATCGGTCCAGCTGAGCCGGGTCGATGTGGTGCCGAGCGAGGTGAGGCCGCCCGTGCCACGCTGCAGCCGCAGGCACCCGCCGTCGCCCGCGTCGAGCAGGACCCCGCCGCTGCGGAGCCGCTCCAACGACGCGGTCACCGTGCCGTGGAAGGTGTGCACCTCGACTGTGGCGTCGCTGGGGCCGACCAGCGTCAGCTCGATGCCGCCCCGCTGCGAGCCGTAGGGCTCCCCGAACGACTTCGTGTGCGCGCTCCACCCGACCTCCCGGGTGGCGACGCTGACCACCTCGGGGCCCCAGAAGGGTGTGGCCACCACCTCGCCGCCGGTGACGACGACCCGCCCTGACCAGTCCGTCGTGACCCGGCTGCCGCCGAACTCGACCCGCAGCGGCAGCTCGACCCACCCGGCCGGCAGCCCGAGGTCCGGCGTGAGGCAGCGGATGACCTCGTCATTTCGGACCAGCTCGACGCGCGCCAGCTCGCGGAAGCCCTGGGCGTAGACCTCGATCTCCACTGGCCCGCTATGGGTGACCTCGCTCCCCATGAAGGCGCCTGCCACCCGCGCGTCGACGAGCACGTCACGGGTGGTGGCGCCGAACACCCTACGGTTCTGCAGGGCCTCGAACACGCCCGACCGGGTCAGCCGGTCGGCGAAGGCCCCCACGTAGCTGGCGCCGTTGCCATGGTCGGAGCTGGCGATCAGCCCGAACCGGTGGCCGCGGCGCAGGCCGTCGGAGACGAACGTGCCCTCGGCCGTGGCGTCGGAGTACTGGCGAAAGCACCCCGGACGCTCGTAGTTGCCGCGGCAGGCCTGGAAGACCTCCACCAGGCGCAGGTACTCGGAGTCGTGGTATCCCCAGTCGTAGGAGATCATCGCCGAACCCGGGTGGTGCGGGATGGTCAGCGCCGGGTAGTCGGGGTGGCGACGCAGGCTCGACCACAGCTCGTCCGGGGTCTGCGAGCCAGCGGCGAACGATGAGAAGATCGGAGCGCCGCGCTCCTCAGAGCCGTAGATGACGTTCTGGTGCCCGGTGGCGCCGGTCCACTCGAACCCGTACATCGGCACGAAACGGTCGTCGACCCGGAACAGGTCGGCGGTCTTCTGGATGCACCACCATTGGTACTCGCTGCTGTTCTCGGAGTGGTCGGTGACCGCCCAGAAGTCGTAGTCGCAGACGTCCCAGCCGTAGCGGTAAAAGTCCTCCAGCGACGGCTCGTCGCCGGAGGTGCACCTGCTCACCAGCGAGTGGCGGTGCAGGTCGCCCCAGTAGAGGGTGAGCTCGATGCCGTCGACCGTGGTCCGGTAGCGAGGCGGCGGCTGGGTGACTGCTTCCCGTTGCGCCCAGCCGCGGGCCTCGCGGCGCTCACTGCTCACCACGAGCGCGGTGGCGTCGGTGGCCCGCGCGGGACCGCTCGCGGGCGTGACGACAGCCGACCGGATCGCCCCCACCCCGTGCATCCCGTGCCAGACGACCGCGCCCAGGTGCTCGAGCAGGTGGGGACACTCGCGGCCGCCGAAGCCCTCGGTCCAGGTGAGGCTGCGCTCGAGCCTGCCGTCGGTCTGCCAGGTGACGAGCACACCGCCGGTCACAGCGCCGCCCAGGACTGGCGCCACCGCGGGTTCCTCCAACGTGCCGTCGCTGTGCGCGAACGTGGTGGGCGCCGACCAGCCGCTCGGCCCGAGTGTCTGCGCAGCCACCTCCCAGTAGAAGGTCATCAGCGGCAGCCGGCGGTGCACCCGGTAGGCGACGGTCAGACCCCCGCTCGCATCGGCGGCGAGGCGGGGCAGGCCGCCGGGAACCACATCGAGCCCCTCCGCCACCACCCCTGCAGGCTCGACCACGCCACCATCGAGACCGGCCTCGACCCGCACCACCCGGATCGATGCAGACACATCGGGCAGCAGCTCGCTCGGAACGGCGTCGCCGCTGGCCCGCACGCCGACGAGGGCGGGGGCCTGCCCGAGCTCCTGCCGCGGGCGCAGCCGCGTCGGACCGGAACCGCCGTGCCCGTGGACGGCGATCAGGTCGAAGGCGCACCACAGGCCGCCGTCCGTCGTCACGGCGAGGCTGGGATGCAGGGCGTAGTCGGTGCCGGCGCTTACCGGCCGGATCGGGCCGAGCACGCCGTCCGCGTCGGCGATCCGCACGACGACCCGGTAGGAGCCGGCGACGTACTCCGACCAGGCGTACGCGCTGCCGCCCTGCCGGCGAACGGCGACGGCAGGGTCCCACGCATTGCCGGCTGCCCCCGCGCTGACGAGCTGGGCATCCACCCACTGGCCGTCACGCCACCGCCGCGACCAGATGCCGAAACCGGTGCCGACCGGCCCCTGCCAGACCACCTCCACCGCGCCGCCCGGATGCGCGACGACCTCCTGGTTGAAGGACGGATGGTCCGTGTCGCTGACCCGCTCGGGCTGACCCCACCCGTCACCGGACTGCCAACGCTGCGCCCACACCGCGACCTGGCCGTCCTCGGCCCGTCCGTAGCAGACCCACGGGGTGCCGTCGGCGGCGAAGGCAGCGGACGGACGGAAGCAGTCGGCGGGCTCGTCCACCAGGACGGCAGGTGCGGCGTCGCTGGTCGGGCCGTCCGCCAGGGCGGCGACGACACGCTCCCCGACCCCCGCCTCCCACTCGATCCACACGTGCAGGACCCGACCGTCCGGCGCCGTCGCCACCGCCGGGCGCGCGGCGGAGCGTGGCGGGCAGACAACCCGGCCGGGCTCGCGGACGTGTCCGGGGAGCCGGGGTGCCGTCAGCAGGGCGGCGTCGGCGGCCGCGAGGTACTGCGTCAGCCGCCCGCCTCCCTCGTCGACCCACATGTAGCGCATGGGGTCGGGGTCGAGCAGTGCCTCGACGCTCGCCAGGTCCACGCACCGCTCGATCGCGCCGGCGAGCCGGCGGTTGAAGGCAAGCACCCGGTCGAGGTCGGCACGTTGTCGGGCTGTGTAGCCCTCCTGATGGTGGTCCAGCCCGCAGCAGGCCGTCACGATGCGTGCGAGGCGGCGCCCGCGACGGCGTCGAGGTGCCGTGCGAACTTCGGCGCCTCGATCCCACGCCGAGCGCGGGAAAGCCGGCGCATGCCGTACTGGCGGTAGTCGACGCCGGGATTGGCATGGACCAGCTGGACGAAGGACCACACCCCCCACGCGCAGTCCGACATCACCTTGAACAGGGCGAGCCTGCTCCTCGCCGCCTTTGGCACGCGCCCTCCGTAGTAGGTCTTCAGCATCCGCTTGTCCTCGTGAGCGGCGTAGCGCGCCTCGACCGACAGGTCGGCCAGATCCCCCATGGGGTCGCCCATCCCGGCGTACTCCCAGTCGATCAGGCAGATGGAAGCGCCCATGTCGATGATGTTGCCGGGATAGGGGTCGTTGTGACACGGGACGAGGGGTACTGCTGCCACGCTCAGCGCCTGCTCGATAGTCACGATCGGTCCCGCCAGCTCGGCGAAGACCGCGGGGAGCGGGAGCCGCGCCGCGGCGAGGACCGTCTGGTAGCTGCGGATGACGTTGAACACGTCGTAGCGCCCGGAGAAGGGCTGTGGCAGGGCGTGCACGCGGGCCAGCGCCGCCACCGCCCGCCCGCCGACCCGCGGGCGACGCAGCCGGCCGGCGCTCGTCGTCCGACCGTTGACCCACCGAGTGAGCATCAGGCCGTCGGTGTCGTCGAACCACTCGACCGGCGCGGCCATCCCGGCAGCCGCCGCGATGCGAGCGTTGAGCCCCTCGGCGGCGCGGTCGATGTACTGCGCGGTACCGGCTCCGGGAACCCGAAGGGCAAAGGAGTCGGAGCCGACGTCGAGGCGGTACGTCGCGTTGGTGAAGGAGGCCAGGCGCCTGACCGCGTAGTCGCCCGGGGACAGGCGGGCGAGGCGGGGGATGCGGGCGAGGGCGGCCTCGACTTCGGCGGCAGCACGGGTGGCGTCTACACCGGCGGCGGTCCCCCCGGCGGGGTCCCTCGCAGGCTCGACACGGGTGGCGACACGACGTCCGTTCGGGCGCGTCTCGTCTCCCCGGTCGACGGCCATGCACCTATTCAACCCGAGTTCGGCCCGTGTTCACGTGTGAGGACCAGACCCGGGCTCGTGCAGCGAGGCGCAGAAGCGCTCGTGGGTAGCTCTGCGGCGATGCCCAGCGCGGGCGGCACGTTGCCGCCTCCGTCTCAGGTCACGACTAGGACGACCGTCAGCCGAGCCGCGCGGCCACGACGGTGACCTGCCCCAGCTCCGGGCGCCGGGCGTCGTGGGTCTGCATGAACCGGGTCGACTCATCGTGGTCGGCCAGCTCGCGCAACCGGTCGACGGCGGCGTCGCGTTCGTCGTCGGACGCCAGCGCCCATACCGAGTCGCCGTCGCGCCAGCGGGGGTCGAGCGGACCCAGCGCGTCGAGATAGGCCTCGCCCTGCACCAAGGCGTCGAGCGGGACGAAGCGGCGGACGTCGACCAGGCCCAGATCGCGTAGCACCTCGGCGAGCACCGGCAGCGGGATGTAGCGCTGCCGCAGCGCCTCGGCGGCCGAGCGGATCAACTCGTAGTACCAGTACCCGCCGCGCAGCTGCTCCTGCCCGCAGGTCGTGATGACGAGGGTGCCGCCCGGTCGCAACACCCGCCGGAGCTCGGACAGCACCGCCCGATGCTGCGGCCAACCCGCGGAGGCGTCGTCGGGAAGGTGGTGCAGCACCTGGTTGATCATCACGGCGTCGAAGGATGCCGCCGCAAAGGGCAGAGCTGACAGCTCCCCGGAGGTCAGCACCGCACGGCCGGCGGCCAGCTCGTTGCCGACCTTCTCCGCCGCGCGGGCGAGCATCCCCTCGCTGCCGTCGAGCCCGGTGATCCGCGCGACCGACGGCAGCAGGGCATGCAGGTAGGCGCCGGTTCCGCAGCCCGCGTCGAGCACCTCGAGCTCATCCAGCGCCTGCTCACCTGCCGCCAGCACCCCGAGGACGATCTCGGTACCGACCGGGCGCCGGGTCAGGTCGTAGTGCCGCGAGGTCGACCCGTACTGCTCGTAGCTGCTCACGCCGCCGTCACTTGCGGATGCGGCTTCCGACCGGTTCGCGAGCGGCCGACTCCAGGCTCGGGGTGTCGGCGAGAAGCTGACGGGTGTAGCTGTCGGAGGGGCTCTGCAGGACCTGCTCGACCCCGCCGAGCTCGACGATGCGCCCCTCGCTCATCACGGCCACCCGCTGCGCGATCGAGCGGACCAGCGGCAGATTGTGCGTGACGAACAGCATCGACAGGCCGAGGTCGCGCTGCAGGCCGCCCAGCAGGTTGACGATGGCGGCCTGCACGCTGACGTCGAGCGCGGAGGTCACCTCGTCGCACACCAGGACGGCCGGCTCGCTCACGAGCGCTCGGGCGATGGCTACCCGCTGCCGCTCGCCGCCGGAGAGCTGGTCGGGGTAACGCTGGGCGTACGCCGCGGTGAGCGACACCCGCTCGAGCATCTCCGCGACCCGCCGGTCGGCGTCCTGCCCGCTCGCGGTCCGGAACAGCTCGATCGGCTGGCGAATGATCTGGCCGACTGTCCGGCGCGGGTTGAGCGAGCCGTACGGGTTCTGGAACACGTACTGGATGGACCGCCGCTGCTCGCGCGTGCGCCCCCGCGCGGACGCGGCGAGCACGTCGTCGCGCAGCCTGATCTCCCCGTCGCGGTTCTTGTGCAACCCGGCGATCGACCGCGCGAGGGTGGTCTTGCCCGAGCCGGACTCGCCGACGACGGCGAGGCACTCCCGCGGCGCGAGGTCGAGGTCGACGTCGTGGACCACCCGCTTGCTGCCGTACGACGCTGACACGCCCGACAGCCGCAGGACCGCCGCCTCAACCCCGGCTTCCGTGCCGAGCTCCTCCGCCGTGCCGGCGTGCGGCGACGGCTGCCGCACCACCTCCTCGGCCCGGATGCAGCGGGCCGCGTGCCCGTCGCGCACCGGCATCAACGCGGGCACGCCGTCATCGCACTGCTCGATGTGCATCGGGCAGCGCGGCGCGAACGCGCAGCCGTCGGGCCACTGCCCGGGGCCTGGGGCGCGCCCGCCGATGCCGGCCAGGGCCCGCCGACCGGACAGGTGCGGGATGGCGCCGATCAGCTGGCGGGTGTAGGGGTGGCCGGCCGCCCGGAACAGGTTCTCGGCCGGCGCCAGCTCGATCACCCGCCCGGCGTACATCACCGCGACCCGCCGGGCGAGCGTCGCCACGACGGCGAGGTCGTGGCTGACGTAGAGCGCTGCGACGCCGTGCAGCAGCGTCAGCTCGCGCACGGTGTCGAGCACGTGCGCCTGGGTGGTGACGTCGAGGCCGGTCGTGGGCTCGTCGAGCACGATCAGCTGCGGCCGGCAGGCGAACGCCATCGCGAGCCCGACCCGCTGCTGCTGGCCGCCCGACAGCTCGTGCGGGTAGCGGCGCAGGTAGGCCGCATCGTCGGGCAGCGCGACCTCACGCATGGCCTCGGCGAGGCGCTCGGTGCGGGCCTGCTGGCTGCCGCCGAAGTCGTGGGTCTCCAGTACCTCGCGCAGCTGCGTACCGATGCGCAACGCGGGGTTGAGCGAGGATGCCGGGTCCTGCGGCACGTAGGAGACGAGCCGGCCGCGCAGCTGCCGGCGGCGCTCGTCGTCGAGCTCCAGCACGTCGATGTCACCGAGGCGCACGCTGCCGCCCGCGATGCGCAGGCCGCGCCGGGCGTGGCCGAGCAGTGCCAGCCCGACGGTCGTCTTGCCCGAGCCGGACTCGCCGACGACGCCGAGCACCTCACCGGGGGCGATGGCGAACGAGGCGCCCTCGACGACGTCGGTGCCGCTGCTGGCAAGCACGACTCGCAGGTCGTGCACCTCGACGGCGTCGGGCGGTACCGGCTCGACGCGCCGGGTCGGGTCCGGGGGGGAGGGAGTCATGCGGCGCCCTGGCCGCGGTCGATGCCGGCTGCGGCTCGGGCGATGCCGTCGCCCACGAGCCCGGTCCCCATCGTCAGCAACGCGATAGCGAGCACCGGGGCCAGCACGCCCCACGGCTGCACTGCCAGGGCGATCTGGTTCTGCTGGATCATGGTCCCCCAGTCGGCGCCGTTCGGGTTCGTCGACAGCCCGAGGAACGCCAGGGCCGCGATGACGCCGATCGAGTAGGTGAGCCGCAGGCTGGCCTCGACCAGCAGCGGGCTGAGCACGTTGGGCAGCAGCTCGCCCGTCAGGATGCGCAGCCGTGGCACGCCGAGCGCCTCGGCGCTCGCGATGAAGTCCCGCTCGACGACGGGCTGCGCCGCGCCGCGGGCCACGCGGGCGACGCGCGGGGCGGTGGTCAGCGCGATGGCGAGCACGATCACCCAGGCATGCGGGCCCACCACGGCGACGGCGACGAGCGCCAGCATGATCTGCGGGAACGCGAGGATGACGTCGGTGCCGCGCATGAGGATCTCGTCGAGGGCGTTGCGCGAGTAGGCGGCGACCAGCCCCACCGCCAACCCCACGACCAGCCCCACGAGGGTCGACACCACGGCCAGCGTGAGGATGCTGCGGCCCCCGAGCAGGAACCGGCTGAGCACGTCCTGCCCGAGGTAGTCCGTGCCGAGGGTGGCCTTCGACGACGGCGTGCTGTTCGGGACGTCGATGAAGGCCGTAGCGGTGTGCGGGGCGAACAGCGGGCCGGCGAGCGCGAGCACGACGAGCACGAGGACGAGCAGCAGGCCGATCCGGGTGCGCCACAGCCGCAGCGCCTGCCGGAACAGTCCCACCCGCCGGGGTGAGCGCGCGACAGGGACCGGACCCACGGGGCTGATCGCGGTGACCGTCACAGCCGCGTCCTCAGCCGGGGGGTGACCAGGATCGTCGCCACGTCGGCTAGCAGGTTCAGCGCGACGTAGACGGCGGCGATCAACATGGCGAGAGCCTGCACGACCGGCAAGTCGTGATTGACGACGGCGTCCTGCAAGGCGCTGCCGATGCCGGAGTAGTTGAAGACGAACTCGACGACGACGACTCCTCCGGCCAGGTAGGCAAGGTTGATGGCGATGACCTGGAAGGTGGGGCCCAGGGCGTTGGGCAGCGCGTGGCGCAGCAGCACCGTGCGCTCGGGCAACCCCTTGAGGCGCGCCATCTCGACGTAGTCGCTCTCGAGGACCTCGATCATCGACGCACGCATCACCCGCGCGACGTAGGGCGCGACGGCGATCACCAGCGTGGCCGTCGGCAGCACCACGACCGACAGCTGGTCCCAGGGCCGGCTGCCCGGCGGGATCGTGCTGATGGCCGGCAGCCACTGGGTGACGGTGGTGGCGAACAGGATGACGAGCACGACCGCGACTACGAACTCGGGCAGCGCGGCGAGCGCGAGCAGGACCAGCGAACTGGCGACGTCGAAGGGCCGGTCTCGGCGCAGAGCGCTGAAGGCGCCGATCGCCACCGACAGCGGGATCGAGATCAGGCCTGCGATGAGGACGAGGAAGGTCGAGTTGATGAGGCGCCCGCCCAGCAGGGAGCCCACCGGCTGGTGGGCCGCCAGCGAGGTCCCGAGGTTGCCGCTGACCAGCCCGCTCAGCCAGGTCCAGTACTGGCCCGGGATCGAGCTGTTGAGATGCAGCTGCGCCCGAAGGGCCGCGAGGGACTCGGGAGTGGCCGACCGGCCGAGGATGGCCCGCGCGGGGTCACCGGGCAGCGCCTGCGTGGCGCCGAACACGACGATGGAGACCAGCAGCAGCACGAGCGCGCCGAACAGCAGCCGGCGCACGATGAACCCCGGGACCCCGCCGCCGGACAGCGCCCGCCTCACCCGGCCGCTCCCACGCCGGTAGCCGACAGGGACGTGGCGATCTGCCAGCGCCGCCGGCTTCCGGTACTCACCTCGAGCCGCCTCACCCGAACCAGATGGTCCGGTACCCGCGGCCGTAGCCGTCGAGGTTGAGCGTGCCCTTGCTGGGGAGCAGGCCCTTGACCTTGGTCGACGCGGCGTCGACGAGGTCGCCGTAGAACGGGATGATGTAGCCGCCGTTGTCGTACTCGAGCTTCTGCATCTCGTGGATCAGTTCGTTGCGCTTGCCGGCGTCGGTAGCGGCGACGGCCTGCTGGTAGAGGCTGGTGAAGTTCGAGCCCGGGCCGGACTTCGGCGGCCAGTGCGTCTCGTTGTACGGCGACGTCGGCAGCGAGCCCTGCGCCACCTGCTGGAGGTAGTTGCGGGTGCCCCAGAAGTCGACCGAGAAGGGCAGCTTGAGGTACTGGTCGCCGTAGAAGTTCGGGTCGTTGCGGATGTTGACCGTGATGCCTGCGTCCTTGGCCTGCGTGGCGAAGACGGTGGCCGTCGAGACCATCCCCGCGCCGCCCGGGGTGGTGTGCAGGTCGACGGTGAGGTTCTCGTGCCCAGCCTGCTTGAGCAGCGACTTCGCCTGCTCGACGTCGCGCGCCCGCTGCGGCAGCCCGCTGTTGAAAGCGGGGTCGAACGGCCCGTACAGGTCGTTGGCGATGCTGCCGTACCCCGAGAGCACCTGCTGCACCATCGCCTGGCGGTCGACGACGAGCCGCATGGCCTGCCGTACCCGGTTGTCGTTGAACGGCGGCGCATCGACCGCCATGCAGAGCGGGAGCCAGCCACCGGTCTTGGAGACCAGCACGGCGATGCTGCCGCGCGACTTGGCCACCGCGACCTGTGAGGCCGGCAGGTCGGTCATCGCGTCGATCTGACCCGCGAGCAGCGCGTTGACCTGCGCGGTCGCATCCGGGAAGTCGATGACCGTGACCTGGTCGAAGTACGGCTGGCCGGTCCGCCAGTAGTTCTCGTTGCGGGTGCTGACGCTCTGCTGGCCCGGCGTGAACTTCTGCAGCCGGTACGGGCCAGTGCCGATCTGCGGCGAGGGGTAGGTCTTGTAGCCGGTCGGGACGATGCCCGAGGTGTAGGCAGCCAGCGCGTCGGCGATCGTCGAGTCGGGCGTCTTCAGCGTCATCCGGACCGTCTGGTCGTCCATCTTCTTGATCTGCGCCGGGTCGACCGAGGCCAGTGACGCGTAGCCGGTGAGCCCGTTCTTCTTGGTCGTGATGCGCTGCAGCGAGTAGATGACGTCGTCGGCATTGAGGGTCTTGGCGTTGTGGAACTCGACCCCCTTGCGCAGCTTGATGGTCCACTGCGACGGCTTGTCCTGGGTGACCTCCTCGGCCAGGCCGTCGTACACCAGCTTGTAGTTCTCGTCGTAGTTCACCAAGGTCTCGAAGGCGGTCACCAGGCGCGCCTGGTCGGGCTTGGTGATGATGTTCTGCCCGTCGAAGATGTCCTTCGCTCCGCCGCCGGAGACGCCGACGCGGAAGTTGCCGCCTCGCTTCGGAGTACCGGAGGCCGCCGCGCTGGGGCTCGAGGACGAGGACGAGGACGACTTCGACGAGCCGCAAGCCGCCAGCGCCCCGAGCGCAACCGCCCCGGCTGCTCCGCCCAACACTTGCCGACGAGACGGCGAGTACGGACCCGCACCCCCCGCCACGATGAACTCGCGCTCCTGGTTGTGCGTCATGTTGTGCCTCTCGGGTGTGCGGTGCCTGGCGAACTGGTCATCGAGGCGGCCCTCGAAGTGGCCTATGTATACCGGAGATTTATGGGCGCTCTCAGCAGAACGACCGGGACACGCGTGCGGAATCGGCCGCAAAGGGACCGATCCACGGCTCGAACCGACCCTCTTCGCAACCCGAGCCGTCAGCTCCCGGAGCCTGGCTTGGCCTGGGCGGCGTGCGCCTTCGCCTTCACCGCGTCGGGGAGCACGACGTTGGCCGCTGCCTGCAGCTTGGACTTGACGCCGCCCGGGACGATCTTGGCGTCTCCGGCCATCAGTGCCTCGAACCCCTGCTTGGCGACTGTCGCAGCGTCGTCCTTCGAGCTCTGCCCGATCAGGGTGTCGTCCATCTCGGCACGGTGGAAGAAGTCGGTCTTCGTCGGGCCGGGCATCAGTGCGGTGACCGTCACGCCGCTGTCCTTCACCTCCTCGCGCAGGGCCTCTGCGAGGTCGGCCTGCACCGCGTCGACGGCCGTCCCGGACTGCGAGAGCTCGGCAGCGGCGGTCGTGATCCGGTGTCCTCGGCAGCGATCAGCAGGTCATAGCCGTGCTCTGCGAACTCCCGAGCGAGCTCTCGTCCGATGCCGCTCGAGGCACCGGTGACAACGGCGAAAGGGCGAGTGGTCGAAGCATCCATACGGTCCGGTTACCCCTCTGGCGGCAGCCGATACGTCACGATTCGGCTCACGGCTGGAGTAGTTCGAGCGATTCGGACAGCTCCGCCAGCATCGGCAGCGTCGCGGGGAGCGTGGGACCGAGGGGCATGTGTCCGCCGTACCCGCGGCGCTCGCCGGGGCACCCGTGGTGGGCGGATAACGTGCCGAGGTGTCCGTCGGCGAGCCTTCCGTCAGCTGCGGGACGGTCGACCTGCCCGAGGTGTCACTGGCGTGGCGGCAGACCACCCCGCCGCCGGGTACGCCTGTCGTCGGGCCGCCGGTGGTTGCCCTGCACGGGATGTCGAGCAGCAGCTCGACCTGGGACCGGTTCGCCGCTGCCGCCGCACGTACGGGGCGTCGGGTGGTGGCGCTCGACCTGCGGGGGCACGGCAACAGCTCGCGGGCGCGTGACTACCGGAGTGCCTTGATGCGCGATGACGTCCTCGCCCTCCTCGACAGCCTGCACGCCGAGCAGGGGGTCGGGCAGGTCGACCTGCTCGGTCACTCGCTGGGTGGACACGTCGCCGTGCTCGTCGCCCAGCACAGCCCCGAACGGGTCCGGCGGCTGGTCGTCGAGGACGTGTCCCCGCCGCCGTTCGATGCGGGCGATGCCGCCCTGCGCACCCGCCGGCAACGAACGACGTTCGTCCTGCAATCGCTGGCCATGCTGCCGCGAGCACGGCAGTCGAGGGGGCGGGGCTTCGACATCAGGATGGCGCGCGGGGCGATGGTCGAACTGCTCGCCACCCCGGATCCGGACTGGTGGGCGGCGCTGCCCCGCATCAGCGCCGGCACGTTGCTGGTCAGTGGCGGCGACACGCGCCACGTGGCGCGCTCGAGGATGCAACGGATGTCGCAAGCGGTCCCCGGTTGCCGGCTCGTCACGCTGCCCGGCGCCGGTCACCGGGTACACAGCCGGCAGCCCGGGCACTTCTCAGCCGCCGTGCTGCCGTTCCTCACCGGCTGACCGGTCGACCTGCTGACCGGCTTCGAGGTCCTTCAGCCGGTGCCAAGCTGCGTCGATACGCGAGGGTGACCCCACCCCGCGTCCGCTGGATGGCATGGCTGCGGTATCGGGCGGCGCCGTGGGCGGCCGCCGTCCTGATGCTCGGACTAATGGTGACATTGCTGGCGACGCGGTCGGCTAACGCCGGCGAGCGGCACGACGCCCGGGTCGATCTCGACCGGCGCGCCGGACTCGCCGCAGGGCTGATGACGGCCGAGGCCCGCCGCTACTCCGACACGGTGACGCAGCTGGCGGCGTCGCTAGGCGTGCAGCAGCCGCTGACGCCCGAGTCGTTCAGTGCGATCTGCGCGCCCCTGCGGCAAGCGCCCCCCGCCGGAGCGACCGGCGTCGTGTTCGTGGTCGCTGCAGCCGATGGGCACGTGGGCTCGGTGCAGGCAGCACTGCGCAGCCACGGGGCCGGAGCCGTGACGCTCGCCCCCGTCGGGCATCCAGCTGAGCACTTCTTCACCGTCTTCGAGCAACCGCTGGACGGCGGCAAGGCAGTCATCGGCCGCGACCTGTCGGCCGCGCCCGCGCTCAACTCAGCATTCACCCTCGTTCTCAACACGCGCGGGCTGGTCATCTCGCCGATGTACATCCTGCTCAAGGACCGCGGGCTGCCAGTCAACCAGCAGCAGCCGTCGTTCGTCCTGACGGCGCCCGTGTACACACCGTCCAGCGTGCCGGGTGATCCCGGCACTCTGCGCGGCTGGGTCTTCGTGGGAATGCGCTCGCGCGACCTCGCCATGGGGGCGTTGAAGGGCGCCACGCAGGGCTTGGTCAACATCAACCTCACCGCCCCAGGACTATCAGGGCGCAACGTGGACGTCCCGGTCATCCACGCGGGGCCAGCGTCCTCACTCGCCGCGCAGCGGGTCGTGGTCCCGGTGGCGCAGGAGCAGTGGACCCTCACGGTGGAGGACACGACCCGGTCCGACCACCTGCGCTCCGGTCTCGATCCCGACGACGTCATTGCGGGCAGCGGCGTCCTGCTCAGCGCCCTCGCCGCCCTGCTCACGTGGTTCGTGCTGTCGGCGCGGCGCCGGGCGCTCGAACGAGTCCAGACCGCGACGAGAGACCTGCGAGACGCCGAGGCGCAGGCACGCCGGCAGTCTGCGCTCCTCGAAGCGATCATGAACAGCATCAGCGACGGGGTGGCCGTGGTCGACAGCAGCGGCGGGCTACTGCTGTACAACCGGGCGGGCACGCAACTGCTGGGCATCGACACCGACGCCCCAGGGGCCGGTCCGTGGCAGGACCGGTACGTGATGTACACCGCAGACGGCGCCGCGCCCTTCCCTCCCGAGCAGATGCCGCTGGTCCGCGCGGTGGCCGGACAGTCCTCCGACCAGGTCGACATGATGATCCGAAGCCCCGGACGACCCGAGGGGGTGCTGGTCAGCGTCAGTGGCAGACCGCTCGACCGCGCAGCTGGGGTCGAGGGCGGCGCGGTGGCAGTCTTCCACGACGTCACCGCGGCCCGCCGGCTGCAGGCCGACCTGCGCGATCAGCACGACCGCCACGAGCATCTGCTGCGAGTGCTGAGCGACCTCGGTGAGGGAGTAGTGATCGTTGAGGAGGGGCACATCGCGTTCGCCAACGACGCGTACTGCGCGCTCACCGGGTACACGATGGCCGAGCTGCGCGAGATCGATCCCGGTTCGCTCGCTTTCGACCACGTGACCGCCCAGAGCGACGAGGCCGATGTCGAGCCCTCCGGCGGCGCGGCGGCGGTCCTGCTGATCCGGTTGCGGCACCACGACGGGCACGCCGTACCCATCGAGACGACGGGGCTGACGGTCGAGCATGCCGGGCGCCTGCAACGCGTCTGGGTGGTCCGTGACCTCTCGGATCGGGAACGGGTCCGTGCCGAGCTGGCCCAGCGCAACGCCGACCTGAGAAGTGCCAATCACGAGCTGGCGCTGGTCAGCAAAGCGGCCACAGCGGCGTCGAAGGCGAAGTCGGACTTCGTCGCGATGATGAGCCACGAGATCCGCACGCCGATGAACGCCGTGATCGGCCTCACCGGCTTGCTGCTCGACACCGAACTCAGCGCCCAGCAGCGTGACTTCGTCGAGACCGTGCGCGACAGCGGCGATGCGCTTCTTGTGATCATCAACGAGATTCTCGACTTCTCAAAGATCGAGTCTGGCGGTCTGGAGCTGGAGCAGCGGCCGTTCGACCTCTGGGCCTGTGTCGACGGTGCGGTTGACCTGCTGGCTGCTGCCGCGGCTGCCAAGGGGCTCGACCTGGCCGTCTGCGTCGGGACCAGCCCCCGATGGGTCGTTGGCGATGTCACGCGGCTGCGACAGGTGCTCGTCAACCTGCTCGGCAACGCCGTCAAGTTCACCGACTACGGGGACGTGCTGGTCGAGGTGACGCCGCAGGAGGCGAAACTGGACACCGAGGGCATCTGCCTGCACGTGGCCGTGACCGACACCGGGATCGGCATTCCCCCCGACCGGCTGGATCGCCTCTTCGAGTCCTTCAGCCAGGTCGACTCATCCACCACCCGGGTCTATGGCGGCACTGGGCTCGGCCTCGTCATTTGCCAGCGACTCATCGAGGCGATGGGCGGGGAGACGCTGGTTGAGAGTCAGCTGGGTGCCGGTTCTGTGTTCTCCTTCACCGTGATGCTCGGGCGTCACGAGCCTGCAGAGCCCGTCGCCCCGGCCCCGCAGCTGCGTGACCTACAGGGCACGAGGGCGCTGATCCTTGCTGACGGCGAGACGAGCCGGCGAGTCCTGCAGCAGCAGATGGAGAGCTGGGGCGCCACCTGCACGCTCGCGAGGGACCCTGCCGACGCCCTCGGGCTTGTCGCCCGCGGCGAGCGGTACGACGTCGCCGTCGTCGACGTGCGCCCGCCAGGCGTCACAGGCGCACAGCTTGCCGAGCGACTTCGCGGTCCCGGTGGCGGAACTGCCAGCCTGCCACTCGTCCTGCTCGCCGCCGTGGGTGAGCTGGCCGACCGGCCGGACGGCGTCGCGGCCGTGCTCACCAAGCCGGCCAAGAGCGTGCCACTCTTCGAAGCGATCGTCTCCGCCCTGGCACCGGGCAGTGCTGCACCACCGGTACCTCGGCCACGTGAAGCAGCACCCTCCCGAACCACCCGGCTACGGGTACTTCTGGCCGAGGACAACCTCGTCAACCAGAAGGTCGGGCGGCTACTGCTCAGCAAGCTCGGCCACCACGTCGACACTGTCGGCAACGGTCGAGAAGCAGTGCAAGCGCTCCGGCAGCTGCCGTACGACGTCGTCCTGATGGACATCCAGATGCCGGAGATGGACGGCCTGGAGGCAACGAGGCTCATCCGCGCGCAGTTGCCGGCGCAGCGCCAGCCCCGCATCGTGGCGATGACCGCCAGCGCGCTGCTTGAGGATCAAGAAGCCTGCAAAGGTGCCGGGATGGATGCCTACCTGGCCAAGCCGGTCCGCGCCGCCGACTTGGCTGAGGTGCTCAACTCGCAGTAGGTGGCATGAGCTGGCGACGGGGAAGGGCAAAAAGGACAAGCCTCTGCTGTCAAGAGCGGAGCGGTCGAACTCTGGACAGTCATGCGTATCCGCAGATTCGCTGTTTGTGCAGGTCAAGACTGGTACTCGTCGGTCAGCTCGACTAGAGTCGAACGTATGTTCGAGACTACGTTCGAGGGGAAGCTGGCCCAGCTCACCGGCCCGCTGCTCACCTGGGCCGCCCAGGACCTGAGCGTCGTGCCTGTGGCCGAGCTGCCCACCGACGTCGAGGTCCTGCTCCGTGCCCGCACCATGGTCGACGGCGAGCTGCTGCGCCGGCTGCTGGTCTGTGACCGCAGCGGCGAAGCCGCACGGCTCGGTGGCGGGTCGACGGTGGGCTGGCTCGCCGACGCCGGCCGGCTGGACCACCGGCACGCCTCGTCCCTCGTCCGCACCGCCCGCGGGCTCGCCGACCGGCTACCCGCCACCGCCACAGCCCTGTCGACCGGGGACATCACCTTCGAGCACGCCCGGGTCCTGGACCGGGCGGTCACACCCGCACGGGTCGCGTTGGCCGAGCAGGGTTACGACGGTGGGATGGCCCAGGCCGAGGACGACCTGCTCACCGTAGCGATCCTGGCAGGCCCTGAGACCACGCACCGCGCCGCCCAGTCCTGGGCCCACACGCTGGACCCGCAGGCCCAAGCCATGACACAGGCCCAGCAGCACGACGCCCGCGAGCTGTACCTGGACCGCACCTATGACGGCATGCTCTCGCTCAACGGCCGTCTCGACCGCGAAGCCGGCGACGTCCTGCTGACGGCAATCGGCGCCCTCAGCAGCCCGCGAGCTGACGGCCCTGGCGGCCTGTCCGGCGACACCGACCAGCGCACCGGCCCCCAACGCCGCGCCGACG
>JAABUM010001416.1_pt1 | contig 36133 bp, 29 predicted proteins | sample 5559161 | NCBI WGS metagenome assembly JAABUM01 (sample SAMN10711868, study PRJNA513369) | rock metagenome | isolation source: Antarctica rocks | place: Antarctica: Victoria Land, Siegfried Peak nord
GATGTCACTGGCGAAAATCGGCGCGCTCATCGACGATCTCCGCCATGAGCGTTACCGCTGGATGCCAGTGCGCCGCACGTATGTCCCTAAGAAGGACGGGACGAAGCTCCGCCCCTTGGGCCTCCCGTCTTGGTCGGACAAGCTGCTGCAAGAAGTCATGCGCTCCCTCCTGGAGGCATACTACGAGCCGCAGATGAGCGACCATGCGCACGGTTTTCGCCCCGGACGCGGCTGTCACACGGCCCTCTCGACCGTGAAAGAGACGTGGACGGGGACCCGATGGTACATCGAGGGTGACGTGGCGCACTGTTTCGAGCGCATCGACCACCAGGTCTTGCTCTCCATCCTGCGCGAGAAGATCCTCGATAATCGGTTCCTACGGTTGGTCCAAACCTTACTCCAGGCAGGGTATCTGGAGGACTGGCGGTATCACGCGACGCTGAGCGGTACGCCGCAAGGCTCGATCGTGAGCCCCGTCCTCAGTAATCTTTACCTGGATAAGCTGGACAAATATGTCGAACAGGAATTACTCCCGACCTACACCCGCGGCGACGAGCGCCGGAAGAATCGCGCCTACTTCGCGCTCATGACAAAAGCCTATAAGCGGAGGAAGAAGGGAAACCGGACGAGGCGCGGGTTCTCACCAAAGAGGCCCAGCGGCTCCCGACGGCTGACCCGCACGACCCCGGCTACCGGCGGTTGCATTACGTGAGGTACGCCGACGACTGGCTCCTCGGATTCGCGGGGCCGAAGGAAGAAGCCGAAGAGATCAAAGGTCGCCTGGGCGTGTTCTTGCGCGAGACCCTCAAGCTCGAACTCTCTCAGGACAAGACCCTGATTACCCACGCCAGCACTGGCGCGGCGCGCTTCCTCGGCTACGAGATCGTGACCCATCAGGACGACGCGAAGCGGGACCACGCCGGCCACCGCACGCTCAACGGCCACATTGGGCTGCGATTGCCGAACGATGTCATCGAAAAGAAGCGAGCCCTGCACATGCGAGGCGGTAAAGCGATCCCTCGGCCAGAACTGTTGTTCAACGATGATTACACCATCGTGAGCCAGTACCAGTCGGAGTATCGTGGCCTCGTGCAGTACTACCTGCTCGCCCAAAATGTTGCCTGGCTCTGGCGACTGCATTGGGTGATGCAGACCTCGCTCCTCAAAACGCTCGCCTCGAAGCACAAGTCGAGCGTGAAGAAGATGCTCCACAAGTATCGGACAACCACCACAACACCCCACGGCCCGATGCGGTGCCTGGAGGTGGTGGTGGAACGGGACGGCAAAAGGCCCCTCGTGGCCCGATTCGGGGGCATCCCACTGCGACGACAGAAAGAGGCCGTGCTCGTAGATCGCGACCCGCCCCATGTCTACGTCAGGCGCAACGAGTTGATCAAGCGCCTCCTCGCGGGGGCGTGCGAACTCTGCGGCTCGACGGTCGACTGCGAAGTCCACCACGTCCGCAAACTCGCCGACCTGAAGACGAAAGGACGGGCCGAGAAGCCGTCCTGGATACGCGTCATGGCGTCCAGGCAGCGCAAGACCCTCGTTGTCTGCCGCTACTGTCACGAGGCCATCCACGCCGGACGGCCAACGCGGCAGCGCACGTCGGCATAGATCACTGGAAAGCGGTGTGATGCGAAAGTATCATGCACCGTTTGGAGGGAGGCCGACGGAAAAGGGCTGCGCTCACAGTACCTCGCCGGCGGCCCACCCTACTCAGATTCAAGGGAGTCGATTGGGGACCTGGCGGTAGAACGCTTGAAACCGCTACCGCTCATGCCGCCCGTGAGTGTAAGAGAGGACGGCGCCTTCCGTGAGCGGACCGACGTGCAACGGGCACGATCGCGCACCGACCGAGGCACCTACACCGCGCTAGCACGTTCGACTAGAGCGGATGACGGGATCGCCTACGGGGCGCGCGCCCGAGGGTGACAGAGCCACCATACGACTCGTCGGAGCACCGACCGACCGAGGCGGATAGGGAAACCGATCCACAGGGGGACGGGTGGGGGTGGCAGGCGGTCGGTCGGGCTTGTGGAAGCGTCCGCGATGGACAGGGCTGACCACACAGAAGGGCAGGCCACTGGAAAGCTGGATGCGTTGAAAGGCGCACGTCTAGTGTGGCGGGGGGAGGGTAGAAAAGTGCCGTATGGTAACTCGCTAGCCCCCTACCCGGTACCTCGGGGGCGAAAATCCTTGGCGCCGCTCGCCGTGACGGCGGCGATACCATGAGATCCGCGGGCGCGAAGATAACGCCTTGCCGTCCCACACAGCACACGCGAGCCTGGCAAGGCTCTTGCATGCCGACGCGTGCGTCGACGAGAGCATAGACAACGAGGGTGTGCAGCCGGCACTCGCCGCCATTGGAGGTTTCATGCCGCTCGAGCGTTTTCAGCCCCATGGGCTACAGGGCTCGCCCCTCTTCACGCATGTGGTCAAGGCCGGGACCACGGTCTACATCGCTGGCCAGGTCGCGGTGGACCAGGATGGTCAGGTCGTGGGTCGCGGCGATGTCATGGCCCAGGCCACCCAGGTCTTCGAGAACCTGCGGGCGGCTCTGGCGGCGGCCAGGGCCGATATTTCGCACCTCGCGAAGATCGTGATCTTCGCCACGGATGCCGGGTTCCGCGACGCGATCCAGGACGTGCGCCGCCGGTACCTCGGCAGCCCGGACCCCGTGGCGAGCACCTTCGTCGTGGTCGCGGGGTTGGCCCGGCCGGAGTTGTTGGTCGAGATTGACGCCGTCGCCGTCCTAGACTAGTAGTCCGTCAAGGCAACTTTGAGCAGTTGCCAGAGCTAGATTAGGCGCGGCACAACTGTCAAAACATTGGCTGACGGACTACTAGTGCGTGCCCGGCGAGTGGCACGCCGAATCTTCGCGGCAGATGAGGCGCTGCGGAGCGATGCACACCTTCGGGGCGGGGATCGTGCGGCCCGAGCCCAATGATTACGGGCCTTGGGCGCACGTCTAACATCGACGGTCTGGGTGCCGCGTTGACATGAGTGAGGCGAGGATTGTCCTCCCGCCTTGATGAGGGACCGCCAGGCAGACGGGTGCGCTCCTATCCGTCGCCAGTTCCGTGGGTCATGTCCGTGCATCCTCCTGGACGCGGCCCGCGCGTGCCCCTATGCTGGGAGTGTAGCGGCACCGACGCCCAGCGGCGTGGGCCAGCGCACCGGCCGCACGGGCGGCGACGTGAGTCATGGAGGGGAATCGTGGGACGACACGAGAGGGAACACGGGGACGGGGCGCGCCGGGCGGGGATGCGGCCGGTCACGCTGGTCATCATAGCCGCGCTCCTCGCGACAGCGGCGCCGGCGCCGGTCACACCGGCGCGCGGGGGCACGGTGGTCTTGGGGGGCGCTCCCGCCGGGACGGCGGGCGGCGGCCCGGCGCCGCTCACAACGACGATCACCTACACGGACACGGGGCGCGAACAACTCTTCATCGTCCCGGGCGGCGTGACCCGCCTGCATGTGGTCGCGGTCGGCGCGGGCGGCCATAGCGATAGCGGGACAGGCGGGCGAGGGGGTGTGGTCGCCGCGACCCTCCCGGTGACGGCGGGCCTGCGGCTCTACATCGAGGTGGACGATGCCGGTGGCCTCGCCGGCGAGGCGGGCGGTGGCGTCGATGTCGACGGCGGGCGCGGCGGCGCCGCCAGCGGGACGGCCGGGGACACGGGGGGCGCCGCCGGCGCCGCCGGCGCCCCCGGACCCGGGATAGGCGGGGGCAGCCCCGGGACCGCCACCCACGGCGGCGCGGCCGGGGCCGGCTCTTACAGTGACGACGAGTACAAGGGGAGTGTCGGCCGCGGCGGGTATGGGTCCTCCTACGAGCACGGCGAAGACACCGGCGGGGGCGGCGGGGGCGGCTACTACGGCGGGGGCGGCGGCGGTCCGGGTGGCGACGGCGGCGCGCCCGCAGGCGGGGGCGGCGGCGGCTCCGACTATGTCGCCCGCGGCGCGGCCGACCGTGCGACCGGCCTCGCCCCACGCGGCATGCCCCCCGCCGTGACGCTCAGCTACCGCCAGTCGCCGGCAACGCGGCCGGCCGGAGGCGGGGCGGCGACCGCCGCGCTCATGACGACGGTCACCTACACCGTCACGGGACGCGCGCAGCGCGTCGTCGTCCCCGCTGGCGTGACCCGCCTGCATGTGGTCGCAGTCGGCGGGCGCGGGGGCGGCGTCGACGGGTATGCCGGCGAAGCCGGGGAGCGGGGGCGACGGTCGCCGCCGACCTGCGCGTGACGCCCGGGCTCACGCTTGTCCTTGAGATGGGCGACGGCGGGGGCGTGGGGGTCGCGAGCAGCGACCCGGCGATCACCCCCACGGTCGCCTTGGGCGGCAGGGGTGCCGTGCCTGGCGGCACGCGCGCCGTCGTCTACGGCTCGGGGGGCGGCGGAGCCACAATCCTACGCGCGTGCCCGCGGGCGGCGACCTGCGCCACACGCGGCGCGTGGCTCCTCGTCGCGGGCGGCGGCGGGGGCGGCGGAGGCGGCAATAAGGTAAGGCGCAATCCGTCGGGGTGGGGATCGTGCGGCCCGAGCCCGATGGTTACAAGCGTTGGACACAAGGGGTGCAGGTAGGTGTATCTGGCTCGGAGCCTACCCTCGATCGTGCCTGCCCTCCTCCTCATAATAATATCGTCCTCTGCCTATAGTATGCGTATGCTATAGGCATCTGTTTCCGGTCCTCCACGACCTGCGACCCCTGTACGATGGGAGTAGGAGTGGGAGTGGGAGTGGGAGTGGGAGAGGGACCACCGGCGCCTACACAAGGCGCACAACGGGGACACAACAGGGGGAGGGAGAGCGGCTTATGCGAGTTCTCATCGGTGCGACACATCCAGAACGAGCGCGCAAGGACGTTTCGGCGCACGACACAGGTCAAGGAAACGACGCTCGGAGGGGAGGGGCGCTGCGATGAGGGTTGCCGCCATCTACGACATCCACGGGAACCTGCCGGCCCTGGACGCAGCCCTCGCGGAGATCGCGCGGGCGCGGCCCGACCTCATCCTCGTCGGGGGTGACGTCGCCTCGGGTCCGGGCCTGCTCCCGCGCCCGACCATCGAGCGCCTGATGGGCCTCGGCGCTGCGGCGCGCTTCGTGCGCGGCAACCACGACCGGTTGCTGCTCGCCTGCCTCGACGGCGCCCCGTTCGACCCGGCGCTGCCGGAGTCGGATCGGGACGACCTGCGGTGGGTCGCGCGGCAGCTCGGGCCGGCCCATCACGATTTCCTGGCCGGGTTCGCGGAGCGCACGACCCTCGCCGTCGACGGCCTCGGCGCGGTGCTCTTCTGCCACGCCGCCCCGCGCGGGGACGAGGAGCTCATCACCGCGGCGACGCCCGAGGCGCGGGTGCGCGCGGCGCTGGCCGGGGTCGCGCGTGGCGTCGTGGTGGGCGGGCACACGCACATGCCGTTCGACCGCCGCGTCGGGGCGGTGCGCCTGGTCAACCCGGGCAGCGTGGGCATGCCCTACGGCGCGCCGGGCGCCTATTGGGCGTTGCTGGGGCCGGGCGTCGAGCTGCGGCGGACGCCTTACGACCTGGAGGAGGCGGCCGCGCGCATCCGCGCCGGCGGGCACCCGCAGGCGGACGAGTTCGCCGAGGGCAATGTGCTCCACCCGCCGACGGCGGCCGAGGCCATCGCGGTGTTCGAGGGGATGACCCCCTAACGCGGGGCGCGCCCCGGTGGCCCGGGGCCGATTGTGCCGTCCCGTGGGGGCGGGGCCGTGACCGTCGGTGATGTCGTGCGGGCGAGTCGGGGCCGCACAGGAGTCTTGTCGGCACCTCACCATCGGGGGCGCTGTGGCGGACGCGGCGTGGCACGGGTATGGGCGTGCCCCCGATAGTGGGATACGTGCGAGCACGCTGTCTATGCCGCGCCGTACACGCGCCTTGCTATCGCGCAGGGGACCCTGCGCTGGTGGGCCGAGCGGGCTACCCCCGGCCCTCATCATCACGGCCGCGTACGATACACGGCGATGAGGGCGGAGACGACGGCCGGTGGCCGCGGGAGGCGGGCGTCTCCATCACCATCGGTCAGGACAGCGGCATGATCCGCATCCACGACTTCGTGCGGATGCCGTTCGATTAACACAAGCGGCCGCTGGCCGATTCCGCCGCAGCCCCGCGGACGGCCTTCACGTTGACGCCGTGTGTGCTCCGATAAGGCGTCATACCTCGGGGCGCGGGTAACGCATCAGGGTGATGATCGCGTCAGGCCGCTAGTGAGACCCTCGGGCGCAAGGATCTTAGGTGTCTCGTTGTCCCGTCGTAGCAAGGTTGCACTAGCGCGACATGCGCGGCGCGTATGGACCGGTTCGCCGTGCTGTCACGGTGTTCTCGAATCCCGTTGTCACCCCGACCAAACCTCATTCTGTTCGCTATGGAACCGGCACAGTGGTCCTGTTGTCGCGGTGTCGATTTTGTGATGCCTTGTTCGACGTCTTTGTGACGGGCATTCGAGCCCGCCGATGGAGAGTCAAGAGGGAGGATATAATGCGCTACGCGTTGCTGATCTACGCCGACGACACGCCCGCGGGCCAGGTGGGCACGGAGGGGCGGGACGCCGCGCTGGCCGAATACGCCACGTATGAGGCGTTCAACGAGCGGTACAAGGACAAGATCCGCGGCGGCGAGGCGCTGCGCGGCGTCGCGACGGCGACGACGGTGCGCATGCGCGGCGGCCAAACGCTCATGACCGACGGGCCGTTCGCCGAGACGAAGGAGCAGCTCAGCGGGTTCTATATCGTTGACTGCGCCAACCTGGATGAGGCCGTTGAGCTGGCCGCCCACCTCCCAGGTGCCGCGGGTGGCTCCGTCGAGGTGCGCCCGGTCCTGGAGGTCGACCGGGGGTAGCAGCATGAGCGCCCCAGCGGCCGGGATACCGTGCGCCATGCGCTCGATATCCCGTCGCCGGGGCCGGCGGCCGCACGATCCGGCTGGCGCGGCGGAAGCCGCGAGAGAGCATCCCCACCCCGACGGCATACGCAGACCGTCGATGCAGCAGGCGACCCCAGCCAGGGGCCGCGATCAGAAAGGATCGACCCATGACCCCGACACAGGACCCAACCCCGACCGCCGTCGTCGAGCGATTCCTCCGCGCCATGTGGCGCGATGTCGATGCGCAGTTCGCCGAGCTCGCCCCCGACGTCGTCTGCACCTTCCCCACCGCCCCTGGCGGTCCCCAGGAGATTCGGGGCTGGGAGACCAACCGCGCCTTCTACGCGACCGTCATTCGCCCGATGACGCCCACCTTTACGATCACGCGCATGGAGGTGCATGCCTTCGCCGACGACCCCACGCAGGTCGTCGTTGAGTACGCCTCGGAGGGCACCATCGTCGATGGCCACCCCTACCAGAACCGCTACCTGGCCCTCGGCACTGTACGCGACGGCCTGATCCAGCACTGGACCGAGTACTCCGATCCCGCCCCGATAGAGCGCGCCTTCGCGGCCGTGCAGGCGGCCCCTCCGACGGCCGACGGTCGCTGACGTGGCAACGCGGCGGCTGTCACCGCTATGACGTCGGTGTGCGCGCCAGGTGCGGGCGCGATCCGTCACCGGCGCGATCAAGCAGGGGTACGCATGTTCTACCGGGCGTTGTGCCCACCTGTCGCCCGTCGAGCACCCAGTCAGGGGAGGTGAGCGATGGACAGCATCGCGCAGGCCGTCGAGCGGGTCTTCCGTCAAGAGTCCGGCCGCATCCTCGGCGCGCTCATCGCCGCCACGCGCGACTTCACCCTCGCCGAGGACGCGCTGCAGGACGCCTGCATCGCCGCCTTGCAGCAGTGGCCGGCCGCGGGCGTCCCGCGCAGCCCCGCGGCCTGGCTCACCAGTATCGCCCGGCGCAAGGCCATCGACCGCCTCCGCCGCGACGCGACGCTCGCGCGCAAGCAGGAGCAGCTCGCGGGCCTCGCCGCCCTCGATCAGGCGGGAGAGGGCGCGCCGGGCGATGCGGGCGAGGACGAGGTGGACTTCTCCGACGAGCGGCTCAAGCTGCTCTTCACCTGCTGCCACCCCGCCCTCGCGCCGGAGGCGCGGGTGGCGCTGACCCTGCGCACACTGGGCGGCCTCACCACGCCCGAGGTCGCGGCGGCCTTCCTGATGCCGGCACCGACGATGGCGCAGCGGCTGGTGCGGGCGCAGCGCAAGATCCGCGACGCCGGCATTCCCTACCGCGTGCCGCCGCTCCCCCTCCTACCCGAGCGGCTCGACGGGGTGCTCGCCGTTCTCTACCTCATCTTCAATGAGGGCTATGCCGCCACCTCCGGCGACGCGCTGATCCGCCAGGAGCTGTGTGATGAGGCGATCCGGCTGGCGCAGGCGCTCGTCGGCCTGCTGGCGCACGAGCCGGACGTCCCCGACGACCCTGAGGCGCGCGGCCTGCTCGCGCTCATGCTGCTGCACCACGCCCGGCGGCGCGCACGGGAGGATGCGGACGGCGACGCCGTGCTACTGGAGGACCAGGACCGCACCCTGTGGGACCGCGCCACGATCGACGAGGGCTTGGCCCTGCTGGACCGGGCGCTTGCCCTGCGCCGCGCCGGTCCCTACCAGATCCAGGCCGCGATCGCGGCGCTGCACGACGAAGCCGCGACGGCCGCAGCCACCGACTGGCCGCAGATCGCCGCTCTCTACAGGACGTTGGCGCGCCTGACGCCCTCGCCGGTGGTGGAGTTGAACCGAGCAGTGGCCGTGGCCATGGCAGAGGGGCCGGAGCGCGGACTGGGGCTGCTGGACCGCCGGGACCTGTCCACGCCGCTGGCTGGGTACCAGCACTATCACGCCGCGCGGGCCGACCTCCTGCGCCGATCCGGCCGTCGTGACGAGGCGGCGGCCGCGTACGCGCGGGCGTTGGAGTTGTGCCAGAACCTAGCGGAGCGGCGATTCTTACAGCGCCGGCTGGCCGAGACGGCGGCACCATAGCCGGGAACGGTGCGCGTTCATGCAACATGGAGCGACGAACGGCTCCGCGAGACGTTGGGCTGGTGGTGAGAGCCTTCGGGGCGGGGCTCGTGCGGCAGGAGCCCAAGGATTACATCTCGGGAGCAAAAATCTCATGGCGCCGCTCGCCGTGACGGCAGCGGCGTCATGAGAACCACAGGTGTGAGGACATGGACATCCGGCAGGCGTGTCCCCGTCAGGCGCACGCGCTCGAACCACACCTGATCGACGGTGACGCCGCGCGGCCTGCCCCACGAACGCGGCGTGGGCGAGCGTTAGGCCGGCGTAGCGGCCGTCGTCGGCGAGCGCCCCGCCCGGTAGCTCGCCGACGGGCGCGGTGTGCGCGGGCGGCCGCGGGGGCACGACGTCGTGGCCGGTGCGTCGCGCTTTCCGCGCCATGGCGCTCACCCTTCCCAAGTGGCGCGCAGGACGCGCAGCCAGTTCTCGTGCGCCAGCTTGCGCAGGGCGTCGTCGTCGTAGCCGTGCGCGCGGAGCGCCGCCATCAGGCGCGGCAACCCCGCCGCGTCTCCGATCGCGCGCGGCATCGTGGCCCCGTCGAAGTCAGAGCCGAAGCCGACCCGCTCAATGCCCAGGCGTTGGACCAGATAATCGACCTGTCGCACCAGGACATCGAGCGGCGTGTCGGGCTCGTCGTACCCGTCGGGGCGCAGCGCGCTCACCTCGAAGTTCATCCCCACCAGCCCGTCCGACTCCTTGATGGCGTCGAGTTGCCGGTCGGTCAGGTTCCGCGTCGAGGGGCAGATGGCGTGCGCGGCGGAGTGCGTGGCCACGAGGGGCGCGTCCGAGAGCGCGGCCACGTCCCAGAACCCCCGCTCGTTGAGGTGCGAGAGGTCGAGCAGGACGCCGAGCCGGTTGCAGGCGCGCACCAGGTCGCGCCCCGCCTCGGTGAGCCCCGGCCCGATGTCCGGCGAGGCGGGGTAGCGGAAGGGCACGCCGTGCCCGAAAGCGTTGGGCCGGCTCCAGACTGGGCCGAGCGACCGCAGGCCCGCCCGGTAGAACATCTCCAGGGCGTCGAGGGCGGGGTCGATAGCCTCGGCCCCCTCGAGATGAAGGATGGCCGCGAACACGCCGGCGCGCAGGCAGTCCGCCACCTCGTCTACTGTGCGCGCGACGCGGATCTCCCCAGCAGACTGCTCCTCCAGACGGAAGAGGCGCGCGAGCATGGCGGACGTCGCGCGCCAGGCGTAGTCCGGGTCGATCGGCGGGGCCGGGCGTACCGCGTAGCCGTCGTCGGTGATGGTCACGTCGACGTCCACGCCGCCGACGATCACCTCGTCGTCGGCGATGGAGCCCGGCGGCACGAAGACGGCGCAGAAGCCGCCGCCGAGCCCGCCCGCGCGGGCGCGCGGGAGGTCGATATGGCCGGTGGCGCCGCGCGCGAAGAAGTCGCGCCCCTCGCCGTCCCCGCGCTCGGCCCGATAGAGCCTGAGCAACGTGTCGTTATGCCCATCAAGGATGGGTATCGCCGGTCCTCCTGCCAGTGCCATACGTGACGCCTCCTCCGGGCTGCCTGCGACTCGACCGACGCGGCGCGCGATGCGCGGGCGTGCGTCCGGGGGCGGCGCCATCGTGGCCGCGTCGACGCTAGCCTGATGGCTCCTGGCACGCCGAGCACGCGGGGCGTCCTCCCCACACCGCCAGCATACGCCCGCGCGGCAAGGGCGTCTTGAACGAAACGGCCATTCACCGGGCGAGTTGGGCGGCGATCGTGCGCGGCGAGAGCCCGCTCAGGCGCTGGGCCTCGCGGCTGAGGTGGGCCTGGTCCGCATACCCCGCCTCCCCGGCGCACCGCGCCAGCGCCACTGCGCCCTCGCCGTGGTAGGCCAGGCGCAGGAAACGCTGGAAGCGCAGGATGCGCCCGAGCGTCTTCGGCCCGTAGCCGAACGCCTCGTGGCAGCGGCGACGCAGCGTGCGCTCGCCGAGGCCGAGGCCGAGGCGCGCGGCCATGGTCGCCACATCCGGGACGGGCGCATGCGTCGCCCCCTCCAACAAGGCGAAGACGCGCCGCATCTCCCCGTCCGTCGGATTGAACGCCGATGACCGGCGGCTCACGGCTGCCTCTAGCCGCCGGGCGATGCCCAAGGGGGTCCGCGCCTCGCCGGCCCACTCCGTGAGCTGGCGCGCGTTGCTGCCCCAGATGTCCTCGAGCGCGATGCAGCGGTCCGTGAGCTCCGATGCCGGCAGGTCCAGCCACCGGGGGGCCGCGCCCGGCTGGAAACGCAGCCCCACCACGAGCGCATCCGGGGCGAGCGTCTCGGCCACGGCCGACCGATGCGGCCCGTCGACGCTCAGGCGCCCCGCGATCCAGCGCAGGTCAATGCACCCGTCGGGCACGACGGCGATAGGGCCGACCTGACGGTCCGGCAGGCGATAGACCCATGTGCGGCGGACGTGCCGGCGCACGGTCTCAGGGGGCACGGCTTCGACATAGCGGCCGACCGCCGCCGCGAGCGTCGCGCTTGTCACGACACGCGCCCCGCACAATCATCCATCCACCAGCTCCTCGTCGTGTCCCGCCTACGTCGGCGAAAGGGGTGGTATGGTCAGCCAGTCCTCTGACCTTTACCGTTCCATTCTACATGCCCCACAGATGGCTATTGCGCGAGACCCTGTCAGGGCCGAGCGTCAGCGACAACCGCACGCCCACTCCGCGCCGAGGGGGATAGTGAGGCGGAACAGCCGTAGAGGGGGATGTAGATTCAGGAGAGGTGGGCGTAACGATCCGGGGCAGTGCTCACATCGGGCGTCCGTCGGACAGGAGAGGGATACTGCTGGCGCGACACTCCGTTATACTGGCAGCGAGGTGACAGTCGTCGAGACCGAGGCAGCGCAGGCGTGCGGGGGCGCGGGTGAGGTCCGTCGTGGGCGATATGCGGCGACAGGGGCGGAGGGCAGGAGGGAACATGCTGCGCGGACACGCGACCGCCAAGGAGATCGGGGCCGAGCGCGACTTCCGGTGGCGGGGCGCGGAGGTCTCGCGCGTCGAGGGCCTGAGCGACGCCGTCTTCGCCTTCGCGGTGACCCTGCTGGTGGTCTCGCTGGAGGTGCCGCGCACGTTTGACGACCTGCTCGTGACCATGCGCGGGTTCGCCGCCTTCGCCATCTGCTTCGCGTTGCTCATGCAGGTGTGGTACGCCCACTACCGCTTCTTCCGGCGCTACGGCCTGCAGGACCGCTACACCGTCACGCTCAACGCGCTGCTGCTGTTCCTCGTGCTGTTCTACGTCTACCCGCTCAAGTTCCTCTTCACGCTGCTGGTGGACCAGACGCTCGGCGTCGCGCGCGCGGACACGATCCGGGAGACGCAAGTGCCGCTGCTGATGGCGATCTACGGCGCGGGGTTCCTCGCGGTGCAACTCGTCTTCGCGCTGCTCTACGCGCACGCGTACCGGCAGCGGGCCGCGCTCGCCCTGGACGCGCAGGAGGTGGCGGTGACGCGGGGAGACCTGCGGGCGACGGGGGTGAGTATGGGCGTCGCGCTCCTCTCGATCGCGCTCGCCGCGCGCGGGGGGGCGGAGGCAGGGGGCTGGGCGGGCCTCACGTACCTGCCGCTCGGACCGGCGCAAGCGCTCAATGGCACGCTCACCGGCCGCCGCGTGCGGCAGTTGCGCGTGGCGGGGCTGGCCTCGGCCGGGGCGGGGCCGCATCCCTCCCGGTCTGACATGCAGGCTTCAGGCGACGCGCCCCCCACCTGAAAGGCGCATCCCTGCAGGGCGCGTATTACGCATTAGGGCAAGCGTAACGCCGCAAGGCGGTGCCGTATGTCCTGGCTGTCCCGCTTGTATCGGTCGTCCCGCGCAAGCCGGGCTTATCGCGTATCAGGCGTTAGCCCCGCTTCCTGGGCACCGATGCGTCCGTCCAGGTCGTCGAGGTGGCGGCCCCAGCCGCGGATCTCTTTTTGTACCCAGTCGAGCTCGCCCTGCGGCAGCAGGCCGCGCGCGGCCTCCTCGCGGTGCGCCGCGCTCAGGTTGTCGAAGTACGCGACCTGCGCCGCGATCAGGCCGCGCCAGCGCCGCAGTGCGACGAGCCGGTCGTCGGTAGACGGGTTATGTTCGGTCGATGTTTCCATCCGGTATTTCCTCCATCGCGATGCGCTATTTCACACCCACGGGGGCGCGGCTGTCTTTCACCATGCTGCCGAGCGCGAAGGCGAGGTTGGCCGGGCGCTCGGCCAGGCGGCGCACGAGGTAAGGGTACCATGACACGCCGTAGGGGATGTAGACCCGCACATTGTAGCCGTCGGCGACCAGCCGCTCTTGCAGGTCGCGACGCACGCCGTAGAGCATCTGGAACTCGAAGCGCCGCGGCGCGATGCCGCGCACGCGCGCGAAGCGGCGCGCGTGCGCGATGATCTCCTCGTCGTGCGTGGCGACGCCCGGGTAATCCCCCCCCTCGAGCAGGGTCTCCATCAGCCGCACGAAGTTGCGGTCGGTGTCCCGCTTGCGGCGGAAGGCTACGTTTGGCGCCTCGTCGTAGGCCCCCTTGCAGAGGCGCACGCGCACGCCGTCGCGTACCAGGCGCTCCACGTCGGCCGCGCTGCGATAGAGGTAGGCCTGGATGACGGGGCCGACGTTGTCGTAGCCGGCTGCGCGCAGGCGCTCGCCGACCTCGAGCGTGCGCGCGGTATACGCGGACGCCTCCATGTCCGTGCGCACGAAGATGTCGTGCGCGCGGGCACGTTCCAGCACGCGGCGCAGGTTCTCCTCGACCACACTATCGGAGATGTCGAGGCCCATGGCGGTGAGCTTGACGGAGATGTTGGCGTCGAGCCCGTGCGCGACGATGGTCTGGAGGGCGTCCGCGTAGGCGTGCGCGGCGGCGCGGGCGGTCTCCCGATCGCTGGTGTTCTCCCCGAGGTGGTCGAGGCTGGCTCTGATGCCCTGCCTGTTGAGGTCGCGCACGACCGGCACAGCGTCGTCCAGGCCCTCGCCCGCGACGAAGCGCAGCACCATCGGGCGCAGCGCAGGGCTCTCCAGCGAAAAGCGGGCAAGGCCCTGCTGGCTGGCCAGGGCAAGTAATAGGCGGTTCGGCATAGATCTTCTCCTCGGTATCACCCGATCAGCCGCGTTTCATCGCAGGTAGTGTGCCGCGGAGCGGCCGTGCCTATCAGGGCACGCGCAGGACGATCTTGCCGACGTTGGCGTTGGACGCCATGTAGCGGTGCGCGTCGGGAGCTTCTTCCAGCGGGTAGACGCGGTCGACCACGGGGGCGAGCCGGCCGTCGGCGAAGCGGTCGAGCGCGAACTCCTTGAATCGCTCCACGAGCGCGACCTTCTCGTCGAGCGGCAGGGGACGCAGCCCTGTGCCGATCACGCGCAGGCGCTTGCGCTGGATGGCGCCGAGGTCGATCTCCAGCGCGCCGCCGCCCTGCTGGCTGATCAGGATGAGGCGGCCGCCGACGACCAGGCAGGCCAGGTTCTGCCCCCAGTACGGCGCCCCGACCATGTCGAGGATCACGTCGACGCCGCGCCCGCCCGTGGCCTCCTTGACACCCGGCTCGAAGGGACCCTCCTTGTAGTTGAGGGCCGCGACCGCGCCCAGTTCGCGGCAGCGCGCGACTTTCTCCGCCGAGCCGACGGTCACGACGGCGTGGGCGCCGGCCGCGCGCGCCAACTGGATGGCGGCGGTGCCGACACCGCTGGCCCCGCCGTGGATCAGCGCGTAGTCGCCCGCGCGCAGGCCGCCGAGGTCGAACAGGTTGAGGTAGGCCGTCAGGAAGACCTCGGGGATGGCGGCGGCCTCTTCGTAGGAGAGGGTCGCGGGGATCGGGATAGCCATGGCGGCCGGGACCGCCACCTGCTCGGCGTAGCCGCCGCCGAGCAGGAGCGCGCACACGCGGTCGCCGCGCGAGAAGCCCGTCACGCCGTCGCCCCAGCCGGTGACCTCGCCGGCCATTTCCACGCCGAGCGTGTCGGGCGCGCCGGGCGGCAGGGGGTAGCGCCCCTCGCGCTGCAAGAGGTCCAGCCGGTTGAGGGCGGTGGCGTGGACGCGCGCCAGCAGCTCACCCGGCCCCGGGACCGGGTCCGGCGCCTCGCCCATCTGTAAGACATCCGGCCCGCCCGGGTGTTCGACGACGATCGCGCGCATTGATTTCTCCCATCACCTATATCGGCTACACCGTGTCACGGTATCACAGCTGACGGAACAACGGATTGAGCGCCGCGCAGCGTCAGCACGCCGCCGAGGCTGCCGCCGGCTTGGTCGCCGTAATGCGGAAGTTGACGGTGTACGAGAAGAACAGACCTTGTTGTTGCCGGAGCTCGATGTCGGCGCGGAGCAGGGCCACCTCCTCGGGCGTGAGGACGCCAACCTGTTGGGCATCCGCCAGCCACTCGTCGAGCAGCAGCGCCAGTTGCGGCGAGACATCTTCGCTGACGCCGACGGCCGGGACGACATCGACCCGCCACCCAAGCTCTTTGCACCACCCGATCAATTGCCGGGCGACCGCGCCGTTGAACTCGTGGTCCCCGACGAACCGCGTCAGGCGCCGCGTCAGCTGCAGATCGGACCCGAGCATGGCTCGCGCGTCGCAGTCGGTTTCCCAGAGGAGTATGCGCCCTCCCGGGCGCGTTACCCGCCCCAACTCCAGCAATGCCCGGCGGGGGTCGGGCAGGATGACGAAAAGCTCGGTGGCGTAGCAGCGGTCGAACGCCGCCTCCGGGAAAGGCAGGTGGTGCGCGTCCGCGACCTTGAAGCTCACCAGCGCGTCCGGCCCCTCTAGCGCGTCCGGGGCACGCCGCGCCTCGGCGATCATGGCGGCGCTGGCGTCCACCGCCACCACCGCCCGGACGCCGGGAGTTCCGCGGGCAACGGCGCGGGCTATCGCCCCGTTGCCGCAGCCGACCTCCAGGACGCGCTCGCCGGGCTGCGCGTCGATCCACGCGAGCGAATTGGGGTAGTGGACAGGGTCGTCATCCGGCCGCGCCCGGTTGAGCAGGGCTACGTATTTCTCCGCCCGGTCGCTCTTGTCGACGTGCGCCCAGCGCCATTTGTACGACTCGCGCTCCACGCCATGTCCTTTTGTCTCTTGTCAGCGTGAGTCTACCATGCGCGGCCTCAACTCTCCTCACCGGCCCACGTCAAGAGCGCATCGGGCTGCAAAGACTCCCGGACCAGGCGTCGCTGGCGGTCGAGGTCGTAGCGCTCCGGCGCAAGGCCGAGGACGTCGAGGATGAGTTTTAGGCATTCCGTTTAAGCGCGGGCCATGTGGATCGCCTCTGATAGAGTGTAGCGGCGATGATAGGCGTGGGCGATGCCCAGTGGCCCAAGGGCCGTGTTATTCCCGATGCTGGTTGTTGGCCGGTGTAGGGCAGGCCTCTGTCGCGCGCGTCCCTTGACACCCCCCCGATCCGTGCTACAATGGCCCTGTCGATAGAACACGAGTCCCAAGAAAGGGGCCGGCGTCGGGCGACGTAGCGCGACGTAGCGCGGCGTTGCACGGCATTGCACGGCGTTGCACGGGACGTAGCGCGGCGTTGCACGGGCGTTGCACGGGACGTTGCACGGGACGGACACACGCTCGGAAGGGGAGCGCCGCCGCGTGACGGGGAGCAACTTCCTTATCGCGACGATCGCCGTGGAGGACGCGGCGCGCCGCCGGAGGGGCGGGAGTATGGACGAGATTACGGCCGGGGCGTACCACGCGAGCTTCCGCCACCAGGACCTGTGGGGCCAGGCGCCCGCGGAGTTCGGGGAGTTCGTCGCCCGCTTCCCCGCGGAGTTCGGGGAGTTCGTCGCCCGCTTCCCCGCGGCGCGTGACTACGCCGAGCGCATGCGCCTGATGGATCGCGTGCGCCACGCGATCCATGTGACGGGCGGCGTCGCGGCGCGCAACCTGCTCGAAGGCCGTCCCCGTCGCGTCCTGGCCGTGCTCGACGCCCTTGCCGGGTCGAGCGACCTGGCGCGCATAGACGTAGACGTAGGAAACGAGGCCCCGCATGAATGAGCAGAAAAACATCCCGATCCGCCGGTTGACCCTGTACAAGCACGGCGTCGGCTTCGTCGAGCGCGCGGGCGTGGTCGACGGGGCGGAGCTGGAACTGACCCTGCGCGCCGGCGACGTCGACGACGCGCTCAAAAGCCTGCTGGTGATCGACCGGCGCGGCGGCGCCGTCCTGGGCATGGACTACGCGACGCCGGGCGAGGGGCGCGAGCGCGCGGGCGACACATTCGCCGACCTCTCGGACGAGCGCAGCCTGCGCGACCTGCTGCGCCTTCTCCGCGGCTGGTCCGTCCAACTCACCCTGGGCGACGACGAGGGCGCTGTATCCGCGACGGGGCGTGTGCTCGGCATCGACGTCGCGCAGCCGGAAACAATGCTGAGCCATACGGTCGTGGTGTTGCTGGACGAGGAGGGCGGTGTGGCGCGCACTGTGCCGCTGAACGTCGTGCGCCGCGTCCGGCTGCTCGACGCGCGGGCCGAGCGGGACCTACAGGCGCTGCTCGACGCCAGCCGCGGCGAGGACCGGCAGCGCGCCATCACGGTCCACCTGAGCCCCGGCCAGCACGACCTCGCGGTCTCCTACCTCGTGCCCAGTCCTACCTGGCGCGTCAGCTACCGCGTGGTGGCGGAGCCGGGCTCGGTCGGGGGCGGGCAGGAGGGGGCTGGCGAGATCGACGCCGAGGGAGGCTCCTTGCTGCTGCAGGGCTGGGGCGTGTTCGACAACAGCCTGGAGGAAGACCTCGACGGGGTGGACGTGACCCTGGTGGCCGGGCAGCCCATCTCGTTCGTCTACGACCTGTCTTCGTCGCGCGTGCCGGAGCGGCCGGTCGTCGAGGACGAGGCGCGCGTGGTGACAGGGCCGGTCGAATTCGCGGCGGCGTTCGCGGCGGCCCCGGCCCCCATGGCGGCGGCCGAGATGCCCGCGATGGCCGGGGCCGCCCCGCGCGCGATGGTCGCCGCGCGGACGAAGCGGGCCGCCGCCACGATCGAGAACCTATCGGGGCAGGCCACGGCGGCGACGGGGAGCGCGGCGGGTGAGTTGTTCCAGTACGAGGTCACGGCGCCGGTCAGCGTGAAGCGCGGCGCGAGCGCCCTGGCGCCGATCTTGGGCGTCACGCTGCCGTACCGCCGCGAGCTGCTCTACAACAGGGCGAAGCTGGCCGGCGCCCCGGTCGCGGCGCTGCGCTTCACCAACGATTCGGGACTGGTGCTGGAGCGCGGGCCGGCCACGGTGCTCGACGCGGGCGCCTACCACGGCGAGGCCATCGTGCCTTTCACCAGGGAGGGTGGCGAGGTCTATCTCGCCTACGCCGTCGAGTTGGGCATCGCGGTGACCGTGTCGAGCGAGGCGCGCCAGGAGACCGCGGGCCTGTCTATTCAGGGCGCCTTGTTGCACCTGAAGAGCGCCGTCGTGACGCGCACGACCTACAGGCTGGAGAGCAGCCTGCGCGAGGAGCGGCGCGTCACGATCGAGCACGCCATCACGCCCGACGCCGACCTCGGCGCGGCCGAAACGCGCGCGCCGGACGCGCGCACGGCCGAGCACTACCACTGGGACGCGCCGTGCGCGGCGCGCCAGGCGACGACCTTCGCCGTGGCGGAGCGCCGCTATACCTGGCGCAGCGAGAACCTAGCGGACACCTCGTACGCGCAGTTGCAGACATACCTGGCGGAGCGGTGGCTCGACGGGGTGACGCTGGCCCGACTCAAGGAGTTGTTCGAGGAGCGCGAGGCCGTGGCCCGGAACGGCGAGGAGATCGCGGCCCTGTGGGACGAGCGCAACGAGCTCTACAAGCGCCAGGAGAGCCTGCGCGCCAACATGAAGGCGCTGGGCACAGAGGGTGAGGAGGGCGCGCTGCGCGGCCGCGCCGTCCGCGACCTCGCGGCGAGCGAGGAGCGCCTGCATGACATCGGAGCCCGCCTCGACACCCTGAAAGAGGAGAACAGACGCCGGCAGAGCTCGATCGACACGTTCCTGGCGACGCTGCATGTAGAAGACACCTCGTTGCAGGGCTCGTAACAAGTCGATTTTACGTTGCCAGACAAAGCACCCTGGGCCAGGCGGCGCCAGGCGTTACGCCAGGGCGCCAGGATCGTCGGCGTCGCGCCACAGGGACCGCATCTCGGCGCAACTAGCCAGCAAGACGGCAAGTGTGCCCCGGGCTTCGACGTGGCCCTCCTTCAACACGATGATGTGGTCGGCGCGGCGTAGCACGGCGCGGCGGTGCGAGACAGCCAGGCACGTCACCGTACCGCTGGTGAACAGACGCTCCCACAACACACGCTCCGTCTCGACGTCCAGCGCGCTGGACAGGTCATCGATCACCAGTAACTCGGCGCCGCGCGCCAACATGCGCGCCGCCGCCGCGCGCTGCGCCTGGCCACCGGAGAGCTTGACGCCACGGGCGCCCACCGGCGTATCCAACCCCGCCTCCAGCGCCTGCACGTCGTGCTCCAGGACGGCGCCCCACACGGCGGCGGCCAGGGCCGCGGGGTCGTCGGGTAGCCCCAGGAGGATGTTCTGCTTGAGCGTCTCGCTGAACAGGCGCGGCGCCTGCGCCGTGTACGCCGCGCGGGGCGGTACAAAGAAGGAGGCCGCGTCGTCCACGACGTGGCCGTTCCACTGGATCTCGCCCGCCTCACCGGGCAACAAGCCCAGGAGGACCCGCAGGAGCGTTGTCTTGCCCGCGCCGACGCGCCCCGTCACCACCGTCAGGCTGCCACGCGGCAAGCGCAGGTCCACCGCTGCGATGCCGCGCTCCGACCGCGGGTGGTGATAGGTCAGCCCCCGCGCCTCCACGAGGACCAACCGATCGGTGGCGCCGCGCGCCGGGGGTGGTGGCACGGCGGGTAGCGGGCTACGCAGGTGCAGCGGGGTGGGCGCCACCAACGCGGCGGCCGGAACGCTACCCAGCAAGTCGCCCATGCGTGCGAACGCGACCCCGGTCTGCCGGTAGTGGGCCAGGAACCGGCCGAGTCCGTCGGTAAAGTCGGCGATGTAGCTCAGGTAGGAGATAAACAGGACAAAGTCGCCCACCGTCAGGCTACCGTCGCGCAGGCTGCCAGCAGCCAGCAGCATGATCAGACCCGTGCCCACGCTCACTGTGTTGGCCGTGATGGCGTCCAGCGCCTGCGTCGCCAGGCGATCGGCCAGCATGGCGGTACGGCGCTGCTCGTTGAGCCGTCGGAAGCGGGCCACGATCCGCTCTTCGGCGCCGGCGGCCTGCAGCGTCTGCGCCGCCGCCAGGATATCGCCGATGGCCCCGGTGACCTGGCTGGTGGCCTGGCTGCTGGCGGCGCGATAGCGACCCAGCGCATCGCTGACCCGCCGCGCCACTGCCACGACAATAAGCAGCGGCAGAATGGTGACCAGGGTCATCCGAACGTTCACATGCAGGAGGATCAGGAACGCCCCCAGAGCAAACAACCCTGTGCCCAGAATGTCGCTGGTCCAATCGAGATTATCCTCAGGCTCGTGGGCGTCGTCGCGAAAGCGGCTGATGGTTTCGCCAATAGAGAAGGGCAGCGCATCCGCGCCCGGCCGATCTAGAACGTGCCGCAGCAGGTTGCGGCGCAGCAGCCCGCTCATCGTGAACCGGCAGAGGATTTCATACATGCCAGCGATCATAAGCAGGGCCGAACGGCCCACGGCGATCACCACCAATAGCACGATCAGCCCCGTCGCGCCAACCGGAAGGTGTGCGTGCTCGGTGAGTGTATCGAAGAAGGCACGGGCGATCAGCCCAAAAAGGAGCGGCGATGCGTGCCACACGCTGAACAACGCCGCGTGGGGCAGGTAGAGGTGGGGCGCGTAGCGGGCCATTTTTACCAAATAGCGCCAGGTCGGGAGCGGCTTCTTCACAGGGAGACCTCCTCGGTGGCGACCCGCAGCAACCCGGCAAAGCGCGAGGCGGGGTCGGCGGCGAGGGCAAGCCGCGGCCCGTGCTCGCGCACCCGCCCATCCTCCAGGACGAGGATGTCGTCGGCATAGGCCATCGTGGACAGCCGATGCGCCACGATGATGCCGGTGCGGCCGTCGAGCAGCCGGCCCAGCGCCGCATGGGCCAGCCGCTCCGTGGCCGGGTCGAGGCGCGAGGACGCCTCGTCCAGGATCACCACGTCGGGGTCGCGCAGGAAGATGCGCGCGCAGGCCAGCGCCTGGGCCTGCCCCGCGGAGAGTCCGGCGCCGTCGGGTCCCAGCAGGGTGTCCAGCCCACGCGGCAGCTCCCGCAGCCAGCCAGCCAGGCCCAGGGTATCCAGCACGGCGCTGATCCGGTCATCCAGCACACCGTCATCGAAGAGGGTCAGGTTGTCGCGCACGCTGGCGTTGAAGATGTTCACCTCCTGGGTGACCAGACCGATGCGCGCGCGCACCGCCGCGAGGCGGACCGCCCGCAGATCCATGCCTCCCAGGCGCACCACGCCCGCCAGTGGATCGTAGAAGCGCGAAAGTAGCCGCGTCAGCGTTGTCTTGCCGCTGCCCGTGCGTCCCACCACACCTAGCACGCGGCCCGGCTCCAGGCGTACGTTGACGTCGTGCAGGACCGGGGCGTCCTCCGCATAGCCAAATGAAACGCCGTCCAGCTCCACCGCCAGCGGTCCTGACGGCAGCGCGACGCCGGGGCCATCGGCCAGGCGCGGCGTCGTAGCCAGGAGCGATTCGACACGGCCCATGCTGGCGTCCGCTTGTTGCAGGTCCTGCACTTCATCGCTGATCTGCTCGGTCGGCTGGCGCAGCAGCTCGGTATACTGAAAGATCAGATAGACCGTACCGATGGTCAGCGCGCCCTCCCTGAACAACAGGGCGCTCAGGCCAAAAGCGACCGCCGTGCCGAGAGCAAACAGCCCAGAGCTAGTGGCGCCCAGGGCGTAGTCCCAGGTCCGCGCCTTGAGCGTCACCGCCAGCCACGGCCGCATCACCTCGGCGCAGCGGCGCAGTACAAAGGCGCCAGCCCCGCTGGACCGGATATCCTCTAGGCCAGCCAGGTATTCGCCCAGGAAGCCGTAGAAATCGGCGCTGGCCTGGCGCTCTGCGGCCGAGAAGGGTGTGGCAACGGCGCGAATGCGTAGCATGGCTATTAAGGCCAGCAGGACAAAGAGGCTCAGCCCCAGGCCCACCCGCCAGTCAACGTGATAGAGCAGCCCGAGCACACCCAGCATCAAGGCGCCGTTGCCGAGCACATAGACCACGAACCGTGAGAAGAAGCGGGCCAGCGTAGCCACGTCGCCGTCCACCCGCTCGATCAACTCGCCCGGCGTATGGGCCGTGTGAAACGTGGCGTCCAGTCGCAGCAGGTGGGCGAGGAGGTCGGCGCGCAGCCTGTTCGTGGCCGCCCAACTCACCTGTTCGGCCACATAGGTTTCGGCGACCGCCAGACCCTGCCCCACCAGGGCCAGACCCATGGTCAGCAGCGCCAGGACGATCAGATCGCGCAGAGCCGCGCCGGAGGTGGCCTGGTCGATGAAGCGGCTCGCCACCAGCGGCGTGACCACCCGCACACCGATGGCGCCGCACAGGATCAGGGCCAGCAGGCCCATCCGCGGCCACTGGGGCTGCAGATAGTGGGCCAGCAACCGCCAATAGCGGCCCGGTGTTCGAAAAGAGCGCATGGGAAACTCCTCGTCTCGCCGCGAACGGCAGATGATCGAGCAGAAAAGCAGATGATCGAGCAGAAAAAGAGAAGGGAAAATGCGCGCCGGATGTCGGGATAGCCAGGGGACGCGGCGCAGCCCGCCCGCCGCTCGCGACGCGGCGGCGCGGCAACAAAAAAGGCCGTGGCAGAAGAACTGGAGCGTGGTCCGCCAGCTCATTGGCTACGACCGCGACGAGGGACCGGAGGCGGTCGCGCAACTCAACCGTCTCTATGCCCTCCTCCATCCCTATCTCACTGGCTACCTGCCCACCATGAAGCTCATCGGCAAAGAGCGCGCTGGCGCGCGCGTCCGCAAACAGTATGATCAGCCTCGGACGCCCTAGCGGCGCGCGGGGCAGGGCGGCCCTCCTCTATGGGGCGCTCCTCGTCCCACCCGCTGACGACACGTGCGCGGCGCTGCTCGCCCAGACCGGCCCCCTCACCCTGCGCCGACAGATCGATGCCGCGCTCACCACGCTGTGGACGCTACGCGTCACAGGTTCCGCCGCACTGGGGCAGACAGCATGGCGTGAGGCCGTCACACCAGGCCCCGTCGGCTTCGCAGCGCCTGGACGCGCAGGCAGTCTTGCTCACGTTGCCGCTCCAGGCGACAAGTGCACAGTACCGCGACACGAGTCCCCGTTCCCCCCGCATCACCGTCTCGCGCTCCCCGCAGGCCGCACATGTGAGGCGCCGTTCTTTGATCGCCACAGCCTCGTTCTCCCTGGCACACTCGTTTTACCGAATACGAGCGTAACATATTTCCGGGGTGAGGAGAAAGGGGTCACCGTGACTTTTGTCGCCGAAACGTAGATCCTATTATGAGGCGCCGACTATCCCTAAAAGCAGATTTAGTTATGAGGCAACACGGGTTCCCCCGGAGGCGCGCCCCACTGTCGGACCCGTGGCTAGGGTCCGGGGGACTAGTCAGCCAGGGGCGAGGGGGGCGAGAGGGACAATTCGGTCTGGTTCTCGTCGGTATGCTCGCCGTCGCGGCCTTACCCCTTGGCGCTCACGGTCGTCCGCGCACGTCGCCCCACCTTTCAAGCACGACACGGTTGTTGGGGCGACCTCAACTTCTCCGACGGCGACTGCATCGCGTTCTACGGATCGGGGTCGCAGGACCTCCACATCCTGTACCCAGGGTGCGTGGGGATTTGGAGATGAGGGCTGAGAGGTCGGGAGGTGAGGGCCGCTACCCCAGCTTGCGCGTGCCGTAGATGATGCGCTTGATGCTCTCGTCGCTGGCGACCTGACCGCTCTCGACGCGCGCGGCCTCGTCGCACGTCACCGCGGCCAGGTCGTGGCGTCCGGCCGCCTCCAGGTGCTCAGCCGCGCGCTTGAGCAGGCCGGTTCCCTTGGCCAGGTTGCCCGTGGTCGTCAGCTCGGTCCAGGCCTGCTGCTGCAGGCGGTGGATGGTGACGTGGTGCAGCGCCGCGGTGACGCGCGGATCGATCGGCGCGGTAGGTTTGTAGTCCGTCCGCGCCGCGGCCACCAGCGGGACCACCAGCGTCTCGTCGCTGCGCTGCAGGCCGGGCACGTCGTAGCGCAGGGTCAGCGAGGCGACGTCGACCGTGCCCGCGGAGCGCGGACCCAGCGCGAACTCGAGCAACACGGTGTGGTCGGTCGCACCGCTGAGGTCGCCCAGTGCGCTCGAGCCCGCGCCGAAAGGGTCGATCCCGTCGATCGGCCGCAGGATCGGGCTGACCATCGTGGCGCGCTGGAGGGTGTGCCCCGCAGCCGCGCGCATCTCTAGGGTCAGCTTGTGCAGCGTCGTGGACTGCAGCCCCAGCACGCGCGTCGTGAAGGTCTGCACCATCGCCTCGGGCAACTCGATGTAGTCGGAATAGCCGCCCGTCGGGGCCGCGATACCGTCGAGCAGCGCGCTGTTCCAGTCCGTGCCCAGGCCGTACGCGGTGATGCCCGCCCCCATGCTCGCGGCCTCGCCGGCCCGCTCGAGGCAGGCCATCTCGTCCCCGCGCGTCTGGCCGTCCGTCAGCAGAATGAGGTGCGAGAGGGCGCGCGAGGCGTTGCGCGAGAGCTCGGAGAGCCCGGCCGCGAGGCCGCGCGCGATCTCGGTCCCGCCCCGACAGTGGATCGCGTCGATGGCGCCCTGGACCATATCCTTGTGGCGCAGCGGCTGCGCCGGCAACAGGATCTCGGCGCGGTCGCCGAAGGTCACGATGGAGAGGTAGTCGTCGTCCTCGAGCTGGGCGATGAGCCCGCGCACGGTCTCTTTGAGCCGCTCGACCTTCCCGCCGCGCAACATCGAGGAGCTGTGGTCGAGCACGAGGCACAGGTTGAGCGGCACGCGCGGGAAGACGACGCTCTCGGAGGCGCGCACGCTCAGCAGCGCGTAGTACATCCAGGAGTTGTCCCCGACCGGCGTGTCGGGGTGGCCCAACAGCACCTCGGCGCGCGCGGCCATGTGCCCGCTCCCGAACAGCAACGGCGCCGGGAGGCTGGTCCGGACGACTCGCGCCGCGGCGACCCCGCCGGTCCCAACCCGCCCCGCTGTTCCGCCCTGCCCATCGGAGCCGCCGGTCCTGGCCGCGCCCGTCGCGGTCTCTACAGGTCGCAATGCGCCGGAACGATAAAAGGCGCGACGTCCGCCGGTCCCGGGGGTGGCCGGCTCCGGCACGACCACGCGTCCGCCAACTCCCCCGGTCGTCGCAGGGGATATCCCGGCCGCTACCGGGGCCGCGGCGGGAGATGGGGCAGCCTGATCGAGCGTTTGGTAAAAAATCTTCAGGCGGTCGTAGGCCCGGCGCAGCGCGGTGAAGCGATCCAGTGCGTCGGGGTCATCGGGGTTCGTGTCGGGATGGTGCTGGCGCGCCAGACGCCGGTAGGCGCTTTTTACCTCCTCGAACGAAGCCGAGCGGTCGAGCCCCAGGACCTCGAAGGGATTGGACGGCAGGCCGGTCGGTACGGGCATCGGAACCTCAGGGGTTAGTCGATCGATCCAAAGTGACGCCAGTGTAGGCGACGTCGGCGCGCGCGGCATTAGGACATTTGGGGGATGAGGGCCCGCCCGCTTGTCGCGCGGTGGCGCCAATGCTACAATCGCCGGTAGTATCCCCTATGCGACGGCGGGTGGCGTCTTGCGCTCGCTGCGATCTTCGGCGCCCTACATCGTTCCTGGTTTCTACATAGACGGAGGTGTGCATGCCCCGGAGCTCGGGCCTGTTGCGGACGACCCTGCGGCCTATCCTGTTCGTGGTCCTGTTCCTGCTGCCGGGCCTCCCGCTCATCGGCGCGACCGGCATCTTTATCGGCCACAACGTCGCGTCCGCCCGTCGCGCGCGCGCCGCCGTGAGCGCGGCGGCCCCTCCCGCGACGTCGACCGCGCCGGTGTTGCCCGCCGAGGGCGGCGGCCGCGCCTCGCTCATTGGTGAGGCGCATGGTCCGGCGGCGCGACGGGGCGTCGCGCGGGCGCCCCGTCGCGCAGATTCGCTCTCCCGGAAACGTGCGCTAATGGTCCGTCAAGCGGCTTATGACGACATGGGACCGCGGGCGTTTCGACCGCCCTCGCCGGCGCGAGAGGTCCGCGGTCCCGGGGCGGCGTCTGCTCATGCGCGTGCTGACGGGCTACTACTGGGGATACACCTCGATGCGCTCGCGCGGGCGGGCGTCAACGCGCATCGCCTCCCCCTTTATCTGTGGTCGATCCCGGTCGCGTACGGTGGACACGGGTCCGGGCGCGTATCCGGTATGCCCGGCGCGGTCGCCGTGGGGCGCCCGCCCCACGGGGCCGTCGCCGCGCGCGCGCCAGGATCTCCGCGCGGCGCATCCTCGCGGACGCCGCGCCCCGAGTTCGTCCATGCGCGCCGCCACGAAACGCGCGTGCGCCATGTGGCGCGGCGTGGCACAGCCGTCCCGCCGCCGGCGCCGTCGGACACGCTCCCGACGCCGCCGGTGTTCGCGCGCGCCGCCTACCTCTACGATGTGACCAACGGTCGGGCGCTCTACGCCAAGGACGCCGAGGCCGGCCTGCCCATGGCCAGCACGACCAAGATTATGACCGCCCTGCTCGCCATCACGTACGGCCACCTCGACGATGTCGTGACGGCAAGCCCCGCCGCGGCGGCCATCGGCGAGAGCACGATGTACCTGCGCCAGGGCGAACATCTGACGCTGCGCGACCTGCTCTACGGGCTGATGCTGCCCTCGGGGAACGACGCCGCCGTCGCCATCGCCGAGCATGTCGGCGGCTCGACGCCGGCCTTCGTGGCCATGATGAACCGCGAGGCGGCCCTGCTGGGTATGACGCATACACACTTCGCCACGCCGCACGGCCTCGACGCGGCGGGACACTACGCCTCGGCGCACGACATGGCGCTCCTCGCCCTGGCGGCCATGAGGCTGCCGGCCTTCCGCCAGATCGTGGCCACGCGCTCGTACACCATCCCGGCGACGGCGCACAACGACGCGCACTACCTCAACAACATCAACCAGCCGCTGTGGTGGTACCCCGGCGTGATCGGCCTCAAGCCAGGCTCGACCGGCGCGGCCGGCCGCTGCGCCGTGGAGTGGGTCGTGCGCGGTGGCCATGCCCTCTTGCTCGTGCTGCTCGGCGGCGGTAACCTCGTTACCGACGTACGCGACCTCTTCAACTGGGGCTTCGGCGACTTCAGCCGCTGGTATAGCCCCACCCTCGTGCCCGTCTACTACGCCCCCGAGTACCTTGGCTGGGACGGCCCGGCCCTGTGGCTCCCGACAGTGGACGGTGGCCGCTACTACGCCCGCAGTGGCCACACCGTGCGCGGCCCCTTGCTCGCCCGCTACCTCGCGAGCGGCGGCTTTGCGCGCTATGGCGCGCCGACGAGCGAGGGCTACCTCGACGGGCATGGCGTGTGGCGCCAGCGCTTCGCCGCCTCCTGGTTGTTCTACAACCCGCGCACACGGCTCTCGGCCCCGACCGAGCGGGCGGTACAATAAGATATATGCGGCGCTATGGCGGATGGTACGTGGTGGACGACAGCGGCCGGCCGCTACGGTACTTCTCGGACACCTGGGACGAAGAAATGGGCCGGCGTCGTGGGATGACGCGCAAGCGTTTCATCGCTCGCGTGGCGCACAGACAGGTCTTGGGCTCCTAATGAACAGCTCTTGGAGGCAACCGTGCGCTTTTCGGATCTGACCACCGGCTACGAGTTCCCGCCGGCCCCGCTGGCCCTCGACGCGGAGACGGTCGCGCGCTATCTCGCGGCGACCGGCGACGACAACGAGGTGTATTGGCGCGACGGCGCGCTGTCTGTTGCGCCGCCGTTGGCCGTGGCGGCCTTCTCGCTGCGCGGCATGGCCGAGAGCCTGGCCCTGGAGCCCGGCTCGCTGCACACCGGCCAGGAGCTCTCCTTCCGCCGCCCTGTCGAGATCGGTGAGCGGCTCACCGCGCAGGCCCGCGTGGGCGCGAGCTCGAAGCGGCGCGGCATGGCCCTGCTGTCCATCGAGCTCGCGGTCGTCGACGACATCGGCGAGGAGGCCATCTCGGGCCGCATGATGCTGCTTGTGCCCGCCGAGGGCGCGTCGGGACAGGGCATGGAACCGTCCGGGCCGGCTGTCGCGCGGGAGTGGGGAACGGACGCTGCGACGGCGCCGCCCATCCTGTATCAGCCGCTGACGCCGGATGGGATCGTGGCGGGGGGGGAGTTGGGGCCGCTGGAACGCACGCCGACACAGGGGGTTATCGATCGGTACGCCCTGGCCAGTGGCGACCACAACCCGATCCACGTCGACCCCGCCTTCGCCGCGCGGTCGCAGTTCGGCGGCACGATCGCCCACGGCATGCTCGTCCTCTCCTATGTCTCCACCATGCTCACGCGCGCCTTCGGCCTGCGCTGGATCGACACCGGCTCGCTCAAGGTCCGCTTCCGCAACCCCGCCCCGTCCGGCCTGCCCGTGACGGCGCGCGGGACAATCGAGCGCGTTGAGGGCGGGAACTCCTCCGGTTCCGGTGGTGAGGGCGATAGGGGCGATGGTGTACAATACGCCGTGTGTGCTGTCACCGTCGAGAACGCGGTGGCCGAGCCCCTCATCACGGGCGAGGCGCGCGTCCATATCTCTATAGAATAGACTCTGTGTCCCCATAGAATAGTAGAGGCTAGATGAGAAAAGCTGTTGTCACCGGCCTGGGCGTGGTCGCCCCCATCGGCCTCACCGTCGAGGAGTTCTGGGGCAACCTGACCGCGGGCGTCTCGGGTATCGCGCCGATCACCTCTTTCGACCCCTCGCGTCTGCACGTGCGCATCGCGGGCGAGGTCAAAGGCTTCGACGCCAAGGACTACATGTCGTTCAAAGAGGCGCGGCGTATGGATCGCTTCGCGCAGTTCGCCGTGGCCGTAAGCCGCATGGCGCTCGACGACGCGGGCCTGGAGGTCACGCCCGAGAACGCCGCCTCGGTCGGCATCGTCATGAACACGGGCGGCGGCGGCATGAACCAGGTCGCGCTCGAGGAGCACACGCTCACCGAGAAGGGGCCCGACCGCGTCACGCCCTTCTTCGTGCCGATGATGGCGCCGAACATGGCCTCAGCCCAGCCCTCGATCCAACTCGGCATCCGCGGCCCCGTCGTTACCTCGGTGGCGGCCTGCGCCGCCGGGACCATGGCCATGGTCGAGGCGCTGCGCATGGTACAGCACGGCGACGCCGACGTGGTGATCGCGGGCGGTACCGAGTCGTGCATGCTCCCGCTGGCCTTCGCCGGGCTCGACAACATGCGCGCTCTCTCGCGCCGCAACGAGGAGCCGGCGCGCGCCTCGCGCCCCTTCGACAAGAACCGCGACGGCTTCGTGTTCGGCGAGGGCGCGGCCGCGCTCGTCGTCGAGAGCGAGGAGCACGCGCGCGCGCGCGACACGCGCATCCTGTGCGAGCTCGCCGGCGGGGCCATCACCGGCGACGCCTACCACATCACCGCGCCGCTGCCGACGGGCGAGGGCGCCGTGCTGGCTATGACGCGCGCCCTGAAGGACGCCGGGATGGCCCGCGAGGAGGTGGAGTACGTGGCGGCCCACGGTACCTCGACGCCGCTCAACGACGTGTCCGAGACGAACGCGATCAAGCGCGCCTTCGGCGAGCACGCCTACAGGCTCGTGATCTCCTCGAACAAGTCGATGATCGGGCACCTGCTCGGCGCGGCCGGCGCGATGTCGGCCCTCGCCTGCGCGCTGGCGATCAGCCGCGGCGTAGTCCCGCCGACGATCAACCTGGAGACGCCCGACCCCGAGTGCGACCTCGACTACGCGCCGAACGTCGCGCGTGCGCGGCCGGTGCGCGCCGCCCTGGCCAACGGCTTCGGCTTCGGCGGCCAGAACGCCGTCGCCGCCTTCCGCGCCTACGAGTGACGAGCGGCGAGGCGAGTAGAGGCGCTCCTTGTTGTAGGCGCCTGCCAGGATTGGGACTTATCAGGATTGGGACTTATGATGCGCGCCCACTATTGACCTCGGTCGCCCTGCCCCTGTGAGCAGCCCCTCCGCTCATGCGCGACCGCGCGTGAACTCCTCGCACGTGGCCTGAGCCGGCATCGTCGGCCCCGAGGTCCGTGGGTGTGGAGTTGTATATCCCCTGCCGCCGCCTCCCTACGCGCTCCTCCCGCGTCCATCTTCAACGCGTTGATAGTCGATGTCGATCGAGTAGCGAAGAGGGGACGCGCCATGTTCACCATACCAGACCACTTCATCCGCACCATCGTCGAGACCAACGGCGCCGCCGGCCAGGCCTGGCTCGATCGCCTGCCCCCAGCCCTGGACGCCTGCGCGGAGCAGTGGGGCCTCACGCTCGGCCCACCGTTCGCGGGCTTGTCCTACAACTACGCCGCCCCCGCGACCCGCGCGGACGGCGCGCCCGTGGTGGTGAAGGCGTGCCCGCCGTCCGGCGAGTTCCTCGCGCAGGCGGAGGCGCTGCGCATCTACGATGGCCGCGGCTGCGCGCGCCTGCTCTCGGCCGACCACGCGCGCGAGGTGATGCTGCTGGAGCGCCTGGAGCCCGGCGCGATACTCGACGCCGTGGAGGACGACGCGGAGGCCACGAGCATCGCCGCGGGGGTCATGCAAGAGTTGTGGCGTCCCGTCCCGCCGGAGCACCCCTTCCCGACGGTGTCCAGTTGGGGCGAGGGCTTCGCCCATCTGCGGCGGCGCTACGACGGCGGCGCCGGCCCCTTCCCCCCGGCTCTGGTCGCGGAAGCGGAGCGCCTCTATGCGGAGCTCAACGCGTCGGCGGGCGCGCCGGTCGTGCTGCACGGCGACCTGCACCACTACAACATCCTGGACGCGGGCTCGCGCGGGTGGCTGGCCATCGACCCCAAGGGGCTCGCCGGCGAGCCGGCCTACGAGATCGGCGCGTACCTGCGCAACAAGCTCCCCGAGCCCCTGCCGAACCCCGAGGCGGCCCGTATCACGGCGCGCCGCGTGGAGCAGTTCTCATCGGAGCTGAGGCTCGACCGCGCGCGAGTGCGCGGCTGGGCGCTGGCGCAGGCCGTGCTCTCGGCCTGGTGGACTATCGAGGACCATGGGCGCGGTTGGGAGCCCATGATCGCCCTGGCCGAGATTCTGACCAACCTGAAAGAGTAGGCCGGCTCCGCTTTAGCTGTGGGTTGGGGCCGCGCTGCTGACGCTAGTACCCGTCCTGCTCTGCTTGAACCCACGGACCGACGGCCAGTAGCTCTCACAGAGATTTACAATGCTTACAGACAGGCCTATCTTGGTATAGCGCTTGACCGGGCACGAGGTTGTCTGCTCGGACAACTGACGGGGATGCGTTCGGCAGCATGGTCGTTGCCGTGCGTGCGCATCCACTGGCAGGGGTTGTCCGCATCGCGTCACCGCCCCTACCGGCGCGTCGTAGCGTACCCCGTGGATAACCCTTTGCTTTTGCTAGAACGTCTGTGCTACCATACCCGCCGGTACGATGGCCTTTATCGTCGCGCGGACGGCCGGGCCGCCGGCATGTCCGTGTCTTGCAGGGGGAGGGCGTCATGGTAGAGGGGCGAGAACCGGCCCAGGAGGAGGTCGAGGCGTTCGTTCTGGCCGCGCACGGCGACCTGGATACGGTGAAAAGGCTGCACGCGCGGGAGCCCGCGCTGCGCGACGCGCGCTGGCGGACGTTCGACGAGACGGCGCTGGAGGCGGCCTCGCATATGGGCCGGCGCGAGATCGCCGAGTACTTGCTCGCGGCCGGCGCAGCGCCCACCATCTGCGCCGCGGCGATGCTGGGCCAGACCGCCCGGGTGGCCGCCTTCCTGGACGAGGACCCCGCGCTGGCCCGCGCGACGGGGGCCCACCGCATCCCGGTGCTGTTCCACGCCGCCCTCGGCGGCCGCACGGAGATAGCGGATCTCCTCGTCGCGCACGGCGGCGGAGAGGGCGCCGGGGCGGCTCTGCACGGCGCAGTCAGGCCGGGGCACGCCGCCATGGTCGCGTGGCTGCTGGCGCGCGGGGCCGGCGTCGACACGCCCGACTTCGAGGGCAAGACGCCGCTGCGCGTGGCGCTCGACAACGGCCACGCAGAGATAGCGGACCTGCTGCGCCGGCACGGCGCCCGCGCATAACGCTTGTGGATGATCGACGCGTGAAAGTCGTGGACAAGTAGGGGGACGTTGTGGGTAGGGCGGGGATAACGGGGGATAGGGCGGGGATAACGGGTGTGGATAGCTATCCACACGGTCTCATAACTCGGCGCGTTTTCGTGTGGATAAGCCCCGTGGCGCCGTTTGCGGACCCCGCGCGCGGGCTGCTACTATTGCGACCATCTTGTTGAAACGAGGAGGACGCATGCTTCACCACCCCCTGCCGTCGCCCGAGTCGCCCCGATTGCCCCAGTCGCCCGAATCCCTGCCGCAAACGTTCCGCACTTTCGTCACCGGACCCCAGAACGCCCTGGCCTACAACGCCGCCCTGACCGTCGCGCGCACCCCCGGCACGATGTACAACCCGCTCTACCTCAGCGGCGCGGCCGGGCTCGGCAAGACGCACCTCTTGCGCGCCATCGCCGCCTACCTGCGGCCCCGCCTCGACGGCGCCGAGGTCATCCACATCAGCGCGGACCAGTTCTCGCAGGACTTCATCATCCATCTGCGGCGGGGGCACATGCTGCCCTTCAGGCGACGCTACCGCCGCGCCGGCGCCCTCCTGATCGACGGCATAGCTGTGATGGCCGGCCGCGATGCCGCCGCCGAGGAACTGGTGCACACGTTCGACGCGCTGCGCGAGGCCAACCGCCAGATCGTCATCGCCGACGAGCAGAACCCGGGCGCCATGCGCGGCCTCCCCGAGCGGCTGCGCTCGCGCCTCGGCGCCAGCCTGATCGCCACCATAGGCGCGCCCGACGAGGCCACGCGCGTGGTCATCCTGCGGAAGAAGGCGGCCGGATTGGGCTGGCTCGCCAGCCTATCGGACGCGCCGGGTGCGCCGGGCGTACCCGGTTTGCCCGTTGAGCAGCGCGGCGCCGCCGCGGGCGAGGTCACCGAAGAGGCGCTCGCGGTGCTGGCGAACCGCATCCGGGGCTCGGTGCGCGACCTCGAGGGGGCGCTGGCGCGCCTGGCCGACGAGGCGGCGGCGCGCGACACCGTGGCCTCGGGGGCGCTGGCGACGCAGGTGGCGGGCGAGATCAACCGCGCCGCCCGGCAGCCGCGCGGCCGCGGCGGGGTCGAGGCCATCCTCGCCGCCGTCTGCGACTACTACGGCATCCCCCAGAACGTGCTGCTCGGTAAGAGCCGCGAGATGACGGTCGCGCAGGCCCGCCAGGTCGCCATGTACTTGCTGCGCGAGGACGCCGGCCTCACCGCCACGCAGGTGGGCATCGAACTCGGGCGCGACCACTCTACGGTCTTGCACGGCCACGCCCGCGTCTCGGGCGCGCTCAACAACGGTGACGCCATCATGGGCGTCGTGCTCGACAGCGTCCGCAAGAGCGTGATGCAGGCGCGCCGCGACACGGCGTAACGGCGTAACGGCGTAACAGTTACTGTAGCGGTACCAGCCGCGCCGCGGCCACGTCGACCAGCCCGCGGTCGGTCAGCTTGAGTTCGGGGATGACGGAAAGCGAGAGGAAGCTCAGCGTCATGAAGGGATGCTCCAGCGTGCAGCCGAGCGCGGCCGCCGCTCGATCGACTTCGTCTAATTGCGCTGCCAACTCCTCGACCGGTAGCGGTGAGACCAGCCCGGCGATGGGCAGCGCGACCGTCGCCAGCGTCCTCCCGTCCACCACGACCGCGAAACCTCCGCCCATCTCCCGCAGCGCCACGACCGCCGCCAGAATATCCTCGTCGCTGGCGCCGGCCACGACGAGGTTGTGCGCGTCGTGGGCCACCGACGAGGCGATAGCCCCGCGGCGCAGCCCGAAACCCTTGACCAGCCCCAGCCCCACGCGCCCGCTGCGGTTGTGTCGCTCCACCACGGCCAGCTTGAGCAGGTCGCGCCCCGGCTCGGCCACGAGCTCGCCGCCATGACCACGGTCGCGGGCCGTGACCTCTTCGACGAGGCGCCGCGTCGTGGCCTGCCCGACCTCCACGCCGACCACCAGCGCCGGTCCGCTGTGGCCCGGCAGCCGCAGGTCCTCCAGGGTGACCGGCGCGCTATGGATCGTCCCGGTCATACCGGCCAGAGCGCCCGGCCCCGGCGCGGCGGCTTCGAACAAGGGCTTGCCGCCTTTGGCGACGAGCAGTCCGTCCTTGTAGACCGCGTCGACCGTGAAGGCGCGCAGGTCGCCCACCACCAGCAGGTCTGCCTTGTATCCCGGTGCGATGGCCCCGCAGTCGGGCAGGCCGAAATACTGCGCGGCGTTGTAGGAGGCCAGGCGCAGCGTCTCGATCGGATCGAGCCCGTAGTCCAGCGCCCGGCGCACCATCGCGTCGACGTGGCCGCGCACGGTGAGGTCGACCGGGTCGCGGTCGTCGGTCACGAAGAGGGCGCGCGGCGGGCGCAACTCCGCGAGCAGCGGCAGCAGGGTGTCCAGGTTGCGCGTCGTCGAGCCGTCGCGCACCATCAGCCATAAACCCAGGCGCAGCTTCTCGCGCGCCTCCTCCACCGTGGTGCTCTCGTGGTCGGACTGTATGCCCGCCGCGACGTAGGTGTTGAGCGCGCGGCCGTGCACGAAGGGCGCGTGGCCGTCGACGACTAGCCCGCGCCGGCGCGCCGCATCGATCTTGGCCAGCACGTCGGGGTCGGCGCGCAGCACGCCGGGCACGTCCATCATCTCGGCCAGGCCGCGCACCCCCGGGTGGTCGAGCAGCGGCAGGAGGTCGTCGGCGCGCAGTGGGCGCCGCGGGCTCTCCAGGGGCGACGCCGGCACGCAGGAGGACAGCATCACGTGGGCGTTGAGCGGGACGTCGCGCGCCGCGTCGAGCACATAGCGGATGCCGTCGAGGCCGAGCACGTTGGCGAACTCGTGGGGGTCGAGCATCACTGTCGTCGTGCCGTGGGGCACGATGGCGCGCGCGAGTTGGCCGAGCGTCATCATGGTGCTCTCCAGGTGCATGTGCCCGTCGATCAGGCCCGGCGCGAGGTATCGCTCGCCAAGGTCCCGCTCCTCCCTCGCCGCGTAGCCCGCGCCTATCCCAGCGACGCGGCCGTCGGCGATGGCGACATCACTAGGGTAGATCTCGCCCGAGAAGACATTGACCACCCGCGCGTTCCGCAACACGAGGTCGGCGGACTCCGCGCCGCTCGCGACGCGCATAAGACGTATGGACGGCGTCACGGACATTGACATTACCGCGCCACGACGTTCAACCGTCCGCGCCCATGTCTCGTCGGCTCGACGACAATGGACACATTGTAGTCGAGCGTCGTGAGCAACTTTAGAATGCGCGCGAGAGAAAAGGCGCCCGTCCGGCCGTTAAGTAGGGCCGACACCTCCGGCTGATGCAGGCCGAGCACTCGGGCGGCGTCGGATTGCGTCAGTCCCCGCTCCTCGATGATGCCCTTGATGCGGATGGCCAAATCCGCCTTGGCTAGCTCCTCCTCGGGCTGATCGAACCCGAGGTCGGCAAATACGTTGCCGCTGCCCGCCTCTATCGGAATATCGTCCAGTCGCCCATCCATCACTCCTGCTCCTTCCGCGCCTTTGTGCGCTCTGCCTCCACCTGCTCCGCCCGCGCCAGGTTACGCCGCACTGTGTCCATCTCACGCTGCGGAGTCTCGATCCCGTGCGTCGACTTCTTCTGGATTGCGTGCAGCACATACACAGTATCTACAAACGGACGGTGTACATCGTGCGATAGGTATCGCTGTCGAAGTCGTCCACGATCTCTAGTACGCCCGCTCCGCCGAACCCCTTGAGCGGCTTCGCGCGCTCATGTTTGCCGCCGCGCTGCGCCTCGCGCAAAGCGAACCCCATTGTACGCCGCACGTCTTGCGGGAACTCTCGCAACGCCTCCCGCGACCGTCCGACCCACTCGATATCCTTCACCGCTCGCCTTTCCTTTGCGTCACGATTATAATAAAACTATTATGATACGTCAACATACTACTGGTGTTTAGACTACGTGCGGGCACGGAGAGGCACCCAGTTGCGACGAGCGGCACTGGGGAGAGCCGGGAGATGTGGCGATGGGCGTCGAGTTAGGCCGCGCGGGGGCGTTTCGCGCGTCGCGC
>JAABUM010001417.1_pt1 | contig 36131 bp, 25 predicted proteins | sample 5559161 | NCBI WGS metagenome assembly JAABUM01 (sample SAMN10711868, study PRJNA513369) | rock metagenome | isolation source: Antarctica rocks | place: Antarctica: Victoria Land, Siegfried Peak nord
CGCCGTCTCGCCGCATCGCTCGTTGTCTTCCCGCGTCCGTACTGGCGTAGCCGATGGGGCGTGCGGCAGCAGGCCGTTCTCTGGCCCTTTATCAGACAGTTTCTCATCGTGGCAAAAATCACCGTTGGCAATGAACATGGCACCCCGATCGAACTGTACTACGAGGATCATGGCACCGGGAAGCCGGTGGTGCTGATCCACGGCTGGCCGCTGAGCGCCCGCTCCTGGGAGGCCCAGGTGCCCGCGCTGGTCGAGGCCGGCTACCGCGTCATCGCCTACGACCGGCGCGGCTTCGGCTGGTCGTCGCAGCCGTGGGGCGGCTACGACTACGACACCTTCACGACCGATCTCAACACGTTGCTGGAAGAACTCGATCTGCGCGAGGTGACGCTCGTCGGCTTCTCGATGGGCGGCGGCGAGGTCGCGCGCTACATCGGCACCTACGGGACGAGCCGGATCGCCAAGGCGGTCTTCGCTGCGGCCGTCCCGCCGTACCTCTACAAGTCGGCGGACAACCCGGACGGCGGGCTGGACGACGCGACGATCGCCATGTTCGAGGGCGGGGTCAAGGGCGACCGCCTCGCGTTCCTGGAGGAGTTCACCAAGAACTTCTTCACGCCGGGCGGGGCGAATCCGGTCAAGGGTCTGCTGCCCGGCGGCGGCCCGGCGGTGAGCGAGCCGCAGCGCCTCTACGCGCGGGACATCGCGGCGTTCGCGTCGCCGAAGGGGACGTTGGACTGCATCGCGGCGTTCGGGCGCACCGATTTCCGCAACGACCTGGCGAAGGTGACCGTGCCGACGCTGGTGATCCACGGGGACTCCGACGCGATAGTGCCGTTCGAGGTCAGCGGCGAGCGCACGCACGCGGCGATCGCGGGGAGCACGCTCCACGTCGTGAAGGGCGGGCCGCACGGCTTCAACGCCTCGCACGCCGAGGAGTTCAACACGGCGCTGCTCGGTTTCCTCAAGGGTTAGAGCAGCGCGCAGAAGTTCCGCTAGCCGGGGATTGAAATCCCCGGCTGGGGGGAGCCTCACGACACCGGCGCAGGCCCCCTTCGGGGACTGGGTCTGCGCCCGGGCCAGCTACAACGCAAGACATCAGGCTAAGAGCGAGCGTGCCACCTCTGTACCGCAAGGTCGGGGGTGGCACTTTTGCGCGTGGTGAGCGCACTGTGCGTGGCAATAGCTCCTCCACCGCAAAGACGGGAATGGCAGGATGTGGCTCAGCAACGGTATGGACCGTTCTCCGCGACATGAGGATGCGCTATCGGCGATTCGGAGGGGACGAAGGGGGATCGATCTCTTCTGGATCGACCAGTTGGCGGATATGCATCGCCAGGCCCTCAAACGCCTCATCGGGGATCGCACCATAGGCCAGTCCCAATCCATAGAGGAAGGCGTCGAGCGTTTCGTGGGAGTCGGTACGGAGCAACACATCCTCGCCGCCGAACACGACCCAACGTCCTTCGTGGTATTCCACCCGCAACGCCCAATAGAGACGATTGGCGCGAGTGATCGCGCCTTCGAGCGTCCCGGTAGGAATGTGATGGAGCCAGGGCAGATCGAGCATCGGCCTATCCTTCTTGGTGGACGACTGATGTGGTACAGCACTCAGTGCGACCGGTGATTCGTGTGTAGAAGATGGCACACAGGGTGCCGAAGACGCTGCCATCGGCGCGGACGATCGGGACGTTGATGGGGTGGCTGCCGACGGTGGGCGAGGCGGCGGCGGGGGGGCGGCGCGCACGGGGTCTCGCCGGGTGTCGGGGATCGGGCGCGGCCCTTGCTTGGCGTTGCCGATGATGATGCCGCAGAAAGGTCTTGTCGAGCGGTAGATCGGCCCCGGCCAGGATAGCCGCTGCCGCCCGGCTCGTTGTGGGCGGCGAGGATGCGGTTGCGCCCGTCGTGCGGGGTGATGCGGGTCAGGAAGGTGGTGCGGAGGCCGAGTTGGGCGCTGATCGTCGCGAGGACGGCCTGGGTCGCTTCGGCGGTCGAGGGGAAGCCGCGCGCGACCGGCGCGACCGGCGGGCGTAGCGCGGAGGGCCTGTCCGGCATGTCCGGCGTGTTCGTGGGGCCGGGCGCGGGCATCGTTTTCCTCCGGGATGCGGGCCGGACGCCCGGTGAGACCGCAGCGACGCGCGGGGCGAGCGATGCAGTTGAATGGCCGAGTATACCCGGTGTCGGTGGCGTGGTAGCGTGGTGTTGGGTGTACCAAAGTTTGGTAGGGGTGGGGTGCGCTAATCGAACGCATACGTGGTGGAGTTGCGACCACCTTCACCCCCGCCGCCCAGGGGGCACCCGCCCATCCGAGGAGCGGGGGTGGGGCGTTGTTTGAGTTGGTGGCTGATATGGGCGGGGGAGGTCCTCACCCCGGCGAGCATGCGCTCGCCACCCGCCGCCCAAAGGGCACCCGCCTCTCAGGGAGAGGGGCATGCTGAGTGGTGCTGTGGTGATATAGGTTCTATTTCAGCCCGCGTACGCGGGCTTCGTCGTTGCTACCAGGCATTCATAGTCGGGATCTGTATTTCCTCGCGGGGTGCCTGAACCTCCATCCAATTTAGGTCTAACCTAGTTGCTCGATGCCTTGTCCCTCGTGACGCGGCGGGGGCGCACTTCCGGCCCTGTAGGATTGGCGGCGAGGGCGGTTTGATATGCGCCACGCTGTAGCGCTGATAGGGGGTAGAATTGCGCGTAGCCGGGCGCGGGTGTGATGGGAAAGGGGTTGGTGGGGATGGAGCGGGCGGTGGTGCTGGCGGGACTGGCACAATGTAAGCCGACGCTGGCGGCGCGCTATGGGGTGACGCGACTGGCGCTGTTCGGCTCCACCGCGCGCGATGCTGCGGGGGCCGGGAGCGACCTGGACATCCTGGTCGCCTTCGACGGTCCGGCGACGGCGGAACGCTACTTCGGCGTGCAGTTCTCCCTGGAAGATCTTTTCGGGGTGGCGGTCGATCTGGTGACGGAGCGGGCGCTGCGGGCGGAGTTACGCCCCTTTATCGAAGCGGAGGCGATCGGTGTCTGAGGGGGTATCGCGCGCCTGGCGCTTCTATCTCGATGACATGATCGGCTTTGCCGCGCGGGTGTTGGCGTACACCGAGGGATACGATCAGGCCGGTTTCGTGGCCGACACGTTGCGCTACGATGCGACGGTACGGAATCTGGAACTGTTGGGCGAAGCGGCGACATATCTCCCTCAAGAGGTGCGACAAGCGAATCCGCAGGTGCCGTGGCGCATGATTATCGCCACGCGGAACCGGCTGATCCACGGCTACCTGGGCATCGATGACGATACGCTGTGGAGCATCGTGCAAGGGCATATTCCCGCGCTGCTGCGTGAGCTACGGGTTGTCAGAGAGCGTCTGAGCGACGCACAGGGGTAGGGCGGCGTGATCGCCTCCGCGCTCGGAGTCGAGCGCATACGCGGCGGGATCACGATCACCCTCATTCCGCCGCCTGCGAGCGGCACCACGCCGCCCAGAGGGCACCCGCCCATCCGAGGGGCGGGGGAGAGGCGCTGCTAACGCTCCCAGCAGCTTTGCGCGTTTGCGCCGCTCCAGTCCGCGTAGGCGGATAAGTATCCCCGGAGGCAGTGCGCCCTTCATGGGTACTTCGTGGCCGGAGGCCATCTAGCCGGGACAGTGTATCCATGAAGGGCATACTATCCCCCGGAGGGGAGCTACTGCCCTTCATGGGTAGGGGCTCCCACCCATGAAGGGCGCACTGCCTCTGGGAGACTTTAGCCTAACGGCTCTCCCGCGCCGTGGTAAGCCCTCACCCCGGCGAGCACCCGGCGCGCCACCCGCCGCCCAGAGGGTACCCGGCAATCTGGGAGAGGGGATCAGCCGTTGCTGAGTCTCATGGTTGCGGCGAGCGGCACCGGCGTGTCTTCCTGCTACGCGGTGCGGCGCGGGCCTGCCGCGCTCCTTCTCTCGTTCCCGCTCCGGTTCCCCCCTGTATCTCGGTGTCTCCTATTTCCGTACCCAATCGCTCATGCATCCTGCGTCTCTGTAGCGGGCCGTCTTCGTTTACGGCACGCGAGGGGATGGATGGCTGTAGACGGAGCGTATGGCCTGCCAGCGGGTTGCGATGACGAGGCGGCGGGGGTGGGTGGCGAGGGCCAGGGTTGGTCCCGGCAAGCGCGCCGCCGCTGGTCACGGTCATTCGCTGGCGGTCGCTCGCGGTGCCGACCGGCCGCCCGCCGAACGCGAGGCTGGTGTGTGCGTGGCGCGGCGTCGTGGTATGCTCTGTACGACAGAGTAATCAGGGTGATGGGCGTGGCGGATCGACAAGACGTCCGCTGGTGACGACGAGATGGCGACGATACGGGAGGGGGGCGAGCGATGAGCGAGCGCGAACTCCGCTCGCCGCGCGAGGGTGAGCCGAGCGTGGAGGAGGCGCAGCGGGCGCTGGGTCTGGCGCGCGCGGCGACCGTGCGGAGCGCGCGCGCCGCGCAGCGGACGACGATGGGCGTCGGGTTGCTCGTCTGGGGCGTCGCCTGGCTGGTCGGCTATACGGCGCTGCAATTCCTGCCATTCGCGCTCGGCTGGGCGCTCTGGTTGCCGCTCGGCGGGGCGGCGTACGCGCTGACGCGCCGACTGCGCGACGACACGGTTCGCAGCGGCTGGGAGCCGCGTTTCCTCCGCGCGTGGTGGGTGATCGTCTTCGGCTCGGCCTTCCTGATCGCGACGGTGGTCCCGGCGGAGGCGATCGTGATCGTCCTGCTGACGGGGGGGCTGTGGGGGCTGGCGCTGCTCCTCTACGGGGTGGTCAGCGGGGAGCGGGCGCTGGCCCTCCTGGGCGGCGGGATCGTGGTCCTCGCGCCGCTGCTGCGCCACCTCTTGCCGGACTGGGGCGCGCTCGTCTTCGGGCTGCTCGGCGGCGGCGGGATGGCGCTGCTGGGGCTGTGGCGGGAGCGAGGCGTGAGGCGTGAGGCGTGAGGCGTGAGAAAGGAGTCCGTAGTCCGTAGTCGGTGGTCCGTAGACGGGGGTTTGCGGGCGGTAGTCCGTGGTCTGTAGAGGAGTCCGTGGGTAATGGGCCGTGGCGCGGGAGTTGGGGAGCGGGAGCGAGAGGGCACGGTGCATGATGGCTGCTGAGCGATCGCGGCAAGAGGCAGAGCGCTCACGACCCACACCGCCTGCCGCCGAGCCCCCTCACGACTCACGACTCTCAGACCAGGAGGAGGCGGGGGCGATGCTGCGCGAGCTGCTCCGTACGCCGCTCGATCCGCTCCTGGCGGATACCAACCGCTTGCGGCTGCTGGCCGCGCTGATCGGCCTGCCCACGGCGGGGGAGCTGGCCTTCACGGCGCTGCGCGAATTGCTGGGGCTGACCGATGGCAATCTCGGCCTGCACCTGCGGACGCTGGTGGAGCATGGCTACGCCGAGGTTCGCAAGGAGGGGCGCGGACGGCTCGGGCGCTCGTTCTACCACGCCACCGCCGTGGGGCGGGCGGCGTTCGATACGCACGTCGCCGCGCTGGAGGCGATCGTGGCGGCGGCGCGGGGAGAGGCGTGAGGCGTGAGGCGTGAGTGGGGAGTCCGTAGTCCGTAGCGGGCGGGTGGGCACGATGACTGGCGACCATGCTCGGCAATTACGGACCACCATCTACGGCCCCTGAAATCACCGCTCGCCGCTCACCCCTCTCCACTACGGACTACCGACCACGGACTACGGACTGGAGGAAATATGGCTACCAAAGTCGCTGCACCGGGCGCTGCTGACGCTGTGCCCGCCGTCGATCCCTTTCCGGGGCACGACTGGCTGACGGTCGTCGGGATCGCGCTGATCGTCGGGCTGATCGCGGTCTTCGTCCACGAGGCGTTGGGGCATGGGCTGGCGGTGCTGCTGACCGGGCACCAGCTGACGCGCGTGACCAGTGTGGACGCCGAGTTCGATGACGTGGCGATCGCTCCGGGGGCGCTGCGCTTCATCGCGGCCGCCGGGCCGTTCGTCAACGTGGTCGTCGGCTTCATCGCGTGGGGGGCGTTGCGCGCGGCGCGCGCCGCGCACAGTCGCTACTTCCTCTGGCTGCTCGGTTTCAGCAACTTCCTGGTCGCGGGGGGGTATCTGCTGGCACTCTCCTTCACGAGTTTCGGCGATGTCCACGACTTCATAGAAGGGTTGCCGCTGAAACCGCTCTGGCAGATCATCAGCACCGCGATCGGGGTACTCGGCTCGCTGCTCGTATTGCGGGTCGCGATGCGGTTGCTGGATCCCTTCCTGGGCTGGCAGCTGGGCGCGCGGAAGCGGCGCGCGATCATGCTGGCGCTGCCGCCCTACTTCGCCATCGGCATCTCCGCGATCATCGCGGGGGCGCTGAACCCGACGAGCCCGGAGTTGATCCTGATCTCCGCCGCCGCGGCCTCGTTCGGGGGGAACGCCTTCCTGGTGTGGCTGCCGATGTGGGTCCACGAGGAATCCGCTACGACCTCGCGCGAGCCGTTGATCGTGGGGCGCTCCTGGCCGTGGATCGCGGCGGGAGTCGTGGCGCTGCTGCTGCGCGTGGTGGTGCTGGGTCCGGGGCTGCCGCGCTGAGTGGCGTGGGGGATGCGTCGTGCGTCGTGCATGGCGGTGCTCCAGCGGCGATCGGGTGCCTGCGTCGGCACTGCCCGTGCTGACAATCGACGACCGACGACCGACGACTCGGGAGGGGAACGATGACTCGGGGGCGCTACTACGCTGCGGCGATACCGATCGCCGGGCTGCTGTACGTGCTCGCGCTGGTCGTGTTGCACAATCGCGTCGAGAACGTGGCGGTCGTCGGGGCGCTGATCCCGGCGATCCTGGCGGTGAGCGGCGCGACGGTGATCCCGGCAGGGCACTGAGGCGCGACGGGGCAGGCTGTGACGATCGCTCGCCGCCTTGCTGCGTTCCGGTTCGGCCCCACCCCTCGCCCGCCTGCCTGAGCTGAACGACCCTGACCGCCTGATTCTCACGCGCACAGTTCCGCCGCTTCGTGCGCGTGGGATGGGTCGGGACGGGAGTGTCCCCGGAGACCGCGTCTCCGCGCCGTTTTTCATGGTCGCACCCACTTGTATCGGCGCATAAAGCTGCTATGCTATAGACACTGTCATGCGGCCTGTAAGAAAATAAACGATTTGTTTCGGTATTGTACCCCTGGCCTCGGTCAGGGGTCGGCGCATCGTCTCCCCGGATCGTGACGTCTCGTAGGAGGAGTGTGGCTATGTCTGCTCGTTGGTCGCGTCTGTTGCGTCTCATCGGCCTGGTCGGGTTGCTCCTGATGTTGCTCCCGTCCGGTTTCGTCCCGGCGGCCGCGCTGGCGGCGGGGGGGAGCGGGCCGACACCATCGGGTCCACTCCCGCCGGGGGGCGGCGAAGTGTCGCCGCCGCTGGGCCAGAGCACCGGGTCGGTGGCGTTGATGCTGGAGATGAACGAAGACTCGTCCGGCGCGACCTATAACACCGCCACCGCGCAGGGGGCGTCCGAGTCGGACGCGGGGCAGCAGGCGCGCGCCCAGAAGGCCCGCAATGAGGGGGTGCAGCAGCAGACGCTGAATGCGCTGCGCGGCGCGGTCCCTGGCGCGACGGTCCTCTACCAGGTCCAGACCGCCTATAACGGCATCGCGGTGCAGGCCGATGCGAGCGCGGTGCCGCAGCTGGCGGCGCTGCCCGGTGTGCGGGCGGTCCACCTGATCCCGCTGCTGAGCCGCGATAACGCCGCCTCGGTGCCACTGATCGGGGCACCGGCGGCGTGGGCGAGTTATGGCGCGACCGGCCAGGGGATCCGGATCGGGATCATCGACACCGGCATCGACTATATCCACACCAATTTCGGCGGCTCCGGCACCGCCGCCGATTACGCGGCGGCGCGCACCGCGGCGAACAACACGACCGGGACGAGCCTGCCGATCACCAATGGCGGTCCGGCGCTCTTCCCGAGCGCGAAGGTCGCGGGCGGCTACGACTTCGCCGGCGACGACTACACCGGGGCGAGCAACGGGTCCGGGTCGGTCCCAGTCCCCGACAAGAACCCGTTGGACTGTAACGGGCATGGATCGCACGTCGCGGGGACCGCCGCCGGGTACGGGGTGAATGCCAATGGCACCACCTACACCGGCCCGTACGACAATACCGTGCCGTTCGATACGATGCGGATCGGCCCCGGGGTCGCGCCGGGCGCGCGGCTGTACGCCCTGCGCGTCTTCGGCTGCGACGGCAGCACGAGTCTGACCACGGCGGCGATCAACTGGGCGGTCGATCCGAACGGCGATGGCGACCCCTCGGATCACCTCGATGTGATCAACATGTCCCTCGGCTCGTCGTTCGGCACCAAGAACGACCCGAGCGCGGTGGCGACCGACCGGGCGGCGTCGCTCGGGGTGCTGGTGGCGGTCTCGGCGGGGAACAGCGGGGATGTCTACTACGTCTCCGGCAGCCCCGGCAGCGCGCAGCGGGCGCTGACCGTCGCCTCGTCGGTCGATAGCACCGACACCGTCGATGGCTTCCTGGCGAACGGGACGGTCCATCCCGCCACCCGCTCGGCCAATTACAATTGGGCCTCGCCCCCGGCGGCGAATCCGGTGCCGGTGACGAGGAATCTCTACTACCCGGCGACCAATCAGTACGGCTGTGCCGCCTGGGACGCCACGGAAGCCGCGAAGATCAGCAATATGATCGTCCTCGTCGATTGGAAGAAGGCGACCGACACGACCTTCCCCTGCGGCTCCGTCGCGCGCTCCAACAATGCCGCCGCCGCCGGGGCCAAGGGCATCATCATGGTGGACAGCAGCACGCCCTACTTCGAGACGAGCATCAGCGGCAATAATCTCATCCCGGCGATGTACACCTCGAAGGGCACCGGGGACGCGCTCTTTCCCCTGCTGACGGCGGGCACCCCCTCCAGCGTCTCGGCGACCCTCACAACCGCTTACTTCAACGCGACGAAGCTAGTCGTGCCCGCCCGCAACGACACCCTCTCCACCTTCACCTCGCGCGGCCCGAGCGGCGGCGACAACGGGCTGAAGCCGGACATCAGCGCGCCGGGGCAGACGATCTTCTCGACCAATAGCGGCACCGGGAACGAGGGCGAATCGCTCAGCGGCACCTCGATGGCCGCGCCGCACATGGCCGGGGTGCTGGCCCTGCTGCGCCAGCGGCGCGGCGGCTGGACGACCGAGGAGATCAAGGCCCTGGCGATGAACACCGCCGGGCACGATCTCTACACCGGGGATAGCCACAGCGGCACCGCCTACGGCCCGGCGCGGGTCGGCGCGGGGCGCGTGGATGTGCTCGCCGCGATGACGAACACCGTCGTCGCCTACGTCGATGACGGCTCGGGGCAGGTCGGCGTCTCCTTCGGGGCGGTGGAGGTCGCTGGCACGCTGACGCAGACACGCACCGTGCGCGTCAGCAACAAGGGGACGACCGCCGCGACCTATACCCTGGGCTATGGGGCGCGCACCGCGATCCCCGGTGTCGCCTACGACTTCCCCGATGGGAACACGATCACCGTGGCGTCCGGCCAGTCGGCGACCTTCCGCGTGCGCCTGACCGCGACCGCCGCCCAGATGACGAACGCGCATGATTTGACGGTCGCCGAGACGCAGGGCGGTTACTCGCGCCAGTGGTTGAACGAGGCGAGCGGCCTGATCACCCTCACCCCGAGCAGCGGCACCACCCTCCGCGTGCCGGTCTACGCGGTTGCGCGCCCGGCGTCGGCGATGACCACGACCCAGCCGCAGCTCGTCTTCCCGAATGCGACCGGCTCCGCCGCGCTCGGCCTGAGCGGCCAGGGGGTGGGGAACGGGGCGAACGCGCCCGCCGCGCACACGTCGATCGTGACGGCGCTGGAACTCGCCGCGACCAGCGATCCGCTGACCCTGCCTGCCGGGACCGCGCCGAGCGCGCGCGCCGCCGATCTCAAGGCGGTCGGTGTGTCCACCGCGCGGACGAACACGGCGAACGCCGCCAGGCTCAACAACAGCACGATCTACTTCGGCGTCGCCACCTATGGGAACTGGGCCGCCCCGTCGAGCGAGGCCGAGTTCGACATCTACATCGACGTCAACCGGGACGGCATCGACGACTACCGCCTGTATAACACCCGACTGACGGTTGCCGGTTCCCCCATCGACACGTTCGTGACCGGTCTCTACCGGATAGCGACGGACACAACCACCGCGCAGGGCTACACCAATGTGCTGTCGTCGCAACAGCCGACGGCGATCTTCAACAACAGCGTGCTGGTCCTGCCGGTCAACGTGACCGGCACGAACGGCGGCATCAATTTCGGTGCCGCGCCGAGCACACGCTTCAATTACCGCATCGATACCTACGATGATCAGGGCGTGCTGCGCGACACGACCGGCTCGCTCACCTACGACTACGCCAACCCCGGCCTCGACTTCACCGACGCGACGAGCCCGACCCCGCTGTTCTTCGATCTGCCGGGCGGGACGATCCCCGCGACGTTCAATCAGGCGGCGTTCGCCGCCAACGGGCCGACGGCGGACCCGGCGAGCGGCCCGAAGGGGGCGCTGCTGCTGCACCACTACAACATCGGCGGGGCGCGAGACCAGGTCGTGCCGGTGCGGCTGACGCGCACGCTCACCTTCACCCCCCCGGCGACCAAAGCCTATGGCGACGCGCCTTTCGTGGTGACCGCCACATCCGCGCCGGGCGGGACGCCGACGATCACGTCGCTGACGACCGCTGTCTGCACGATCGACGGCACCAACACCGTGACGATCCTGGTGACGGGGGCCTGCACGCTGCGCGCGGAGGTGGCGGATGACGGCACCTACGCCGTCGCGCGTGTCGAGGCGACGATCACTGTCGGCAAGGGGGCGCAGACGATCACCTTCGCCCCGCTCGCCGACCGCACGTATGGCGACCCGCCATTCACCGTCAGCGCCACCGCCTCCTCCGGTCTGACCGTCGCCTTCACGGCGAGCGGCGCGTGCGTCGCCAACGGCGCGAACGGCGCGACGATCACCCTGACCGGCGCGGGGAGTTGCACCGTCACGGCGGCACAGGCCGGGAACGGCAACTACGAGGCCGCGCCGCCGGTGGCGCGGACCTTCCAGGTCGTCTCCTCCGCGAGCCCGTCGCCGAGCCCGTCGGCATCGCCGTCGCCGAGCGTGCCCCACACCGTGACCCTGACCATCAGCGGCCCCGGCACGGCGACGCCGGGGGGCGGGGTCTATAGCGGGACCGCGACCTTCACCGCAATCCCGGGGAGCGGGGCGGTCTTCATCGGCTGGACGGTGGATGGCACCTTCGTCGGGTTCGCCAACCCGCTGGTGTTGCCGGTCACGCGGGACCGCGCGGTCGTCGCCACCTTCGCGGCGCAGGTCGCCTTCACCGACGTGCCGGGCGGCAGTCCCTACGCCGAGGCGATCGGGCAACTGGCGGCGCGTGGCATCCTGCGCGGGCCGGGCGATGGCACCGCCCGTCCGAGCGATACGCTGCTGCGCGCGCAGATCGCCGGGTTGCTGGTGCGGCTCGCCGGGTGGGACGCGGAGACCAGTAGCAATCCCTTCCGCGACCGGTGCGACGCCACCGGTGCGAATTGCATCGATCCGGCGCTCTGGAACGAGGTCGCGGTCCTGAGCTTCCACAACGTCGCGCGGGGCTTCCCGGATAACGTCTACCAGCCGCGCGAGGCGGTCATCCACGCCCAGGTGATCAGCTTCATCACCCGCACGATGGTGGCGAAGGGCTACTGGACCCAGGCGGACGCCGACGACCCGACGATCTACCCGAACATCCCGTCCGCTTCGGGCCACCGCCTCGACCTGGTGACCTTCGTCCGCAACGCGGGCGCGGCGCCGGGCCACCCGGCGAACCAGACGTGGGCCGACTGGGATCAGGCGGCGACGCGCGGGTGGACCGCCGGGATCCTCTGGCAGGCGTATAGCAGCTACTTCAGCACCAACTCTATTCCGTAGGGCCGGGAGCGGGGTTCACGGAGCGGGAGGGGGCCGTGCTCATCCAGGGCACGGCCCCCTCGCTCCCACGCCACCACCCGGCGCGGGCTAACCGGCTCGCTCGCGGCGCTGACGGGCCGGGTGAGCTGTCGGTCTGGCATGGGAGGGGCCTCCCGGTCCTGCAACGAGGACCGGGAGGCCCCTCCCATGAAGGGTAGCCACTACCCATGAAGGGCTCCTGCTTACCCGTGAAGGGCGGCAGCCCCCGATCATGGGTGGCTGACGCTGCTCGAAGTATCCATGAGGGGGACGAGGCCAGTCTGCGCGGATCGGCCCACCTTCGCGAGTCGATCGTGCCGCGTCACGCCGGAGGACGCCGGACCCAGCCGGTCGACGACCGGGGCGGGGTGGGGCGCTTCGACATTTCCCGTTGCTAGACAGCATGCCCCGGCCAGGAGCGCTCCTGGCCGGGGCATGCCGATCGTCCCGGTGCGGCTGAGGGAGCTTAGCGCCCGGCGAGCGCCTGATAGAGGAGTTGGGCGAACCAGGCGCGGGTGGCGGGGGCCTCCCAATCGGCCCAGGTGGCGGTCGTCGGGCGGGCGGGGATGGCCCCGGCGTTGGCGACGTAGGTCAGCAGATCGAGGCGGTGGCCGGACGCGAGGGTGACGTTCGGATAGATCGTCGCGTCGTCGACCGTCACCGGCGTCCAGCGCCCGGCGGCGACCATCGCGCGGGCGATGAAGGAGATCGTCTGGATCTGGGAGACCTCGTTGAAGGGGCCGTAGGTGCCGTCCTGGTAGCCCTTGGCGACGCCGTGCTCGGAGAGCGCGCCGATGTTGCGCCAGAGGTCGTCATCGATGCAGCTCTGGCGATCGTCGCAGCGGTCGTGGAAGCCGTTGCCGTGCTCCTCCAGATCCCAGCCGAGCGCGCGGGTGATCATCGCGGCCATCTGGGCGCGCAGGGTGTGATCGTCGGGGCCGAAACGCCCGTCGCCGTAGCCGCGGACGATCCCCTTGCCCGAGACATAGGCGATCGCGGTGCGCTCGGGGTGATCGTCGCCGACATCGTCGAAGCCCGATGAGGGGCGCGGCGAGGCCGAGGGCTTCGGGGACTCCGACGGCTCGGGCGACGCGGACGGCCTCGGGGACTCCGATGGGCGCGGGGACTCCGACGGCGCGGGGGACGCGGACGGGCGCGGCGACTCCGACGGACTGGGAGACGAGGACGGCCCGGACGTGGGGGCCGTCTGCCCGCTCGCGGCGGTCGCGCCGAGGGGGGCGGGGTGCAGCGTCGGGATCGCGCCGAGGCTGAGGGCCAGCAGCGCCACCGGGATCAGGCGGCGTAGCGGGCGTCGGGGGGCTCTGGGGGATTCGGGGGCGTGGTGCTCCATACGAGGTCTTTCCTTTCCTGAGACGAACCGTTGTCCATGTTCTTGCCGCGGCTGGAAGGTATACGCGACGATCGGCGCGGTGGATTTGTGGGCCTATTGTCCGCTGGCGTGCCGAGTGGGCGTATCGGTCTAGCGTAGTGCGGGGCGCGGGGCGCGACCATAGCCCATTCGCCCACCCCAGTCTAGCCCTTCCGCCCAGGACGGCCTACAGGCCGCGCCGGGACACTGGTCCCTCCGGGGGCTGGGTTAGTTGTATGGGGTTAAGGCGGCGTACGGAATCCTTGGTCCGGTATTCCGGGGACTCAAGCACCCATGAAGGCCACAATGCCCGCCTGCGCGGGCTGGGATCGGTGTACCGGGGCGAGGCTTTCCGCGTGGCGCTGTAGGCTATCAGCGACACCTTCGCCGGATAGGGCCAGGTGTCCGGTCGTATGTGCAGTCTGGTACGCAGTGTTTATACTTGTGGACAGTGTGAGTCCCCAGGCCACTGTCCCCGCCCTTGTGCGGCGATCGGCAGGACCTGGGGTTTCTTTTTCTCGGCGTCAGGTGCCTCTGGTAGAAACAGACTATTCGCCACACCGATTACAAACAGGGTCGATGAAGGACGCAGGCTCGATAGGGCAAGGGGTGAGGGGGGTGCCTCGCGGCGCTCATGGCATAAGGTTTTCATCCGTCGCCGCCCCGTGCGTCACGGCCCGGCGCGGCAACTGCCCGCGCCGAAGGGGACGATGCGCGCGGCGACGGCGGCGGGGGGCAGGGCGACTGTGGCGGTGCCGTTGGTGAGGGTCAGGGGCGAGGCGGGGTCGTAGTCGATCGTCAGCGCGACGAGGTCCGCGCCCCGGCAACTGAGGTCGGCGATCAGGCCGCTGGTGGCGGCGAGGATACTGAACTGGCGCGGGAACGTCGGGCCGTTGGCGACGCGCGGGAGCTGGCGCGGGGCGGGGTCGGCCGCGAACGGGAGCTGGACGTGCATCGTGTCGCTCGCGCGCCAGACCGGGAGCAGCGGCTGATTGAAGGCGTAGGCGGCCAGCCACGGCCCGGCCTCGGCGGCACCCCCGCTGTGCGGCAGGAGGGCGTAGCGGAAGGTGTGCTCGCCGGTGTCGGTGACCCCCTCCGCGTCGTCGCCGCCACCATCGGTCGCCTGGCGGACGAGGAGGAGGCTGAGGTTGTCGGTCCCGGCCAGCCCTTGCAGTCCGTGGGTGATCAGCGTCAGCCCCCCGCCGTCCGCCGAGACATCGCTCCAGGCGGTGAAGGGGTAGAAGACGACGCGGCGGTAGGTGCTGGTGCCGGGGGCGATCGGGCGATTGTCCACCTGATGGGTGTAGGGTGCGAAGCCGACATCGTCGGTGCGGCGGTCCGTGGCGCGCGTGGTCGGCAACCCCATCAGGGTCGCCGTGTCGGGCAGCGCCGTCAGTCGCACCGCGATCTCGACGAGCGGGCTATCGGCCTTGAGGGTGATCGTCTTGACGACCGGCACCCCGCCGAGGGTCAGCGCGACCTCCACGCGGGCCAGCAACGGCCCCTCCGCGAGGACGGTGACGCGCGCCGGGCCGCCGCTCTGCCGCGCGCGCTCCGCGCCGAGGGTCGCGCCGTAGACGTCGCCCGTATCGGCCAGATCGTAGAGATCGTCGCCCGGTCCGGCCAGGAGTTCGGGGCCGTCCCCCGCGCGCAGGCTGCTCAGCGTGCCGCCGCGCGCGCCATCGACTGTCAGCGTGACCAGCCCGTTTGTGAGGGTGACGCGCCCGTCCGCCCGGGTGACGGCGGTGGGGTGGGTGACGGCGGCGGTGCCGCCGGCGAGGCCGAGCCAGCCGATCGCGGGCACGGAATCGACCTTGAAGGCGACGTGATCGGGGCCGAGGCGCTGCACCGGGCCGGGCAAGCTGCCCAGGTCGGGGAGCGGCCCGGTCAGCTCGACGACCTCCGAGCGCGCCCAGGAGGTGGGATTGAAGACGACGACCGGGGCGTCGACCCCGCCGGCGATCCGCCCGAGGCGAGCGGTGAGTGCCGTCGCCGCATCCGCGACCGCGCGCACGAAGCTGGGGCGCTGCCACGCCTCCCAGACGCGGTCGAAGCTGGTCCCGGCGATGCCGTCGTGGGCGTCGTTGAAGGCGGCGGTGTCCCAGGCGTCGGGGGGGCCTTCCCCGAGGGGGACGCCGAACTTATCGGCGGCGGTGAGGAAGTATTCGCTCTCCTTATCGGCGATCTTGCCGTCCGGTCGCGAGCCGTAGAAGCCCTGCCAGAGGGGGTTACGGTCCGCGACGATCGTCGGCAATTCCTGGGTATCGAGGTAGCGGAAGGCGGTATCCGGGTCGGCCATGACCAGCACCGTGCTCATGTCGGCGGCGTTCCACCCGTCCACGAACGGGGGGAGGGCGGCGTTGGGGTCGGCGAAGTCGTCGCCGAAGGGGATGAAGAGGTACTTCGAGGTGGTCCGCGCCGCCTCGCGATCGATGATCGCGCGGAGGGCGACGCGCTGCTCCTCCTCGCTCGATTTGTCGCGCACGGCGTGGAGGGCGTCGGAGTAGGTCATGTACGTCGCGAGCACCTGGTGGGTCGGGTCGGCGGGGCTCTGCCAGCGGAAGGCGTGGGGGAGGGGGTTGGCGCAGGGGCGCACCTCGCAGATCGTGCCGATCCGCCCGAGGAAGAGGCTTGTGACGCCCAGCCCGTTCAGCATGATCGGCAGGGCGGCGGAGTTGCCGAAGGAGTCCGCCTGCCAGCCGGTGTGCGGCTCCACCCCGAAAGTGTCGCGGACCCACGCCGCGCCGCGCTGCCAGTTCTCCCACTGGATGGTCGGCGCGGGGAGGCTGGTGTCCTGCTGCGTGAGGCCGCCCCAGGCGAAGGTGAACTGGCCGGAGCGGACGAGGGCACGCAGGGTCGCCTGCTGTTCGGGGTGCGCGAGCCAGAAGTGCTGGACGAACGCGACCTGCTCCAGGTTGTAGCGGAAGCGCGGGTACTGCCGGGCGATCGTGATCGCGGTGGCGATGTTGCGGTCGGACTGGAGGCTGTAGGCGTCGTAGGTGTCGTGCCAGTTCGTGTCCCAGTGGGAGAAGGGGATGATGAACGCGACGCGGCTCGCCCCGGCGATCAGCCGCTGCGTCTCGGCGTCGAGGTTGGGCGGCGCGGTCGGGGCGGCTTTGATGGAGGGCGTGGCGCTGGTGCCGACCGTGGGGATGGCCGGGGTGTGCGGCACGACGGCGCTCGTACAGGCGACGAGGAGCAGGGTGAGGCCGACGACGGCGAGGAGGTGACGGGCGCGTGGTTGCGACATCGCGGCGCTCCAGGGTGCGGGCTGATTGTATCGACGCACGATGAACGTTGTGGGGCGGCGATCGGATTTGTGGCAGGTCGGCGACAGGTGGCAGGGGGCGCGGTGCACTGGCACGGGAGGGGCGGTGATTTGGGGGCGCTGGGTGGAGTGTAGCAGAGGGGTGGAAGGGGGGATGGGGCTATCCCGCAGGGGAGGGCCATTGGGGCGGGGAGGCCGTTGGGGGTGGGAGGCGGTCGGGCGTGGGCGGGGTGCGGGCGTGGGGAGGCCGTTGGACTGAATACCCATGAAGGGCACACTGGTCCCGGCTGAATGGCTGCGGCCACGAAGTACCCATGAAGGGCAGTGGCTCCTACCCGTGAAGGGCACAATGCTTCCGGGGGACAATGTCCCCTGCGGGGACTGGAATACTCCCCACGCCGCAGCGTCACGTAGCGTGCCCTTCTCCCAATCTGGGAGAGGGGTGGCGGGCGAATGCCCGCCGGGGTGAGGGCTTCACTTAGTATCCTTATCGCATGCCATGCGCGGCGACAGGACCACGCCGACCACAGCGCCGCTCATTGTGGCGCCTGATAGCGCTCCTGCGGCCCCTATGTGAGGTGACGAACATGCCGTCGGTACGTTCGGACTTCGGGCGGTAGGAACATCGGGCTATATGGCCCGATACGGATGCGCGGTATGCTGGTGGGCAAGATCCGCATGGTATCACAATGGATATTGGGGGCATTGGCAATCGCGCGCCGCGCCGCTTGGGTCGCCTGGTGTGTGTGATGAGCGATCGGGTTATGCGACGACCACTGGCGCTGGCGCGCCCGTTCCCCTTCCGCGATGAGTGTTCCGCCCTGGTCCGTCTGGTACCGGGGCGATTCGATCAGGCGGCGCTGCTCGCGCTCGCCCTTTTCGCCGTGTTGGTCGCGGCGCGGCCCTGGCTCCCCTCCGCAGGCGGCGGACCGCTCGGCGCCTTCCCCAATCTCCTGTGCGCCGTCCTGACAGCCGCGATGTGGCTGCGCGGGGGGCCGGGTCGGGATCGCGCGGCGGTCCTGATCGGCCTGAGCACGCTCTGCTACGCGATCGGGCTGTTGATCGACACGACGGGGGTCTCCAGGGGTGCGGCGCAGGCGGTCCCTTCGGGGGCGGATGTCGCCTATCTGCTGATGTATCCCCTCTTCGTCGGCGGGGTGCTCTGCCTGCCGCGTCGGCGTCTCGCGGCGGCCACCGGCGGGCGCATCGCCCTCGATGGGGTGATGATCATGCTGGGGGCGCTCACCTTCAGCTGGTTCTTCATCTTCGGCCCGTTCTTGCTCGGGGGACAAACGACCGGTATCGCGGCGGTCGTCGCCGCCGCGTACCCCCTGGGCGATCTGCTCAACGGCTGCTGCCTGCTGCTGATTCTCTCCCCGGCGATCGAGGTGCCGCGCCGGGCCGGGCACTTGCTCGCGACCGGGATCCTGCTGGCGGTGGTGGGGAATCTCGCCTTCGCGATACAGGTCGGCGCTGGCCGCCACGTCAATAACGGGGCGTTCGATCTGCTGTGGGCCGTCTCGCACTTCGTCATGGCACTCGCCGCGCCCCTGCTGCGACAACCGGCACGCGGGGCGGCGTCCGGTGCCGGCGGTGCCGCGCCCGCCACGCTGCGCTGGAGTCTGCTGCCCTACACGTTCCTCCCCCTGGTGCTGGCGCTGGTGGTCTACTCCCGGCACAGCGACACCGCGCCATTCCTGCGCGAAGGGCTGACGATGATCACCGGCCTGCTGATCGTGACGATCCTGGTGCGGCAGTTGCTGACGGTGGTGGAGAATGTGCGCTTGCAGCGCGTCGCCAGCGAGCACGCGCGGCGACTGGAAGGGTTGAACGCGGCGCTGGAAGGGGCACAGACGGCGTTATTGGCCCGCAACGACGAGTTGGCGGCGGCGAACGCGCGGCTGGAGGCGCTGGCGACGACCGACGCGCTGACCGGGCTGCCGAACCATCGGGCGACGGCGGCGGCGATCGACGCTGCGCTGACGCTGGCGCGCGAGCTGGCGCGCCCGAGCGCGATCCTCTTCTTCGACATCGACCACTTCAAGGGGATCAACGACGTGCACGGCCACGCGGCGGGGGACACGGTGCTGCGGGAGCTGGCGGGGGTGGCGCGGGCGGCGCTGCGCGAGGGGGATTACGTGGGGCGTTGGGGGGGCGAGGAGTTCGTCGCCCTCCTGCGCGCCACCCCTCCGGCGGAGGCCCCGGCGATCGCGGAGCGGCTGCGCGCGGCGGTGGCCGGGCACCGTTTCGGGGTCGGCGCGGGGCTCTGGCTGACCTGTTCGATCGGCCTCGCGGCGGCCCCGCAGGATGGCCTGACGAGCGCGGAGGTGCTGCACCGCGCCGATCTGGCGATGTATCTGGCGAAGCAACTGGGCTGCAACCGGGTCTGCGTCGTCGCGGATGGCGCGGCGCTGGACGCGGCGCTGGGCGCGGATGAGGGGGCGCGGGCGGCGGACTGAGCGGGGCATCGCGCTGGCCGGTGACACACGCCTGGCGCGGGCTGCTGTGCCGCTCGTCCTGCCGAGGCGCGTGCCTCACGCGCTGTTCCGCCGGACCCCTTCGCGGCGATCGATCCGTGGGTGGCGGCGCATGGCACGACCGTGGCGGAAGGGCGGGTGTCGCGCGGTCCAGGGTGTGACTCCGCCGGATCGCAGGTGATTTTCGCCTGCGGGGCCGGTGCGTTCAGTGTCTCGCGAGGGCGGCGTGAACATGCGCGCGTGCCCAGGCGTGGAGGTCCGCGTAGGCGTCCCAGGCTTGCTGCGCCCAGTCCCGGATCGCTTCCGGCTGTGCCGCGCCAGCGGGCGCGGCGGCGATGTCGGCGATGGTGAGCGCGCCGCGCATCGCCGGGAGCGGGGGTTTGGGAACAGGGAAGGGGCCGTCGAGAGCACGGCGTAGCAACTCGTAGCCGCCCCGATCGCGGCGATACTCCAGGCCATAACAGAGACCGCCGAGATGCGCGACGAGCGACTTGGCGGAGATGCAGTAGCGGTCGGGATGCTGGACGCAATAGGTGTCGAAGGCCAGCCGCCCGATGCCGGTGTATGCCGGGAGTGTGCCGGGCAGGACCAGGGTGTCCTGGTAGAGCGCGAGGCAACCCGCTGTCCCACCGACGATGAGCAGCCTGCAACCGGTGCAGCGGATCGGTCCGTCGGGCGCGCTCATGGTGTTGTCCTCTCCGCTCTAGTGCCTGCGCGCGCCGCCGTACCCTTCCCGCCCTCACGGTGTCGGCATCGTGCAGCGTTAGCATACGCCGACTCGGGTTCGCGATCTAGCGCTGCGGTGTTGCGGTGCCGGGGTGCCGCTCGATCCGGCGCGCGTGGCCGACTATCTCCGCCGTAAGGCGGCGGCGCGCGAGGTGGCGGTGTCGCGCGCCGCCCTGCTCGACCCCGACCTGCTGGCGCGGGCGCACGTCGATTACGACCAGCTGGCAGGGACGACACGGCGAGCATTCATCGCGGCGTTGCCGTTGCCGGGGTGAGGGCGAGCGGGGCGGCAATGGGCGCGCCCGCTCCGGCGCAGCGGGGCGTCGGCGGGTGGCGAGGATGCGGCGGACGTGGCGCGGCGGTGGACGGCCTCGGAGGCGCGCGCGGGGGTCACTTTCCCGCAGCGAGTAGGCGTGTTAGCGGGCGCGACGGCGGGTGGCGTGGTGCAGCGCCCTGGCGCGGACGTGCGGCGTGGGGACACACCAGCGGGAGACGGCCGCGTGTCACGCGCGGTAGCGGTGGCCCGTACGTTGCACAGCGTGGCGGGTCTGGGTCTGGCCGTGTGTCGTTGTCTTCGTGGCGGGGGTGGGTGATGGCCGAATCGTTCGTTGCCGGGCGCGCTGGGGCTGCCGCGTCGCCGGTTGCACGGTCGCGCGGTCGGCTCTGGCCGCTCGTGGGGATCGTAGCGGGGCCGCTCGCGCTGGCGGCGCTGGGGACGACGCACCCGATGCACCTCGATGGCGGGACGGCGGGGTGGTGGTTCCACCTGCACTTGCTGCTGATCCCGCTCTTCCCCCTGCTGGGGATCAATCTGTGGTGGCTGCTGGCGGGGGAACGCGGCCCGCTGGCCTGGGTGGGGCGGGTGGCGGCGTTCGTCTACCTGACGTTCTACGGTGGGCTCGATCTGCTGGCCGGGGTGGCGGCGGGGCTGGTGCGCGACCGGGCGACGCAGGGGGGCACCGGCGAGTTCGCCAACGTCGAGCCGTGGCTCTTCATGACCGGGAATCAGCTCGGCGACATCGGGGCCTACGCCTTCTTGCTCGGCGCGGCGCTCACCGGCGGGCTGCTGCTGGCGCGGCACGGCGGGCGCGCGGCCCCCGGCGCGGCGCTGCTCCTGCTCGCGGCGCTCCTTTTCACGCGCAGCCACATCTACTTCCCGGTCGGCGTGGGCGCGATGCTGCTGCTGGCGGTGGGGTGCGGCTGGTTGCAATGGGTGCGGCTCGGCGCGGCGGCGCGCGGGTGAGCGGTGCTGTCCTGGGGCGTGGCGCGGTGGGCCGTTCGGGTCTTTCTCTTCCACCTCCATTGACAAAGACGGTGATTTACCGTACATTTTGCTTGTACTTGTGCGTCGGTGAGCGCCCGGCGAACGTGGAAGAGTTTGCGAGGAGCCTGAGCATGGTTGCAACAACAGATCGCGTCGATCTACGCCTGGAGGCGGATGTAAAGCGAATGTGGGAGCGCGCCGCCGCGCTCGCCGGCGTGCCGCTATCGGCGTTCATCAAAATGGCGACGTCCCAGTGCGCGAGCGAGCTGATCAGCGCTAATACTACGCTGACGCTGAACGCGGATGATACAGAGTGGTTCTTGGAAATGCTGCGCCAGCCTGCGCCGGAGCCAACCGTGGCGATGCAGCGCGCGTCTCTCCGACGCCGCGAGTTGCTCGGGAGTTAAGGAACGATGTGCGCGCCGCAGCCCCCTTTCATATCGAACGCCTTGCGGATCATGATCGCAAGGCGTTTTCGTGTGGGGAGGAGGCCCTCGACCGCTGGTTCGCCGATATAGCCCCTCAGCATAATAGCCGGGGTCTGGCGGTGGTGCAGGTGATGATCGAGGAGGCATCCGGGTTCGTAGTAGGGTTCTACTCCTTGAGTAACTATGCGGTGCGCGGTAGCGACCTTCCAAAGATCGCTGGCAAGAAGATGCCCCAACAGATGCAGGTACCCATGCACCTACTCGGCAAGCTCGGTGTCCACCAGGCGTATCAAGGGCGAGGCATTGGCCAGGCGCTGGTGAGCCACGCCCTCCAGAGTGCGAAAGCCCAGACCGATGTGTCCGCCTCGATGGGCGTGGTGGTCGATGCCCTCAACCCGGTACTCGTCCCCTGGTATCAGCGTCTCGGGTTCGTGGTATTCCCCAGCAGCCCGCTTCAATTGGTGATAACGATGGTCGCCATCGGGCGTGTGGAGTAGCCGCCTCCTCACCCCTGGCGCACGCGCGGGGCGATCAGCAAGGGTTCACAAGGCAGCCTCGGCTCACGCACTGGTAGCGGTCAGGTCTTTGTCTTCCATTTCCCAGGCGTGATTCAGCGTGTGATACGCGGTGTGCCGGATGAGGTAGCGGAGCGGCCAGGTGCGGGCCATTTTGCCCTCGGCATGGAACGCCCGAATGGCCGCGCAATAGGCGTCGCGGTGCGCGCGCAGGTCCGCGTCGGTCAGCAGCGCGCTTGCGGGGGGCTGCACGCCGAGCTTCTTCGCCCAGTCCCGCTCCGTGCCGAGCGTGTGGCGGACGATCTGGTCCCGATCGCGCCCGCCTCCGCGCGGCCCGCGCGCCATCTCGGGCGACACGCGCGCCCGCACCTCGTCGAAAAAGGCCCAGCACGCCGCCATCAGCGCCAGTTCACGGTCCAACGCTTCGCGCGACACCGCTTGCTTATCGAGGTCCGAGAATGCGAACGAGATGCCCCAGAAGTCGGTCGAGCCGACGCCCGGATAGCGCTCGACCACATCGACGGTGCCGCTCGCCGCGAATGCCGCCGCCAGCCCGGCCAGCCGCGCCACCGCCTCATAGCGCGGGCGGTAGGCGTCGAGTAGCGCGGTCGCGGCCTCTGCGGTCTTCGCCCCGCGCTCGAGGCCGGGCCAGTCGGGGGCCACCGCGACCACCCGCTTGCCCTTCGGCCCGATCTCGAGCATCACCCGCATCTCGCCAGCCATCGTTCCTCCTCGCACCGCAGGTCCGGTGCCCGATGATCGCGCCGTGTCGTGAGGACATAGTGTGAGGACATAGTACCGCAGCGACCGGGCATGGTACGTCCAGGTACTGGTGCGGGGCCAGGGTCGAGGATGGAGACGAGCCGCACGGCCCTCTCGGCGTGGCTTGTCGGTGGACTGCATACCCATGAAGGGCACACTGTACCCCGTGGGGCAGCCACTACCCATGAAGGGCACACTGTACCCCGTGGGGCAGCCACTACCCATGAAGGGCACACGTACTATCCGCCTGCGCGGATTGGAATGGACCAATCCCGTTCGCTCTCTTTCGTTCTCTGTGCCGCTGTGTCTTTTGTTCCGTTCCCTTCTCGTTCTCCTCTCGGCGCTCGGCGTCTCGGCGTCTCGGCGTCTCTGCGGTGATCCCTCATCCCTCGTATCCCGCTTGCTCTCCCGTCTCCCTCTGTGTCTCCTGTTCCGTCCACTGGTCCCCACCCGCCCACTTGATCTCCCGCGCGGACGAGCGTATAGTAGTACGTACGCTGGCGAAGTCTGCGCCGCGCCGCTGCATAGGTGCGTGTGTGGGGAGGTCGATCGCGGAGAGGAGCCCGCCGATGTTGCGCCATTCAACCGCCCATGCCCCCGAGATCCTCCCCGCCGATCCGGGGCACGGCGAGGGTTTGACCTTCGCGGGGGCCTGCGAGGCGCTAGCCGTCTCCGCCGGGGAGCTGACGGCGCTGCGCGAGGCGGGCCTGGTCGCCTGCCTGCGGCGCAAGGGGCGGCAGGTCTACCCGCGCCCCGCGCTGATCCTCACCCGCATCCTGCGCGAACTCGGCGCGGAGCGCGATTGGGACGCGCCCACCCTCTGCTGGTACGCCGATCTCGTCTTTGCGGCACAGGTGGGGCGGACGATCCTGCTGCCGACGCTGTCGTTCGGTGGGGCGGGCACGCAGGACACCGCCGCGCTCGATCCGCCCGGCTCCTGGCTGGAGACGGGGCATGTGGCGGCGGTGCTGCGCGATCTCGGACCGGGCGGCCTCGATAGCGACGAGGTCGACGAGCTGGTCGTGGGGACGCTGCGGAGCCTGGTGGCGATCGCGCTGGGGCCGGACGGGCATTGGCCCGACACGGCGGCGTTGCGGCGCACGGCGCTCTTCCCGATCGTGGACTGGTTCGAGCGCGGCAACATCCCGATCCTGGGGCAGGCGGGGGCGATCGCGCGCGACGCGCCGCAGGCGTTCATGGCGCTGGTGCTGGCCTTCACCACGATCGCGCCGCCCCTCTCGAAGGAGTTGGGGCAGCTGGTCCGCGTCACCCACGCGAAGCTGAAGGGGGGGGCGCTGGCGGTCGGCGAGTCGGTCATTCCCGCCGACGAGCAGGCGATGATCGGCAACGAGACGCTGGTCGCGGTGGACAAGGTCTACGCCGCGAAGGCGACGGAGATCCACTCGCCGCCCGCCGCCTGGGATTTCCAGGTGGGCGTCGTCACCGCGCAGAAGCGGACGGTGTCGTTGCAGATGAAGCTGCAAGCGGAGCTGCCGCAGCAGACAATCGACAACATCATCGACCTGATCCGCCCCTTCCTGGGCGCATACGGGGCGCGCGTGGTTCATCTCCTCTACGAGGTGGCGAACGACCCGCCGTACTGGCGCAATCCGCTGATCACGGTGGAGACGAACGAGATCTTGGACCGCCTGGGGCTGACGCGCGACAAACGCGGGGTCCATTATTCGCGGAACCGGGAGACGTTGCGGAACGTGCTGAACGCGGCGCACGGCCTGGAGATCGTGGGGGAGTACACGACCTGGGAGGGGGGCGCGAAGGTCCGCAAGGCGATGCGGAAGTCGGTGCTGTCGCTGATCGGGGCGACGTTCGACGAAGGCGAGAGCAGCGGGATCTCGACCGAGGAGCTGTTCCAGCGCGGCCTACCCAAGGAGATGCAGATCCGCCTCAACTTCTATGAGGGGGTGCGGCGTCCGGACGGACGGCTGGGGAATCAGTACGTGCTGATGCCGCGCCTGGTGGAGCCGCGCAAGCTGTCGAAGGCGAGCCATTCGGCGACGCACGAGCTGCTGCGCGCATACCTCCTCTTCCGCTATCGCCAGACGCGGATGCGGAGCCACACGCTGACGGTGACGCGGCAGACGGCGTTGGAGAAGGCGAATATCACGAACAAGAACCCGCGCCAGGGGACGCTGACGCTGCGGAAGGCGCTGGAGAAGCTGGTGGCGAACGGGACGATCGAGGGTTTCTCGGACATGCTGCCCGCGAAGCCGCACGAGACGTTCGAGGTGACGCTGGCGGCGAGCGCGGTCCACAATCTGCCGGTCGCGGTGGGGGACGACGAGTAGGGCGCGGGAGACGAGGAACGAACGGACGTTGGCTGCAGAGACGCAGCGCCGCAGAGGACGAACGAGAGAGAGAAAAAGGACGGAACAGGAGGCGCAGAGACAAAGAGACACAGAGGACGACGGGAGAAAGAAAGGAGCGGGGTATTCCAGTCCAACGGCGCTCCCACGCTGGTGAAGCCCTCACCCCGGCGCTCACGCGTCACCCGCCGCCCAGAGGGCACTCGCCTCTCAAGGAGAGGGGCCTCGTTGGGGGCAGGGGTAGGTTTCTGCGACCACCCTCACCCCCTACCCCGCCGCTCAGGAGGCACTCGCCTCTCAAGGAGAGGGGCCATCGCCATTGCAAGGCTTCTGGCTCCTACTTAAAGCGGGGGGCTGCACATATAGCGGCACCGCCCCCACAAGTCGTGCTTTCTCCTCTCTCCCGTTCTCTGTGCCTCTGAGGCCAATACCCTTTCAACGCCGACGACTCAGTCGTCTACCAGGAGGGCGAGGAGGGCTTGGAGTTCGGCGGCGAGTTCGGCGCGGCGGGGCTGGGGGGTGCCGGGGCGGGCGGCGAGGCGACCGCGTACGACGCGGAGGGTGCGGAGGAGCAGGTCTACCTGGGCGTCGGCGAGGGGCGCGGCGGTCGCGGCGGGATCACCGAAGGCCGCGCCGAGCGGCGACTGGATGACGAAGTCTGCCTCCACAGTGGCGTCGCCCGCATGGGTGCCCGTTGTGGCGGCGAGGGGATCGGTCGGTGTGGCGGCGGGGAGGGACAGGTTGGGGTAGAGGGCGGCGAAGGGATCGCTCGGATAGTCGAACGGGGCGTCCGGGTCGGGCGCGGGGAAGTCGAAGGTGGCAGCTACGTCGGCATGGGACGGCAACGCCTCGGCGGGTGCGAGGGGCGCGAGGTTGGCGGTGGGGCGCGCGACCGGGTTGTAGAGGCGCGCGGCCGCGCCGAAGAGCCGCCCGGCGGTGTCGGCGTCGAGCGTGCCGGCGTCGCGCGCCTCGACCGCGGCGAGGTGGAACGATTCCTCGCGCGTGAGGTCGGGGTCGCCCTCGCGCAGGACCATCGCGCGGCGGGCGATCATGCCGAGGAGGTCGGGGTCGGGCTCGCCCCCGGTGGCGGGCGGGGGCGCGGCGCGGCGACGGCGCTGCGGCTTGGTGGCGTAGACCTCGCGCGGGCGGATCGTCTCGCCATTGCGGGCGCGGATCAGCCATTCCTGGCGGGCGTCGGCGGCGGGGATGGAGGCGATGGCGGCCCCGGCGGACTTGGTGAGGAGGCCGGTGGCGACCGCGTCCTCGACATCCTCGTGGCGCAGGAGGCGGAGGCGCTCGTCCACGTACCCCTGAGAGCGGTGGACGCGCCCGGCGAGGCCGACGGTGGTGAGCCCTTCGATCCGGGCGATCTCTTTGAGGGCGCGGGCTTCTTCGACGCCGTTGAGGTCTTCGCGCTGCAAGTTCTCGATCAGCTGGAGGACGCGGCGCTCGGCCTCGGCGCTGTCGTTGATGATGACGGGGATGCGCGCGAGGCGGGCGCGGGTCTCGTCGTCGGCGCTGGTGTCCAGGGCGAGTTTGATCGCGGCGTAGCGGCGGCCCCCCGCGACGACGATGTAGCGCATGTCGCCCGAGCGGTCGAGCCCGGCCTGCCGGACGACGATCGGCTGGAGGAGGCCATGCCGCACGATCGACGCGGAGAGTTCGGCGAGGCGCTCCGGGTGCATGTATTTGCGCGGCTGGTCGGGGTCGGGCGTGAGCTGGCCGAACGCGATCTCGCGCGCGCCGCCGAAGAGGCGGTCGGCCCCGAGCTGCACCATCGTGGGCGGGGTGGCGGGCTGCGGGGTGGTGATGCGCGGTCCCTTGGGCGGGGCGATCCGTGGCCCGCTCGAACGCTTGCTCATCGGACACCCTGGGCGGGGGACGGAACAGGAGACACAGAGACACAGAGGACGGAAGGAGCGCGAAGGGACGTTTGCCACAGGGCACGCGAGGCGCACCGGGCGCGCAGAGAACGAGGGAGAGACGAGAGAGAGAAAGACAGGGCATTGGCGATGCAGAGATAGAGCGACGATATGCCAGAAAAAAGGGATGCAGCATCAGGTATGGTGGTTGTGAGGACGTGGCCGCACGATCCCGAAAAATAGGGACGGCTCTGTGCCCGATGGAGGAGATCGCTCATCATCGCCCCACCGTGCTCTTGTCCTTCTCCCGTTCCTCTCTGTGTCTCTGCGCCTCCTGTTCCGTCCCTTCCTGCTCCGCCAACTCGTCCTCGGTGAGGGGATAGAGGCGGGCGGCGAGGCGGTGGAAGGCGACAGCGACGCCGGCGCGCGGGCTGTTGAAGACGACGGGGACGCGGGCATTGATGGCGCGTTCGATCAGCGGGGAATGCGGGATCGGGTCGGCGACGAGCGCGCCGTAGCCCTCGCGCAGGGCGGCGAGGCCGTCGCGCTGGGGGGCTTCGTCGGCGTGGTAGTTGGAGGGGAGGATGGCGGCGAGCGCGGCGACGGCGAAGCGGTACTGCACCAACTCGTCGCGCAGGGCGAAGATGTCCACCAGGGCGTCGATGTCCTGCTGCGCACCGGTGCGGGTCGGGACGATGGCGAGGTCTCCGGCGAGGAGGGCGCTCGTCTGGGTGAAGCCGAGCATCGGCGCGGTATCCACGATGATGGCGTCGTAGTCGTCCGCGACTTCCTCCAGGAGGAGGCGCAGGCGGAGGGGACCGGCGGGGTTCTGGGCCAGCGCCGCGGCCGCGACCTCGATCGAGCGGTCGCCGGGGACGAGGTCGATCAGTTCGCTGATGGGGCGGACGATGTCGGCGAGGCCCCGGGAGGGCTCGGCGATGCGCGCGCCGATGCCGCCCTCGGTCGGCACGGGGTGATCGGAGAGGGCGCGGGTGAGGCTGGCCTGGCTGTCGAGATCGACGAGCAGGCAGCGGAGGCCGCGCAGGGCGAGCGCCCCGGCGAGGTTGTAGCTGGTGGTGCTCTTGGCGCTGCCACCTTTGCGCCCGAGGACGCCGATGCGGAGCGGCGTGCTCGTCATGTGGTCCTCCCGCGTGCCCATCGCCGGTCCGCGCCGCGCGGTGCCGGATAGCCCTGTTCGTATAGGGAGATGATAGCCGATTTGGGGCTTCCTGGTGAGGGCTGCGGGGCGGGGATCGGCGCGGAGGCGTGGGGAGAGGGGGGACGTTGGCCGCAGAGATGCAGAGACACAGAGGATGAGCGAGGGATAGGGGGACGGAACAGGAGACACAGTGGTACAGAGGACGGCCCTCACCCCGGCGCTCACGCGCCACCCCTCTCCCGATCTGGGAGAGGGGCCTCGTTGCGGGCGTGGGGCGGGTGCCGGACGCGACCCGCGCCCCCGCCCCACTGGCGTCCGGCACCCCGCCGCCCGAAGGGCACCCGCCCAGTCGAGGAGAGAGGGGCCGCGTCGTTACGTGGGTTGGTGGCATGTCCAGCCACGCCTGCGGTATACCGGGCCGCGCCGCCGTGACGCTGGCGCATGCCCTGAACGGGCGTCTGGTCTTCGCCGTCTGGGACGATGCGAGCACGCTGCTCTATCGGGCGGAGGGCTACGACGCCACGGCGGACGGCAATTTCGGGCCGGGGCGCGGGGTGGCGTCGGCGTCGGGCGGGGCGGGGCGGGGAGCGTCAGCCCTGGATGGGCGCGCCGACCGGACGCTGCGGCGGCGTGCCGTGCGGCGTCGGCTTCGCGCCGATCTGGTCCCCGGCGTTCTGAAACGCGGCGGCGCGCAACACCAGCGGTGTGAGCGCGCCGCCGCGATCGGGCTCAGTCGGCGTTGTCGGCCTGCATGATGGCGAGGGCCTGCGCGGCGGGGAGGGGGCGGGCGAGGCCGTAGCCCTGGCCGAGGTCGCAACCGGCGGCGCGCGCGCGGGCGATGTGGGCGGCGGTTTCGAGCCCTTCGGCGACGACGTTGAGGCCGAGGGTGTGGGCGAGGGCGGCGATGGCGGGGACGATGGCCCGCCCGCGCGCGCTCTGGCCCTCCGCTTCCGGGCCGAGGAAGAAAGTACGGTCGATCTTGAGGGTGTCCATTGGCAGGTGTTGGAGGTGACTGAGGGACGAGTAGCCGGTGCCGAAGTCGTCGAGGGCGAGGCGGACGCCGAGGGCGCGCAGGGCGGCGAAGGTCGCCTGCGCGCGGTCGAGATCCTGCACGGCGGTGCTCTCGGTGATCTCCAGTTGCAGGCTGGTGGCGGGGAGGCCGGTCTCCGCGAGGACACGGGCGATGGCGGCGGGCAATTCCGGGTGCTGGAACTCCGGGGCGGAGAGGTTGACGGCCATCACGATCGGGCGGCCCAGGGCGGCCTGCCAGCGGCGGGCCTGCCGACAGGCTTGGGTGAGCACCCAGCGGCCCAGCGGGAGGATCAGCCCGGTCTCCTCCGCGAGGGGGATGAAGTCGTCCGGCGGGATGTTGCCGTGCTCGGGGGAGTGCCAGCGGACGAGCGCCTCCGCGCCGACGAAGGTGCCGGTGCGGAGATCGCGCTGGGGCTGGAAGTGGACGGTCAGGGCGTCGGTGGCGAGCGCCTGCCGGAACGCGGCCTCCAGTTGGAGGCGACGGCGGCCATCTCGGCGACGAAGAGCTCGGCCCGCCCGCGCCCGTGCGCCTTGGCCCGCCCGAGGGCGCTATCGGCGTCGCGCAGGAGGAGATCGGGGGTGGTGGTGGCACCGTCGGCGAGGGCGATGCCGATGGAGGCGCTGATGGTAACCTCGTGCCCGGCGACGACGCAGGGGACGTCGAGGGTGGCGAGGAGGCGGTCGGCGAGGAGGCGGGCTTCGGCGACGTCGCGGACCTGCTCGAGGAGGACGGCGAAGAGATCGCCGTTGAGGTGGGCGACGACGTCGTTGGTGCGGCACGCGCGCCGGAGTCGGGCGGCGAGCAGGCGGAGGAGTTCGTCGCCGGCGGCGGGGCCGAGGCTCTCGTTGATCCGCTTGAAGCGGTCGATGTCCACGGCGAGGAGGGCGACGGGCTGCGGGCGCGACCCCGTGCGGGCCAGCGCCGCCTCGATGCGGGCCATGAAGCGGGCGCGGTTGGGGAGGCCGGTGAGCGGATCGTGCGCGGACCAGTAGGCCAGCTGCGCTTCGAGCGCCTTGCGGGCGGTGACGTCGCGCGCGTTGAGGACGAGGCCGCCGATATCGGGATCATCGAGGAAATTGGTGAGCAACGCCTCGAAATGGTGCCAGGAGCCGTCGCGCGCGCGCAGGCGATAGGTGAACGGGGTCTGGGCGTGCGGCGCGGCGGCGCTGGTCGCGAGGGCCTGGTGGAGGACGGGCAGATCGTCCGGGTGGACGAGATCGAAGTCGCGGAAAGGGAGCGCTTCGTCGTCGTCGTAGCCGAGAAGGCGAGTGATGGCGGGGTTGCCGTAGCGCCGCGCGCCGGTGGCATCGACGATGGCGATGACGTCGGCGGTGTGTTCGAGGAGGGCGCGGCCGCGTCCTTCGCTGTGGCGCAGGGCGACCTCGGCCTGGTGGCTGGCGGTGATGTCCTCGACCATCGCGATGGTGTGCTGGAGCGCGCCCCGATCGTCGCGCAGGGCGGTGAGGGTGACGCGGACCCGGATCCAGGAGCCGTCGCGGTGGTGCCAGCGCTTCTCGTGGACGTAGCTGTTGCGCTGGCCCGCGCGGATCTCCCCGATCAGGGCGAAGCTCCGCGCCAGATCGTCCGGGTGATTGAGGGTGAGCGGCTGGAGTTCGCGCAGTTCCTCGTTGGTGTAGCCGAGGAGGGCTTGCAGGGCGGCGTTGTGGTAGCGGAGGGTGCCGCCCGCATCGGCGATGGCGAGGGCGAACGGGGCCTCGGTGAAGATGGCGCTGAGCTGGGCATACGGGGGTATCCCTAGCGGGCGCGGGAGTTGCTGCGTGCGTTCGATCGGGTGCGAGGCGACCTGCTCGGTCGACCAATCGCCCATATTACCTCGCTGTACATCTCCGGTGCGTGTCCCGACTTTCGCCCTTGCGAAGCGACAACGCACGCGCACCAGCGTAGTATGCGCGCCGGATGCGGCGGTGTCATCCACTAACGGGCTGAGAAGGGGGGGGACATACGTGCTATATCGCGCGGTGCCTCTACCGGTACAACGCCGCTGGCCCGGCTCGATGGGGCCGGACCAGCTCTTTGTCCGGTTCGCATACCGGTATCGGGCGCGATGACGGTACCATCATGCGCTGTTGCGCCGAAGCCCTCTACTGTACGCGGTCGATGCCGAACTGCGGGCATAAAGGCCGGGGGCTGTCGGTTGACGGCCCCCGGCTGCTTGTGTTGTAGGTGCGGCGTGCGTGCGGCGCGCTAGGCGCGGCGGCGCAGGCGGCGGGTCAGCAGCGGCAGGGCCACGAGGCCAAAAGCCAGCAGCGGCAGGAGCAGGAGCCACACGGGGAGGCTCGGCGACTGTGCCGGGGCGGGCGCGAGGGCGGGCAGGATGTTGTCGGCGGCGTTGAGGCCACCGCCGCCGCCGGTGTTCGGCAGGCCGGGCAGGAAGCCGCCGTTGCCGGTCGCGGGCGGCGTCGGGGCGGGGCTCCCTGAGGGGCGCGCGGTCGGGGTGAGCGACGGGCGCGGCGTCGGCGACGCGGACGGCGACGGGCTCGGCGCGCGGGTCGGGCTGGCGGATGGCGTGGGGCCACCGGCGATCGAGGCCGGGAGCTGGCGATAGGTCGTCTTCAGCGTGGCGACGCAGGAGGTATCCGGCGCGCCGGGGTTGGCGATGTTGCTGATGAGGATGGTGAAGCCGCAGTTGCCGACCGGCTCGCCGGGGACGATCGGGGTGTGGCCGCCGCCCGGCAGGGTGACGCTGACGACGTTGGTGAGGGTCGCCTTGACGACGTCGGCGTAGCGGGGCGGGGTGATCGGGTCGAACTGGCCGCTGACCAGGACGGTCGGGCGGTCGCTCTTCACCGGTTGATCGGCCTTGGGGTCCGCGCCCTTGGAGGGCCAGGAGGCGCAGAGGGTGGAGTATTCGAGCAGGGACGGCTCCAGGGCCGCGCGGACTTCCGGCAGGATGCTCTTGTCGGCATCGAGCGCGGCGTTGAGGCGGGCGGCGGAGGTGTCCTTGCTACAGACGACGGAGAAGTGCATCCCGAGCGCGGTCGGGTCGTTCCCTTCGTTGAGGATCAGCGGCAGGAGGTTCTGCAGCCAGACGTAGTCACCGCGCGAGGTGCGGGTGATCATGTCCGGCAGGAAGGGGACGAGCGAGGTGCTGTAGGTGAGCTGGAAGAGGAGGCTGGTGAAGGTCGCGCCATCGAGCGCGGCCTTGCCGGACTCTCCGGTGGCCGGGTCGGTGAGGGTGAGGATCGCGGGGCTGGCGTCCAGCTTCGCCACCGTGGTCTGGAAGGCGGCCTTGAGGTCGGGGTTGGCGGCGGCGCAGGCGGCGTTCGCGGCGCAATCGGTGAAGAGCTCGGTGAGCGCGCGGTTGAAGCTCTGCGGCGGCTCGTAGAACCAGGCGAGCTGGAGGGGGACGATGGAGCTGAGGTTGTTGGTGCGGACGAACTGGCCGAAGTCGCGCGCGACGGCGAGGCCCAGCTCGGTGCCATACGACCCGCCGATGACGTTCATCGCGGGGTAGCCGAGGGCGAGGCGGATGTCGTTGACATCGGCGGCGTTCTCGGTGGTGGTGTAGGCGCTGAGATCGACGCCCGCCCCGGTGAGGCGGTCGCGGCAGCGGTTCATGGCGGTGATGAACGGCGAATCGGCGAACGCCTGGAGGTAGAAGCCCTGCTGGGTGGTGCCGGAGACCTCGGGGCATTGCAGCGAGGGCTGCGATTTCCCGGTGCCGCGCTGATCGAAGATGACGACGTCGTTGTTGGCGGCGCTGGCCTTGTAGAAGGCGCTCTCGGCGGTGAGCAAGGTCGAGAAGACCTGGTCGCTCTGGCCGGGGCCGCCCGCCAGGAGGACGGTCATTTCCTTGGCGGGGGTGGCCGCGAGGGCCTTGTAGATGGCGACCGGGAGGCGGACCGTGGCCCCACCGGGCGTGGCGTGCTTGGCGGCGGCGGCGACGGTGCCGCAGACGACCGATTGCCCCTCGACCTGGCCCTTGCCGAGGGTGTAGGCGCACGGCCCGGCCTCGAAGCGCGGCAGGCCGGTCGTGACGGGGGCCGGGGGCGCGGCGACCCCGACGGCGGCGACGCTCCCTGCGGGCAGGGCGGCGAAGCCGAGCCCCCAGACGAGGCTGAGCAACAGGAGCGCCCGGAGCGCGCGCCCGGCGAGCGTCGCGCGCGCGGCTGTGGGCGTGGGTGTGGGCGGTGTGGCCGCTGGTGGGGTCGTACTGCGAGACATGCGCCTTCTCCTCCGTATTCCTCTCTCCGTGCCGGCAACGGTGTCGCACACAGGGGTCTGCCACGGTGTCCGTTGCGCGCGCGGCCCGGCCCCGCCTCCCCGGTCGGGTTGCCTGTGCCGCCGCGTGCCACCGATGCAGCCCCGCCGGGTGGCGGTGCGGACGTGTTGCGGGCGTCTCATTGTGGACGGGCGCGGGGGCGGCGCGCGCGTCGCCGGGCGTGCACCGGGGGGGCTCCGCCCGGTGGAGGGGGGAGCGCCCGGGGCGTTGCCGGGTGGTGCGGGACACCGTTGTGCCGTGGCCTGTCGCTGCGCGCATCATACAGGATGCGGGGAGAGCGGGGAAGGGGCGGGGGCATTGGCGGGCAGTCGGGGTGTCGCAAGGTGCCCTCGCCGCAGGTACGAATTGCGGCGAGGGCGGGAGGAACTTGAGCATGAAATATGGCGTGCTGGTCCGTCGTGGTGACCGGGATTGCGCGGCACGGGGGTCGGTCAGGTATGGAACCTAACGCCCGGCGGGGCTCCCGCTCCCCGAAGGCGTGGTCGGCGGCTCGTCAGAGCCCAGAACGCCCGCGCCTCCTGATCCGAAGGGGACATACAGGGCGGTGAGTTGTGCGTTGAAAGCAAAAGCCCCTCCCGTAAAGTTTCGCGCCTCGAGCACATAGCTTCGTGCCCCGGCCCCGGCCACCGGGAAGACATAGGTGGCGGTACCGGCCTGGGCAAGACCGGCACCGGGCTCGGCGCTAAAGGTCAACAGGCTGGTCAGCCCACCGGTGGCGGTGTCGCGCAATCGATATTCCTGCGCGCCAGCAGAGATATATTGGTATGACGCCACCCCCGTGACGAGGACGAAGCCACTTGCCGGTGCGGTGATCGTGATGGTCGCCAAGGGTTGAAAGTTGCTAGTCAGGGTGAGCGTACCGCCGCTGTCGATCAATACGCCGGTAGCCCGTGCCACGCGCACCAGCCCATTCGGGGCATAGCCGCCGACAGCGTTTGCATTCGTGGCGTTCCCGGCGTTGGTCGCGGTGTCGGCGCTCGTCGCGTGTGTCGCGTTCGTGGCATTCGTCGCGGTGTCCGCGCTCGTCGCGCGGGTGGCGTTGACGGCGTTGGTGGCATTAACCGCGTTGGTGGCGTTGGCCGCGAGGGCGGCGGTCTGGGCGGTCTTGGCGTTGGCGACGGGGGGATTGGTGCCGAGGCCGGCGGTGCGGGCGAGGAAGGAGGCTATCTCCTGCCGGGTGACGTTATCGGTCGGGCAATAGCTGACGTCGGGGACGCAGCCCCTGGTGATGCCCGCGTCGTAGAGCAGGCCGATGTTGGCGTCGTGGACGCCGCCGGTCAGGTCGTTGAAAGGCGACGCGGCGAAGGTGGCGAGCGGGGTGAGGACGACGAGCAGCGCCACGAGGGCGAGCGGCAGGAACCGACGCGGCAGACGGCGGCGCGGGCGCGGCGCGGCGCGGGCGGTGTGGCGCTGCAATGCGTCGCGCAGGGCGGCGACCTCGGCCTGCTGCGCCGCCATCGCCGTGCGTAACTGGTCCAGTTCGTCGGGATCGTGCGGGGCTGGTGGTGTGCTCATCGCTCGGCCCTCCCGCTCTCCTGACGGCCCGGCGCATTTCGTCGGGCTGGCCGTAGCATACGGTGCGGGAGGGGGGTCGTCTATCGGCTGAACGGGGGATTCGCTGTCCGATCCGCGTGCCTTTCCGAGCGGAAGTACGGACGCTGGCCGGGGCGTCGTCGGACGGTGCGGGATGCCGTTGTGCCGTGGCCTGTCGCTGTGCGCCGCATCCAGGGTAGGGGGGCGACAGGGAAGGGGAGGCGCGGGGGGGCTAAACCGAAGCGCCGATGGGATCTACCATGTGCCGCATGTCGAGCTGCCGGTGCGCCAATACCGCCGCGATCTCGGCCAGGCCCCGCGCTCCCACCCTACCCCACGCCAGCATGCGGAGCATACCCGATCACCATGCCCAGCTTCATCGGCGCTTCGGTTTAGCGTGTTATCTTCGCGTCGCTCAGGCGGACGATCTCGTCCACGACGCGCGCGAGTGGTGCGGTGGCGTCGATGATCCTACCGTTTTGCGGAATGCCTTCCTTCGTGCGATACAATCGCGCGGTGACGTCCCGTTCCGCTCGTTTTCCGCCCCAGTCGGTCGGGTCCGCTGCCACCCGCTCGGCAATCCGCCGGTTCATCGTGTCGAAGTCGACCTCGAGGATAAAAACGTCGTCGAACAAATCGATGAACTGTGCGGAGTTCCTGGAGCCACCGCAGAAAAACGTGACCGCCTCATCCCGGTTGGCGACGAAAGCCTTCACCTTATCGACATGCCAGATGTGGTGCTCGGAGATGACGGTGGCCGACTGCTCGTGCGCGAGGCCAGCCGTGGGGATACCGGTTTCTGGATCGCCTTGATAGGCCAGTTCCCGGTCACCATGAATGGCATGGTAGCCGCGCCGCTGCAATTCGCTGCAGACCGCCGTCTTGCCGGAGCCGGAAACGCCTGCGATCAGATAATTCCTCATGCCCATGGTCGGAGGATACCAGCAACGAGATGACACCAACAAGAGGTGGGACGAGACGCTGTCTCCTACGGCTGTCGTGGACGTGTTGCTGGACTCGGACCAGGGGATCCTCCCATGTAGGATCCCATCGGCGCTTCAGCTGAGGAGGCACGCCGTAGGATCCCATCGGCGCTTCAGCTGAGGAGGCACGCCGTAGGATCCCATCGGCGCTTCAGCTGAGGAGGCACGCCGTAGGATCCCATCGGCGCTTCAGCTGAGGAGGCACGCCGTAGGATCCCATCGGCGCTTCAGCTGAGGAGGCACGCCGTAGGATCCCATC